>Ga0315283_10005978_pt1 | contig 10801 bp, 8 predicted proteins | sample YL17G09_0_MG_FD_204541 | JGI IMG/M metagenome (GOLD analysis project Ga0315283, IMG submission 204541) | Sediment microbial communities from Yellowstone Lake, YNP, Wyoming, USA - YL17G09_0 | ecosystem: Environmental > Aquatic > Freshwater > Lake > Sediment | place: USA: Wyoming | collected...
TATCCCCGTGTAGAGTGACCCATCCCCGCAGCGGAGGATATAGACTGTCCAATCCTTTCGCCCCCTTCTCTTCATCCCTTGGATCATTCTTAGGTATTTGGTCTCCACATTCATGCTCTCTATAATTAGAGCTTCCTTACAGACGATCTTGGGGATTGGAAGTTACCAATCATCAATTACGGTTTGTAATAACCTCCTTTAAAGAATTTTGGAAGTGTGGATTTCAGGAAGTACTCTACATTTTTGGAATTAAACTGTCAATCAATATTTTTAGGAAGAACCAACACTCCACTCACTCCTCCATTCTTCCCAGGTCCAATTTATTTTTTTCCTTTTCCCTCCTTTCCAACAACACCTTAAGACACCCCGTCTCGGAGCATCAAACCGGAATAAGTCAGAATGGTTAAAACTTCCACCGTACTAAGCACCCCCTTATTTCTTGATCCCCTTCCCGAGATTATAACCTCAAGGAATAGGGAATTTTATTAGCAGTCTATCTGCGCATCTTGAAAATCTCCTTCGCCGAATCTTTATCGTTGGTCGAAGCAATGGTAATCCGGTATTTCGTCTCGCAGATGGGTTCGATCATAGCATCGATAAGGACCTTTTTTATGTCCGGAAATGTCTCAAGCTTTTTCTGAATGAGGATGCGAAGATCATGCTCGAAATTCTCTACATCGTCGGCTCCTGGATTCATCTTCTTGTAAGCGTCTATAGCTCTGCGGAGTGCTCCTTCCCTATGTTTTTCATCCAGGATGGCGATGTTCCAGGCTGTGCAAGCTCCATTCAGATAATTCTGACGGTCCTCGGTGTCCTCCCCCATATTTATGTAGTCAGAGGCATATTCGCTGATAAGCTCCGACATTTTAATCTTTGGGGAGGTGTTGATGATCAGTTTTTTTGGCATTAACCATCTCTTTATTTTTTTCATGGGCTCTTCCACTATTGGGGACGACATGCTTTTATTCAGTCTGGCCTTATGGGGACCGAAACCCCTCTGCGAACCGGATTATGAAGGACCCCGTAACTCCAGCGACGATAATTATTGGAAAACCCAAACAGAATATTTCACACTTTTCCGTTCATGTCAAAAGGAAAAATATTTATCCCTCTCCCCACAAAATCGACGAAACACATTAGCACTCCTCCATGACTTTATCCTTTTCGGAATAAAAATAACGCCTCCCGTCCGTCCCACCGTGTTAAGCACCTCCCTAAACACCCCTTAACACCCAAGCAATTGGCACAATCAAAATCACTGTCGGATCTGAAATCGGCACGCTCCAGGGCTGATGATTTTTGGTAGTAAGTGATTATAACGGCCAGCGTCAATCGCCCGCCGCCATAATGTCGCCCGAATTATCAGAGATGCCAACGGCGGCGGGTCGGTTGGACGCGGTGTTGGGCGGCGTAGCACTGCCCGCACCGCGCGGTTTTAGGCTGCCCCAGTTTTCCTTTCAGGCGACGGGTGCGCTTTCCCATCCCGCACGCTGATGCAGAATCTCCTCGACGCAGTCTTCGAAGGCCCTCTCGTTCGCTGGCGTCATGTATGCGACCTCAGGACGAAGCGAGCCCGCTCGCGGCGCAGCATCTCGAACGGCGTCATGCACTTGATGCCGAGGCCGATGCAGGCGTCTGGGATCTTGATCTTCTTTGTCGAGGTCGAGGCGATCTCGTGGGTGACCACCGTGTGCCCGTGGGCAAGCGCATGGGCCACGAGGTAATAGTCCGCGACCTGGAGGAAGGTGTTCACGGCCGCAGGTTCGTAGTGCTGGCCAGTGGCCCAGGCGCTGACCCTGCCGAGCGCGGGCAGCATCGCGGCGTCCGGCTTGACGAAGAAACCGGCGCCGCGGTCCGCGGCCCACGTGGCGAGCTCATCGCCGCCAGCCTCGACCTCGTCGCCGACCTTCTCGATACTGAAGACCCGGCCTGCCTTGTTGTGCGCGATGAGCCAATCCCAGAACGCCGGACAGAAGTCGAGGCCATAGTACAGGTTCTTGGCCTGGATGAAGACATTGGCGTCGAGCAGGTACGCCATCAGATCGTCACTCCCAGGCTCCGCCCGAGCTCGCGAAAGGTCTGGATCTTCGAGAAGCCAAGCATTCGAAAAGCATCGCGATGAAGGGTTTGCCCCTCCAGCGTGCTCTCGACGAGCGCACGGGCGAAGCGCTTGCTGACTCGCGCGGCCTGGGTTAGATAGAAATCGCCGCCGCTGCCTCTGGGAAACGCGCGCAGCCTGGCAAGCTCCTGCTTGTACGCCTCCCAGAGCTCTTCGGATGTGAGCCCGCCCGCGTCGTGGATCCGACGCAGGATGACCAGAGTGCTAACCTTGAAGCGCCGCGCCAGGCGGCCGACCTCGTCACTCAGCTTGGCGGCCTCGTCATAGTCTTTGCGCAGAACAGCAAGCGGTACGAGCAGCTCGGCTGCAACCCGGTTGCACCAGCGCTCGACTTCCAGCTCTGGTAGTAGCAACGCTTGCGCATCGGAGATACCGGATTGTCCGAGCCAGATGTGCGCCAATTCGTGCGCCAGCGTAAACATCTGCGCGGCCTTGGTATCCGCGCCATTGATAAATACCAGCGGGGCCAGGTCGTCCGCCATTGCAAAGCCGCGAAACTCATCCGGATCAAGGTGGCGGCGGTTGTTGTTGAGCACCACGCCACTGCACATCACGAGGATCCCGAGCGCATCTGCCTGCTCGATGAAGCGGCGAAGGGCGTCGGTCCACGTCGGCATCCGCCGACGCTCCTCTATGTCGAACCTGAGTGCCTGTCGGATGGCCGTAGCAGTCGACACGACAGCGCTCCTGACGTGGGTGGAGCCAACGTAGGACAGCGACCCCTCGCCCACAGACCGCGCGAAATCGCGGTACCACTCCTGACGTTGCTGGCAGATGTAAATGGTGTCGAGCAGGTCGGGGGTCGGGTGCCCACTGTAAACATTTTCGGCGGCGCGGAAGTCAGGGATTGGCACGGTTTCGACCGGGGGCTCTGGCAGGAATAGGTAGCCGATGGGGGCGTGTACCGCCTTGGCGAAGCGCTCGACCTGTTTGAGCGTTGGCCGCTCCTCGCCGCGCTCCCAGCGATCGAGCTTTGGGAACGGGGTCGCGAGGTCTTGCACCGTCCGTCTCGCACGCTCGCGCGCCCAGCGTAGTAATTCCGGATTAATGGTCACGTGCATCATGCGGGCAATCTACTCCCCGGGTTTGTGATGCATTCTTCAAAGAATTGAGAGATAAGTTCGCTCATAATAGTCCGCCCAACGTGATTATAGAGCGAAAAATACATCTTTTGAAAAAAATAATCAACCGGTATTTTCAGGAAAATGAAAGGCCCCTTTTTGAGCTTCGGGAGAGCGATGGAGGCGAGCCCTTAACGCGGGCTTAAAAACTGGGGATAGTCTGGGGATAAAATGATTTAAAGGGGTGGTGTTTTTGCCCCCTGACATTATTACGTTATTTCCCTTTTTCTTCTCACCAGTTGGAATGATGTTGGTTACTTTCGCTGATTGTAAACCCGAACCACTTTCTTGAAATAAACAGTTCGTTTCCATCCGGAAGCCCTATTTCCCCCGCAGATGGATTCCTTACGAAACTATCACTTCTGCCGCTTGAAGGCTTGGGCAAAGGGGTTGTTAAAAGGGGCGGGTTCCCTTTTTTCCTTGCGGGCGGGAGGTTTGCCGGCGGGGCTTTTTCCTTCCTTTTTAGGTTCGGCCTCCGGCTTTTTATCCGGCTCCTTTTTCATCGAAAGAGAGATCCGCTTTCTTTCCAGATCGACGGCGAGGACGGTCACTCTGACTTTCTGCTGCACTTTGACCACTTGGTGGGGCTCTTTCACGAAGCGGTCGGAAAGCTGGCTCACATGAACCAGGCCGTCCTGGTGGACGCCGATATCCACAAAAGCGCCGAAGGCCGTCACATTCGTGACGATTCCGTCGAGATTCATACCTTCCCTGAGGTCTTCGATCTTATCGATCCCTTCGGCAAAGCGAAAGACTTCGAAATCCTGGCGGGGGTCGCGTCCCGGTTTGGCCAGCTCCTTCAGAATATCGTTCAAGGTCGGCAGACCGGCCTTTTCCGTGACATACCGAGAAAGATCGATCTTCCTGCGGAGCGCCTCCTCGCGCATTAAATCTTCCACGGCGCAGCCCAAGTCCGCGGCCATGGCCTCGACCACGGGATAGCTTTCCGGGTGGACGGCGCTGGCATCGAGCGGGTTCTTCCCTCCCTGGATGCGCAGGAAGCCCGCGGCCTGCTCGAAGGCTTTGGGGCCGAGGCGCGGCACCTTTTTCAATGCCTCCCGGGAAGCGAACGGGCCGTTCTCGTTTCGCCAGGCAAGGATGTTGGCGGCGAGCTGAGGTCCCAGACCGGAAACATAGGTGAGAAGCTGGGCGCTGGCCATGTTGGCCTCCACGCCGACGGCGTTGACGCAGCTTGCGACCCCGTCATCCAGGCTGCGCTTAAGGGCGGGTTGGTCCACGTCGTGCTGGTATTGGCCCACCCCGATCGATTTGGGGTCGATCTTCACGAGTTCGGCCAAGGGGTCCATGAGCCGCCGGCCGATGGAGACCGCGCCGCGCACGGTCACATCGTGGTCCGGAAACTCTTCCCGGGCGACTTTGGAAGCGGAATAGACCGAAGCGCCGCTCTCGTTGACCAAGACCAACGGGATCGCCCCGGGAAGCGGCAGGCTGCGGATAAAGGCCTCGGTCTCCCTTCCCCCCGTGCCGTTTCCAACGGCGACGGCCTCGATTTGAAACTTCGATAGAAGTTCCAGGACCCTTTGCGCGGATTCTTCTCTCCCTTTTTCGCTCAGCAGGGGGAAGATTGTTTCGTTGTGCAGAAGCTTTCCCTGCCGGTCGAGGCATACGGTTTTGCACCCGGTTCGCAGGCCGGGGTCGATGGCCAGGACGTTCTTCTGTCCGAGGGGCGGCGCCATTAAAAGCTGCCGGAGGTTGTCCGCGAAAACCCGGATCGCTTCTTCATCGGCCCTCCTTTTCGTCTCCAGACGGATCTCCGTTTCCATGGAGGAGGAGAGGAGGCGGGGATAACTGTCCTCCATCGCCAGCCGGACCTGGATGGAACAGGCATTCTTTCCCTTGACGAAAAGGCGTTCGAGGATGGCCAAAGCTTCTGGCTCCGGCGGCAGAATTCGAAGGATCAGAATCCCCTCATTTTCCCCGCGCCGCATGGCCAGGATTCGGTGGGAAGGGGCCTTGGGAACCGGCTCTTCCCAGCCAAAATAATCGCGGTACTTGCTTCCTTCCGCTTCTTTGCCGGTGATGACCTTCGTGCGAAAGACGCCGCGGGAGGTAAAGAGGTCCCGGAGGGCGGCCCGGGCGGACGGGTCTTCGGAAATCCACTCGGCGATTATGTCCCTGGCGCCGGACAGGGCCTCCTCGGCGGACGGTACGGATTTTTCCGGATCGACAAAGGGAAGCGCCTCGGCCAAGGGATCCTTCTCTTCCTGGGCGAAAAGAATTTGGGCCAAGGGTTCCAAACCTCTTTCCTTGGCCACCGTGGCCCGGGTGCGGCGCTTCGGCCGGAAGGGGAGGTAAATATCTTCCAGTACGGAAAGGGTTTCCGCCTTGAGGATTTTTCCCTTCAACTCTTCGGTGAGGAGCTGGCGTTCTTCAAGGGATTTGAGGATGGCCTCCCGGCGCTTGTCCAGCTCGGCCAGCTGGTCTACGCGGTCGCGGATGGCCGTGATCTGCACTTCATCCAGAGAACCGGTAACTTCCTTTCGATAGCGGGCGATGAACGGAATGGTAGCCCCTTCCCTGAGGAGCCCGGCGGTTGCCTGAACCTGCGGGACATTGAGTCCCAGTTCTCCGGCAATCTTCGAGATATGTTTTTCATCCATTTTTTCTTCAGTCTCTTTCTATTTCTCTGCGGAATATTTCAGAGAAAATTCATGGCTTCGTAAAAAGTGCGGTGCCACGTCATTGCGAGGAGCGCAGCGACGAAGCAATCTCATGAAATCAAAGAAAAAAAGGAGATAAGATTGCTTCGCATCGCTCGCAATGACTCATTTTTGGACTTTTTACGGGATCATTAAGATTCATTTTCCCTGATAACGGGGAATGTTTTTCATAACAAGTTTTTCGGAATTGCGCAATGAATATTATTCGCGAACCATTCCTTGATGGTCTCGTAAAAAGTCCATCTGCGGCGTTGCGCTTCAACTTCGTCGTTGCAGCGCACCTTGTAAGTGCGCTTCACTCCTTAGTCTTTGCGCGCCTTGCATCTGGAGCTTTTTACGAAACCATCGTCTTGGCGACTTTTTACGAGATCATCATTCCTTGGAAAATAGGGTTGCGATCGCCTGCTAAAAAAATTCCCAGATTCGTCTTGTCCACCCCTTGAAGTGCGAAAAAAATTAGCGCCACGCCAATGCTTTCCTAAAGGAAAAAGCTTCGTTCAAAAAAATATCCTCTTAAGTTATGGGCGGTTGGGATTAAAAAATGATAATGGGAGCATTCTGGCACACTCCTTGCCACAGAAAGAACAAGAAATATCTGGAGGGATTTTAGAATGATTGAAAATTGCCGTCATTGTGGAAGGGAGACCGAAGAAGAAGGGGGATTCTGCCCGGAGTGTCGAAGTCTTGCAGGAGAGAAGACGAAAACGCGCCGGATATGGGTTTTCAGCATCCTTTTCTCGGCCGCCCTCCTTTTCTTGACCGGGTTGATGGTTTGGCACGGCGGGTTCAGTAACTGGAGCCTTCCCCTTGCGGATCTTTGGGGAAAACCCGCGGCGGTGATCAACGGCGAGTCCATTCCCAGGAATGAGTTCAAGGCCCGGATGATGAGCGTCAAGAGCGCTATCGAAAGACAGTACGGGAAGAACACTTTCACCGGCGAGAGAGGGGAGGCGCTGCTTGGATCACTGGCGCAAGAAGTTTTAGACGGGATGGTGGAAGAGCGGCTGGTGGCCCAGGAGGCGCGCAAACTGAAGGTTGAAATCCGTCAAGACCAAGTCGAAGGAGAAGTGCAGAGAATATCAAAAGAAATGTATGGCGACCGGGAGAAATTCCAGGATAGGCTCCGCGAAGATGGAATATCACCGGATGATTTAAGAAAGCACATTCATAGCCTTCTGCTTTACAACGCTTTAAGAGATGCTAAGACTCCCGCCGGGGCCGACCCTGAAGTCTCCATCAATGCTTGGCTGATTCAGGCAAAGCAAAAAGCAGACCTTGTTATATATGAAACGGGAAACCGAGGAAGTGCCGCTTCCTTTTCAGGGGGAAGTTGTTGCGCTCCGAGGGGATCACCAGAAAAGCCCAGCGCGTCCTCCGGCAAGGGCGGTTCATTGGATTCCCAGACCGAAAGCGAAGCAAAGAAGGCGGCGTTAGAGGCTTTTCAAAAGGGCAATCCTGCAGATAAGGGGGTGACCGCCCAAGCTACAAATTATGGATGCCATATTCAGGTGGATATTCAAAGAGAGGGAAAAATCGTCAAATCCTACTCCTATCAGAGTGGAAAGGCTTTCGAGATTTCATAAAGAGGGAAAGAAAGAATAAACGGAAGAAATGAGATTAACAACGGTCAAGATTGATGATCTCGTAAAAAGTCTGGAGTCGTGTCATTGCGAGAAGCGTAGCGACGAAGCAATCTCATGAAATCAATGAGATAGAAGATATAAGATTGCTTCGCTTCGCTCGCAATGACTCATTTTTGAACTTTTTTGCGAGATCATCAAGAATCAATTTCAAGGAGGTTTCATGATTGAGGGCAAACAAAGGTTGTTTCATTTAGGACTTGGAACTGTGGGGGTGATGTTGTTTGTAGCCGGGGCCGTATTCCTGGCGGTTCCCCAAGCCGAAGGAGCTCCTCCAACTTCAAAACCATTATTAATTTTCTACCCGGAAAAGACTTTCGAAAATGGAACGGCGCGTTATTATGAGTATAAGGCGGAAGATGGAATCACCATCAAATACTTCATTCTCAAGAGTTCAGATGGGGTGATCCGGGCGGCCTTTGATGCGTGTGACGTATGCTGGCGCGAAGGAAAAGGATATTCCCAAAAGGGGGATTTCATGGTCTGCCGGAACTGCGGGCAGCGTTTTGCCTCTGTCCGGGTTAATGAGGTGAAAGGAGGCTGCAATCCAGCCCCTCTCGCCCGAGAGATAAAGGCTGGAAACGTGGTGATCAAAGTGAGCGATCTTCTTGAGGGGAAACGCTATTTCAGCTTTGATAGGAAAGGGTAAATATGACCCTGAAAGACATTGCCCTGAAAAACCTGAAACGCCGCAAGGCCAAGGCGGCCTTTGTTTTTATCGGCCTTTTGATCGCGGTTTCCTCGGTGGTGGCCTTTATTACCCTGATTGAGGCTCTTACTCATGACATCAACACCAAGTTAGAGCAGTATGGGGCCAACATTCTGATCGTCCCCAAGACGGAAAACCTGTCCCTCAATTATGGCGGGATGACGATCGGGGGCGTCATGTATGAAATGCAGGAAATTCAGCAGAAAGAACTCCGGAAGATCCGGACCATAAAAAACTCCGCGAATGTGGCCGCCGTGGGCCCCATGGTCCTTGGAGCCGTGGACGTGAACGGGAAAAAGGTCCTTTTGGCGGGGATGGATTTTGGCGAGATTCCGATGCTCCGCCCTTGGTGGATTCCCAAGGGACAATTCCCGGACAAAGAACAAGTCCTTTCTGGCTCCGAGGCGGCCCGTATTCTCGGGTTGTCTTTAGGAAATACGATGGAAGCGAGCGGCCGCGCCTTGCAAGTGTCAGGGATCCTGGAGCGCACCGGGTCGCAGGACGATCAGATCTTGTTCGTCCCTTTGCAAACGGCTCAAACGCTTCTCCGTAAGGAAGGGCGCATTTCCATGGTCGAAGTGGCGGCCCTTTGCCACGGCTGCCCGATCGAGGACATGGTGGAGCAGATATCCCAGGTTCTCCCGGGGGCGCAGGTGATGGCTATAAAGCAGGTGGTCAAAGGCCGGATGGAAGCCCTGGATCATTTCCGCCGGGTGGCCTATGTCCTTTCCGGGATCGTAGCCTTGGTGGGAGGGCTGGTTGTTTTGGTTACGATGATGGGGAGCGTCCGGGAAAGGACCTCGGAAATCGGAATTTTCCGGGCGATCGGATTTCGGAAAAGCCACGTAATGAAGATCATTCTTCTCGAGGCCGGGATTATCTCGGCGCTGGCCGGCGTCAGCGGATACCTGCTGGGTTTGGGAGCGACCAAAGCGGCCCTGCCATTCTTCTCGGACAGCCAGGGGATCGCCATTCCGCTCGATCCCGTGCTGGCGGGTGGCGCCTTTGGTTTGGCCTTGTTTTTGGGTTTGTTGGCAAGCATTTATCCCGCTCTTCTGGCGGCGCGAATGGATCCGCAGGAAGCCCTGCGGGCTCTTTAGGCGCGTGAAAATGGATTTGCGTGCAAACTGGCAACAAATTTCAGAAATCCCCCCTCGCCCCCCTTTTACAAAGGGGGGTTGGGGGGATTTCCGGAGAATTCAGCCATAACGAAAGACAGTCTTTTTGGTTCCGGCTCGGCCGGGTTAGGAGAAATAAAATGGCTTTCATCCAAGTTGACAACCTGGTTAAAAAATATGGAGACTCGGCGGCTTCGGTAACGGCCGTGCGCGGAATCAGTCTTGCCATTGAGAACGGAGAGCTAATTTCCATTATGGGAGAATCGGGCTCTGGGAAATCAACCCTCCTGAGCATGATGGGAGCTTTAAGCAGCCCCACTTCCGGAAAATACCTGGTGGACGAGATCGATGTTTATGGCCTTGGACAGGAGGAGAGGGCGGACTTTCGCCGAAATTCGCTCGGATTCGTTTTTCAAAGCTTCCACCTTATACCCTATTTGACCGTTCGGGAAAATGTGATGTTGCCGCTTGCTACGGGGAGGGAGAAGGGGACGAAGAAACGCGCTTTGGCCGACGAGGCCCTTACCCGAGTCGGATTGGCGGGAAAAGGGGACCGGCTTCCGGCCCAAATCTCGGGCGGGGAACAGGAAAGGGTGGCAATTGCCCGGGCCACCGTCAATCATCCCCCCATCCTGCTGGCGGACGAACCAACCGGCAACCTCGACTCCAAAACAACGCGGGAAATCATGGAACTTCTGAAGCGGCTTAATGAGGATGGAATGACGATCCTTATGGTCACCCATAATCCCGAATGCGCCCACTTTGCCGGAAGAATCTTACGGCTATCGGACGGCCTCCTGGTTGAAGATGAAGATAGGAGAAAAGAGGGGGGGAATGGGCGATCTTTTTGGGAAAAAAAGGGAGGAGTTTCTAAAGTGGGGAGCCCTGGTCATTTTCCTGTTGTGCACGAACCTCTTAGCTGGAGAAAGCCCACGGATTCTATGGAAGAATGACCATGGATTTTCAGGGGAATCCAAGCGGCATTTTCTAAAGATGCCGGAAAGGAGGGGATGATGTTTGAGCCATCCAAAAAATCGAAAACCAAAGAAGAAGCTATGGGGAAATTGGACCCGGAGAATTCTTTGGAAGAAGACCTTGCGAGTTTGCCATTCGGCGGTCTTCCATTCTCCTATGAAGGAAGATTTTCTGCCTTGTTTGAAGAAGAATGGGAGAAGAATCCCAATAAGAGCGTTAAACAGAAGAACCGCGGGAGCGGGTTTGACAAAATATCGGATGATTCATTTCGGGGGCTCTTTCCTCTCCCCTTGATCGCCCGATATAAATTCGTCCCTTTCGTCGCCGTGCTTGTAGTCGCGTTGCTTGGTTCTTTCGCGTTGGTAAAAAATGCCTTCAATGAACACCCGATCGGCATGACGATATATCATAGCCTCGTGAGGGATGGCGTTGTGGAAA
>Ga0315283_10005979_pt1 | contig 10801 bp, 6 predicted proteins | sample YL17G09_0_MG_FD_204541 | JGI IMG/M metagenome (GOLD analysis project Ga0315283, IMG submission 204541) | Sediment microbial communities from Yellowstone Lake, YNP, Wyoming, USA - YL17G09_0 | ecosystem: Environmental > Aquatic > Freshwater > Lake > Sediment | place: USA: Wyoming | collected...
CGCGATCTGGCCGTTGCGCTCAACACACTGGAATTGCTCATCTTCGAACGGGTGGTCGTTGCTTCCGAAAGCACACTGCTGCTGTTACGCGATGCGGCGAAACCCGTCGATGAAATTTTGAGTGACATCGCGTGGCTGCAAACCAAATACGTCGGATTCGATCCGGAAGCCGCGGAACGGCTACAACGCATTCTGAAACACACTCGGACAATTCGTCAGTTGATCCACGGCATTGGCGAGAAGGTGGCTCCGAGTTCCGGAATGGCTGCGGTGCCGCATTATCCCTCGCGTCCCAAGCTGAAACAAAAACGAGTCTTGGTGGCCGACGCGGAAGAGTCCGTGCGTCAAGCGGCTCATGAGCTGCTCGGAAGATACGGTTGCGAAGTCGACGCCACCGATTCCGGTGAAAAAGCACTGACGTTGATCCGCAGCTTTCATTACGACGTTGTTTTGTTCGATGCCGAAATGACCGACCTACATCTGATTACGGCCTTAGAACGGATTCGCGAAATCCACGCGTACATCCCCGTGATCATCATGAAAGGCTATGGCTACGACGGTGCTCACCGCATGGTCAATGCGCGGCAGATGGGCTTCAAAATGGCCCTGTACAAGCCATTCAAACCTGAGTTATTGCTGGCGGAGATCGAAAAGGCAATCTTCCCTTCCGAATGAATCCTGCACACCGAAAGTCCATCGATACAGCCCGGTTGTCCGGCCGTCCTGTCGTCCTGTAAAGATGGTTTGAAAATATGACATACGAGCTGCGTCACCGATTGCTGCCCCGCAGCAGGAACGGTTCGTGAGATTCTTTTTTGAGCGACCCCGAGCCATTCACACCTGTCTGTTTCGTCTGAGATCCTACTTATTTTGAAGGTCGCATTGCTCATGGGAGACTTTTCCGCCGAACTCGAAATCGGACTGTCCGGCGTCCGAACGGCCATGCGATTATGTCAGAGCGTACAAAACACGATCACGCCGGAGGTCTTGGATAAAAAGGACAACAGTCCGGTAACCATCGCCGACTTCGGCAGTCAGGCCGTGATCTGTCGAGTCGTCGGTGATGCTTTTCCAAGCGATCCAATCATCGCGGAAGAGGACTCGGCCGCTCTTCGACTTCCCGAGAATGCCGCATTCCTCCTCGGAGTCCGCCACCATCTTCAGCCACTCGAGATAAATACCACAGATGAACAGATTTTTCAGTGGATCGATCGAGGTGACGCGGTGAATTACTCACCGCGTTTCTGGACCCTCGATCCAATCGACGGGACCAAGGGCTTTCTACGACGGGGCCAATATGCCGTCTCGCTAGCTCTGATCGTCAATGGTCGTATTGAAGTCGGTATCCTCGGTTGTCCGAACCTACCGATCTCGGCACACGCCGGGGTTGCTCGGGATGTCGTGTGTTATGCGGTCCGCGGACAGGGCGCGTTCATCGCCCCGATGGACAACCACAGCGTTCCACAACCGCTTCGTGTCTCGCAGACTTCCGATCCAACGCTGGCCCAGTTTTGTGAGTCGTTTGAAGCAGCACACAGTGCCCATGATGAGTCGGTCAAGATCGCACAACAGCTCGGGTTGACTGGGACTCCCATTCGAATGGACAGTCAGGCGAAGTACGCCACCGTGGCGCAAGGGCGAGTCGAGGCCTACCTGCGACTGCCAACCAAAGCCGGTTACTTCGAAAGAATTTGGGATCATGCGGGAGGCGTCATTCTCGTCGAGGAGGCGGGCGGGCGGGTCACGGACATGTGTGGTCAGCCGCTGGATTTCACGAAGGGACACAAGCTGACTCGGAATCGGGGTGTGATCGTGACGAACGGTCACCTGCACGAAGAGATCCTGTCTGCCGTCAAAAATGTGGTCCTGATGGCCAGTGAATTCCAGTAATTTTTTCACTTTCCGTCCTGCGCAACACGTGAATCGTCACTCCACAACGAGAGCATTAAAAAATGAACTATCCTTACTTCGTCCGCCGGGATTTCGACGGTTTCTTCGGGTTGTTTATCGACAACCTGATTCAACTGCTGCTGATCCTCACGCTCTGCTCCAGCCTCTGCGGCATGACGGGCGACAGCAGCTATCTGCTCTACGTGCACGTGCTGCCCGGTGCGGCGATCAGCATTTTGATCGGCAACCTGTTTTATGCATGGCAGGCTCGACGACTCGCCAAACGGGAGGGACGCAGTGACGTAACCGCGTTACCGTACGGAATCAACACTCCGTCGCTGATGGTCTATGTGTTCTTCGTCATGCAGCCCGCATTCAACAAGGCCCTCGCCGACGGCCTGTCTCCTGAATCTGCGGCCACTCTGGCGTGGGAACTGGGGCTCGTGGCCTGCGTCGGAAGCGGAGTGATCGAGTTCTGCGGAGCGTTCGTTGCCGAGACCGTTCGGCGGCGCACTCCACGCGCCGCGCTCCTTTCAACTCTGGCCGGAATCGCCATCGGTTTCATTTCAATGACGTTTGCCCTGCAAATTTTTCAGAAGCCCCTGGTCGCCATGTTGCCGCTGGCCATCGTGCTGACTACCTACTTCGCTCAGGTTCCTTTTCCGTTCCATCTGCCTGGCGGACTGGTCTCCGTAGCGTTGGGAACCGGTACGGCGTGGCTTCTGACAGGCCTCGCGACCATGTGGCCGGATGCTCCCTTATGGTTGGTCGACTCGGCCATGAAGTCTGAAAACATCGCTGTGGGATTCGATCAGTTGGGCTGGCATCTGCCCGTATTCAGCGGTGCCCGAGTCTTCCAGCGGCTGGCTGATCCATCGCAATGGCTGGGGTTGTTGTCGGTCATCATTCCGATGGGGTTGTTCAATCTGATCGGCAGTCTGCAAAATATCGAGTCTGCTGAAGCCGGGGGCGATCGATACGGAACTCGGTCGTCACTGGCCGTGAACGGCATCGGAACAATCTGCGCCGCGATGTTCGGCAGTTGCTTTCCGACCACGATCTATATTGGCCATCCGGGTTGGAAGGCCCTCGGTGCCCGCGCCGGCTATTCCACATTGAACGGGATCGTGGTGACGCTGCTCTGCCTGACGGGTGCCGTCAGTCTGGTCAATAGTCTGATCCCCATGGAATCGGGAATCGGCATCGTACTCTGGATCGGTATCATCATGACTTCGCAGGCGTTCTCCGCCGTTCCACGCGAACATGCTCCGGCCGTAGCCATCGGTTTGTTTCCCGCCATTGCTGCCTGGGGTTTCACCGTGACTCAAGGAGCTTTCTTCGCGGCAGGCGGTCGGACACTGCAAGAGGTGTTAGTCCAAAATCCGAAAGCGGCGGTCAATGACTTCGTGCTGCACGGAATGATCTCGCTCCAACAGGGCTACATCTTCACCTGTATGATTCTGGCGGCGATCTCCGTGTTCCTGATCGACAGACGATTCATCACAGCGGGAGTTTGGTCGTTGATTGCAGCCGCCTGTGCCGCCATCGGTCTGACTCATGCCTATCAGTTGAACGGCAACGTTGTCGATTTTCTGTTCGTGCTGGGCCATCCGACGACCGGCATCACGCTGGTCTATCGATCCTGGGACGTGGCCCTTGGCTACCTGTCGATGTCGATCGCATTCTTCGCATTCGGAATATCTTTCCGGGGAAAGTCGATTGCGCAAGTGGAGCACTCGTGACACGAAGGCTCGTCCGCGACGATTGCGGTGCGTCACTCCTCCGCTGCTCCTGACGCCGATTCCGGGCGTGTTGCCTGTCCGACTCGGGTGCCGCCGTCAACGCGTGAGCGACACGGTCGAGATTTGCGAAGTGAATCATCGTGACTGCTGAGGGACGACCGTTTTGGGAGGCCGCGTTATCCTTCGATCAGGTAGAGTCGCAGCAGATTCATGGCGGTCTTGGCCGTGCGACTTTTGGCAATTTCCGGATCGCCGAAGTGCTGCACCTTTTCCACCCGTGTCACATGGGGGCCGGCCAATGCCACAAAACTGGCGGGGACGGGCGCAAACGGATTGTCGGGATTGAACTCGGCCCATTCGGTGACCGCCAGTGCGAAATGGGTGGTGAACTTCTGCCGACATCCTTTGGCCATCGCTTCGGCCACTTCGGCACTGATCGGTCCAAATTGGCGCAGCAGCAGAGGATCAACCGCAACCATGTCGCGCAGGGCAGCGTTTGTGGGAACCACCACGCCCCCCTTGTAACACGTCGCAAACCCTGTGGCTCCTGTCAATCGATGTGCCAACAATCCACCCGTTCCCGATTCTGCCGTGGAAAGCGATGCGCGTCTCTGATTCAGAAGCCGGACAACCGCGTGTTCCAGTTCTTCATCCTCCACACCGAAGACGAGCGTTCCCATTCTGTTGACGATGATGTCGCGCGTCTTCTCGATCTTGGCACGACATTCGTCGAGGCTCCCTGATTCTGCGGTTATTCGAAGAGTGACTGTGGCCTCGTGCACGGTAATTCCCACATCGGGGTCTCGGCTGCGGGCCGTGAGATCTCCCAAAAGTTCCTCCGCCTGCGATTCACCGACTCCAAAACAATTAATTCGAACGCGACGGATGACTCGCCCGCCTCCGTCAAGTCTTGGCATGACCTGCTCTCGAAACATCTGTTTCATCTCGCTCGGAACACCAGGCATCGCAGCAATACGACAGGTTCGGCTTGCCTCGTTGGTCCCGAGTTCGCTACTACGTGGAACGCTGATCCAGATTCCAGGGGCTGTTCCACGCGGATTGGGCAAGGGATCGGCACCGTGTGGAAACATCGCCTGCATCACATTGCGTTCGGGCATGGGGCGATTGCGTTTGGCAAACATCTGCTGCACGTGTTCGAGCGATGGTTGGTGGAGGACCAAATCGACACCGGCCACCCTGGCCAATGCCTCTCGAGTCAAATCGTCGAGCGTCGGTCCCAGACCGCCCGTAATGAGAACAACGTCCGAGCGAGAAGCGGCCGCCAGAATCGCAGCGGACATGGCCTGGATGTCATCGTCAACGGCAACGTGAGCCCGCACGGCAATGCCAATTTCCGCCAATTCCAAACTCAGCCACTGACTGTTTGTATCGAGTTTCGCTCCCGAGGTGAGTTCCGTACCGATGGCGATGATTTCCGCAAACATGATTCGTCCAACAAAACTCAGAAATTTAAAGACGCTTCAATTCACGATATTTTCTGCCAAAAATGAGCGGTTCCGATCAGACCAAACCTCTGCGATCGCATCCACAGAGAGTTTTCCTGACAGGTTGTCTGCATCATCCTTCGATCAAGAATCGAGACCCACAGCCAGGCCTTCTCGGGTCTTGCCGCGAGACCAACCACGCAATCCCATTAAGATACTCTGACCCACGGCCAATGAGCAACGCGAATGAGTGCAAAAGTATTGTCAATCCGATCGATAAAATCATCTCCATCGATTCTCACTCGCGGACAGTATTGTCCATGGACCGGAGTGATTGTCGACCTCTTCGAGGCGTCGCTCTCGATTTGAAAATCGGACCGACTTGAGGAGGGAACTTTGACAGCCGATGGCATCCGGCCAAAATGGGGGCGGCGTGGTCCCGTCGATATCGTCCGATTCTAAAATATCACAAATCAAGCAACGGGTGTGGGTTGGACGATCAGCCATCGCATTGCTATGAATGGAAGTCAACCTTTTGCCTGTGGCACAGGGTCTCCCAATGACGCTCGAAACTTTTCCCTCAATCAGGTGATTACGGCCCCATGGAAGCTGGCATCGTCGGTCTGCCGAACGTTGGCAAAAGCACACTGTTCAACGCTCTCACGAGCTCCAAAGCGGCTCAGAGCGCCAACTATCCGTTCTGTACCATTGAACCGAATGAAGGGGTTGTCAGCGTTCCGGATGACCGACTGCGTCGAATCAGCCAGTACATTGTCCCCAAAAAATTGGTGCCGGCGGCTTTGAAGCTGGTGGACATCGCGGGAATCGTCAAAGGTGCCAGCGAAGGTCAGGGGCTGGGCAACAAGTTTCTGACTCACATTCGCGAGGTGGATGCCATTTTGCAAGTTGTCCGCTGTTTTGAGGATCCCGATGTGATCCATGTCACCGGCAAAGTGAACCCCGTATCAGACATCGAGACCATCGAAATCGAACTGATGCTTGCCGATATTCAGACATTGGAAAACTCGCTTTCTAAAGCGGACCGAACCGCAAAAAGTGGCGACAAGGAAGCCAAGCAACGTGCCGAGGTGATTCGCCGCTGTCTCGCACAACTGTCTGCGGATCAGCCGCTACGTAAAATGGAGCTTGATGAGGCCGAACGCAAGCTTGTTTCAAGCTTTGGATTAATGACGGCAAAGCCGATTCTGTACGTGGCCAATATCGATGAAAATGATCTCGACGGGAACGGTTCGCTGGTCGGACAAGTCCGCGAATTCGCCGGCAAAATTGGCGCATCTGTCGTCCCCGTATGTGCCAAACTCGAGGCCGAGATCGCAGAATTGGAGGAAGCCGATCGTGCGGACATGCTGGCTGGAGCCGGATTGTCGGAGCCCTCACTGGCGTTACTCGCACGCGAGACATATCGCGTCCTCGGTTACCACAGTTACTTCACTGCTGGAGAAATGGAGGTCCGTGCTTGGACAATTCCGATTGGATCCACGGCACCGCAAGCGGCCGGTGTGATTCACACCGATTTCGAGAAGGGCTTCATCCGTGCTGAAGTCTACACCATCGATGATCTGGAAACTCATAAGACTGAAAAAGAGATTCGACAGGCTGGAAAACTGCGCGTCGAAGGAAAATCGTACGTCATGCAAGACGGCGATATTTGCCATTTCCTCTTCAGTTCGTAACCATAACGGGGATCACGATAGATCCCCCCTTTTCTGAACCGCCAGTCTTGGCACCATCGGCAGACTGAGTGGAACCACGACGATGTCAGGGTTATGCTCGACGGCTATCCGGGAACGTGATTCAAGAGTCCCTTCGGTTTCTCCGTGAATACGGTTAGGAGCGCAGGCATGTCAACGGTGGAAAAAGTGCTTCCTCGACGTCAATTCTTGAAGGTGACCGCTGCCGCTGCTGTGGTGATGGCACCGACCATCATCCCCAGTTCGGCGTTGGGCCGAGACGGTACTGTCGCCCCCAGCGAGCGAATTGTGATTGGTGGCATCGGTCTTGGAAACAGAGGGACGTACGATCTCGGCTGTTTTCTGGAACAGAAGGATGTTCAGTTTGTTGCGGTGTGCGATGTGAAGGAGACGCGACGAATTGCGATCAAGAAATTGGTCGGCGAAAAATACGGGACCGACCAGTGTGCGACCTATCGAGATTTCCGCGAGCTGCTGGATCGCAACGACATTGATGCCGTGCTCATCGCCACGGGGCCAAACTGGCACGCCACTGTGGCGATGGCCGCCGCCCGGGCGGGCAAGGACATGTATTGCGAGAAACCCGTCACCAAGAACATCGCCCAAAGCCTGATACTGGCCGAAACAATGCGACGCACCGGACGTGTGTTTCAGGCTGGTACTCAGCGACGAAATCTTCCCCATTTTTCGTTTGCGTGCGAACTCGCTCGAAGCGGAAAACTCGGAAAACTCACGAAAGTCTATGCCCACCCCGCTGGAATGCAGTCCATGATGAGTGGTTGGCTGATTCCAGAAGTGGAACCGGCCAAGGATCTCGTCGATTGGGACATGTATCTCGGACCGGCGGCATGGCGTCCGTTTAATGCCAAGATGCTCGACGGATTCAATTTTGAAAAAGGGGGCGGTCTGGTTGGTGGTGGTGTCCTCGAATGGGGTTCCCATTGCGTGGATCTCTGCCAATGGGCGGTCGGTGATTGTCCGCCTCCCGTAGAATACAATGCCCCTACGAATGGAGAATTGGTCGCTCGATACGAGAACGGAACAGAGCTAATTTTTCGTGAAACCGGCTGGATTCCCTTGGGATCGTGCCCCGTTCGGTTTGAAGGCGAGACCGGTTGGGTCGAAGCCGGAGATAGCGGAAAAATTGTACTCAGTTCACCGCAACTTCTTGCCGGACGAACGGTCGAGGCCATCGATGGATATCCCGCCACCTACCACGTTCGCGATTTCCTAGACAGCGTTAAAACACGCAGTCAGCCCAAGGGGAATGCCGATGCGGCTTGCAATGCTCACATTGCCTGCCACGCCGCGAACATTGCACTCCATCTCGGTCGAACGGTGAAATACGACAACACGACCCACGAGTTTATCGATGACGAACAGGCAAATCGGCTGCGATCAGAGGCACTGCGCGAGCCTTGGCGATTGTAAGGCTCGCCGTCGTCTCCACTGGAATCGCTCGGCATGCGTCGTGCGCGGTGACTGGCGATGAGACGTTCAAGACTTCGACAACACTGCACCCCACTATCTTCGGACTGATTCTTATGTCTCAGACACAAATCGTCGTTCGTCCTGTTGCTTTTCTGGCGATTTTGATGGTCGTCACCGCGATGCGCGTTTGGTCCGCGGACACCCCAAGCGTGCACTCCGAAAACGAACTTTTGGAGGTTCTCCGTTCGGATTCGACGACTGCAGAAAAGGCGATGGCTTGCAAGCTGCTCACCATTCACGGATCGAGTACGGCGATTCCCAATCTGGCGGAATTATTGACCGATGCGCAGTTAGCGTCTTGGGCGCGGATTGCGTTGGAGGCGATTCCTGGACATGCCGCCGATGCGGCATTGAGGAACGCCACTCCCTCGCTGCAAGGGAACCTTTTAATCGGGGCGATCAATTCGATCGGAGTTCGCCGCGACGCGAACGCCGTCGATCCATTGACCGCCTACTTGCAGGACGCGGACGATGCGGTCGTCTCGGCGGCGGCCGTCGCCCTCGGACGCATCGGAAACGATGCTGCGGCCAAATCTCTGCGCGCAGCCTTGGTCTCGTCAACAGACACTGCCCGATCCGGAATTGCCGAGGGATGTGTGCTGTGCGCGGAACGACTCTGGGCCTCCGGCCATAATTCAGAGGCCATCGATCTGTACGATCTTTTACGAAAGGAAACGATTCCACGGCAGCGGTTGCTGGAAGCGACACGCGGAGCAATTCTGGCTAGACAACAACGCGGAATTTCGCTTCTGATCGATCAACTTCAGTCGCCGGACAAGGGACTGTTTCAGATCGCATTAAGCACGGCCCGTGAGTTTCCTGGCCATGACGTGGACCAGTCCTTGGCCGATGAAATGGCTCGAACAACACCCGCGCGGGCGGCGTTGCTCATTGTTGCCATGGCCGATCGGCAGCACACGGTCAAAATCGCCGCGATCCTCGCCGCGGCAATCACCGGGGAAAAATCAGTCCGCATCGCGGCGATTGAAGCACTCGGCCGAGTGGGCAATACATCCTGCCTCTCTCCCTTGCTGGATTGTGCGATTGAGAACGACGCGGATCTTCAGCGAGTGGCTAAGAAATCTCTAGCGGATCTGCCCGGTGAATCGATTGACCAAGATATTGCCGCACGACTCGCCAAAGCCGAAGGACAAGGACCGATTTATCCGCTGCTGATCGAGTTGATTGGACAGCGAAGAATTGATGCGTTCGAGGCGCTTCAGAGGGCCGCCGGTGATTCCGACAAGGTCGTGCGGAATGCGGCGTTCTTCTCGATGGGAACCACAATTCCTGAGGACAAACTGTCGGTTTTGATCCAAGAGGTGATCTCTCCAAAATTTCCCGAAGACACCTCTGTGACGCAACTCGCACTCAAAACGGCCAGCATTCGCATGCCAGATCGTGAGGCCTGTGCCCAGCAACTGGCCGAGTCCGTCGAACGCGCCTCGCCACTGACAAAAATTTCTCTGCTTCAAATCTTGGGAGCCATGGGAGGTCCAACGGCTCTCGAAGCGATCGGCGTTGCGACGAAAAGTAACGATCCCCAACTGCAAGATGCCGGCAGCCGGTTGCTTGGAGAATGGATGACCATTGACGGTGCGCCGGTCCTCTTGGATCTGGCAAAAACGGTATCCGGAGAGAAGTATCAAGTCCGCGCCATGCGTGGATACATTCGTATTGCAAGACAGTTCACGATGTCGGAACCAGAACGAGTCGAGATGTGTAAAAAAGCGTTGGAGGCCTGTCGTCACCCCGCCGAACAGAAACTGGTGCTCGACGTACTCAAACGCTATCCGAGCATGGAAACTCTTCGGCTTGCGATTCATGCCCTGCAGCTTCCGGAATTGAAGAGTGAAGCGAGTCAAGCCACGGCCGCCATCGCTCAGAAAATCGGTAACAAATCACGCGAGGCGAGAGACCTGATTGCCAACGTCGATTTCCAGAAGATCAAACTGGAAATCGTCAAAGCGGAATATGGAGCGGGGACAGCGCAGAAAGATGTCACGGAAGTACTGCAGAAGCTCGCAGTGGATTCGCCACTGATTCCGATGCCGTCCGAGAGCTACAACGCGTGCTTTGGCGAAGACCCGGCACCGGGAATCGTCAAACGATTGAAAATCGAATTCCGCATTAACGACGCCACAGGAGGAGCGACATTCGAAGAGGACGCTATGATTATTCTGCCAACGCCAAAATAGCTTAGTCCCACACATCCACCCCTCGGCTTGAAGGGCTTGTCCGCCATCGCGAGTGCTCTTTAACTGTTTTTCGGTCGCGTCGTCGAAAATTTTGGCGGATTGCGGATTTCTGTCCAAGCCCCTGTGTCATGCCTGTCAGACATATCGAAAATCGGCCGTCTGCCGACGATCAGTAGTCAAACCAAATACCCCATCCGGTCAGCGTTTCATGCCGATTGACAAATGAATACTGCAACGACGGTCCGTCGTAATATTGCCCGCCGATCCGGAACGTGGAATTGTTTTCAGCACTCCACCATTGCCATCCGGCGACAATATTCAGA
>Ga0315283_10005980_pt1 | contig 10801 bp, 8 predicted proteins | sample YL17G09_0_MG_FD_204541 | JGI IMG/M metagenome (GOLD analysis project Ga0315283, IMG submission 204541) | Sediment microbial communities from Yellowstone Lake, YNP, Wyoming, USA - YL17G09_0 | ecosystem: Environmental > Aquatic > Freshwater > Lake > Sediment | place: USA: Wyoming | collected...
CACGGTGTCGAGCGGCGCGCCGGACCCGGCGGCTCCCAGCGTCGCCGCCGTCGCGACCAGGACTGCCGCCATGATCAGCTGGGTCGCCACCGCGCCCACCGCGGTGTCCCAGCGCGCCGCGGGCATGTCTGCGACCGCGAGCCTTTTTTCCACGACCGCCGACTGCTGGTAGAAGATCATCCAGGGCATGATCACGGCGCCGATGTTGGCTGCGACCAGGTACAGATAATTCGTGTCGCGCCACGGAATGCGGATCGCATCGGCCATCATCGCGCTCACGTCCGGCTTTGCCTGCCAGGCCACGACCACGAAAACCAGTTCGAACGCCCCGATGGCGATGGCGGCACGCTCCACCGAGAGGTAGGACCCGGTGTAGGCCATGAGCGTCAGCCCGCCCACGATGGCGGCCATCGTGATCCATGCGGGAACACCGAACAGCAGCCCGACGCCCGCCAGCCCGCTCAATTCGGAGAGCAGCGCACCGATGCAGGCCAGCGCCAGCGTGCCGACTGAAACCCATGCCCAGAACGCGCCGTATTGCTCGCGGATCAGATTGCCGTGGCCTTTGCCGGTCACGATGCCAAGCCGAACCGTAAGCTCCTGCACGATGAACAGAATCGGCACCAGCACCAGTTGCAGCAGCAGCAGCCGATAGCCCCACTGGGCACCGCTCTGCGCGGCGGTGATGACGCTGCCGGCGTCGGTGTCCGCCAGCATCACCACCAGGCCGGGGCCGGTGACGGCCACGAAGCGTGCCCACCGGGTCGGGCGCGCGAGGGTCACCCCGTCCATTGGCGTCGTCGGTTCCATTGCGAATACGACGCATTATCATCTAAAACCGCAGCGCTGTCTACCGGCAGTCGCGGTGATCGCCGGGCAAGCGAATGGCGTCGTCGCCGCTCAGCCGTGCAGCGACTCGTACTTTGCCATCAGCTCTTCGGGCGATTCCTGAACATCCGGGTTCGGGACGATGCAATCGGCCGGGAAGACGAGCTTGCATTGCGGCTCGTCACGGGCGCCGACGCATTCGGTGCAGCGCAGCGCGTCGATCACGTAGATCGGATCGCCGACGCTGATCGCTTCGTTGGGGCACGCCGGCTTGGAGGCGTCGCAGGCGGTGCGGTTGTCGTTGATGAACAAAGCGATGTCGGTCTCGAGGATTCAATGTCCGTGCCGTGCGGTTCGTCGGGTTCGTAGCCCGGCGTTGAGCGGAGCGAAACCCGGGAACATCGTTGCAACGGCCCCGTCCACCCCGGGTTTCACATTCGTTCAACCCGGGCTACGCCGCGGCGCGCTCCTGCAGTTCGCGCAGTTTGCCGTGCCGGAACGCACCCCACAGCGCCGCGCCGATGGCGCCCGCGTAGATCGAATCGGGATGGCTGACGGCGGTCACGTTGACCTTTTCGTTCACCATTTCCTCCTGGATCGCGGCGAGCAGGCCGGCGTCGAGCGCGAGGCCGCCGGTCAGCAGCGCCGTCCCGTCCTTGATGCCGGTGACCTTCAGCAGCTTGACGATCCGCGACGCCATCGACAGGTGGATGCCCTTCAGGATGTCGGGCGTCGCGATCCCGCGCGACACCATGTTGATCACGTCGGTCTCGGCCAGCACCGCGCAGATCGAGCTCACCTTCTCCGGGTTCTCCGACGATTTCGACAAGGTGCCGATTTCCTCGACCGCGACGCCGAGATAGCGGGCGATGTTCTCGAGGAACTGGCCCGATCCCGACGCGCACTGGCTCGTCATTTTGTACGACAGCACCTTGCCGCGCTCGTCGACGTAGATCGCGCGGCCGTTCAAGGCGCCGATGTCGACCACGGCATTGGCGCCGGGGTGCAGGAACACGCCGCCACGCGCGTGCGTGGTCATCGAGTAGAAATGGCCGGTGGCGAACTTGACGTTCTCGCCCTCGCCGGTGGTGGCGATGTAATCGATGTCCGCCGGCTGCAATCCGGCGTCCTCCAGCACGCCGTCGTGGCCTTCCTGCGCGAGCGTCATCGGGTCGCGGCGGCGGATGCGCTCGCAGCGCTTGGCCAGCCACTCCTGCCGGCCGCCGTCGGTCCGGAACAGCGTGGACTTGACTGCGCCCGAACCGATGTCGATGCCGATGGTATAGGTCATAAATGTTCCTTCGCGGGACCCGCGGGTGTCGGTCGAATAGGCGATAGCGTTACGAATGCGTAGAATGCGTAGCCCGGGTTGAGCGGAGCGAAACCCGGGTGGCGCTCCGGCCGAAGCTCTCCCCCGGATTGCGCGTCCGCGCAACCCGGGCTACGGTTCTTCATACCCGTGCTTCGATGGTCTTGCCCTCCTCGACCACCGCGCGCCAGGCGAACGTGGCGCCGCCCAGGGCGCCGGTATAGATCGAGTCGGGGTTGATGTTGAGGGTGATCTCGCCGTAATTTTCGCGGACGAGGTCCTTCAGCGCCTTCACCGCCGCCTCGTTCTTGGCCACCCCGCCGGTGAACGTGAACTCGTTGCGGATGCCGCCGGAGCGGGCGAGGATCGACATGGCGCGCAGGATGATCGCGCGGTGCAGCCCGGCCATGATGTCCTCGCGCCTGTCGCCGAGCGACAGCCGGTCGCGCAGCTCGGCGCCGGCGAACACGGTGCAGGTCGAGTTGATGCGGATCGTCTTGGTGGACTTCATCGCCATGGGGCCGAGTTCGTGCAGACCCATGTTCATTTCGTCGGCGATGTAGCCGAGGTAACGGCCGCAGCCGGCGGCGCAGCGGTCGTTCATCTGGAAGCTCTCGACGATGCCGTTCGGGTCGACTTGGATCGCCTTGGTGTCCTGGCCGCCGATGTCGAGCACCGTCGCGGTGCCCGGGTACATCACGTGCGCGCCGAGGCCATGACACAGGATCTCGGAGCGGACGTGTTCCTTCGAGAACGGCAGCCGCGCCCGGCCGTAGCCGGTGCCGACGACGTAGGTCTCTTCCATCGGCATGTCGAGCAGGCCCTTGATCGGCGCCTCGACCTGCGGCCGGCGGGCAGCCGTGTCGGGCAACGCGACGAAGGTCCGTTCCAGTGCCGCGAGCAGATGGCGCTTGATCGAGTCGCCGTAGACCCGATTCTCGACCTCGATGATCGAGCGGTCGAATACGTTCAACAGGAAGTCGTAGCGGATGCCACCCTCCTTGGCCACGGCTTCACCGGTCGCGAGGTACTGGCTGCCGGCGATGTCGCGGAAGAAATCCGACTTGCGCTTGGCCCCGGGGGCGAACAGCTGCGGCGCTTCGGCCGAAAGCCGCTTGAACACTTCGGTCAGCGCTTCGCCGACCGCGCTGGTGCTGTCGCCGAATTTGGCGGTCGCGAGGCTGCGCTGGCAGGTGGCCTCAAGGTCGGCGAGTTGCTCGAGGTACTGCTCCGACCGGAAATCGCGCTCGAGTTGGGAGAGAAACGCGTCGAGCGCACCGTTCAGCGCGCCGGCGCTGCCGAGCGCCTCCCGAAACAGGTGGAAGCGGCTGTTCACCAGCGCTTCCTGTTTGGCAATCGCCGCCGCGGTGTCGTAGTTCGACCGCGAATTGGTGATGCCGCGGCCGAGGACGTTCTGATGCTCGTCCATGACCACGGCCTTGGTGGTCGTGGATCCAAGATCGATGCCGATGAAGCAGCGCATGGTGATTCTCCTCAGTGCCCGCTAGCCCGCGCTAAGGGCGCTGAGCGCCTCCCTTGGGGGGGTAGCGAACGTAGTGAGCTTGGGGGGCAATTCATCTCAGTGCGCGGCCGCGGCCGCGACCCGCTTCGCCTTGACCATCTGGAAGTAGCTTTCCAGCCGGTTCTTCACGTTCGCCGCCGAGAAGTAGCGGGGATCGACGAGGTCGGTCTCGATGAATGCCGCCGGCTTGCCGGTGCGCTTCTCGACTTCGCGCAGGATGAGGAGCTGCCCTGCCGAGAAGCTGTTGCAGCTCTTGATCGAGTTGATCAGCAGGCCGTCGGCCTGGTACTCGTCGATGTACTTGCAGATCATGTCGATCCGTGACGGCAGGTTGAGATTCGTGTAGCAGCCCAGGCAGTACTCCGCCAGCGACTCGAGCGGACGGTCGGCATCGTGCCGGAAACCGAAGTCGTAAAGGCCGCCGACCTTAGCGTACGTCGACGACACGACCACCGCGCCCTCGTCGTAGAACATCTTCCAGAAGTCGCGGAAACTGGTCCAGTTGGGCGGGCCTTCGACGACGAGGCGGTACTTCTCCTCGCCCATCTCGCCCTCGGGCGTGACCGGGCCCTTGCCTTCGCGCACGCGCTGCTCGATTTCCTGGTGCAATACACGGTAGTACTCGGTCGCTTCGGGCATGCCGCGGAATGCGGTGAAGATCGGGCCGATGTAGTAGACGGCGCCGAAATAGCCGTCGATCGGCGACGGCCGGTTCTTCGCCGACTGCAGGACGGCGACCAGATCGTCCTCGGCCTTCTGCGACTCGCGCATGTACTGGCGCAACCGGTCGATGTCGAACTTGACGCCGGAGATCCGCTCGAGCGTCGGGATCACGGTTTCCTTCAGCTGCTTGACGACGTAATCGCGCATGTTCGGCGCGATCTTGCCTTCGCTCTGGTACGGCACGTGCAGCATCACGGTCTCGCAGCCGTACTTGTGGCGGATCAGCTCGAACCACTTCATGAACGTGAAGCAGCCGGTATAGGAAAGCAGCAGGATGTCGGGCTTCGGCAGCACTTCGCCGGTCGGGCCGATCTCGCCGCCCATCATCATCCCGAGGTCGGACTTCACATAGGTGCAGACGTCCTCGGACTGGCCGTCGCGCTCGGCGTCCATGATGAACTTGCCGGACTTCTTGCGCATGCCGTTCTGCAGCGCGTTGGTCTCCGGCAGGCTCCGCGCGAAATCGAAGCACATCAGCAGTTCGTTCAGGTTGCCCGGCACGAACGTCGCCGACACCTTGCGCCCGGTCTGGTGCGCCGTCGCAAGCTCGTGGTAGTTGGAGTTGATGAGCTCCTTCTGCAGCCACATCGCGTCCTCTTTCTGGACGGGACGTGGGCCCCCTGGGCCGCCGCTTCGCGACGGCCCTCCCCCCGAGGGGGGCGAGGAAACTTGGGAGCGGCCCTGCGTTTCGTCGGGCGGCTTCTTGACGCTGGCGGGCATTGCGGCGGTGGTGGTGGCCATGGTCTTACTCCAGATTGTCCATTGCGAAACATACGCCCGCGGCCTCCGCGACCTGCGGAGCATTGTGACTGGTCAGTTGTCGGCCGCCCGCGGCGATTCGCCCGACCCGCGATCCCCACGCTGCGCGCGGGGCCCCTCGCCGGGGGCTCACGCCGCGCTCCAAAGCTTGATCGAATCGGCGAAGGTGCCGGCCTGTTCCCGGATCGGGGCCATCTGGCCGGTGTTCTCGGCGTACTTGAAGGCCGTGTGCGGGACCTTGTGCTTGCCCAGCACGTCCTGCAGCATCGGCCGCTCGAGCAGCGCCGGGTCGCAGAACGAAGGCGCGGCGAAAATCACGCCTTCGGCGGCGTTGGTCTTGATCTGCTGCAGCAGGAACACGCCCTTGTCCTCGCGCTTGGTGTCGTATTTCGCCGCGGTCGACGCCGAGCGATGGAGGAAGGCCTTCGACAGCTCCTCGAGCGGATTGCCGGTCGCCGGCACATCGTCCAGCAGCCAGCGCGTGACCAGCATGAAGTCGTCGTCGACGATATAGCAGCCGGCCATTTCGATCGACTTGATCAAGCCCAGCGGCGGCTGCTCGCAAAACGCGCCGTTGAGCACGACCCGCGCGTTGTCGCGCTTCGGACGCGGCAGCGCGTCGGCCGCCGCGAGGTAGTCGCGGACGAGTTGCGTGTGGTCTTCCGGCGGCAGCACCATGCCGGCGCGCAGCACCAGATACACCTCGGAGGTCGGCGCCTGCCACGGCTTGGCCGCCCGGTAGGTGTAGAGGTCCTGCACCGCTCGGCGGTTCTCGTTGTAGACGCGGATCGAGGCGTTGATTTCGGCGTCGGTGATCGGCTTGCCGCGCAGTTTGCCGAGATCGTCGCGCAGGATCTCGAGCTCGCTGATGTAGAAGGTGCCGCCGATCGAGTCCTCGTAGTTCTGCGGGACGTCGAAGTACTTGACGTACTTGTCCTTGAACAGGATCTGCCACATGCCCGACAGGTTGCGGATGACATCGCAGATCGACGGGAACATCATGCCGTCGAGACAGTCGAGGCGGCCGGTCAGGCCCAGCTCGATCGTCGAGCGCGGAATGCGGCAGATGTAGCTCTGGTAGTACGCGTCGCCCTGGATCACCTCGAGCTGATCGCCGCCGCCAAGGATGCCCACCGGCAGCATCGCTGCCGCGTGGACCAGCTCGCGCGGCACGTAGACCGGCATATAGCCGATCGCCTTGCGCCCCGGCACGGCGGATTTCCATTCCTTGACGACGTTGAGGTCGAGGTCGTCGAACAGCGCCTGGCAACGCTCGACAATCCGGATCACGGGCGGGATCGTAACCATCAGCGGTGCTCCCATTTCGGCTTGCGTTTGGCGAGGAACGCGACGAGCCCTTCGTTGGCGTCACGCGTTTGCATGAGCTGGTCGAGGTAAAGCCGCTCGACCTCGGCCAGCCGGCGGCGCACGTCGCGGATCATGGCGCCGCGAGCTGCCGCGACGGCACACGCCAGTGCCGCGGCGCTCTTGTTGGCGAGATGCCGCTCGAAATAGGCGAGCGCCGCGAGTTCCGGATCGTCGGCGACGGCCTGCACAAGGCCCAGCGCTCGTGCTTCGTCGCCGCTCACCGCGCGGCCGGAAAAGAGCAGATCCTCGGCCACCGGCTGGCTGACCCGGTAAGGCAACAATACCGACGCCGCAGGAGCGAACACGCCGAGCATCATCTCGGGCTGGCCGAGCTGCGCGTCGGGCGCGGCGAATATCGGGCCGCCCGCGAGCGCCACTTCGAGCCCGCCGCCGAGGCATTGGCCACGGACCGCGACCAGGATGGGGACTGGAAACTCCAGCATCGCGAGGATGAGCCCGTGCAGCGACGCCAGCATCGCGGCGCACTGATCGGGCAGATGCTCCTCGACGCTTGCACCGAAGCTGAAGTGCGGCCCCTCGGCGGTGAGCAGCACACCACGCAGTCCCGGGTGTCCGCGGTACGCGACCAACGCGCCATGCAGCGCAGCGACCATCGCCGCGTCGACGATGTTGGCCTTGGGCCGGGAGAGGCGCAGGCGCAGCAGCGCGCCGTCGTGCTCGAGCCAGTCTTTCAGCGGGGAGGTGTCGGCCATGATCCGGATCGGCTCAGCCCTTGCGCTTGTTCTTCGGCTGGATCGAATCGTGCAATGGCCCGACCCAGCTTTCGCCGGCCGCGAGCTTCTGCCGCAGCAGCACGAAATCGACCTCGCGGTCATCCTTGGTGCCTTCGTTGAACGCGGTGAAGCCGGCACGCCCCTCGGTCATCATGTTGAGCGCGAGCCACGCGCGCGAGTCTTCCTTGTTGCGGTTCCACGACTCGAGCTTGGGCTTGCGCAGCTCCTCGAGGGTCTTGGTCGTGCAGTCGGGGAAGGTAAGCAACATCTTCGCGCACAGTTCGTCGACTTTCGCGTCGAGCAGCGAGAGGTCCACCGTGCCGCGCGCCAGCAAGGCCTTGCCCTCCTTCGCCGCGTCGCCGGTCTTCGGCTCGCCGAACACGAAGCGCCCGTACCTGTCGACGGTCCGTTGCGTTTCGACCAGCGGGTTCGCGACCCACTCGCCGTCGACCTTCAGCGCCGGCACGACGTCGGTCAGCACGCCCATCCAGTACGCCTTGTGCGCCGAGAACGGCTCGCACAGCACGCACGCGGCCATCGCGCGCTCGCTGCCGGACATCAGCGGCAGGAAGTCGGTGGCGCCGCCGATCGGGGCCGAGCCGTGCTTGGGGCCGGCCTGCCCGAAGCGCGCGAGGTCCTGCGCGACCGAGAAGTCGCAGGCCATCCCGATCTCCTGGCCGCCGCCGATCCGCATGCCGTTGACGCGGCAGATCACCGGTTTGTCGCAGGCGAGGATCGCGCTGACCATGTCATTGAACAGCCGCATGTACTGGCGGTATTCCTGCGGGTGCCCCGCGTAATACTCGGCATATTCCTTGGTGTTGCCGCCGGTGCAGAACGCGCGGTCGCCGGCGCCGGTGAAGACGACGCAGTTGACGTCGCGCGCGTCCGTGGCGGCACGGAAAGCGAGAATGGTGCCCTTCACCATGTCGGTGGTGTACGAATTGTATTGCGCCGGATTGTCCAGCGTGATCCACGCGTTGCAGAGGCCCTCCGCCGTCTTCCCGTCCGGCGTTTTCGCGGGCCGCTTCTCGTACCGGACCCCTGGTTTGGAGAAGTCGTCGACCAGATCGTGATTCTTGAATTCGCGCATCGGGAGGCGGGCGTCGGGAGCATTCATGCGGATGGTCCTCAGAGGGCGGGAACAAGCACCGCGCGCTTCTTGATTTCGCGGTGGTGGACGGCGGCGAACACGCGGTTGATGTCGTCGAGCGGATGCGCTTCGACGAACGGCTTGATCTCGACCTTGCCGTCCAGCACCAGGTCGAGCGCGGCCGGGTAGGATTCGGGCGGGCAGCCCCAGTTGCCGATCGCGCGCGCGTCGAACGCCATCAGGTTCGACAGGCGAACTTCGACCTTGTCCATCGTGAAGCCGACCACCGACAGCGTCGCGCCGTGCACGAGCAGACCGTACGCGGTGAGCTGGCCGGCGGCGGTGCCCGAGCACTCGAAGATGAGCCATTCGGTGGCGCGGAGACCGCTCTTCTTCGCGAACGCATTGATGGCGGCCTTCATCGCCTTGCCGTCGAGCACACGGGCATCGAGCGTCAGCGCCGCGCCGTGATGGGAAATCGTTTCCAGCTTCTCCTCGTCGACGTCGATGGCGACGACCTTGGCGCCGAACGCGTTCGCAATCTGCACGCAGTAGCCGCCGACGCCGCCGGCACCGACGACGATGGCGAGGCTGCCCGGCCTGACGCCGGCACGCTGCACGGCCTGGTAAGGCGTGGTCAGCGCATCGGCGACGATCGAGACGTCGGCGAGCGTCAGACCGGCACGGTCGAGGCGGGACTCGTCGACCACGCACAGTCCCCGGCCGGGCACCACGATGTGCGTGGCGAAGCCTCCCTGGATGTCGTTGCCGGGCATTTTCTGCTGGCGGCAGATGGTGCCGAGGCCGCGCCGGCAGAGGTCGCACTCGCCGCAGGGGAGCACGGCAGGGACGATCACCGCCAGGTTCATCCAGCCGGCGGCGTCGGCACCGGCCGCAACCACACGGCCGCTGACCTCGTGGCCGAGCGTCAGCGGCAGCGGGTGATTGGTCCGCACGCCGTCGTAAAGGTACCCGAGGTCGGTATGACAGACACCGCAGCCGGCGATTTCAACCACGACCTCCGCAGGACCCGGCTCGGGTTGAAAGGCCACGCGCGCGAGCGGCGCGTTTACGGCGGTCATCAGCCAGCGGTGGCCGTCGATGCTCATCGTTCTCACTCCTCTTTGCCGGGTGGCGCGATCGCCGCGGCGGGACTTGACCGGACCGGCCCTGATCGCTATTGTGGTAATACAGTACCGTAATACCGGTTTACGGCAATAATGATGCAGGACAGGGATTGCGGGCGCCTTGATCTGCATCAAACCAAGCAGGCCGCCATGCCGCGTAACGTCGGCGCTTCGTGAGCGAAGGAGGAACAACGTGCAAGCCTCGGCGAAGAAGACGGCGCAGGTGAATGCGCGCGGCGCGACCTCGAGCATCTCGATTGCCCTTGCCGGCAGCGGCGGCAGCGGCGTGATGACGGCGGGGACCTTGCTGCTGGACGCCGCCGCGAAGGCGGGCCTCTACGGGCTGATGGTGCGCACCAGCGGGCCGCAGATACGCGGCGGCGAGGCCGCAGCGCTGGTCCGGCTCGCGCGGGCGCCGATGGACTCGCTCGATGACCGGTTCGATCTGCTGCTCGCGATCGACTGGCAGAACGTGAACCGATTCGCCGACGAGATCGAATTGCGCGTGACCAGCCTTGTGATCGGCGACGCCGATGCCGGTGCGGTGCCCGAGGTGTTTAGCGCGAGCGGTGCGCGCTGCGTGGAACTGCCGCTGAAAAAAATGGCGAAGGCGATTCCCGGTTGCTGGACGAACATGCTGGCGCTGGGGGTCGCGGGCGGCCTGGCCGGCATTCCCGAGCTGGCCCTGGAGGCCGCGCTGCGCGAGTCCTGGAAACGCGGCGACGCTGGATTGCAGGCGAATCTGGCGGCGCTGCGCGCGGGCCTCGCCGAGGCGGGCGCGATCGACGGGTTCAGCGCCAGAGCCCGGCTCGACAGCGTGTCAGGCAGTGCCCGCCTGGACGCTAGTGCCGGCCGCGCCAGTGTCGATCCGGATGCGGGCTCGCGCGGCCGGCGCTGGCTCATCAGCGGCAACGAAGCCGCCGGCTACGGTGCGATCCGAGGCGGCGTGCGCTTCGTCGCCGCCTATCCGATCACGCCAGCGACCGAACTGCTCGAGTGGATGGCGCCTGCGCTGACCAAGGTCGGTGGAACGTTGCTGCAGGCGGAAGACGAACTCGCCTCTGCCAACATGATCATCGGCGCGTCATTTGGCGGCATAGCGTCGCTCACCGCCACCGCCGGGCCCGGCCTGGCGCTGATGACGGAGGCGATCGGCCTGGCGGTCAGTGCCGAGGTGCCGATCGTGATCGTCGACGTGATGCGCGGCGGCCCCTCAACCGGCATCCCTGCCAAGAGCGAACAGAGCGACCTGTCGTTCGCAGTGAGTGGCCTGCACGGTGACGCACCGCGCCTCGTGCTCGCGCCGACGTCGATTGCCGATTGCCTGGCAACCACGCA
>Ga0315283_10005981_pt1 | contig 10800 bp, 9 predicted proteins | sample YL17G09_0_MG_FD_204541 | JGI IMG/M metagenome (GOLD analysis project Ga0315283, IMG submission 204541) | Sediment microbial communities from Yellowstone Lake, YNP, Wyoming, USA - YL17G09_0 | ecosystem: Environmental > Aquatic > Freshwater > Lake > Sediment | place: USA: Wyoming | collected...
TCCTCCTCGTGGCGTCGGCCCACGTCATCGAGGTCGACGCCCACCGCCTCGACCGCGGCCAGCACGGCCTTGGCCGCGGCGGGGTCGGCGTCCAGGGTCCGGGCGACGGCGCCATGGCGCTCGAAGGCGTCGAGGGTGGCGTCGGGGACGGTGTTCACTGTCTCGGGCCCGATCAGGGAGTCCACGTAGAGGGTGTCCGGATAGGCCCGGTTCTTCGTCGACGTCGAAGCCCAGAGGGGACGCTGCGCCCTTGCCCCGCGCGCGGCCAGGGCCTCCCAGCGGGGGCCGGAGAAGGTCGATCCGAACAGGTCGTAGGCCACCCGGGCCTGGGCCACGGCAGCCTTGCCCCGCAGGTCGAGGGCCTCGGGGGTGCCGATCTCGTCCAGGCGCCGGTCGACCTCGGTGTCGACCCGACTGACGAAGAACGAGGCCACGCTGCTGACCGGGTGGAGGTCACCGTCGTAGGCCTCGAGGCCGCTCAGGTAGGCCTCCATGACCTCCTCGTAGCGGTCCAGGGCGAAGATCAGGGTCACGTTGATGCTGTGGCCCTCGGCGATCATCTGACGGATGGCGGGGATGCCCTCGGCCGTGCCCGGGATCTTCACGTAGAGGTTGGGCTCGGCGATGCGCTCGTGCAGCTCGCGGGCGGCGGCGATGGTCCCGTCGGTGTCCCGGGCCAGGGCCGGAGCCACCTCGACGGAGACGTAGCCGTCGTGGCCGTCACTGCCGTCATGGACCGGACGCAGGATGCGCAGGGCGTCCTCGATGTCGCGCACCACCAGGGCCCAGTAGGCGTCGTCGATGCTCTGGCCGGCCAACTCGGTCAGCTGCTGGTCATAGTCGTCGCCGGTCCCCATGGCCTTCTGGAAGATCGAGGGGTTCGAGGTGATGCCCCGGATTCCCCTGTCCACCCAGGCCTGCAACTCACCGCCGGTGATCCACCCCCGACGGAGGTTGTCCAGCCAGGGGCTCTGGCCCTGCTCGTCGAACAGGCGCTGGAGCTTGGTCATCGTGAGATCCTTCGGTCGGTCGGTCGGTCAGAGTCAGGACGAGCCAAGCAGGCGGCGAGCCGAGTCGGCCACGGCGTCGGGATCGAAACCCAGCTCGGCCAGAACCTGGGCGCCGGGCGCGGACGCCCCGAACCGGTCGAGTCCGTGGGCGGCATCCACCCAGCGCTCCCAGCCCAGCGTCACCCCCGCCTCGACCGAGAGCGCGGGCGTGGCCGGGGGCAGGACCGAGTCCCGGTAAGCGGCGTCCTGATCGGCGAACAGGTCCCAGGACGGCATGGAGACGACCCGGCAGCGGGTGCCCTCGGCACCGAGCACCGCGGCCGCTTCCAGACAGAGGGACACCTCGCTGCCCGTGCCCACCAGGACGAGGTCGGTGGCGCCGTCGGGCTCGGCCAGCACATAGGCGCCCCGCTCGAGGGCGCCGGTCGCCGTGCCCTCCAGTACGGGGAGGTCCTGGCGGGTGAGGATCAACGCCACCGGGCCCGACGCCTCGACGGCGACGCGCCAAGCGGCCGCGGTCTCGTTGGCGTCGGCGGGCCGGATGAGACACAGGTCCGGGATGGCCCGCAGGGCCGCCAGGTGCTCCACCGGTTGGTGGGTGGGGCCGTCCTCACCCAGGCCGACGGAGTCGTGGCTCCATGAGTAGATGACGTGGGCGTGGGACAGCGCCGCGAGGCGGACCGACGGGCGCATGTAGTCGCTGAAGACGAGAAACGTCCCTCCGATGGGCAGGACCCCACCGTGCAAGGCCATGCCGTTCATGATCCCGCCCATGCCGTGCTCGCGGACCCCCCAGTGGATCTGGCGACCGGAGCGGTCGTCGGGCCCGAAGAAGCCGGCGTCGTTGATCTGGGTGCCCGTGTTGCCCGTCAGGTCGGCTCCACCGCCGATCAGCCCGGGAACGCCTTCCAGCACGGCGTTGAGGCAGGCCGCACTGGCCTTCCGGGTGGCCACCCTCTGGCCCGCCTCCCAGGTCGGGAGGGTGTCGGCCCAGCCAGGCAGGCCGTGCCCACCGAGGGCGGCCTCGTAGGCCACCCGCCGCTCGTCGGTGTCGGCCAGGCGCTTCTCCCAGGCCTCCCGGGCGGGACGGCCCCGGCGGCCGGCCTCCCGGTAGAGGTCGAGGACCTCATCGGGCACGAAGAAGGTCCGGTCGGGCGGCAGGCCCAACCGCTCCTTGGTGACGGCGATCTCATCGACGCCGAGGGGGTTGCCGTGGGCGTCGGCGGTGTCGGTGAACTTGGGCGACGGGTAGCCGATGTGGCTGCGCAGAACGACCAGCGACGGCGCGTCCTCGACCGCCATGGCCCGGCGCAGCCCGGCCTCGAGGGCGTCGGTGTCGTTGGCCACCTCACCGAGGTTGTCGACGTGCCAGCCGTAGGCCTCGAAGCGACCCACGGCGTCGTCGGACAGCGACAACTCGGTGGGCCCGTCGATGGAGATGTGGTTGTCGTCGTAGACGTACACCAGGCGGCCGAGGCCGAGGTGCCCGGCCAGGGAGGCGGCCTCGTGGGAGAGGCCCTCGGACAGGTCACCGTCGCCGCAGACGACGAAGGTGTGGTGGTTGCAGAGCTCGGCACCGAAGGTGGCCCGCAGCCACTCCTCGGCCACACCCATGCCCACGCCGTTGGCCACGCCTTGACCCAGGGGACCGGTGGTGACCTCGACGCCGGTCGTGTGGCCGCGCTCGGGGTGCCCCGGCGTGGCGCTGGCCCACTGACGGAAGTCCGCCAGGTCGTCGAGGGTGAGGCCGAAGCCGGTGAGGTGCAGCATCGAGTAGAGCAGGATCGAGGCGTGCCCGGCGGACAGCACGAAGCGGTCACGATCGGGCCAGTCGGGGGCCTCGGCGTCGTAGCGCATGACCCGGGTCCACAGCACGTGGGCCAGCGGCGCCAGCGCCATGGCCGTGCCCGGATGGCCCGAGTTCGCCGCCTGGGGCCCGTCCATCGACAGGCCCCTGATGACGTTGATCGCCTGTTCCTCGAGGGTCAAACCAGCCTCCCCAGCCATGTAGGTGCGACCCTACCCAGCCGACTCCGACGAGGAGAAGTAGGTCCGGCGCCGAGCCGCCGGGCGAGGCGACCGATACGCGCAGCGTCGTTGTTCGCCGGGTGCCGCGAGGCGAGCCCGAGGCCCGTCGCGACCAGGCGGCCACCGTCCAGTTGGTGCCTCTACGCGAAGAGGACGACCGACGCCGTGAAGCCGTGCACGAAGTTGCGTCCCCCGACGGGGCCGAGCTCGCCGGCGCAGAACATGCCGGCCACCGCGCCTCGTCCCACCTGCTCGTGGACGAGGCGGGCGTCGTGGCCGGGCTCCCCGAAGAGATGGCTGCCTCGCCCGCTACAGGTGAAGACCAACGCCGCGTGGCCGTGCTGGCCGGACAGGAGCCGGCGCAGGTCCTCGTCGGCGCTGTCGGCGTCCCGGACCTGGAACTGGACGGTCGAGCCCACCTCGGCGGTGTCGCCGATGACGATGTCACCCTCCTCCGGGTCGGCGCCCATCACGTTGCGGACCAGGAAGTCGCCCCGCCCGAAGGTGTCCTGCTGTTCGTCGATCACCCGGCCGACGTGGAGGCCGTGCTGGACCAGCGCCCGATCGCCCGGCGGGAGGCCGGCGACGACGTCGCGCAACCGGTCCAGCGCCGGCACTCCGGCGAGGTCGTGGATGACGTTGTCGGTGGCCCGGGTGACCACGAACGCCTGACCCACCGGGCGGCAGCCCTGGGAGACGACCGTGCCCGTGACGACGGCCGGGTCGAGGAGCACCCCTACCGCGCCGCCGTCGAACACGGCGTCGTCGAGCACCAGCCGGTTGCCGCCCGCGGCCTGGGCGGCCGAGGCCATGCCCCCGATGACCTGCAGGCTCGGCGCCTTGATCCGGAGCCGGTCCAACACGCCGTCGGCCGGGATCGTGAAGGGGTCGGTCAACAGCAGGAGGACCCGGGGCGGGGCGTCCTCGGCATCGACGGGGAGGCCGGTGAGCGCCCAGCCACCGTCGAGGCGCTGGGTCTCCAGGCGGACGGGCTCGACGGGGCCGACGGGGCCGGCCCAGAGGCTGATGGCCGGGCGGTCCTCGATCTCCCGCGGCCCGCCGACGATCGACGATGCCGTGGCCCCGATCAGGGTCCCGGGGCGCAGGGCGGTACGGACGGTCTCGGCGATCTCGGCCATCAGGCCCAGGTGGGCCGCGGTGACGAAGAGGACGGCCAGGTCGGGGGCCTCGCCCACCTGCTCCAGCACCTCACCCACCACCTCGCCCGTCGCCTGGGTGGCCAGCGGGTGTTCGGAGACGGCGGCGCCGAAGTTCATGACCCGGGCGGCGCCAACATCGTGTAGGGCACCGTGAGCACCGGGCCCTGGTCGACCCGGCACTTGGCCACGATCGTCCCGTACTCCTCGAAGTCGATCTCGCCCCGGACGAGACGTTGGGTGAACTTGCCCGGCTCGACCTCGAGGGGCTGGACGTTTCGGGCCAACCGCTCACCGTCGCGCTCGTACACGACCTCGAGCACGCCCGTACCGGGCTCGTCGGCGGCACAGCGGATGATCACCGACAGGTGCGGCGCCCAGGTCAGGGGGAGGGGCGAGGGGGCCACGGCCGAGAACTGGACCCCGGTCAGGTCGATGCGGGAGGCCCCACCCTCGGCCGGCCGCAGGCCGACGTCGTCCACGAACAGGGCGGAGAGGATCTCCACGCGGGGGACGGTACCGAGTCACCCAAGCGGCGCGGCTGGGTCGGTTCGGGAGAACCTCCGGCCGCGGTGTCGATTTCGGCCAAGCTCGTTCGTGGACAGGGCAGGAACCGGTGCCGCGCCGGATCCCCAGCGAAGGAGACACCGATGAGCCAGTACCTGCTGTCCGTGCACCACGACGCCGCCGGCGACGCCGCCATGGCGGAGACGGCCCCCGACCAACGAGTACCTGGGGGGGGTTCTGGATCGGCGGAACTCGACTCCCGTGATAGCCGGCGCCGACGGTTGGCCCCGACCGGCCCCCGCACCGCCCTCCGTGTCTAGGCTTCCCCCGTCCGACGGCGTTCAGTCGAGTAGGGACCGGCCGGCGATCCACACCTGGGCGACATGGAGATCGGCGTCGAGGGCGACCACGTCGGCTCGAGCCCCGACGGCCAGGACACCCCGGTCCGTGCAGCCCATCAGTCGGGCGGGGTTGGTCGACGCCGCCTCGACCGCCCGCTCGAGATCGACGCCCACCACCGCGACGAGGTTGCGGACCGCCTGGTCCATGGTCAGGGCGCTGCCCGCGATGGTGCCGTCGGGCAGACGGGGAGCGCCGTCGACCATGACGATGCCCTGGTCCTGGGCCCACGGCGACTGCCAGGCCACAGCGTCGGTGACCAACACGACCCGGTCGACGGGCTTGGCCCGCAGCGCCACAGCCAGGGTCACCGCGTCGACGTGCACGAGGTCGGCGATGAGCGAGACGGCGATCCGATCGTCGACCAGGGCGGCCCCGACCGGGCCCGGGGAGCGGGCGCCCACCGGGCCGGAGGCGTTGAAGAGGTGCGTGAACAGCACGGCCCCGGCGTCGACCGCGGTCCTCACCACCTCGGGCGCCGCCGCCGTGTGGCCCACGGCGACCGTGACCCCCCGACCCGACAGCGCCCGGATCAGGTCGATCGCCCCCGGGGCCTCGGGGCCGACGGTCATCAGGCACACCACCGGATCGAGCCCGCCCACCCAGTCGAGGTCGGGGGCCACCACGAAGCCGTCGGGGTGGGCGCCGTGGCGGTCGCCCAGGAACGGGCCCTCCAGGTGCGCACCCAGGATCGTCGGCCGGGGGCCCTCCCGAGCCACCGCCGCCGAGATCCGGGCCAGGGGGGCGGCGTAGCGATCGAGGGGGGCGCTGACCAGCGTCGGGCACCAGGCCGTCACCCCCTGGGCGACCAGCGCCTCGTCCAGGACGCCCCAGTCGTCGCCCTCGGCCCGGGCAACGTCCATCGCGCCGATGCCGTTGACCTGCAGGTCCACGAAACCCGGCACCAAGGTCCACTCGGGAAGCCCGCCCTCGGCCGACGCCCGCACGGCGACGATGCGGTCGTCGACCACCTCCAGCTCGGTGGGCCCCCGCCGGCCGTCGGCCAGGACGGAGGCCGCGGCCCGGATCCTCGAGTGCATCACCCGGACGCTAACGACCGCCCTCGCCGAGGGCCGGAAACCGGAGCCCCCCGGGCTAAATCGGTGGGCCGGTGTACCGTCAGGGCATCGTGTCCGAGTCCGTCCTGCCCGTATCGCGCCGGGACGAGATCCTGGCGGCGGCCGAGGAACTGTTCGCCGAGAACGGCTTCGCGGGCACGTCGCTGAACGACATCGCCGAGGCCGTGGGCATCCGGCGGCCCACCCTCCTGCACCACTTCGCCTCGAAGGAGATGCTCTACCGGGAGGTCTTCGAACGGGCCCTGACCGAGTGGTACGAGCGGGTGCAGACCGCCACCGACGAGCCGACCACGGGCTGGGACCGGGTCGACGGTGTCATCACCGCCGGCTTCGAGTTCTTCAAGGAGAACCCCCACTTCGTGCGCATCGTGCGGCGGGAGTTCCTCGAAGGCGCCTCCCACCTCGGCATGGACCTCGGCGAGGCCCTGCGCCCGATGTTCCAGCGGGCCGCCGCGTTCTTCCGGCGGGAGATGGAGGCGGGCCACTTCCGCGAGCACGATCCCGAACAACTCCTGCTCACCGGGTACGGCGCCCTGCTCAGCTACTTCGCCGACGCGCCCGTCCTGGTCGGGATGCTCGGCCGGGATCCCCTGGGCGACGAGGCCCTCGACGCCCGCCTCGAGCACGTCCGCCGCTTCTTCCGCGCCGCCCTCGAGCCCTGAGCCGACTCATGCCCCCGGCCGGGTGGTCCTGCGAACGCTGAGCCAGGCCCTACCGTTCTCGCCCGTGTCCGGCTCCCGCACCCTGCCCGAGGACGAGTCCAAACGCCTGCTGGCGGGTTACGGCGTCCCCTTCGCCCCCGAGATCGTCGCGGCCGACGTGGCGGCCGCCGTCGCCGGGGCGACCGAGATCGGCTTCCCGGTCGTGGCCAAGCTCAATGGCGAGGGCATCGCCCACAAGACCGAGCGGGGGCTGGTGCGGTTGAACCTGACCGACGCGCAGGCGATCGAGACCGCCGCCACCGAGCTCTTGGCCGCCGCCCGACCCGAGGACGGCACCGTCTCGATCCTCGTCGCTGCCTTCCTGCCGGCCAACCGGGAGCTGATCGCCGGCATCCACCGGGACGCCCAATTCGGCCCGACGGTGATGCTGGGCATCGGCGGCGTCCTGGCCGAAGCCCTGGGCGACGTCGCCTTCCGCCTGGCGCCGATCGAGCGGGTCGACGCCGCCGACATGGTCGACCAGCTCCGCACCCAGGCCCTGCTCGGCGAGGTGCGGGGCGAGCCCGCCGTGGACCGGACCGCCGTGGAGGACGTCCTGCTGGCGCTCTCCGCCGTCGCCACCGAACGGGCCGACGTCGCCTCGGCCGACCTCAACCCCCTGCTCGTGGTCGACGGTCGGCCCGTCGCCGTCGACGCCCTGGTCGAGGTCACGTCATGACCGCGCCGGACCCCTTCCTGTCCCTGTTCGAGCCGCGGGGGATCGTGGTCGCCGGCGCCTCGACCCACCCGGGCAAGTTCGGCTTCGTGGCCCTCCACAACATCCTCAGCGCCGGCTATCAGGGCAAGGTCTTCGCCACCAACCGCGAAGGGGCCGAGGTCCTCGGCGTCCCGACGGTGGCCGACATCGACGACCTCCCCGACGGCGAGATCGACCTGGTCTTCGTCTGTACCCCGGCCGCCGCCAACCCGGGCCTGCTGCGGTCGTGCGCCGCCAAGGGCATCACCGCCGCCTTCGTGGCCTCGGCCGGCTACCGGGAGGCCGGGCCCGAGGGCCGGCAGGCCGAGGACGAGCTGGTGGCCCTCGCCACCGAGTTGGGGATCCTCCTCGTGGGCCCGAACGGCCAGGGCCTCATCTCCACCCCGGTGGACCTCTGCGCCCAGATCGTCGCCCCGTACCCACCCGCCGGGCGCATCGGCATCGCCAGCCAGTCGGGCAACTTCGTGTCGTCGTTCATGAACTGGGCCCAGCTCTCGGGCATCGGCGTGAGCCGCGCGGTCAGCGCCGGCAACTCGGCGGCGGTCGACGTGGCCGACTTCCTCGAGTTCTACGCCCGCGACCCCGAGACGGCGGTGGGCCTCTCCTACGTCGAGGGCATCGAGGACGGCCGGGCCTTCTACGACCGCACCCGCGACGTCGTCGTCCGGAAGCCCCTCGTGGTCGTGAAGGGCGGTGCCACCTCGAGCGGGGCCGCCGCGGCGTCGAGCCACACCGGCGCCCTGGCCGCCGATGACGCCGTCTTCGACGGGGCCTGCCGCCAGGCCGGGATCACCCGGGCCGCCACCATCGAGGAGGCCTACGAGGCCGCGGCCACCTTCGCCACCCAGCCCCTGCCCAAAGGGCCGAGGGTCGCGGTCTACACGACCGCCGGCGGCTGGGGCGTCGTCACCGCCGATGCCATCGCCCGCTCCAGCCTCGAGCTCCTGGCCCTGCCCGACGACCTCGAGGCCGAGATCGACCAGCACCTGCCGCCGCGATGGAGCCGCAACAACCCCATCGACCTCGCCGGCAGCGAGACCCGCGACACCATCCCCCAGGTGATGGAGATCGTGGTCAACCATCGCGCCGTCGACGCCGTCATCTTCCTGGGCCTCGGCATCCAGTCGAACCTGGCCCGCATGGAGCGCGAAGGCCGCTTCTACCCGGACCACGGCCTCGAGCGCATCGTCGAGTACCACGAACGCCAGGACGCCCGCTTCGCCCAAGCCGCGGCCGAGTTGTCCGAGGCCTCGGGCAAACCCATCCTCACCGCCACCGAGCTGGCCGTGTCCGACCCCACCAACGCCGGCCCGGCGGCGGTCCGGGCCACGGGTCGCCTCTGCTACGCCTCGTCCAACCGGGCCGTGACCGCCCTGGACCACCTCTGGCGCTATTCCCGCTACCGCCGACGTCGGGGGCTCTGAGCACCTCATGCGCCGACTGGCCGTCCCCCTGCTGCTGATGGTGATTGCCGTGGGCTGCGGGGTGGGCGCGGTCTACGCCGACGCCGGGGGCGAGACCGCAGAGGCCGCCGTGGCCATCGAGTCGCCGATGACCCCCGTGCTGTCGGCCCGACGGGTCCCCGACCACGTCACCGAGGACATCGCCGACCGCCGGCTCACCACGGCCCTGACCGGCCTGGTGGACGCCGCGCCGCCCGACACCTGCCTGGTGGTGGACGCGGGCGGACGGCCGATCGTCGCCCACCAGGCCGACGCCGGCCTGATCCCGGCCTCCAACGAGAAGCTGTTGGTGGCCGCAGCGGCGCTGGCGGAGCTGGGCCCCCGGCACCGCTACACGACGACGGTCAACGCCGAATCGGCGCCGAACGGGCAGGGGGTGGTCGCCGGGGACCTCTGGCTGGTGGGCGGCGGCGACCCCCTCCTGACCACCCGCCGGTACGCGGGTACCTCCGACCGCCAGGCCGAGGCCCACACCGCGCTGGAGGACCTGGCCGACCAGGTCGTCGACGCCGGGGTGACCGAGGTCCAAGGTCGGGTCCTGGGCGACGAGAGTCGCTACGACACCACCCGGTACGTGGCCGCCTGGCCATCCCGCTTCATCGACCAGAACCAGACCGGGCCCCTGTCCGCCCTCTCGGTGAACGACGCCTTGTCCTCGTTCCCGTCCACGGCGGAGCCAGGGAGGGCGGAAACGGCCTCGGCCAACCCCCCGGCCCTCGCGGCCCAGGCCTTTCTCGACCTGCTCACCCGCCGGGGGGTCCGGGTGACCGGCGGGGCCGCGGCAGGCACCGCGCCGGTCCAGGCCCCCGTCGTGGCCGAGTTGCGCTCCGCTCCGCTGCGGGACATCACCGCCCAGCTCCTGACCTGGTCCGACAACCAGACCGCCGAGCTGCTGTTGAAGGAGATCGGCCTCGCCCACGGCGGGCGCGGGACCACGGTCGCCGGCGCCGATGCCGTCGCGTCGATCCTCACCGACGCCGGCTTCGACCTGTCCGGGAGCGATCCGGAGGACGGCTCGGGCCTGTCCGGGACCAACCGGATCACCTGCGGCCTGCTCCACCAGGTGCTGGCCGACGCCGGTCCCCGGTCGGCGCTGGTACGGGGTCTGGCCATCGCGGGCGAGACGGGCACCTTGGCGGCAACGTTCAACGGGACCCCGGCGGAGGGTCGTCTGCGCGCCAAGACCGGATCGCTCAACGAATCCCGGGCGCTCTCCGGGGTGGTGACGGTGCGCGACGCTGACGATCTGACCTTTTCGCTACTGGTCAACCAGGACGTCATCACCCCGGAGGGCGACGCCGTGCGCCTCGGCGTCGGCCTGGCCCTCGCCGACTACCCCCGGCGACCCAGGCTGGATCAGGTCGGGCCTCGACCGCTGGACCAGTGACGGCGACGGTCGCGCTGCCCATGTTCCCGCTGGGCACCGTCCTCTTCCCGACGATGGTCCTTCCCCTGCACGTCTTCGAGCCCCGCTACCGGGCCCTGATCGATGACTGCACCGCCGACGGCGCCGACGGCGAATTCGGTGTGGTCCTGATCGAGCGGGGGAGCGAGGTGGGAGGGGGCGACGTGCGCACCCGGGTGGGCACGGTCGCCCGGATCCTGCAGGTCGAGCGTTTCGACGACGGGCGTCTGGCCCTTGCCGCGGTGGGGACCCGACGCATCCGCATCGAGCGCTGGTTGGCCGACGATCCCTACCCCCGGGCGGAGGTCACCGACTGGGACGACGTCGGAGCCG
>Ga0315283_10005984_pt1 | contig 10797 bp, 11 predicted proteins | sample YL17G09_0_MG_FD_204541 | JGI IMG/M metagenome (GOLD analysis project Ga0315283, IMG submission 204541) | Sediment microbial communities from Yellowstone Lake, YNP, Wyoming, USA - YL17G09_0 | ecosystem: Environmental > Aquatic > Freshwater > Lake > Sediment | place: USA: Wyoming | collected...
CTTGCGGGGGCGGTGGCGCGCCCTGAGACGCCGTCGCACGCGCTCGTCGAGGAGTTCATGCTGGCCGCCAACGAGGCCGTGGCTGAGTTCCTGCTGCGCAAGAAGGCGCGCACGCTGTACCGGGTGCACGAGCCGCCCGAGCCGGCGAGCGTGCGCGAACTCCTCGACGCGCTCGAAGAACTTGGCGTGCCGACGCCGCCGTTCCCGGCCGGCGAGGCGGTGCCGGCGGCGCAGCTTGCGGAGGCGTTCGGTCGCCTCAGCCGCATCGTCGCCGAGACGAGCGCCCGCGAGGGCCGGGGCAGGCAAGCGTGGGGGACTCTTCTGCTGCGCGCGCTCAAACAGGCGCGCTACGCTTCGGCGAACCTCGGGCACTTCGGGCTCGCGAGCCCGGCATACCTGCACTTCACCTCGCCGATCCGCCGCTACCCGGACCTCGTGACACACCGCAGCCTGCTGTACCACCTCGGCGAGGGCGGCGGCGAGCTGGGCGAAGCGGAGCTCGCCGCCGCCGCCGAAGACTGCTCTACGCGGGAGCGCGAGCTCGCCCGCCTGGAGCTGGACGCCGACGACGTCGCCCTCTGTTTTCTGCTCGAGCAGCGCCTCCAGGACGAGGGTTGGGAGCAGGAGTTCGCCGGCGAGGTCGTCGGCCTCGTCGGCGGCGGCCTGTTCGTGCGCTTCGGCGGGGTCTTCGAGGGCTTCCTCTCCTCGCGCCGGCTAGGTGGGGAACGCTTTGAGGTGAGCGAGCACGAGACGGCGCTCGTCGGCGAAGCGACCGGGCGGCGGTACCGGCTCGGGGACGCCGTCGCCGTCAAGGTCGAGCACGTCGACCGGCTGCGCGGCAAGGTCGACCTCGTCCCGGCGTTCGAGGGCCCGGAGCGGCCGCTCACCGGCAGGAACCGCACTCCCGCCCGGCGCTCGACGGGCGCCCGGCCGCCGCGCCGCGGCGCGCCCGGCCGCGAAGAGCACCGGCGCGGCCGCTGAACGGACGGCGCCGCGCCGGGCGCAGTGGCTCTCCGGCCGCCCCGCCAGCCACGATGCGGTACTCTAGGGTCATGGCACGAGAGACAGGCATCAAACGCGTCGCCGAGAACCGCAAGGCGCGCCACGACTACTTCATCGACGACACCTACGAGGCGGGCCTGGTGCTCGTGGGTACCGAGGTCAAGTCGCTGCGCGAGGGGCGCATCAACCTGCGCGACAGCTACGTCGAGGTCAAGGGCAGCGCGTACGCGCCCGAGCTCTTTCTCGTCGGCGCCCACATCAGCCCGTTCGAGCAGGGCAACATCTGGAACCACGAACCTCTGCGCGTGCGCAAGCTGCTGCTGCACAAGCACGAGATCGAGCGCATCGCCCAGCGCGTCAGGGAGCGTGGCTATACGGTGGTGCCCACCAGGGTGTATTTCAAGGACGGGCGCGCCAAGATCGAGATCGGCATGGCGCGCGGCAAGAAGCTCTACGACAAACGCCACGACATGGCCGACCGCGACGCCAAACGGGACATGGAGCGTGCGTTGCGCGGTCGCGGGGAAGACAGGCGGTAGCGGCGCCGGCAGCGGCGCCGGCCCAAAGGGCGGACCAGGGAGGGGCTGATGGACACGCTGAACCAGGAGCAGATCGGGGCGGCGCTCGCCGAGCTGGGGGAGTGGGGGTTCCACGGCGAAGCTCTCACGCGCACCTTCCGCTTCGCCGACTTCGTGCACGCCATCGACTTCGTCGAGCACCTCGCCGAGGTGGCCGAGGAGCGGCAACACCACCCCGACATCGATATCCGCTACAACAAGGTCACGCTGCGCCTCAGCACCCATAGCGCCGGCGGCGTCACGCAGCGCGACGTGGAGCTGGCCGAGGCCATCGGGCGCCTGGTCTGACGGCCGGCGCGCGGCCCGCAGGGCCCCGCGTGCCCCGCCGCCGTGTGTGCTAGACTCGGCAGCCGTTGCCCTCGTAGCTCAGGGGATTAGAGCGCGCGCCTCCGGAGCGCGAGGTCGAAGGTTCGAATCCTTCCGGGGGCACCAACGTTGTCATTTCGACAACGTTGTCCCCGCTCAGTGACTACTTCTGGCACGCGGTCGCCTACACGATCGCTCTCCCCGACCCAGTACCACAAGGTCTGGCTATCCGATACCTCGCTTGACGTCAGCGTGGCCGCCAGAAGATTCGGAAGGCTCCGGGTGCGCGTCTTGTGCTCGGACCTCTGTGTCGAGTCCGATCACGTGAAGATTCAGTAGACGGCCGACAAGCTGCGCCGCGGCACGGGCTGGCTCGCGCGGCTCGTTGAAGCGGCCGGGAATCGCTTTCGACGGTCCAGGGCATCACCTCAGTGCCATGTCGACGCCCCGTCACGACTACCCGTTCTGCGCAAGGATCGCCGCTGGAGACTACGCTGCTCGTAAGGGCGAGGCAGTCGCTTCTCCCGACAGCTACCCTCTGACCGCGGGTCACATGCTGGTCGCTCCGATCCGACACGAAGCCCGTCTCCTGTTCCTCAGCAGCGACGAGACCGACGACCTGTGGAGGCTGGCACTCCATGTCGCGCGCAATCTGGCGGGCGACGTCCAAGACTTCAACATCGGAATCAAGGAAGGACCGGACGCCGGCCGGACTCTCCCGCATGTGTACCTGCACGTGATCCCACGACGGGCTGGCGATGTCGCGGACCCTCGCGGAGGCGTGCGCTGGATGGTTCCCGAGCGCGCGGTCTACTGGGAGGAGTAAGGTTCCTCCCTGGATGTTGCGAGACGCTCCTCCAGGTAGCCCATCGCTGCCAGATAGTCCGTCAAGGGTCGGAAGGGGATGCCTTCCAGCTCGCAAAGTTCGGCGAGTCGGGCTCGCGCGAACACCACGTCTGCTGCCTGCGCCATGCACAGGTCCCGGGCTCCGTCACCGAAAGCGACCACTATGTCGCCGGGCTGCCTAAGCGCCTCCACCGCAGGACCCTTGCACATCCCTTGCCCGCAGACGGGGCAGTTGCCGAAGCGCTGGTCGACCTGTAGGTGGTAGCCGCTCCCCGGATCGCCTGAGAGCGAGGAGACGAGCATCGGCACCGGCGGTAGGTGCTCGCGACGCCACACGACCTGGATGCCCCCCGCGAAACCCAAGCTGAGGACTGCCGCACGACCGCCCCGACTGAGATGGCGCGTCAAGAACTCGTGGAACCCCGGGCGCAAAGTCGCCAGTACGGCAAAGTCATTTGTCAGCTGCTCCTTGGGGAGGTCGACGAGGCTGACGCCCCGCACGAGCATCTGCGCTTCGGACAAGCGGTGCTCGCTCACCGCCTGCTCGAGCTCTGGCATGGCAGGCACATGCCGAGCGAGCAGGGAGCGAAGACAGTCCTCGGTGGTGATCGTCCCGTCGAAGTCCATCACGAGGAGTACTGATGCCGCGTCCGCAGATTCCATGGCCGCAATCCTAGACGGCCACCGCGGAGTCGTCACCGGGAGGCTCGGCCGCAAAGGCTCCACGAGTAGGCGCCGGAAGGAATCCTGCATCTGCTGCTATCGTGCTGTCGGGCAATCTTCCCGCAGCGTGGAAGACCCTCGCCTGTCGTTCGTACCTTGAACGGGGTGATACGATGCTCGCGGGGATGGAGTCCCCCCTTGACCGCCCACGTGGGCTGATGACTCCTCTCGCGCCGTTCCGCGCGGAGAGGACCATCACAAGGGAGCTCCATGCAGCAGCTCTTCGCAATCGCCGCAGTCTGGCTCGCGCTCGCGGTCATCGCCGCAGTCATCGCCAGCCGCCTGAAGATCGCCATCGCCCTCGTGGAGATCTGCGTCGGTGTGGTCGTCGCGGCCATCGCGACCCACTACGGCGTGTTCGACAAGCTGGGCTCACAGGAGCCATGGCTGCAGTTCCTGGCGTCCACGGGCGCAGTGCTGCTCACCTTCCTAGCCGGCGCCGAGCTCGACCCGGCCGTAATCCGCACCAAGCTCACCGAGGTCTCCGTGGTCGGACTCGTCGGCTTCGCTGCCCCGTTTCTGGGCTGCGCAGCGGTCGCCCACTGGCTCATCGGCTGGGACGGGCAGGCATCGCTTCTGGCCGGCGTCGCGCTCTCTACGACCTCGATGGCCGTGGTCTACTCGGTCATGCTCGACACCGGCTTCAACCGCACCGAGTTCGGCAAAGGCATCCTCGGCGCGTGCTTCATCAACGACCTCGGCACAGTGATCGCACTCGGCCTGCTGTTCTCGCCCTTCACTTACAAGACGATCGTCTTCATCGCTATTGCGGCCGGCGTCATCGCCGTGATGCCCTGGGTGGTGAACCACCTGACGAAGCATTACGGCCACCGCACGGCCGCCATACGCACCAAGCTCATCATGGTCGTGCTCCTCGGCCTCGGCGCTCTCGCCTACTGGGCGGGCAGTGAGGCCGTGCTGCCGGCGTACCTCGTCGGGATCGTCCTGGCCGGCGGCGCCGCGCAGGACCACCACTGGATCCGGCGGCTGCGCACACTGACGACCGGCTTTCTCACGCCCTTCTACTTCCTGCGCGCCGGCATGCTCGTCAGCGTCGGTTCGGTGATCGGGGCTCCCATCGTCGTCCTTGTCCTGTTCGCGGCGAAGGTGGGGACGAAGATCTTCGGGCTCTATCCCGTGGTCGGGCGCTTCCGCAAGGACCGTAACGAGAAGTGGTACTACACCCTGATGATGTCGACCGGCCTCACCTTCGGCACCATCTCCGCGCTCTACGGCCTCACCCACGGCATCGTGACCCAGGACCAGTACTCCTATCTAGTGGCCGTGGTGATCGGCACGGCCGTCATCCCGACTCTGGTCGCCAGCCTCGCGTTCGTGCCTCGGCACCTCCTGCCGGCAAGGGTCCCCGCGGCAGCTCCAGTCCCGGCGGCATCGCCCGCGACGGACGGAGCCACCGCTTCGGCGGCAGCCTTAGGCGAGGCCCTGATGCGAGCCCTCCGCGACGTCGAGGCCCCGTTCGTCGACGACCAGCTGCTCGCGGCGGCCCTCGACGAGCTCGACCTCGAGGAGGAGGAGGCCGAAGAGGTCGCGGACGAGGGGTGACACGAGCAGGGCACCTGGCTTGCAGGAGAGCGACGAGGCCATGCGAACCTTGGGTATAGTACTGACAACAAACGCGATGAAGCTCGCGAACCGCGCTGCTGCGCTGATGGCTTCTGTCCTGCTCGACGGATGGAGGCCTTTTTGTTTGGAGGTGAAGGGATGACCGCGAGGCAGTCTGTAGCTTCCGAAAGACCAGAGCGAGCGGCCGGCCCAGCCAACGCGACTGCTGTGACGGCGGCCTTCCAGGCGCTGTCAGCGCTCAGGATCGATCTTCTGGAGCACGGCGAGCGCCTTCGCGTCGAGGCGACCGAACGGCGCGTCGCCGAAGCCGACGTCTACGTGGTCGCCATCGGCGAGTTCAAGCGCGGTAAGAGCAGCCTGCTCAACGCCCTGATCGAAGAGCAGGTCCTTCCCGTAGGAGTCGTCCCTCTGACGGCCGTCGTGACCGTGCTCAAGCAGGGGCAGCCGAAAGCTGAGGGCGTGTACGCGGACGGACGCCGCGGAGAGGTCGACGCGGAGCGCTTGGCCGATTACGTGACCGAGGAGGGGAACCCGGGCAACCACCTCGGGCTGAGCCGGGTGGAGGTGAGCTCTCCCCGCTTCGCCCTCCCCCAGGGCGCTGTGCTGGTGGACACCCCCGGTTTGGGATCAGTCGTAGACGGTGGTGAGGACCACACGCTCGACTTCCTTCCTCAGGTAGACGTCGCGCTTGTCGTGCTGTCGGTCGACCAGCCGCTGAGCGGCGACGAGCAAGACCTGGCCGTCCGGCTGCGGGTCCAGGGTGCCGAGATCGTGTTCGTCCTGAACAAGACCGACTACTTATCCGCGGATGAGGCGGAGGAGGCCCGGCAGTTCGTCGCTGACAGGCTTCGTCGTGAGGGCTTCTTGGACGCGGCGCTCTTTGCCGTGTCAGCAAAGAGAGGAGTCGAGGATGGCGGCGCAGACGGGGTCCCGAGGCTTCGCGACTACCTCGTCGCCCTGCTCGAACAGCGGTACGAGGCGATACGGCGCACGCAGTCCGAGCGCCGGGTGCGCCTGTTGCTCGAGGAGCTCCAGATGAGCTATGCCGTGCAGCGCAAGGTCGCCGGAAGCGCTGAGGAGAAGCTGGAAGACGCCCTGCGCGAGCTGCGGGCCACCCGCAAGGCGATAGCGAGACTCGCGGAGGAGCAGGACGGCATCTTCGCGCACCGCATCCAGGCGGCCGAGAGGCAGCTCTCCGACGACATGTCGGCGTTCCGGCGCAGGCTCGAGGCCAGGCTGGTGAGCGAGGTCGAAGCCCTGACCGACGAGGCCGGTCTGGATGAAGAGCGCGTCGATCAGGTGCTGCGCGGCGCCATGGAGGAGCTGCTGGAAGAGGAGCTGCCCAAGCAAGGTGCAGCGCTGGAGGCAGTCGTGAGAGAGGCTTATCAGCGCCTGCTCTCCGAGATGGACTCCCTCGCCGTGTCCCTCGCCGAGAACGCTTCCGCTATCCTCGGAGTGAGCGTCCCGCGACCGCAGTCTTCATCCCGTACACCGCTCTCGCCCACGGTGAACGTCAAGCTGCGTGACGATCCTGTCGGACTCGAGATGCTCACCGCTGCCCTTCAGGCGCCCCTGCCTGGGCGGGTGCGCAAGCGCCTCCTGCTCAGACGCTCGCGCGAGCGGGCGGAGGAGCTCGCAAATCGGCATGCCGGGAGAGCGCGGAGTGAGCTCGCCAAGGCGATGCGGGCAGAGACGATGAAGGCTCTGAGGGACGCACATGAGCAGCTCGACTCGATCACGCGCTCTATCGCCAGGGCGGTGGAGCTGGGCCTTGCGCAGCGAGAGCTGGCCGCCGGCGACGCCGCCGACGTGCGGGGACGCATCGAGGCCGTTCTGGACAGTCTCGCCGAGGCAGGGACGATCCTGGCCTGCGGGCAAGACTCTTCCGTGGCGGGTACGCGATGAGCCTCCTCTTCAGGGCGGAGATGCGCCGGGCGTTGCTCGGCGAGGCTTGCCCCCTCTGCGCGCTGCGCAGCGGGGACGAGGTCCGCCACCTCTACAGCCTCCTGCACGAAGGCCTCTCCAACTCCTCCTTTCTGGAGCGCCTGTCCCAGTCGGGAGGGTTCTGCGCCGAGCACGCATGGGCTCTCCAGCGGCTTGAGGAACGCGAGTGGCATGACGGGCTCACGAACGCTTCCTTTGAGCGCCCTCTGCTCGCGGACGCGATAGAGCAGCTCGACCAGCTGCCCATGTCCCGGCGGGCGGTCCGCCGGGCGCGGCGCACGTACGGACAGAGTCCGTGCCCGGCCTGTCAGGGCCGACTCGGCATGGAGAGGATCCGCAGCGCAAGCTTCGCCGAGGCGCTCCAAGATCCAGCACTCGCGGAATTCTATGCGCAGCGCAAGCTGGGACTCTGCATGCCGCACTACCGCATGGTCTGGTTCGAGGAGATGCCCGATGAGACGCGCCGCTCCTTGTCCGAGACCCAGAGGCGTCAGCTCCAGGCGCTCCTCGGCGAGCTCGACCAGTACCTGCACAAGCACCACTGGCACGTGAAGGAGAAGCCGCTGCCCGACGAGGCGGAAAGCTGGAGGAGGGCCGTGGCCGTGCTCTCGGGTCAGGCGATGAGCGATGCCCTGGCTGAGATCTTCGGCTGCGCAGGTCCGAGCGAGGAGGGAGTCACAGAGTCGAGCATCGACGCGAGAAGCCGCCGGCAGCCAGCCGGATAGCGAAGCCATCTACTCCCAGGAGCCCCGATGAACACAATCGTCAATGTCGCCGCCCGGCAGATCCTCGACTCTCGCGGCAACCCCACGGTCGAGGTCGAGGTCGAGCTCGAGTCGGGCGACGCGGGCCGCGCCGCGGTGCCCTCGGGCGCCTCGACCGGCGAGTATGAGGCGGTCGAGCTGCGCGACGAGGAGGCCGCCTATTCCGGTAGGGGCGTCGGCACGGCCGTCGCGAACGTCAACGGCGTGATCGCCGACGAGGTCGTCGGTCTGGACGCAACCGACCAGCGCCTCGTGGACCGCATGCTCATCGAGCTGGACGGCACCCCGAACAAGGCCAGGCTCGGCGCCAACGCCATCCTCGGCGTGTCGTTGGCCACGGCCTACGCCGCCGCGGCCGCTCTCGAGCTGCCGCTCTACCAGTACATCGGCGGCGTCAACGCCTATCAGCTGCCTGTCCCCATGATGAACATCATGAACGGCGGCAAGCACGCCGACAACAACGTCGACCTGCAGGAGTTCATGATCATGCCCCTCGGGGCGGTGAGCTTCAGTCAGGCCCTCCGCGCCTGCGCCGAGGTGTACCACAGCCTCAAGGCCGTGCTGAAGCAGAAGGGCATGAGCACGGCCGTTGGGGATGAGGGGGGGTTCGCGCCCGACCTGGGCTCCAACGAGGAGGCCGTTCAGGTGATCGTGGAGGCCATCGAGGCCGCGGGCTACGAGGCGGGCAAAGACGTCATGCTGGCCTTGGATCCGGCGGCCTCGAGCTTCTTCGAGGACGGCAAGTACGTGCTCGCCGGCGAGGGCCGAAGCCTGAGCAGCGCCGAGATGGTCGACTACTACGCCGGGCTCGTCGACAAGTACCCGATCATCAGCATCGAGGACGGCCTCGCGGAGGGCGACTGGGAGGGCTTCCGCCTGATGACCGAGCGACTGGGCGGGCGTATCCAGGTCATGGGCGACGACATCTTCGTGACCAACACCGAGCGCATCGCCCGCGGCATCAGAGAGAAGACGGCCAACTCCGTCCTCATCAAGCTCAACCAGATCGGCACGCTCAGCGAGACCCTCGACGCCATCGAGATGGCCAAGCGCGCCGGCTGGACGGCCGTGTGTTCGCACCGGTCCGGCGAGACCGAGGACACCACTCTGGCCGACCTCGCGGTCGCGACTAACGCCGGCCAGATCAAGAGCGGTGCGCCGGCGCGGACGGAGCGGGTAGCCAAGTACAACCAGCTGCTGCGCATCGAGGAGATGCTCGGCGAGGCGGCCGTATATGCGGGACCTGCCGCCTTCTACAACCTGAGGCAGGAGTAGTCGACGGCTCGGACACATGACGAACGGACGTGGCTGGGGGAATCATGCATCTTCCTGAGGACGCAGAGCTGCCGCGGGTCTTCCTCGGGGACAGCGACCACTATCACCACCAGACCCTCTATGAAGCGATCATCGAGAAGGCGCGGGAACATCACTTGGCAGGGGCGACGGCCCTGCGGGGCTACTTCGGCTTCGGAGCTCACAGCCGGATCCATACCGCGAAGATCCTGAGGCTCTCGGAGGACCTCCCTCGTCGTCGTCGAGATCGTCGACGCGCCAGAGAAGATAGAGGCCTTCCTGCCCATCCTGGACGAGATGATGGACGAGGGACTCGTGACCGTAGAGCCGGTGAGGGTGCTCAGATACCGCCACGGGGACAAGGCGCAGGAGGCGGGCGTGGTGTGACGGGCGCAATCACAGACAACGTCGTCGCGGGACGAAGGCCGCCCCGGCATTTGGAGGCGAACCGTTGGTGGAACACTCCCTTGTGAACGGAGAGGAGACCTGACATGGAAACGCCGTACTTCCGCTGTGAAGACTGCGGGCACGAGTTCGCAAAGACCGAGTTCATGCCGGACATCGAGGACGACGACCACGTCGAATGCCCCCAGTGCGGGGGCTTGGACATCCAGCTGGTAGACTAGGTCGCGGTTGAAGGCGAGCCCGAGGTGTAGTCCTCGACCAGGTGGACTCCACCCTCGCCGTCCCTGATCTAGTGTCGTTCTGCTGCACGGGCCGTCAGCGGTGTGCTGGCGGAAAGGGGCCTCTGCACGACCTCCATCCTCTCTCCTGAGCCCGCTTTACTGCGAGAGTAGTAGACTGCGTCGATGTTCGCCGCTACTCCCCCAGAACAGGCATCGTATCGGGCAGCGCTCAAAGAGAGCCTTGCTCCTCGTCACGATCGCCGTGGCCCGGGGAGACGAGGGGGTCGCTTCCGCCGGATTTCGCGAGCTTATGCTAAAATCATAGTATCATTTCTGAGGGTCGGCGGGACTCGAGAAGCCGTTTCAGTTCGAGCCGTAGGTTCGAGAGTTGTCCACTAAGGTGCACCAACGTTGTCAAAACGACAACGTTCTTCCTGCACCTGGGCGGCTTCCGCTGTCCGGTCGCCTACCCGGTCGCCTACCCGGTCGCTCACAGAGCCGGACGTGCCTGAAGGTGGCGGTTCAGCAGACCTTTTGTGGGCGGTCCCGCCGGCTGGCAGTAGTGCCGGAGACTGCAAGCGTGCGAGTCCCAGACCGCTCCGAGCCTCAACGCATGTCAACGTGCCGCCTCCGCCGTGACGCTTGCTTCATCGTGGCGAGAATGAAGAGGCCGCCTTCACCGGTGAGCAACGCCGGCGAAGGCGGCCTGTCATGGTGGGGCGCCGGCTAGGCAAGTCGCGCCGTGGCACCAGCAGCTCCGGCTTCATTCCTCGGCGTCGACCCACATCAGGTCGGGATGGAAGTCGTAGCCCCACGGGAGGCCTTCGTTCTTCCAGCCGTTGCGCATGTGCTTGCCGTGGTAGACGCTCCCGGGGTCGTCGACCCGGTCGCCCTCGAAGCCGTTGACGATGTTGTAGGCGCGCGTGAACCCGGCCTGGGCGAGCGCGTTGCAGGCCATGGCGCCGCGACCCCCGGTCGCGCACATGACCATGATCGTGTCGCCGGTTCTCTTCGGGGCCACCTATCGAGCCGCATCCAGAACAGGCTGAGGCACCCATCTATGGGGTGAACAGGGCTTTGTCTTCCCCAATCTCCTCATCGATCAGCGCATTGAGTTTCTGGTTCATGGCC
>Ga0315283_10005985_pt1 | contig 10797 bp, 7 predicted proteins | sample YL17G09_0_MG_FD_204541 | JGI IMG/M metagenome (GOLD analysis project Ga0315283, IMG submission 204541) | Sediment microbial communities from Yellowstone Lake, YNP, Wyoming, USA - YL17G09_0 | ecosystem: Environmental > Aquatic > Freshwater > Lake > Sediment | place: USA: Wyoming | collected...
TTAAGAGCCATTATTCACGAGAGCTAATGATACTGATTTTCAGTCGGAAATAACTTTCGTGAATAATGGCTCTTCATACGACATGCAATTAGCGATGCCTGCTGCCGGCCGAAAATTATTTTATGCCGATCCGTACAAAGTGCCTGATGGCGCTCCAACAGTTGGAACAAAAAGAGACACCTCCCTTTTTGCCAGCGAGCTGACAAATCAAACAGTTCTCTTTACTGAGAACCAGCGGGGACAGTATATCCGCTTTGTAGAAGTTGACACGGTTACCGATGAAATTGTTTCCTATAAAGCAATTGTTGCCACCCATGGCAATGCTCCAATTCCCTATTCAACAAGTTTTGAAGACGGCAAGATTGATTCAAAATACTGGGCTGTTACAACCGAAAATAGTTCGGGCAGAATTAATGTTACGAATAGCTTTGAACCAAAAACCGGCGCTTTCCACCTTTCTTTTGATGCAGATGGTAGTGGATCAGGTTCCATAAACAGCGCCGATCTTTATGTCAATCTTAAAGGCATTAGCACAGATATAATCCTGAATTTCTCTTATAAAACTTTTGCTGCAGAAGTCAATGTGGAAGACGGTATTTATTTTTCAAATGATGGCGGAATCAACTTTTCAAAGGTTTTTGGATTTAAAGCAACAACATCTGTTTATAAAGATACTGCGCTGGATATAAATGAATTGGCTGCGAAAGTTCAGCTGAACTTCAATGAAAAATTTGTAATCCGGTTTCAGCATTACGACATCAAACCTATCACTGAAGGTGGAATGGTGCTCGATGATATAAAAATTTTTTATTCGAAAGATAAAAGTGGTTTTGCCCAGTTCGTAAATTCTGATATCTCCAGTCAGGGTAAGTGGATCGGAAAGTATGGCATAGATGGCCAGTACATTATTGGTAAAGAGTCCAAACTCCCGGCCTATGCCAGTGTTTACTGGGATACAAACAGTAAAACCGTTGTTTGGCAAGCCCAAAGCACTGATGTTCGGGGACTTCAATACAAAACAGATTCGACAATCCTGGCTGCCCGTTATGCAGAAACGGTGAATCATCCCTGGTGGTTTTCTCTTGATGTGGGCGAGGAGGAGAAGAATGTTTCCATCTATTTTTTAGATGGCGACACCCAGAACCGGAAATTTATTTTAAATGTAATCGATAATGCTACCGGTGATAAATATGATGTTCAAACCTTACAAAACTTTAGCGACGGGAAATGGCTCACCTGGAAAATCAAAGGAAAAGTAAAATTTCAGATGGATTCGCTTGAAGGTCTGGGTGCAGTAGTTTCAGGCATATTTTTCAACCCATCGTCCCCATCGGAAATTGCAGTTGAAAACTTTTTAACATTTGATGGCAAGGATGATTTTGTGGATTGCGGAAGAGATGCCTCGTTGCAAATTTCCGGTAACGAAATTACTGTTGAAGCCTGGTTTAAAATAAACAATGCCAAAACGGCCACCTGGCAAAGTACAATTTTAGCCATGGATCACAGCGAAGCCAACAATGACGTAGGTTATTTTATGCGCGCCAATGGAAACGGACAGATTGAATGGGGTTTTGGCGATGGAAAATGGAATGAAGTAAAAAGTGCCGACGGAGTACAGCTTTTCGAACTGGGTACATGGAATCATGTTGCCGGAGTTTATGATGGCACATATCAGAAAATATATCTGAATGGCAATTTAATTTCCACGAGCGTGGCTTTTACAACATTAGTAAAAGCAACGCCAAAGGAAAATTTATACATCGGTTCAACTCCTTCATTTGCAACAACCCGTGTTATTGATGCCGGTTTGGCCGAAGTACGTGTGTGGAATGTCGCCAGAACGGATAGCGAAATAAAGGAATTTGCAACCAAAAGAATTACGGGTTTGGAAACCGGATTATCAGGCTACTGGCCAATTAATGAAGGCCAGGGGCAAACAATTACAGATATCAGTTCCAACAACAATAATGGAATTCTGGGCGGAACGACAGACGAAAACAGTGCTGATCCGATATGGACTCAAGGTGTTCCGCCGGTAATAATGATTGATATACTGCAAGGATTTAACGGTAGTTTTGAAAATAACCTGACACTTTGGCGGTTTTACGAAGTCCCAAATCCCCTTGGAAGCAAGGCAGAAATTATAACCGGCGATGTTGTTCATGGAGCAAAAGCAGTTAAAATCACATATGCTGATCCGGTTCTTACACTTGCTGACAGATCACTGGACAATTGGGATTCGAATATGCCATTGCAGCCGGGAGCTGAATATTTATGTAAATTTTGGACGAAAGCCGACTCTCCCGGAACAGGGGGAATAAATGTAACCTATGGATTTTTTGACAAGACCAGGAAAGTTATTTCGGAGGCAGGAGTCTGGTTCAGCATCACAAATACCTATCAGGAATATGAATTTAAGTTCACGGCACCGGCAGGCACGGCAACAGGATGGCTGGCTTTCAGATGGAAAGACCAGGTTAATGATAAGTTTTTGCCGGGTGTTGTCTATTTGGATAATATTCAGCTGTGGACTGAAGCCAAAACAGTTGGTATCGGGGATATTGCACTTGGTAATCCGAATCAATTTGAGTTGAAACAGAACTATCCGAATCCTTTCAATACTTCAACAACGATAAGTTATGTACTTCCGGATAATTCAGCAGTTCAACTGAGTATCTATACTGTTTACGGGCAAAAAGTGGCTGAGTTAGTTAATCAGAAAATGAATGCCGGAATACATGAGGTAATCTGGAATGCAGGGATTTTTTTTAATGGTATTTACATCATTTGCCTCAAAACGAAATCGGGATTTATAATGAAGAAAATGACATTATCAAAATAATATTTAATAAAGACAACACAAATCTTCCGGGAAATAACATTTTTTGCATTGCAATTGATAACAAAGGAAACAAATGGTTTGGTACGGACGAAGGATTGGTTAAATTTGATGGTAAAAACTGGAAATTGTTTGTAATCTATTCGGATCAGAATACTAAAAATAAAAGCGTGAATGATGTAAAATTTGAATTGAATGCCAACCAGTCTAGACTGTGGATTGCGAAAGGGAACGGAATCTTCTTACTCGATATCACCGATCCTGAATTTCCATTTTTTCAGTAATTTTTATAATGCCGTTAACGATGGTCTTATTGATAATTTTGTTCAGGCAATTTGTAAAGAAAATAAAAACATTATCTGGTATGGAATAGAATCAATTCAGCAGGAAATATTGTGCCACCTGGAGTATATTTTTATATCTTACAGCAGGGGAACAAAAAAAATCTATAAAATTTTTATCACTAAATAAACCACATGCAAATTGATAAATCAGCAAAACTTACTATTTCGCGTAGAAAGTTTACTCAGATTATTGGAGCAACATCTGTTGGCCTGGTATTTAGTCCGGCTTTTTTCATAAAAAACGCTTCGGCTTCAGTTTACAGCAACACCATAGTAGCCACAGCTACTATTTCGTCTTATGATGAAGCATTTTTAAAAGAAGTAGTTAGAAAGTCGTTTGCGAATTTGGGCGGGTTGGGTGATATTATTAAACCGGGAGATTCAGTTGGTATTAAAATCAATCTGACCGGAGGTGCTGCCCAGGCTGCGAATTATCAATCTGCCAGTGGAAAGCTTGTAGGTGAAACTTACTGGACTAATCCTGTCCTGCTTAAAGTGGTTGGTCAGGCTATAAAGGATGCCGGCGCCGGAAAGTTATACATACTTGAGGCATTGAATGATTGGGAATCGATAAATAATTTCGGTTACAAAGAAGTGATTGATTCGTTGAGTGCTACGTTTATTGATTTAAATGAAAAGGCTCCTTACACAGAATATATCGAAAAAAGTGTCGGAGATCAGTATCTGATTTATCCGAAATTAACTCTGAATGGAATATTCAATGAATTGGATTGTTTGATTTCGATGCCAAAGGCAAAACAACATGCCACTTCCGGAGTAACACACGGGATGAAAAATTTAGTAGGTATATTACCCATTCCGAGCGGGATATACAATCAAGGCGCATCATACAGGGCGGGTATCCATCAACTCCAGGTTCATGATGGGATTCCCAATAACAATCTCTGCCGGGTAATTCTTGATTTAAACCGGGCAAATCCTGTTCATTTAGTGGTGAACGATGCTGTAAAAACCGTGCTGGGTAGCGAAGGCCCGTGGACAGGTGAAGGAATAACACCGGCAACTTTTAATAAAATCATTATTGGAAAAGACCCGGTTGCTGTCGATTCGGTTTCAACAAGCATTATTGGATTTAACCCGATGGCAAATGACTTCAAATCTCCTTTTACCAAAAGTTTAAACTACCTGAAACTGGCCAGCGAGAAAGGATTGGGCGAGTACGATTTAACTAAAATTGAAATTATAGATAGTGTAACAACAGGAGTTGGAGATGAAATTCCGGCTTTGGTACAGTTAGATCAAAACTTTCCAAATCCATTCAATCCAAATACGACGATTCAATTTAGTATTCAAAAAACCATGCACGTTAGTTTGAAAATATACAATGCGCAGGGCCAGGAAATAACGGTATTACTGGATTGCGAGGTTTCAGCAGGTACACACAAATTGAATTGGAATGCCAATGTTTTCGACAGCGGAATATATTATTACAAAATTACTGTAGGAATATTTAACGAAACAAAACAGATGCTCTTGATGAAATAGCCATACATTCGAACACTTAAAAGTAGTTGTGGGGTTCGCACTGCACCAATTATCCTCTATATACTTTTCTTGTTTTCCTGCGAAAATTGCTGTTTGTCTTTTAGTTAGATAGTTAAATTCATGAAACTATTCATATTGAAGAGTTTAAAAAAATAAATAATGAAGAATTACATTTAATCTTTGAACCATGAAAAGAATAGTATTGTCAGTTTTAATCGTATTCGCTTTTAGTGTCTGTTCCATGGCTAAGGGCAAACATTCAAATGTTACGAAATACCCGGCATACGCGGGTCTGGTAATGGCCGGCTACCAGGGATGGTTTCGTGCACCGAATGATGGGGTGATGTATCCTGATGTAAACAAGATTCACATCGACATGTGGCCGGATGTTTCAGAGTATGAAAAAACGTATCCAACCGGACTGAAGCTGGCCGATGGAAAAACTGCCCGTTTTTTTAGTTCTGACGATAAAAGCACGGTTGATCTTCATTTTAAATGGATGAAGCAGTATGGCGTGGATGGCGTTTTCATGCAGCGGTTTTTTAATGCGGCCAAACCCGAAGCACAACACAGCGGCGCTACCAATGTGCTGCGGAATGCCATGGCCGCAGCTTCAAAATACGAACGTGCCATCGGCGTGATGTACGATCTTTCAGGGCTGGATGCCTCCGGAGAAGATTGCTCCGTTTTAATTGACGACTGGAAGTACCTGGTCGATTCACTCAAGGTTACAAATCAAGAGGGAACACATACTTATGTTTTTCATAATGGAAAGCCCCTGGTCACCATCTGGGGCATCGGTTTCCCTGACCGCCCCTATAACATTCGCAACATCGGTATTGCTCGTTTTATTGACTTCCTGAAGAACGATCCCGAATATGGCGGATGTTCTGTTATGCTTGGCGTTCCAACCTTCTGGCGCGACCTGAACGCCGATTGCTCTCATGATCCTTATCTGCACGAACTGATCATACAGGCTGACATTGTGATGCCGTGGATGGTTCAGCGTTTTTCACCTCTTCTTCACAATGATATGGACCGCTACCGTGATGTGATACTTGCCGATATCAAATGGTGCAAAGAGAATGGAATTGATTACGCTCCCTGTGTCTGTCCCGGATTCAGCTGGCACAATCTGAGCCGGTCCGAATTTCCGGATGATGTAAAACCGGCAGGTTCCATTCCCCGCCAGGGCGGCCGGTTCTACTGGCAGCAAATCTCAACAGCTATTAATGCCGGAGCAACCATGCTTTATGTGGCTATGTTCGACGAGGTAAACGAAGGAACCGCCATCTTTAAATGCAGCGATAATCCCCCGGTCAGCGATGTGGCGAAATTCATCAACATGGACGGAAAACCTTCCGATCAGTACCTGTGGCTTACCGGTGAAGCAGGGAAAATGCTCCGTAAAGAAAAACCATTAAGTCTCAGTCTTCCGGAACGGAAATAGTTAAACAGTGCACTTTAATCCCAATTAGAACCAACAAATGCTGAGTAGAAATATGCTTCAGAGCATGCCATTGCTCTGCTCAAACTTAAGTTCTAAGGCAGTATTTAAAGATTTTTTAAAGGGAAAGTTTCACAGAAAGACAGTTTTCAAGCGTTAACTTTTCATCATTTAATGGTCAAAGGTAAAGTAGTTCTTGAAGAAGTTTTTACTAACCCAATACCGAACAGGTAATGAACCTATCTCAGATACTGATTGCAACCGGAATTCCCTTTTTAGTTTTCTGCCTTCCATTCGTGACTGAAGGAAAGCCAAAACCCAACAAAAAGCCAAATGTTGTTATTATCCTGACCGATGATCTGGGGTATGGGGAAATCTCATGTTATAACATCAATCAGGTTAAAACACCAAATATCGATCGTTTGGCAACCGAAGGTGTTCGTTTTACCGATTTTTATGCGCCAACTCCTTATTGCGCTCCATCCAGGGCATCTTTATTGACAGGCCGTTTCCCCCTGCGGCACGGAATGGTACAAAATCCTGCTCCCGATGCAGGAATAAATAACATCGGATTGAATGCCGGTGAGGTTACTATGGGTGAACTTTTTCAGGGCGCGGGATATCATACAAAGTGTATCGGCAAATGGCACCTGGGCCATAAGCCTGAATACTTCCCTGTTAAACATGGCTTCGATGAATACTACGGGATTCTTTACTCAAACGATATGCGGCCGGTTCAGATCATCGAAAACATGGATACCGTTGAGTATCCGGTTGATCAGCGGCTGCTTACACAAAAATATACGTCCAAAGCCCTTGATTTTATTCAAAGAAACCAGCATTCGCCTTTCTTCCTTTACCTGGCTCATGCCATGCCTCACAAACCGCTGGCGGCGTCGGGGGGGTTCTATTCACAAGGCGATCATCAGGAGTTATACAACAGTGTTATTCGCGAATTGGACTGGTCGGTTGGCGAAGTGATCACCAAATTAAAGGAACTTGGCATACTGGAAAATACAATAGTCATTTTTATGTCGGATAACGGTCCATGGTACGGTGGCAACACCGGCGGATTAAAAGGCATGAAAGCAACAAACTGGGAAGGTGGAACCCGTGTTCCCTTCATCATCAGATACCCGCAGCAGTATCCGCAAGGCAAAACAATTGCAACTCCTTGCTGGTCGCCTGATATCCTGCCAACCCTGATGAAGTTAACAGGAATTAAAACTGATCCGGAAATAAAGCTTGACGGAGAGGATATTTCGGCGATCATTAAAGGTAAATCAAACCAACATCCGCCCATTTTTACAATGAAAGATACCACCTTACGAACTATCCGCGACGGAAAATGGAAACTCTTCCTGACTAAACCGGATTTCTACCACGAGATTGACCTGGAAAACTGGACCGACGAAAGAGGACCGGATGGAACCACTATCCTAGCCCCGTTCCAACAGGCCACCCCCGCTGATTATCCGGGAGTAAAGCCGGAAATGATGGCGGGAGAGATGTTGTTATTTGACCTGGAGAACAATCCGACTGAAAGTACCGACCTGTCCGGGAAATACCCCCAGATTAAAGAGGATATGGTACGGAAATATCATAAATTTCTGAATTCCTTTACTAAAGAAAAAATTACCAGATGAACCTGAAAAAACCATTGCCCCGATAGTTTTAATACTGATTTTAAATGAAAGATAAAACACAAAACATATACTGCATTTTTGCTAAGATATTAATCTTGTGCATCATTTTTAGCTCAGGGCTATTGAAGGCACAGAAAAGCAGTACAAAGAATGTTGTTCCATCGATTTCTGCCCCTTCAGTATTGTTAAATAATCAAAAGCCCACGGCTAACTGGATATGGGATTCCGGACCCGACAATCCGCAAAACTATTATCTGCTCATCAGGAAAACATTTGATTTGCACCAAATACCCACCGAGGCCGAAGCACTTATTTCAGCATTTGCTTTTGCCGATGTTTACATTAACGGGGAGCTAGTAGATCGCTGTCCGATGAACTGTGACCCGGAATTCCAGGTTTATGAAAAATTTGATTTGTCTGGCTATTTCCGGAAAGGTGAAAATACGATTTCGGCTCTGGTCTACAATTTTGGAACAGGAATGCATCATCGCATGAATGGCCGTGGAGGTTTCTTTCTCCAGGCAAAATTGACCTTGGGAGAAAACAATGTCCTTCAATTAAAAACGGATAGCACATGGCGGGTAAAGAAAGCCGACGCATGGGATAACCAAACTGAAATACGCGGACCTGGAGCAAATCTGATTGGGTTCGTCGAAAAATACGATGCCCGAAAAATGCCTGAAGGCTGGAAAGAAAGCCCATTTGACGACACACAATGGCAACCGGCACGAATGCTGGGAATTCCTCCAATTGCTCCATGGAACAAGATTGTGGAATTGGAACGGCCACCGTTATTCCGTGAAAATATTTATCCGGTCAAACACTGGTTCGCCGGCAATAAAATCGTGTACGATTTCGGGAAGGAAGTCACAGGAAACCCTGTCATCGAACTTTTTGCCAAAACTGACGGAGCCACTTTTGAAATGGGAACTGCCGAACGTCTTTTGCCCGACAGTACAATTCTGTATAAAGAAAGGGTCAATTATACCGATTACTACACCGCGAAAAAAGGACTCCAGGCTTGGAGCCCGCTGACCTGGCGCGGATTCCGTTACTTGTCGGCTACCGCCGGCGACAGCATTATTTTTAAAAGTGTATCGGCTATTAACCGACATTACAATTATACCAGTGAGGGAAGCTTCGAATGCTCAGATCCGTTGCTTAATCAGATTTATGAAGCAGGTGTTTTCACTTTAAAACTCTGTGCACAGGATACATACATGGACACACCCTGGCGGGAACAAACCCAGTATATTGCCGGTGACAGCCGCTTTCTGCAAAAGTATGCCTACTATCCTTTCGGGCTGAGTTCTGAATTTCTGATACATTACAACATTTTGTCCGGTGCATGGTCGCAACGCTGGAGTCCCGAAGGCGCAATCCGCTCAAGATATCCCACAGATTACCTGTTGGGGCCAAACACCTCGGTTTATCTGGCAGATTACGAATTAGAATATGTCATCATGCTGGGCGAATATTACCAGTATTTCGGCCAGGCAGATCTTCTGAAACAAGTTTATCCTAACTTGAAAAAGCTGATGACCTACTTTGAAAAGTACGTCAGTAAAGAACATGGTCTGCTTTCCAAAATCCCGGGCTGGATCGTTCTCGACCATCCCGACACGTATCCGATGGATCAGAAAGATGAAATAACCGGTTTGAATTGCCTCTATTACGGAGCTTTAAGACAGGCTGCCAATATTGCACAGACAATAAACCATGATTCTCAACAAGCTTCCATATGGAATAATCAAGCCGACGTTTTGAAATCAAACATCAGGAAATGGCTTTGGTCTCCCGAAAAAAAGCTTTATACCGATAGCTACGGAAGCGAAAAATGCAGTCAGCAAACACAGGTTTATGCTATGCTTTATGGACTGGTTGACCCGGACGACAAAGATATTGTGTTTGAGAAAGTTGCTGCCATGAACCGTAGCAGTGAACAATCATTTTCGTACTACCTGTTGTATTCTATGTTTGATGCGAAGCCTCAATGGTCGCTCGATTTCATTCGCAAATATTGGGGCGCCCAAATGAAATTACCGTTATTTAATGGTGGCTGGCACGAAGCCTGGGAGATTGAAAAATGGCCCAACGAAATAGCGACCACATCTCATGCATGGTGTTCCGGGCCAACAGCACTTCTACCTCAGAAAGTGCTTGGTGTTGAACCCATCCCGGCTGGCTGGCAGACTTTTTCGGTTAAGCCAAACCCATGCGATTTGAAATGGGCAAAAGGAATAGTACCCTCCCCCTTTGGTTCCATCTGTGTCGAATGGGAAAATGATCCTAAAGGAATTTTTAAACTTTATGTTCTTGTACCTGATAAAACCAAGGCAAAAATATCGGTTCCCGGATCTAATCCCGATAAAGTCAAAATAAACAATTTGGGGTTAGGCAGAAATCCTGACATTAAATTGCTTGTAACCGAAAATGGAAGGCTTGTATTTCTGGTTCCACCAGGTGAGTATAAAATAGTAATATCAAATGAGTAAAGAAAATGTACTTCTACGCCTGTTTCTGCTCGGCGTAATCCTTTGTATGAATACCGTTATAAAAGCTCAAAATAACTTCAATCACTCATTTAATCCGATGAATGGGTTTGTTCATGGAAGCGAGAAACCACTTCGCGATGAACTTTGTCTGAACGGGAAGTGGCAGTTTATGCCTGTTTTTGAAACCGACATGGCAAAATGCCAACGAAAAGGAACATTTGACTTGATTGCGCTATGAGACAATCGCTTTTCTGCTTTCTGGTGCTGATAGTGAGCAACAATCTGTTTGGTCAGCACTCACGGCCCGATACGCTTATAGCAAGATATTATGATAGACAAATTAAGCTTGACGGACAATTGAATGAACCTTGCTGGTCGGAAGCCTATGCCATTGATAACTTTACCCAGAGGGAGCTAAGCGAAGGTTCGCCTGCAACCGAAAAAACACGAATTGCCGTTGTGTATAATTCTAATAAAATCTATTTAGGAATGTGGTGTTTTGATAGTGAACCCGGTAAAA
>Ga0315283_10005987_pt1 | contig 10796 bp, 7 predicted proteins | sample YL17G09_0_MG_FD_204541 | JGI IMG/M metagenome (GOLD analysis project Ga0315283, IMG submission 204541) | Sediment microbial communities from Yellowstone Lake, YNP, Wyoming, USA - YL17G09_0 | ecosystem: Environmental > Aquatic > Freshwater > Lake > Sediment | place: USA: Wyoming | collected...
TTTGAAGGATGAGCCAGGCTGGCGCGTTGGGCTGACTGCCATGTTGATTTGCCCGGCATTGGCATCGTTGTAGAAATCAGGCGAACCGACCATTGCCAGGATTTCGCCCGTAGATGGTTTGATCGCAACCAGCGCCCCGTCTGTAACGTGTTTGTCCGCAAGGACCGTCACTTGGGCCGCGACAGATTGCTGGGCAGCATCTTCCAGGTCCGGATCGAGCGTGGTGTAGACAGTAAAACCGGAGCGGTAAATCATCTGTGGGTCGAAGCGCTCTTCGAGCAAGGTACGTATATACTGCACCCAGTGCGGATAACGCATGGAGGCTGTAGGCGGAGTGAAGGTCCGATTCTGGACTTCCTGGATGGCAGCCGCGGCTACCGTCCCATCCACACAGACCGGGTCAGGGGCGTTGCTGACATAGATGCAATTGCGTTCACCGCTCAAGGCGAGCATCCCCATAATGACGTTTTGATAACGGACCATGGTGATGTCCGGGTTGGTATAGATGTCATACACAGAGGGGGCCTGAGGCAGACCGGCCAGAAAAGCTGCTTCGGCAAGGGTCAAATGGCCGGCAGTTTCACCGAAATAGGTCTCGGCAGCGGCTTCCACACCATAAGACAAGTTGCCGAAATAGATTTCGTTGAGGTAGAGTTCCAGGATTTCGTCTTTGCTATAGCGGCGCTCGATTTCAGCGGATAGGATGGCCTCACGCACTTTTCGAAGGTAGGTGCGCTGACCGCGTTCCTCGGGCGTGAAAAGCAAAGCGCGCGCCAACTGCTGGGTGATTGTAGAAGCACCGGAGACGGTCTCGCCGCTGGTGATGTTCTGCCAGAAGGCGCGCACGATGGCAAGCGGGTCGAATCCGCCGTGTGTGTAATAATCCTTGTCTTCAGTGGAAAGAGTCGCCGCCACCAGGTAGGGAGATATTTCATTCAGCGGGATGTATGTGCGCCGGCCTGCGTTCGGGTCGTTGATTTCGTATAAGACATCCCCGTTGCGGTCAAGGATGTGGGTGGTCTCAAATTGCGAAGCGCGTTGCTGCAAGTCACTCACGCTGGGCAGGGTGGCGGCGATGGAATAATACTGATAGATGCCGACCGCTGCCAGGACCAGCCCCAGTGCCACGAGAGTGAAAAGACCGATAATCAGTCCACGCAGCAGGCAGCCACCCGCCTTCCGCCAGTTGAAAGCCTGACGGTGGCGTGCAGATGGCACGTGCCGGGTTGTGGTCGGGCGGCGCTTCGTCGGACCGGGAGTATGTTCGTAAGCAGCCTGGCCGACGCGAGTAGCTCCCATGTCAATCTCTTCCACACGGCGCGGCAGGGACATACCGTTCTCGTCCACCGCCGGGTGTCGGATGGGGCGAATCCCGCCGCCCGGTGTAAACTCTTCGGCAGGCGGTTCGGCCTGTGTCTCGGCTTCGGAGTCCAACAGGCGGCGGAATTTATCGCGGGGTTCTTCAGGGTCAGGCATATTTCCTCGCAGGATTTGAATTATTCTAGCACAAAACCTTTGACCTCCAGCTAAAACAACCGTATACTAATTTGATGCGCGACTGGACTCTCGGCCCTGGCGACCCGCTCGCCCTTACCCTGGCAGCAGATTTTCGTCTGTGTACCCCCGACTACGTTAACGACCACATCTGGGAACTCGAAATCGGTGGTGGCGACCCACCCGCCCTGTCCCTGCGCACCAGCTACGGATTGCGTGCCCTCACGATGCGTCTCTTTCCGCGCTTCACAATCGGCGGTCAAACAGTCTCCGACCCGGCCTCTTTTCCGCTCCCGCCGCGCTTGCGCTGTTTCTTCCCCAATTTCCTCTCATTAGATTTTTCCCCCATCCCCTATATTGATGTGGTGGCCGATTATTGGGTCCCCGATTCGCATACCATCGCCGGGCGCTTCACCGTCACCAACCACAGCAGCGAACCGACCTGCCTCCTGCTCGAACTGTGCGGACAACTCGCTCCGCTTGAAGGGCAAAGTCTCGCCCCGCTCACCATGCAATCAGCGAACATCCTGGCCGGACGCAGCGCGGACCTCGCACCGGTCATCTTCCTGACTGGCGGACCCCAGCCCGGCCTGGGGATATATCAGTCCCTGACCCTGGATCTGACCCTGGCCGCCGGAGACACCTGCACCCGGACCTGGGTGCAGGCTGCCCTTGCCACGCCAAAAGAATCTTTCGAATTGGCACGCCACACTGCGGCAAGACACTGGGAGGCCGAACGGGCCAAGATCGAAATGGTCAATGCTGCGCAGACCGTTGATGTCCGCACAGGCAACCCGGATTGGGACGCGGCCTTCGCCCTCAGTCAGAAGACCGCCTTCGGCCTGTTCTTCGGTCCCAGCCAGCACCTACCCAATCCATCCTTCGTGATCACCCGCCAGCCGGACCAGGGTTATTCGCCGCGCGGGGATGGCAGCGATTTCCCACACCTGTGGAGTGGACAGCCGCCATTGGAAGCCTGCACCCTCGCCAGCTTGCTGCCTGGCGTGCCGGAACTGGCTGCAGGTCTGGTACGAAACTTCCTTGCAACCCAGTCCGAGGATGGTGCAGTGGACGGGAAGCCCGGCCTGACCGGTCAACGCGGGCGCGGGCTGGCCTCCCCACTCCTGGCTAACCTCGCCTGGCAGACTTTTCAGCATACGCGTGACCTGGATTTCCTGCGGGAAGTCCAGCCAGGACTAGAAGCCTTTACCCACTGCTGGTTCGACAGGTCCCGCGATCGTGACGGGGATGGCTTCCCCGAATGGGAATCTCCCATGCAGACCGGTCTCGAAGACAACCTGGCCTTCACCGTCTGGCAGGCAGGCGGGCAGGGAGCCGAAATCTCCACAGCCGAAAGCCCAGCCCTGGCGGCCTTGCTGTGCCGGGAAGCGCAGGCGTTGGCGCACGTTGCCGAAGAGCTTAACCAGCCCGAAAACCAAGCGAAGTGGGACTTAAAATCCGGACGTTTGCGCGCCCTGGCAGAAGAATGCTGGGACACCGATGCCGTGCTCTACCATATGCGCGACCGCGACACCCACCTCAGCCCGGCGGGGAAATCTCTTGGCAATCAGCGCGGCGCGGGGACGCTCTCCCTCGACCGTTCATTCCGGCAACCCGTCCGCCTGCTCGTCCGGCTTGAGCTGAGGGGAGAAGCCACCCGTCGCCCAAAAGTCAGCCTGCGCGGGCAAAACAGCGAAGAGTCCCAGACCGAACACCTTGAACGCAGGGACTTCCAGTGGGGCACGGGGCTGGCCGTCGCCACCACTCGGATGGTCTATACCAGTGTGGCCGAAATCGAAGTGACCGGACTGGAAAAACGCGACCTCGTTTCGGTATCCGTGATGGACTTTTCCGCCGAAGATGTGACTCTCTTCCTGCCGTTGTGGGCAGGGATCCCAAACTCACGGCGCGCCTTGAACATCGTCAACCGGACCCTGCAAGTCGCCGACCGGTTCGGGGGAAAGTTCGGGATCCCGATCTGCGCAGCTTCCTCCAACCCGAGATCCGCTCCCGTTTGCCAGGCCGTCCACCTACCCTGGAACTCGCTCATCGGCGAGGGGTTGCTGGGCTACGATCTGCGGGCTGAAGCGGCTCAGTTAACGAGCCAGCTGATGTCTGCAGTCATCCAGAATCTCAAACAGCAGCACGCTTTTGCGTATGCCTACAACGCCGAAAGCGGGGCAGGCATTGGGGAACGGAATTCAGTCCAAGGGCTCGCTCCGCTCGGTTTGTTCCTGGGTACGCTCGGCGTCCGAATCGATTCGCCGCAGCGGATCGTCTTGAGCGGAAAGAATCCTTTTCCATGGTCAATTACGGTAAAATATAGGGGTCTGACCATTACCCGCCACGCAGACCAAACGCTGGTCGTCTTCCCCGACGGACAGACAGTCACGCTGGACGACCCGACCGATGCGATGGTCTCCAATGAATAGGATGCCCGTATGGAAAATTCTCCCATTCGTTTCTTGATGACAGCCATCGTCCAGGAACAGGACGTTGACCTGGCGAAGCGAGCTTTGGGTGTATTGGGTGTACCAGTATTTCACCTCGCCAGCACCGGCGGCTTCCTGGGACGGCGAAACGCCACATTGTTGGTGGGCCTGCCGAAGGGCAAGGAAGACGAAGTGCGGATAGCATTGCAAAAGTCCTGCCGCCAGCGGGTGGAATATTTAGCCATCCCACTGGAAGGCTCGCCCCTACCACTGCCGACCCCTGTGCCGGTGACGGTGGGCGGGGCGACGGTCTTTATCATTCCAGTGGAACGGTTCGAGGAATTTTAGGACTTCGCCACCGGCGAAGCAGAGGAGTGTGCGCCATGAAAATGATAATTGCCATTCTTCGGGATGTGGACTCTGACCCGGTTACGCGCGAGCTTACAGCCGGAAAATTTCGCGTTACGCGCATCGCATCGACCGGCGGCCTGCTGCGGCGGGGTGTGACCACGCTGCTGGTAGGCGTGGACGACGGGAAAGTGGATGCGGCTATCCAAGTCTTGAAGGATACTTGTTGCCCCGCGGCAGAGGGCGAGAAACGAGCCACTGTGTTTGTGGTACCGGTGGAGAGGTTCGAGCAGGTCTAGGAGCAATCTTTCTGATGTTCCAGTTATTAGACTGGCTATACCCTTCCTCTGCCTATTAATCATCGCTGTACAAACATTCGTTAACCAATAACAAAATTATCGATCAACCGCGTCTCGCCCACATAGATCGCCATAGAAAGCAGCGCCTTGCCGTGTACCGTTTCCAACTCTTCCAGGGTGTAATCGTCCGCACAGGAGACGTATTGCAGGCGCGCCAATGGCTCGGCATCTACCGTCTCGCGTATGATTGCACGTAGTTTTTCAGCGTCGCGTTCGCCAGAATTAAAGGCGGATTTGGCGGCAGCCAAACCACGGAAAAGAACGGTTGCGGCTTGGCGTTCCTTGGGATTTAGATAAGTATTCCGGCTGGACATGGCCAGCCCGTCCGCTTCACGCAGCGTGGGACAGATAACGATCTCAATGGGGAAATCCAAATCCTTCGTCATACGCCGGATCACAGCCGCCTGCTGGGCGTCCTTCTGACCGAAGTAGGCTTTGTCCGGGCCGACAGCGTTGAACAGCTTGGCAACAACAGTCGTCACGCCGCGAAAATGCCCGGGACGCACCTCTCCCTCCAGTGGGAGAGTCAATCCCTCCACCTCCACCCAGGTCTGAAAGCCGGACGGATATATGATCTCCGGTGTGGGCGTCCAGACCAAGTCTACCCCTGCGGCTTCGAGCAGAGCCAGGTCATGTGGCAGGTCACGCGGGTATTTGGCCAGGTCATCGTTCGGTCCGAACTGGGTCGGGTTGACGAAGAGACTGGCAACCACGCTGGCGCATTCGGCTCTGGCAGCTTGGACCAGGGAAATGTGGCCGCCGTGCAGGTAGCCCATAGTCGGTATGAATCCCACAGGTCCGGTCAGGGTGCGTCGCGCTGTGCGCAATTCGGGGAGAGTGGTCACGATTTTCATAATTGCTCCAAATATCCTATTTGCCCTTTTTCTAATAATCATTAAACTAATGATACTCAAATCTCTCAAGAAAAGGAGAAAATGAAATGCCAACTCTCAATCGTGTTCAACTGATTGGTCGTCTCGGTAAGGATCCCGAAAGCCGCTCCACACCTACCGGCAAGAAGGTGGCCCACTTCAGTCTGGCTGTTAGCCAACGCTGGAAGTCGGCGGAAGGGGAAAGCAAGGAAAACACCGAATGGGTTAATGTGGAGGCCTGGGGTCGGTTGGGCGAGGTCTGCCAGCAGTATCTGCACAAGGGCAGCCTGATATTCCTCGAAGGGCGCTTGAAAACCGACAAGTATGAGGACAAAGGCGGCGAGACCAAATATTACACCAAGGTTGTGGCCCTGTCCATGCAGATGTTGGACCGTAAGCCGGAAGATGAACCGGTGGCGACAGTCGAGGAGGCACCTGCTGAGTACGAGGCATAGTAAATAATAACGAATTATTGCGAAAAGGCGCGCCATGGAAATGCGGCGCGCCTTTTTTTCCCCTGTTGAATTACAGACTTGACCGTATGTGGACGATGTCGCCATCCCTGACAACGTATTCCTTTCCTTCCAGCCGAAGTTTCCCTTTGGACTTTGCCTCGGTCATCCCACCCAATTCGATTAAATCCTGGCAAGCGATCACTTCGGCACGCACGAACCCATGTGCCAAGTCGGTATGGATTTCACCGGCCGCTTCAACAGCCGTGGCTTTGCGTTTGGTTGTCCAGGCCCGGACTTCGTCCTCGCCGACGGTAAAAAAGGACTGCTGGTTGAGCAGGTCGTAGGAGATGCTGATCATACGGTTGAGCGAAAGTTCGGTGATGCCATACTCAGACATAAAGACAGTCGCGTCATCCAGCGGCAACTGGGCAATCTCCATTTCCAGTTTGCCTTGGAGTGCCACCTGTGGTGAAGCAGTCTGGACAATAGGCTCTGCCTGACCCTCCCCCAGGTTTAGCAGCACAAGCAGGGGTTTGCGGGTCAATAGGCCGAAACCGGAGAGGAATTTCTCTTCATCGGCAGAGATTTCCACACCTCTCAGCGGTTTTTCGGCAGAGAGTATCTCATGCAAACGCGTGAACAAGGCTGTCTGGCGTTCATTGAGAACCTTATCCGTGCCGCCTTTCTTGCGTTCCTCCACTAACCGTTCGAGTTTACGCTCGACGGCGATCAGGTCGTTAAGCAAGAGTTCTGCGTCCATCGCAGCAGTGTCACGGGCCGGGTCCACACTCCCGGATGGGTGAGGTACATTTCCGTCTTCAAAACAACGGACGACATGAATGAGTCCATCCATCTGCGACAACTGGTTCAGGAGCTGGCCGGAGATCCCGGACCTGGCTACACCGCTATCCAGCCCAGCGATATCAGCATAGGTCACTTTGGCATAGATGGTCTTCCTGGGCTTGAACATGGCTGAAAGTTTGTCCACGCGCGGGTCGGGGACATCCACCACTGCGGTATGGACTTCGATGCGTCCTGCAGACGCAGTGGTAGGAGCGTTGCCACGCGTCAGAGCATTGAAAAGGGTAGTTTTTCCGGATTGGGGAAAGCCAATAATTCCAAGTTTCATCTGTACCTTTTGTTGTGGTAAAATTTGGGCGCTGGCCGGAGTGGCGGAACTGGCAGACGCGCACGACTCAAACTCGTGTTCCCTGACGGGATTGTGGGTTCAAGTCCCACCTTCGGCATTATATCAATAAAAGTTCCCTTTGTCGGGGAGTAGCGCCCGTTTCTACGGGACAGGTGATCGTCAAGACGGAGCCGCGAGGCATCCCGGTTGCCTGTGCGCTTTCAAGCGTTCGCGAGACCGCCATCCAGGTGGTCTCGCGTTTCTGTTATGACTTTTTCGAGAGAATACTGCGAATTTTCAATGAAGGCAAATTGGCGTAGCTGCTTTTTCTGGATTATCATAGAGTTATCGGTAAAACAGCCTCAAGGAGATACCTATGCCTGCCATGAATGATATATTGGCTGTCATCCTGGGGGGTGGACGTGGATCGCGGCTATTTCCACTAACCAAATTACGTTCGAAGCCAGCAGTGCCCATCGCCGGAAAATATCGCCTGATTGACATCCCCCTCAGTAACTGCATCAACTCCGGGATCTACCGGATTGACGTACTGACCCAATTTAACTCACATTCCCTGCACCGCCACATTAACCAGACCTATAACTTCGACAAATTTCACACCGGATATGTCGAAATCCTGGCTGCCGAGCAAACGCCCGAATCCGCCGACTGGTATCAGGGCACGGCAGACGCCCTCCGCAAGCAATTATTCCAGATCCGTTCATCACGGGCAAAATATGTGCTGGTCCTGGCCGGAGACCATCTTTACCGCATGGATTACGCCCCGATGGCCGAATTCCATTGGGAGCACAAAGCAGATATTACCGTCGCTGTCCAACCGGTCTCGCGGAAGGAAGCACCCCGCCTGGGCATCCTGAAACGCGGCCAGGATAACCGGATCAGCGATTTTGCCGAAAAGCCCAAAGACCCGGCAGTCCTGTCCAAATTTGTCAATCACACGAACAAACAGCGCCCTTTCCTCGGTTCGATGGGGATTTATCTTTTCAACACACAGGTCCTGATTGAGCTTTTGCGCGACAATCCTAGTTTTGACGATTTCGGCGGAGATATCATCCCCCACGCCATTCAGAACTGCGCTGTCTATGGTTTCGACTTCGCTGGTTATTGGCGGGATATCGGAACAATCCGTTCCTTTTACGAGGTCAATCTGGAATTGACCTGCCAGAACCCGCCTTTTAACTTCTTTGATAGCGCGCGGCCAGTTTATACCCACTCGCGGTTCCTGCCCGGCTCCGTTGTGGAGGATAGCACTCTGAGAGATGTGCTGCTGGCTGACGGCTGCCAAATTCAGCAGGCAGAGATAACACATTCGGTCATCGGCGTGCGCAGCGTCATTGCCGCCGGGACAAAGATCAAAGACAGCGTCCTGATGGGCGCGGACTATTATGAAGTGGATACCGATGCTGATCCAGCCAAACCGCCCATTGGCATCGGGCCGAGATGTCACATTGAAGGCACCATCATCGACAAGAACGCCCGCCTGGGCGCAGATGTAATCATTCGTCCCTTTCCGGGCGGCACCGACATTACAAACGAGGCTTGGGTTGTCCAGGATGGGATAGTGGTCATCCCGAAAAATGGGGTTCTCCCGTCCGGCACGAAAATCGGACCTTCAGCCTTATCCAAGTTCGTGGTCCGGTAATTCACTTTTGGAGATTCATCTCAATGAAAAAGAATGCATTCCAGGAAAACATTGCTACACCGAAGTCAGAACCCTGGCACGCTCTATCTGCAAAGGAAGTTCTCGAACATCTCAAAGTTCATGAGAACGGGTTGACCAGCGCCGAAGCCAAGGAGCGCCTAACGCAATACGGTCCGAATCAACTGACCGAAGCGCCACGACTTGGCTTCCTGAAAACTCTTTGGGACCAGATTAATAGTTTTGTCATCTGGCTGCTGATCATCGCCTCGGTAGTCTCTGCCCTGCTGGGTGACTATGTGGAGGCAGGCGCCATCCTGGCAATTGTCGTCCTGAATGCCGTGATGGGCATCATCCAGGAACGACGCGCCGAGGACGCTCTGACAGCCCTTAAAAAGCTAGCCTCGCCGGAAGCCCATTTGCTGCGCGATGGACACCGCACCAGCCTCCCGGCGCATGACCTGGTCCCGGGTGACATCGTGTTCCTCGAAGCTGGGAACTACATCCCGGCAGATATTCGCCTGCTGGAAGCGGTCAATCTCAGGGTAGAGGAAGCCTCGCTGACCGGCGAATCTCTTCCAGTCCAGAAAAACGCTGTCAACATCCTGGAACGAGATGTCCCTCTTGGCGACCGCAAGAACACAGCCTTCATGGGCACGCTGGTCTCTTATGGACGCGGGCGCGGAGTCGTCACTGGTACTGGGATGCGCACCCAACTGGGTCTAATAGCCGAAATGCTTTACAACGTAAATATCGAGGAGACGCCCCTCCAACGCCGCCTTGAGCAGTTGGGTAAGACACTTTCCATCGGTTCGCTCATCCTAGTGGCGATTGTATTCGTGGTGGCGCTCATTAACTACACCACAATTGGCGGACTCTTCACTGCTCCTCTGGTGTACTTGAAAACCTACGCCAAAGAAATCACAGATGTATTCATCATTGCCATCAGTCTGGCAATTGCTGCCGTGCCAGAGGGATTGCCTGCGGTTGTAACCATCAGCCTGGCGCTCGGCATGAGCGAGATGGTTAAGCGTCATGCCCTCATTCGCAAACTCTCCTCGGTGGAAACACTCGGTTCGGCCACCACCATTTGTTCGGATAAGACCGGCACACTTACACAGAACGAGATGACCGTAACCCGGTTGTGGACGGATGGGAGCTTCATTGATGTAACCGGCAGTGGTTACATACCCATAGGCGACTTTCTGTTAGAGGGGAATAAGGTTGACTTGAAAAACTATCCCGCTGCTCTCACCACTCTCTGGCTGGGCGTACTGAACAACGATTCCCACCTGGAGATCACCGGCGAGAGTGAAGAAGAAAAAACCTATCGGATCGTCGGCGACCCGACCGAAGGATCTCTTATCGTCGCCGCCGCCAAGGCCGGGGCCTGGCACAGCGAGGTGAAAGAGGCTTACCCGCGCGAGAACGAAGTTCCCTTCGACTCGGAGCGCAAACGCATGATTACCATCCACGATGTGGGCAACCCGCATCCCGAGGACATTTCCCCGTTCTACGACACCAAATTTAAGGGCTGGGATGTGATCGCCGTCAAGGGCGCGCCAGACGTCGTCCTAGACCTTTGCACCCAGTACCTCGGTATGGACGACAAGCCGCGCCAAATGGACGATGGTGCCCGTCAGCACATTCTGGATGCCAACGATAGCATGACCCAAGATGCTTTACGAGTGCTGGGTGTGGCTTACCGACTTGAAAAAGATATCCCAGATGGCGAGCTCAAGGTCAAGGATCTTGAACATGACCTGGTCTTCGTCGGATTAATGGGCATGATTGACCCGGCCCGACCAGAGGTAAAGGTGGCTCTGGCAAAGGCAGCTCATGCCGGGATCCGTACCGTGATGATCACCGGCGACTTCCCGAACACCGCCAAAGCGATTGCCCTAGCCATCGGGCTTTTACGGCCCGGCCACAAGGTCTGCACCGGCGCAGATCTGGACAAGATGTCTGACGACAACCTCAAGACCGAGATCGAAACCACCGATGTGTTTGCACGTGTTTCGCCCGAACATAAGATGCGCATCGTGGA
>Ga0315283_10005988_pt1 | contig 10796 bp, 7 predicted proteins | sample YL17G09_0_MG_FD_204541 | JGI IMG/M metagenome (GOLD analysis project Ga0315283, IMG submission 204541) | Sediment microbial communities from Yellowstone Lake, YNP, Wyoming, USA - YL17G09_0 | ecosystem: Environmental > Aquatic > Freshwater > Lake > Sediment | place: USA: Wyoming | collected...
CCCCCTGGCGTTGGGTTCTGCGTTTACCTCGGCCGGGAGCGCGCCGAGGAACACGCGCGGCGCACGTTTCCCTCTCCTCCCGCGCGCTCTCTCCTCCTCTCTCTTCTCACCATGGCGCCTCCTCGTCTAGAGGATCAGCACCGGCCGGCAGGCGGCGCCATTTCTCGCAACGCTCGCACGCTGCCCAGGTGGAAGTGGTGACCACGATGACCGGGGCGGCGGCGAGCATGTCTCGTCGCTCGCCTCCTTTTTTGTTTTTCGCGGAGAAAACAGAACTCGCCCTCGCTCGCACTCTCGTTGGCTCAAAGTGGAAAAAGCCTGATAGGGAAGGGGAGGATCGTACAGCGTGTGGAGGTGGAGAGGTTATGGTGTGCGGGGACGCGCCGGGAGAAGAGTGAGCGTTTTCATGTGAGCAGAGGGGGCTTGCGCGGTTGATGAGGCGCGCTCCTCCCTTTTTCCAGCCCCCCAAAAACAAATCGGCGTGTCTCTCTCTCTCCTCACTGCACACAGCGTGCCCGTCGACCCACCCTATCCGCTAGAGCACCACGCACGCACAGCACACTCCCTGCGCGCGCACACACACCGCCTCTCCTTTTGCATCGACGCCTGCGAGGCCTGCTCTCCCTCTGACGCGCAGAGAGGAGCGCGGCGGGAAAACCCAACCCCACCCCGCCCTCCCTCCATGCCTCCGCCTCCATCCCCCGCCTGCTGCGCCCACGACCACGACTGCGAGGCCGCCGACTGCGGGCCCGCCTGGTCGCTGCACACCAAGGTCTACGCCGACCGCGTGCGCGCCCTCAACGCGGCTCCCCCTTCCCACCCGGCCGCCCTCCTCCGCGCCTGGTCCACTCGCACCGCGCTTGCCGCCCCGCCCCTCCTCTCCGACGACGATGACCCGCCCGAACTCCTCCTCCACATCCCCTTTGACGGCCTGGTCCGCATCACCGCCATCGCGGTGGTCGGCCTGGGCGAGAGTGGCGGCGGTGGCGGCGGCCAGCCCCCGGCCACGTCCACCCCCGCCACCCTGCGCGCGTTTGTCAACCGGGACGGCCTCGGCTTTGAGGAGGCCGCAGGCGGCGAGCCCGCCCAGGAGTGGGAGCTGGTGCCCGGGGTGGCGGGGGCGGCGGTGGAGTACCCGACACGGTGTGTGTGTGTGTGTATGTGTGAAGAGTGGAGTGGGGGGAGGGAGGGGCTCAAAACACCAAAAACCTCACACTCTCGACCCCCTGCCCCCCCCCCCCACCCCCTTTTATTTCATGTAGCGTCACCCGCTTCTCCGGCGTCCACACCCTGGACCTCCACTTCCCGGGCACGGCAACCGGTGTTGCCGCTCGCATCGACTTCATCGGCTTTAAAGGCACCTGGCAGCCCGCCAAGCGGGAGGCGGTCGTCGCTGTGTATGAGAGCGCGCCCCAGGCGGCGGACCACAAGGTGCGAGAATGGGATGGGGTGGGGGGAAGGGGAGGGGTGGGGGACCGCCTGTGCGTGTCGACGTTCCACCAGCACACCAGCACGCAGGGCACCCCCGCCGCCCCGTAAGGAGACGGCGATGCCCGGCGCGGCGCGGCGTTGGGGGCCGTGTGCGTGTCTTTTCTCCTTGCCAGCCTCCCCCCAGCCCTAACCCACGCGCTCCCTCGTTCTCGCATACCAAACACACACACAGGCTCCCGGTCAGACCATGGGCGGCTTTGCGGACGTGTCCTGACTAGGTGGAGGCTTGGGTGAGGGGGTAGGAGGACAGAGAGAGCCCGGCGCAGTGTAATTCCCAGCCAGTCGATGACGCCAGCCCCCACACACCTTCGCCCCTCCTCTTTTTTCTGAATCATTTACAAGCATGCAAGTAACCTTTCAGGAGGATTATGTAAAAGGAGCGCCAGCCTTCTGTCCTGCGCGTACCGGCGCACCAGCCCTTGGGGCAGTGTACATGAAGCGCGCATGCATGGCCGGAGAAGGACGCTCCGCGTGTGTGTGTGCCCGCGCGCATTTCTCTCCAGGCGCGGAAAAGGCAGGGGTCTCGTTGTAGGGACCGTTTTTTTTTTTTTTTCTGTTCTATCTCACAAAACCCATGCTCATGTTCCTTTGACCCACCCACCCACCCACAACCTCCTCGCTTCCTCTTCACACCCTACCGCGATGCATGCCCTCCGCCCGGGCCTGCTCAGGTATGCAAGAGAGCGGGTTTAAAACCCGCTCTCTTCAAGGGATGGCGAGAGCGTGGAGGTGTGGAAAACACTCGCACACACGTGCGCGCCCCCCGCGCCCGCCATTCACCCACGCATGTCAAGAACGCGCCCCACCCACGCCCGCCCTGGTCCCCGCCCCCGCCCCTTCACCCTCTCGCTGGCTCGCTCAAGAAGCCAGCTTCCCTCTTGGCGTGCCAGGGCCTGCGATCCCTCACCCTCACCCTCCCTCCCCATCGAAACCAGGCCCCATGACCGACACCGCCCGCACCCTACCCCCTCCAGTGCCCCAACCTCCACCTCCATCACCCCGTCCGCCCTGGGTGGCGGTGGTGGCGGTGATGGCCGCCCTGGGGGGCTCTCCTCCTCCACTGGCAGCCCCCTCCTCCTGTCGACAAGCCATCCCGGCACCAGCCTGAGAGCGCGCCACCCCACCCCCGCCCCCCGCCGCCCCTCCCTCCCCTCGCCCTCTGCCATGCTTGACCCTTCCTCCGCCCTCAACTCCTTCTCCTCCATGGACGGCATGTCCTCTGCCAGCGTCGCCGCGGCCGCCGCCGCCATGGCGGCTGTCGGGTCGGGGCCACTCGAGGCCGTCACGTCCGCCCTGACGGCGGGCTCGTCCAGCCTGCCGGGCTCCCCCGCCTTCAAGGCGGACGCCACCCTGATCGCGTCGGCTGCGCTCGCCTGCTTCTCCGTCGGCCTCAACCTGTACGGCAGCCTGCTCACGGAGCGCAAGCGGGCCGAGCTGCAGCGCGAGCTGGAGCGGGAGCGCACGGTGGCGGCCGCCCAGATGGAGCTGCAGTCCTTGCTGGCCCGGTACAGGGGGCCCCTGCTGGAATCGGCGATCGACCTGGAGCAGGTGAAAAAGGGTGTGGGGTGGGTGGGTGGGTGGGTGGGGGGAAGAGAACGAGGCGCGGGGGGTGTGTGCGGTGGGCGCGGGGGGGTAGGGGAGGGGCGCACGCGCGTGCGCATGCATGCCCTGACCACCGTCCACCCCCGCCCAGGCGGGGGGATACCGACGTGGGGGTGGGCGGCACCGCCCAAAGCCCTCTGGAGTCCCGCGCCGCACACACACACCCCCTCTCACAAATCCCTTTATTTTTGTTAGCGCCTGTGGCACCTCGCCTGCTTCCCCGAAGAGTGGGCCGTCCGCCCGGCCAACCTGGCCGCCTGCGACGTCATCTCCATCGCCGCCTCCGCTTCTCCGCCCGTCCCCCCCTTTTCCTCGCTCGCCGCCGCGGGGTGCGACATCGGGGCGGTCTGCGCGGACGAGGTCAACTACACAGCCTTCACGCTCTGCCAGTTCCTGGGGTTTGTGGAGGTCGTCCGCCGGGAGGGTCCCCGAGAGCGATCCTTCCTGCAGCGTTCCGGACCGGGGGGCGCGCCCGGGTCGGACGTGCTGTCCACGTTTGTGGAGGGCGTCCGCTTCGTCCTGTGCGCGTCGGAGGACGCCCTCAACTTTTGGGGCGACACCCCGCCCGACGCGCGCGACCACCCGGGTGCCCGCACCCGCCGCCGCCGCCGGTCGCACGCCGACACGGGGTTGACCGGCTTCCATGCTGTGGCGTCGGATGATGAGGGCGAGGACGGCGAGGAGGCGGCGGCGGCGGCGGCGGCGGCGTTCATTGCTGCCTCCTCCTCCTCCTCCTCCTCCTCCTCCTCGGCTTTGTCCGTCGACGCGCGGTGGGTCGGCACGCCCGGGGCGGCCGCCGCGGCCGCCGCGGCTGCATCCGCTGGCGGCAGGGGTACCACCGCCACCGCGATGGCGGCCAAGCAGCCCGCCATCCTGGCCAGCCGCCGCCGCACAGGCCCCAGGGGGCGGTACCGCTCGACCACCTCGGGGTCCTCGGACGAGGAAGACCTCTCGTCCGGCAACGCGGACGCGGAGGTGCTCCGCATCTCGCGCGGCGCCCAGCGCGCGGTCGGGTCGTTCATGATCTCCACGCCCATGGGCGCGGAACGGCATTACACGCTCAGTTACGGCGAGTTTTGTGCCCGCCTATCAAGCGACCCGGCCTTAGCGGCCCGCCTGGCCCCCATCCGGGCGGACATCGCAGCCCTGGCGTCCGGGCCGCCCTGGGACGGGGAGGGCCCCTTCCCGTCCGGCCGGTGGACGCGTGTGCTGCTCTTGCAGCGCCTGCTAGCGGAGGCCATGGACTTGCTCGACCCGGACACGCTCCGCGTCCCCGCCGACCGGCGCACCCCGCTGTCCGGCCTGCGCTTTGTCCCCCTCCTCCCCGTCGCGCAGGCGGCCGGCGATTACCAGCACCGCCTGCAGGGGTTGGCGGCCGTGCTGGACGGGCCGGGGCAGGCCCTGGACGGGTTACGGCGGGCGGCCACGGGTGGTGGCGGTGGTGGTGGCGGGGTGCCGCCGCCGCCCGTGGTATGAGAGAGAGAGAGAGAGAAAACGAAACGAAACCAAATGTTAAAAAGAAAGTCATCTTGTCCTGTCCCCGCGTATGCCCAATCACCGACAGAAGACACGGACGCACATTTAGGCGCCCCTTCTCTCTCTAGATCACCCCCCCCTCCCCACGCCCGGCGACATGAGCTTGACCGCGACGACCGCCGCCGCCGCGCCCGCGGCCGCGCCCGCCACGAGCGCCGTCGCCAGGATCGTCCCAAACCCGACCCCATCCGCCGCGGCACGCGCGTCGACGGCGTCCAAGGTGCGGGCGACGCGGGCCAGGGACTCGCCTAGATCGGCAGCATCGGAGGAGGTGACCGAGGACGGGCGCGGCGCGGCGCCGGCCCCGCCACTCCCGCTCCCCCCTCCTGACCCGCGGTGGTGGCTGCGCCTGTGCCCGTGCCCGTGCGGCCCCGCCTGGACGGCCACGACCCCGCCCCCACTGACCCGTAGCTTGGTCGTCAGGGCGGACCCGTTGGCGCGGGCGGACGCGGCGACCGCGTCCGCTGACAGCGGGGCGCGGGTGGGGGGAGGAAGAGGCGCGGCGGCGGCGGTCGCGTTGCCCGACCCGCGCCACCCGCCCGCCCCGCTCTCTCGCCCATCGTCTCTGTCTGAGGAGGACGAGCCCACGCCGCCGCGGAGGCCACGAGAGGCTGGTGGGGCGGTGGCGGGCGGGACTGTGCCCGGCACTCCACCGCCCGCCCGTGCCGCCGCCGCGGACGCGGACGCGCAGCCGTGCTGCTGGGCCAGGTCGTGCCCGCCGGGCCCCTGGCCCACCTGGCCGGCGGGCGTGCCGGGCGGGGAGGACGAGGAGCGGCCTCCACCGGTGGTGGGTAGGGCCAACGGCGGCACAGCAGGCGCCGTCGACGGTGCGACCACCACCGCCACGCCGGCCGGGGGCGGCCCTGCCCGCGGCGGCCGCGCCCCGTGCCCGCCCACGTGCGTGGTCCACCGGGGTGTCAGCGCGGTGTCAGACTCCTCCGTCTCACCCCCAGCCCCACCCCACGCGCCCAGCAGGGCCGCCCCGCCGCCGTCGGTGGGCGCGGAGGAGGCCAGGCCACCCGGGCGCAGGGGAGCAAAGCCTGTGGTGCGCGGAAAGGGGTCGGCGCCAAAGGCGTCGGCGTCGACGCCTGGGGCCCGGCCGGCCGTGCCCCCGCCCCCCCTCCCCCCGCTCCCGCGCCCGCCACCACCCATCACCCCCATGCCCCGCCCGCCACGGCCCGACGGCGGCGTGACCCCGCCATCTGAATCAAACAGCGGGTCCCCGCCCACAGCAAACCGGCGGCGCAGGTCGTCGGTGACCGCCCGGAAGGATTCGGTAAGGCGTTCCAGCTGGACCATTTCGATGTACGAGCGGGGCAGGTAGTGCCCATCCAAGCCCAGGGCCGCGCCCGCGGCCGCCACGCCGGCCCGGTCCTTGCCCTGGACCTGGACAAATGCCCGCCCCGGCATGCCCTCGATCGTGTCCAGCTTCACTGTCAGCCCGCCCGCGGTCTTGAAGCCGCGGGAGGTCCGCTTCATGATGGTCCCGATCTCGTAGCCCAGCGCCATCAGGCCGCCGAGCACGCGCACGCTGACCTCAAAGGTGATGCGCGGGGAGATGATGAAGGGCCCGTCCACCACCCACTCCTCAAACATGAGAGAGTACCGCCCATCCCGGTTGCGCATGCGCAGCCAGGAGGAACAGGTTTCCGGGTCCTCGCCCGGCGGGAGGAGGTAGATGTCGTACGTCTCGGATTCGGGGATGGTCGTGATGCCACTGTCGGCAGCAGTGGCGCGGTCGTTGGCCGTCGACGACCCGTCACCACCAGTGTGCGGCGTGGAGAGCGTCGACGCGGGCGTCCCCACCACCCCAGCCGCCGTGGGCGAGGCGGTCGCGGACGGGGCGGCAGAAGCGGCACCACCCGTCAACCCAGCCAGCACGGCCTTGACCGCCTCGTCGCTCACGGGCTGCTCCGATTTCAGGATGTACGTCGCGTCCATGAAGCCCGTGAAGGGGTTGAACGTGTTGTAGATGCGCAGGTGGGCCGACTTCAGGTCGGGCTCGATGTAGGCCTTGTACATCGGGTACACCGTGTCCGAAATCTGTTGGATGATCTCCTCCGGCGCCTGGCCCGACCGGGTGATGTCACGCAGCACGCGTTTGACCAGGTCAAAGTGGACGCCGCCCGTGACGGAGACGCGCAGGTCCAGCAGGGGGCGGACCCGGGCGGACAGCGCGTAAATGCCTTCGATGATGACGATGCGGGAGGCCGGGACGGCCACCTCGCGGTACCCGACCCGGGAGGAGGACTTGAAATCGTAGATCGGGACCAGGGTGGCGCGACCCGCCTTCAAATCGCCCACGTTGGCCAAAAGGGTGTCGTAGTCGGTGAGGCGGGGGTCGTCAAAGTTGCCGTCCACCAGGCGGGAGGCGTCGTTGTAGTTGTCCATGGACAGGACGGCGCAGCCCGGGATGAGGGCCTGGAGCTTGGCCGAGAAGACGGTCTTGCCCGACCCGGACGGCCCCGCCAGGCCGACGACGACGACGCCCTTGTTGTGGGAGGTCAGGGTCTGGACGGCCCGGATGAAGACGAACAAGCCCTGGATGAAGGAGGGGAGGTAGAGGAGGGGCGTGGACGGTGTGAGCGAGGAATTGTGTGTGGGTGCGCATGGATGGGGAGGTGCAGCTGGGCGGGTTTCGGGTGGTGGGTGGTGGAACGCACACGCACGCACACGCGTGGCGGTGGCGGTGGCGGTGGCGGGTGCGAACCAACACAATGCAGCACCTCCAGACGGCGTTGCGCACGCACAGGCAGCATCAGGCGCGGGTCTCGGCGCCCCCCCACCCCCCCCACCCCCCCTCCCGTCCCCCACCCCCCTGCTCCATCATCCATCATCATCATCCACCATCCATCCACCCTCACCTTGTCAAATGGGAGCTCCTCGTCCAGCTGTCGGATGGTGTAGCGGGGGCGGCCACCGCCCGGAGGGACGATCTTGACGACTTCTAGCGCGTCCTTGAGCAGGCCCTGGTGATGTGTAGAGGAGGATGGCGGGCGAGGCGGTGAGGCGGTGATTGATGGATGGTGATTTCTTGTTAGGCAGGCGCATGAGGTCAAAGCGCTCGCTTGCCTCTCCTTCACCGCCCGCCAGCCCAATGGCGTCCATCCCGCCTGCCCTGCCTCCCCCATGCGATGGCCAGGCAATCCGGTTCGCCATGCGCTGGGCGAATTGGCGGGCACGGGAGAGCTAAGCTCAGCTAAGGTGTTCGTCTCTCGCGTCTTCTTTTTCGAGCGGCGCGGACACCGCCAGGCCGACCGCCCCATCGAGCCGTCCCTCTTTCCCCTCACGGACCAAAAAAACTCACCCTATGCCCCGGCGGCGCCCCGCGCCGCCCGCGCCCGTCGCCCATCTGTTTGCCCGGCCCGGCCGAGCCCGGGACAGACACGGGGGCGCTCATCGGTTGGGGGTGGGGTTCGTTGAAAGAAAGTTGGGTGCGCGTCGTGAAAAATAAAGAAGCAACAAGCACACACGTGTGCTCGGAGAAAGAGAAACTGGACTGCGGGTGCGTGTGCGTGTTTGTGCGATGAGATCAATACAGCAACGAGGAAGCGCCCTAAGAGACAGGAATTATTGGCTAGCCATCGTGTGCACCTGCGAAACGAGGGGAAGGTACCCGAGGGGAAGGCACCTCAAAAAAGAGGAGTGAGGTCGCACATAAACAGTTTTTTTTTCTCCTTTGCCGCATGCGCGCCGCCACCGCCCGTCGCCCCGCCCACGCACACGCTATGCGCGCTCGCCTGGCCCAACCTCCCATGGCAAATACGACGGCGGACCTCTTAGTGTCCTTAGCAGAGGAGCATGTTTCCGACCTTCCCGGCCCCCTTGCCTGCCCGGCTGGGGAACGCCTTCTCGCGTCCCTCTGGGCCGGTTATGGGCGGGTGACGGAGCTGGAAGTCATAGCTGGCGGGACAAGGTGAGTTCAGCCTGTTGTGAGCGAGGAGGAGGTAAGAGAGAGAGAAAGAGAGACGGGACGAGTCGGGGGGTGGACGTGCTCAACCCGTCATCATTTCTCTTTCCTCACACCCAGCCACGCCCTGGTCGCCAAACGCGTCGCCCCCCCTCCCGCGGCTCGATCTGATGACATCGGCCACGCCCGCAAAGTGGACTCGTACGTTGCTGAATCGGAGTTTTACCGCACTGTCGCGCCCGCCTTGCTCGCCTTGCCCCCGGCCGACGTTCCCCTCGTTGGCCGGCCATATTTGGTTTTGGAGGAGGAGGGAGCGTTGACGACAGGGAGGAAGGGTGCCCCGCCACCACCACCCATCACGACGCTCGTCCTCCAGGACCTGAGACCTTCCCACCCCGTCTTTCCAAGGGGCGGCCTGTCCAAGCCCCAGCTCGCGGCCGCCCTGCGCTGGCTGGCCGCCTTTCATTCCGCGTTTTGGGGGTTCCAGGACCCGTCCATGCCCCACCCTCCCATCACGCCGCCCCCGTTGTTGGCCCGCCGTGAAGGGACGTACTGGCACCTGGCGACCCGGCCGGACGAGCTGGCCGCGATCCGTGGCGACAGGGAGTGGGGCGCCCTCGCGGACGCGGCACCCGGCATCGCGGCCGACCTCGCGGCCGGTGCAGCCGGCCCGCACGGCACGCTCGTCCATGGCGACGCCAAGGCCGCCAACTTCTGCTTCACGGGCGATGGCTCACACGCGGCCGCCTTTGACTTCCAGTACGTGGGCAGCGGGCTGGGCGCCCGGGACGTGGCCTACCTGCTCTGCTCGGCGGGTGGGGCCCGGGAGATCGGGACGGGCGTCGGCGGGGAGGCTAAGTGGCTTGACCTGTACTATGAGGCGCTCGCCCCACGCCTGGCCGCGCGGGGCGTGCCTGTCGGAAGTGGGAGCAGTGGAGAGCCTGGCGGCGGCGGCCCTCCATCCACCCCCCCATACACGCGCTCCCTCCTCCAGTCCCACTACGACCTCTCAGCCGCCGACTTCTTCCGGTTCATGGCCGGGTGGGGGACTTGGGGCGCGGCGGACGCGTTTGCGGGCGTAGCCAGGCAGGTAGTGGCGGAGAGAGGAAAGAGGTGATGAGAGCCGCGTGTATGGTGAATGTAGTGCTCGTGTCTGCACCGTGTGCACACAAAACATAAGAGAGGTCGGTGCACCTCCTCTCAGTCGGTTCAGACGGACAATCTCTCGGTCCCTCTTCTTTTTTTCAGTGTGCTGCGTTACTGGCTGAGGGCGCCAGGTGCGTGACCCCGGCGAGGCGCGAGGGGCAGGGCGGGCGGGAGAGGAGAGGAGAGGAGAGGAGAGAGCGGGTGGATGGAGGACGGGCGTGGTACGGGGGTCGGGGGTTGGACGGGGAGGAAAGGGCCGCCGCCCACCGCGCCGCGGGCCGATGGAGCGCCGGCGCAGCGACGCACTCTAGTGCGCCCGCAACCACCCTCCCCTCCACGCCTCACCCCTCCCACCGCCTGCCAATCCCACCCTGGCGATGTCCACCCTGGCGATGTCCAGTCCACTGGACCGCCTCCTGGTGCTGTCAGATGTGGGTTTCGCATCCCCGCCGCGCCCCCTGCCCCCCTCCCCCTCGCACCAGCTCAAACCGATCGACGCTCCCCTCTCTTCTTCTCCATAATCATCAACACAGTCTCTCCTCCCGCGCACCTGCACACACACCAGTAAGACAGCCCACACCCGCGATGGGCGACTCAGGTAGGACATGCAGGAGAGAGAGAAAAAAGAGAGGGGGCGGCTGTCACGAGGTGCGTGCCCCAAAAATGCTCGCTCATCAACCTCCCCTCGCATCATACCCTCCTCCTCTTTAAGGCCGCCGCTCTCTGCCGCCCCGCGCCGGCAGGGCTACCAAGTTTGTGGACGACGTCGACTCGAACCCACCTTCGGACGATGACGACGGTGGTGGTGGTGGAGGTGGTGGTGGTGGCGGCAGCGGTCGCCACCCCGATCGCCGCACCTCGGGCCGTGTGCGCGCGCCCTCCCGCACCCCGGCCTCCCCGCCCTCTCAACTACCACCCCGGAGTGGGCGCCCTTCACGTGCCGCCGCCGTGGCGGCGACGGCTGCAGCTGGTCGGGCGGCCCGCCTGGATGCGGCGGCATCCGATGAAGAAGAGGAGGAGGAGGAAGAAGAGCTGGCCGCCCCCCGAGCGCGCCCGCCTGCCGGTGGTGGAGGCAAGCGCCCCCGCCCACCTGGGCGGCCCAAGCAGGCCC
>Ga0315283_10005990_pt1 | contig 10795 bp, 10 predicted proteins | sample YL17G09_0_MG_FD_204541 | JGI IMG/M metagenome (GOLD analysis project Ga0315283, IMG submission 204541) | Sediment microbial communities from Yellowstone Lake, YNP, Wyoming, USA - YL17G09_0 | ecosystem: Environmental > Aquatic > Freshwater > Lake > Sediment | place: USA: Wyoming | collected...
CGGGAGGGACGAGAGTGAAATGTTCTTTCTCGGTGAGATCGTGATCTCTCCCGCGACCGCCCTGCAGCAGGCTCTTCGCTGGGGCAGCACACTCGACCGGGAGGTGCGGCGGCTGCTGGCACACGGCATGCTCCACCTGCTTGGATACGATCACACGAACGACAAGGGCGAGCATCTCGCCCTTCAGCGGCGCCTGCTGCGCCGCTGCTTCGCGTCGCGCCTGCCCGCAACTGTAGAACGGATGAGTCGCCGATGAATGTCGAGGTATTGGAGCTGGTCCTGATCGGACTCTGCATCGCGTTTCTGTTCCTCCTGTCGCTCGTCGAAACGGCGCTCACCCAGTCCGGGCAACTTGCCTTGAGAATGGCTCTTGAACGTGAGGACAAGCCGGCGACGCCGCTGATGGAACTGGTCCTGGAAGATCCCATGCAGGTCCTGATGCCTCTCCATGTTGGCACGCAGCTTGCCACGATCACGATCGCAATCGCGGCAACCCACCTGTGCCTGGAGAGGTGGCGCGGCTGGGGTGTGGTTCTCTCCTTTGCCGTCGTCGTTGCGGCTTCGGTGGTTTTCCGCCAGCTCCTGCCGCGGCTCTTCACGCAGAACGACCCGGAGCGGAAGACTGCCAGGCTGCTCCGTTTCTACAGCCCGGTCCATGCAATACTCAGCTCTGTCACCCATCCACTGTCCCGGGTGCTGGGCCGCTTCAAGAAAATCCAGGATGTGGCTGGGGCCGGATCCGAGCCGGCGGCCGAGCAGACCGCGGATGAGGAGTTTCAAGCCTACCTTGACATCGGCGAGGATGAGGGGATCATCAAGAAAGACGACAGCAAGCTCATCCAGTCGGTGGTGGAGTTCGGCGACACCCTGGCGCGAGAGGTGATGACGCCGAGAACCGGGATCGTCGCCTGCGATGAAAAAGCCACCATCGGCCAGCTGCGCGACATCATGGTCAGGCACAGGCACTCGCGAATACCGATCTACCGGGGAGACTTCGACCATATCATCGGTATCGCTCACATCCGGCAGCTCCTGGCCGCCTATGCCTCGGGCCGAGAGTCCGATCCCGTTGCCGGGGTGATGCATCCTGCCTTGTTTATACCCGAGACCAAACCGGTTTCTTCGCTGCTCAAGGAGATGCAGCAGCGCGGCGATCAGGCGGCGATAGTGATTGACGAGTTCGGCGGCGTGTCAGGCATCGTCACCATGGAGGATCTTCTTGAAGAGATCGTGGGGGAGATCCGCGACGAAGACCAGGCCGCGGTAGTGGAGATCGCAGAAGAAGGACCGTCGAACTATATATTCAGGGGCAGCGCGGAAATGGATCGGCTTCGGGAACTGGCTGGCAGGAGATTCGACGGCTACGATTGCTCGACCGTCGCGGGGCTGGTGGTTGCGTTTCTCGGGCGGGTCCCTGCGCCCGGCGAAGAGTTCGATATCGAGGAGGTCCGCTTCCGGATTCTGGATGCCGACCGCAAACGGGTGCGGCGGATTCGCGTCCGCCTTCCCGCTGCCACGGCTCAGCAGGCTTCTCCGGAAGGGCGCAGCGGGATCTAGTGCGCACGTTCCTCGCCCGACGTGTCCGCCTCTGGTGGAGGATCCGCGGAATCACTGGCGGCAAACATCCGTCCCAGGTTCGTGTCTTACCTGCTGACCCATGCTCACTGAAGATCGGAAGTTCATGCTGGAAGCTATGGAACTCGCGCGGCGAGGCTTGGGGCTGGCCTCGCCGAACCCGACCGTGGGATGCGTCGTGGTTCAGGGAGGATCGGTTATCGGACGCGGTTTTCACGAATACAAGCTGATGGATCACGCGGAGGTGCGGGCTATCCGGGAGGCGGCCGGCCGTGTGCGGGGAGCCACGGTCTATATCACGCTCGAACCTTGTTGCCACCGTGGCCGAACCCCTCCCTGCACCGATCTGCTCATCCGGTCGGCAGTCTCGCGCGTGGTCGTCTCCGCGCGGGATCCGAACCCGCTGGTCAACGGCCGGGGAATCGAACAGATCCGCGCGTCGGGGATTCAGGTGGATGTCGGAATTCTCCGCCGCCGGGCAGAGCGGTTGATCGAGACCTTCGCCTGCCACGCGGCAACCGGCCGGCCCCTGGTGGTGGCCAAGGCGGGCATGACCCTCGACGGACGCATCGGCCTGCGCGGCCATGGGCAGCTTCCAATCACCTCCCGTGAGGCAGCGGAGTTCACGCAGGGCCTGCGTCGCGAGCTGGACGCTTTGCTGGTTGGAGTCGGCACGGTTTTGGAAGATGATCCGGAGCTGACATGCAGGGGGCCGTTTCCCAAAGGCCGCGGCCTGGTCCGCGTCATCCTGGACAGTCGGTTGAGGACACCGCCGTCAGCGCGGCTCTTCGCGGATTCTTCATCCCCGGTGGTCATCTACTGTGCGCCGGACGCCGGTGCGGCGCCCCGGCGCCGCCTCGAGCGACGGGGAGCTGAGGTCGTTCCGGTCCCGAGAACCAGGGGGGGGCTGTCGCTGGACCATGCGCTGGAGGACCTCGGACGCCGGGGTATCCTTGGCCTTCTGGTAGAGGGGGGCAGCTCTGTTCACTGGTCCTTTCTTTCCCTGGGGGCTGTGGACAAGTTCCACTTCATTCTCGCGCCGGCGCTGATAGGTGGAAAGACTGCGGTTCCCGTTGTGGGCGGCAGAGGATTCTCTGACCTCACCTCCGCGCTGCAGTTCAAGATCGTGCGTGTCCGTCGCGCCGGCAGCGACGTCATCCTGGAGGCTTATCCGAGCTGTTCGCGGTCCATCATTTCGCCCTGGCCTCGTTCAGGAGCGCTTCCATATTCTTCGCGATCCTCCCGCCTGCCATTGCCGCGGAAATGACCGCGGCACTCGTCGCCCCGGCGTCCAGGACTTCCCGGATCCGGCCCGGGCCGATCCCTCCGATCGCCACAACCGGCCGAGTCGCAGCGTCGCAGGCGTTCCTGAGCCTGCGCACACCGGCGACCGGTGATGACGTATCCTTGGTTGAGGTCGCGTAGACGGGGCCGTAGCCGATGTAGTCAATTGCGAGCCGCGCCGAGGCATGAACCTGGCGAAGGTTGTGCGTGGAAAGGCCGATGATCCGTCCGCGGCCCATCAATGCGCGGGCAGCTTCGGCTGGCAGGTCGTCCTGGCCAAGGTGGACGCCGTGTGCGCCGCAGCAGAGGGCCAGATCGCACCGATCGTTGACGATCAGGCTGACGCCGTGTTCCCCTGCAAACTCCCCACAGCGCCGCAGGTCGGCCAGCAGTCCGTCGAGCGCGGTGTCCTTATCGCGAATCTGCACCAGAGTCGCCCCGCCTCGCACGAGCTCTTTCAGAATCTGAAAATGGCTGTTGAATCCTGAGAGTCGCTTATCGGTGATGGGGTAAATGGGCGGAAGTCGCAGCTTCATGCGTTCTCCAGACATGCCTGCTCGCGCGCCGGGATTCCCTGCAGCCGGTCTTTCGTGCTCACTGCCATGGAGTCTCTGGTTGAAATCTGCCGATACAGACTCGCACACATGCGCGCTAGCGGGGGTGGAAGCGGTCGAGGAAATGAGTGTGCAGTTTGCCCTCCCGGAAGTCGGAGTTTGCCAGGACGCGCTGATGCAGCGGTATCGTTGTCTTGACGCCTTCGACGATCATCATCTCGAGGGCTCGCTCCATCCGTTTGATCGCCTCGCCGCGATTGTTCCCGTAACTGATGACCTTGGCGATGAGCGAATCATAAAACGGGGATATGACGCACTCGGTATAGGCGGCCGTGTCCAGCCTTATGCCGAGGCCGGTCGGTGGATGAAAAGCGGTGATCTGGCCGGGGCAGGGCATGAATGTCTGCGGGCACTCCGCATTGATCCTGCACTCGATGGCCCAGCCTCTGAACTCGATGTCTTCCTGCGAGTACTCGAGTCTCTGCCGGTCTGCGATCCGGATCTGTTCCTTTACCAGGTCCAGGCCCGTTACGAGCTCTGTTACAGGGTGCTCCACCTGGATCCGGGTGTTCATCTCCATGAAATAGTAGTGCCCCTGGTCATCGAAGAGAAACTCCATCGTTCCGGCACTCGAGTAATTCACGGTCCTGGCGGCCGTGGCAGCAAGCGCACCCACCTCCTCGCGCAGACCCGGCGTCAGGTAGGTCGAGGGCGCTTCTTCCAGCAACTTCTGGTGACGGCGCTGGATGGAACATTCCCTCTCTCCAAGGTGTATGACATTGCCGTGCTGATCGGCGAGGATCTGGAACTCGATATGGCGAGCCTTGGACAGATACTTTTCGAGATAGACATCGGGGACACCGAAGGCGGCCTGCGCTTCCGTCTGCGCCAGTTCCACGGCGGCCGGAATCTCCTCGGGGGCATTGACGATCCGCATGCCCTTGCCTCCGCCGCCCGCAACTGCCTTGATGATCAAGGGATAGCCGATCTCTTGCGCGACCGGGAAAATGGCGCTGATCTGGCCCTGGATCTTGTCGGTTCCCGGAATAATGGGAAGCCCCGCTTCCCGCATTGTCTTGCGCGCTTTGTCCTTGTCTCCCATGAGGCGGATAACCTCGGGGGAGGGTCCGATGAATGTCAGGCCGCAGGCCTCGCATACCTCGGCGAAGTAGGCGCTCTCGGCGAGGAACCCGTATCCGGGGTGGATGGCGTCGGCGTTCGAGATCTCTGCGGCACTGATGACGGCCGGGATGTTCAGGTAGCTCTCGCTGCTGGCCGGGGGACCGATGCAGATCGCTTCATCGGCGAAGCGGACATGCAGGGAGTTGCGATCGGCCTGCGAATAGACCGCGACCGTAGAGACCCCTAATTCCTTACATGCGTGAATGATGCGAAGCGCGATCTCGCCGCGATTGGCAATGAGTATTTTGCGAAACATGTTGCCCTGCCCGGTCTACTTCCGCGGACGGATGCCGAAAAGCTTCTGGCCGTATTCCACCGGATGGCCGTTCTCGATATAGACCTTTTCGAGGACCCCGGCGGCGTCCGAGGGGATTTCGTTCATCAGTTTCATCGCTTCGATAATGCACAGAGTCTTGCCTTCTTCCACCATATCGCCGATCTTCACGTAGCTTTCCGCGCCCGGCGACGGAGCGCGGTAGAAGGTACCTACGATGGGAGACGTAATCAGGTGCAGTCCGCTCTCGGCCGACTCCTCGGCCAGTACCGGCGGAGGGGCTACCCGCTCGACCGTGACGACTTGAGATTGGAGAGCCGTAGCCTGCACCAGAGGGTCAGTGCCGGTTCGCCTGGATGCAGGCAGCCTCTGCCTTCCGCGCCTGAGCTTGATCTTGGTTCCCGTCTGCTCCAATTCGAATTCGGAGATATCACTCTGCAGGACTTCCTGGATCAGATCTTTTACTTCCTTTATGTTCATTTCGTCGCGCGCTCGTTTTGGGTTCAGAATCGTCGGCGTGGCTGCCTTCCGATTCCATAAGCAATATCTGCCCGGAAGATTACAGTCTTCCTTCAGACCTCCTGCTCAGCCTTGTGCTGTCCATTTTGGGCAGCGATAACCACCAAACGCGGAAAAAGCCAACCCATTCTGGACTGACTGACCACTTGCCACCGTTTGACCCACACAATGGACGCTCATCATAGCACCGCTGTTGGGGGTTGTAAAGAAAGGAGCTTGTCGGGAGTTTGCGTGGGGCTGTGGTGTTGCAGGGCGACGGTCGACCATCGGCAACTGACAAATGGCCGACGATGGTTGCCGGCCAGCGGTCAGTTGCCGATAGTCATAGGTCTGTCTTACTTGACGATCCTGGGAGTTACGAAGAAGAGGACCTCCTGGGTGGAATGGGAGACGAAGCTGCGCTTGAAGAGGTACCCTATGACCGGAAGACTCCCGAGGCCGGGTATCTGATCCGTCTCATTGGTTTCGTCGTCTATGAGAATGCCGCCGATGACGGTGGTTCCCCCGTCGCTCACCAGCACCCTGGTTGCAGACTCGCTGGTGCGGATGGAGGGGATGCCGTTTACCTGTCTCGAGAAATCCGGCGTGTTGTTTTCAATCTTCAAGTCCAGGACGATATTCCCCTCGTAGGTGATCTGGGGCGTTACCGTCAGTGTCAGGGCTGCGTTTTGGAATTGGACTGTGACGGTGTTGTTGGCAATGATCTGGACGGGAAACCTCAAGCCCTGCGTGATGGTAGCCGGGCTGTTGTTTTGCGCCGTGACTTTGGGCTGAGAGATCAGCTTGGCCAGCCCTTTGGTCTCCCCGGCGGTGATGGCGGCATCAAGCAAAAAAGTATCGAAAATGTTGCCGACCGATACGCCGAGTCCGCCGAAGGGTACCAGCGAGGGGAGGTTGACGTTGAAATTGCCATTGTTGTTTGATCCCATGCCGGCGCTGACACCGCCCGATTCGGTGGCCTGCGCCTGGGAAGCGCCGCGACCCGTGTAAGGGTTGCCCCCCGCGTACGTGTTCTTCGGCGTGGCCGACGGCCTTGTCCCGCCGATCGTGCCGAAGGTGTTTGGCCCGCCGACGGTTACCCTTTCGAGGTTTCCGCCGACTAATCCCCACTGTACGCCTATGTCGCGGGCAAAGTCGCGGGTAGCGGACACGATGCGTGCTTCGATCTCCACCTGAGGCTGCGGGACATCGAGTTTCTCAATCAGTGCGGTCATCTTGTCCAGCGAAACGGGCAGGTCTGTCAGCAACAGCGAATTCGTCCGCTCGTCGACGGCAACGATGCCCCGCACGGTCTTCTGGTCGACCACCGCGTTGAGCAGTTCGGCCGCTTTGGCATAGTTCAGACGCTTGACGCGGGTCTCGACATCAGCGGCCAGAAGGTTCGCTTTCTTCAGCGCCTCATGCTGCTTTGCCTCGTCCTGCAGAGTGGATTTCCTGGCGATTCTCACCAGGTTGCCTTCAACCTGCTTATCCAGGCTGTTATTGGCCAGTGCCGCGTCGAAAATCTGATCCCACGGGACCTTCACGACCTTGATAGAGATGTTTCCCTTGATCTCCGGGTCCAGGACGATGTTGATCCCGCCCTCCTCTGCCATGAGCCGGAAGAAATCGACCAGCGAGATATCGACCAGATCCAGGGTCAGAGGTTGTCCGGCATAGTTTGACGGACGTGGTGGGCCGACGGTGATGGTCTTGGCCGGGGTCGCGTTTGCCGGGGGCGGCGGGGAAGGAGGCGCGGGCGGAGGCGCAACCGGAACCGGTTGAGGCTTGGGCATGGCTACCACGCTGCTCAGCGCGCTTCGGGGTATCTCGGAGACAGAGAGATCCCTTATGACCGGGTTTTGCGCCTTTTGGGGGCTGTTGGTCTCTGCGGGCAGCTTTGCAGCTGCCTTCACCGTGGCGGGCACCGCGGGCCCGGCGCTTTCAGGGGTTGCCGAAGGGCTTTTGCCGGCGGACGGTGTGGGAGCCTTTGCCTGAAGTGCAGCCGGTGGCTTGGATCCAGGATCCGCAAACATGACCCGGACGGATTGGTCATCGACTACCACCTCGGGTTTTCCGTGGTTCTCGTCGAGGTCGACGACCATCCGCGCGATCTTGGGCTCCGAGCTTTGAAACTGCCGCACACGGACTTTCCTGACACCTGCCGCGTCGACCTTCAGGTCAAAATAGGGGGAGGCCAGTTCGGCGTTGAGCAGATCCACAACAAGCCGGGGCGGATTTGGGAGCAGGGACTCCTGATGTGAAATCGGCCCGCTCGCAGCCACTGAGATGGTGATCTTGCCCGCATCCTGCGAGGAAGTCACATCGGTAATGGCGACAACTGGTGAGGAAGCCGTCTTCTTTGGGAGGCTTGGTGTCGTCTTGGCACCTGACAGGCTGACCGATTCGACACTGGCCGGCGGTTGGAGGGTTCCCGATGGTTTCTGTGTACCTCCCTCGGAACCGAAAGCCAGCACAGCCAAAGATATGGCGGATATGGCCGCAAGAAAGCCGATTGGATGAGAGAGTCTCAGGTCTCTAAGTCCGATAAATCGCATATTCATACCGGGGATCCTATGGAGTCCTTAGCTGTTTTGTGACCTCCTGGGTCACGATCTTTCCGGATCTCAACTTGGTCTCGCGGACCATGAGCACAAAATCGGTCCCGACCTGCTTCACGTAGCCATCGAAGAGCCGGTCTCTTTCCTGAAGGAAGTAAGCTCTCTTGTCGGGGCCCTGGAAAACGGCGACCGGGCTATCGTCGCCGAAGGACGTGCCCAGCAGCCTGACCTGTGTGATCAGCATGCCCGAGATGCCGGGAGGTGGCGGGCCCTTAGGCTCCTCCTGGTCGGGATTTTCATCCTTCTTGCCCGACAACGTCGGGTTGAGGAACGGATCACGCCGGCTATCCGGCTGGTATATGACTGAGCTGTACTGCACCGGAGCCTCGGCCTTCTTCGACGCGTCGGCCGCGGGTTTGGGCGACTGGGCGAGCAATACCGGGACAGGCAGCATTGCCAGGCACTGGAAGAACAGGACCAGACGATCGCGGCAAGTCTTCATGGCTTATTGCTCCTAGTTGCTCGCCGCCGGCGCCGACTCCTCGCGATAGACGAAGGTAGTGGCGGTGCAGGTGGCGGTCACGGTACGGGTGGGGTCGGTGGATCCGTCAATACCCTTCAGGCTGATGTTGTGAACATTGATGATGCGCGCAGCCCGGCCGACCTTTTCGAAGAATTGTCCCAGTGCGTTATAGGATCCTTCGACCTCCATGGTGATCGGCCAGTCAGTGTAATAGTCCCGCGGCACCAGCGGCTGTGGATCGAACTTGCGGATCTTGAGGTTGCTGGTCGAAGCCATCTCCTGGACGCTCCGCAGTACGATCGGGGTTTCCTTCTGTTCCGGCAGAATGCGTCGCAGGGTGCGCAGGCGCGCCGCCAGGTCGACAACCTCCTGCTTGTAGCGGGAGAGCTGGCTCGCGAATGCGCTTGCCTGGGCGACCGATTTTTCGAGTTTCGCCACCTCGGTCTTGAGGGCGTTGCGCTCACTGAGCAGCCCCTGAAGGCAGACAAAGTAGACGCCTGCGGCCAACCCGAGGCCGAGGGCAGCTACGATGGCGATCTGAGTGGATCGCGGCAGGTTTTCCAGACGGTATTTCTCGAGGGCCATTTTTCTACTCCGCAGGAGTTGTCCGCTTGGTAGTGCAGACCAACTGGAACTTGGCAAGGTCCTTTGGATCTTCGATGAGTTCCAGATCCACGTTCTCGAAGTAGCCTGAGGCGGCTAGGTTTGTAAGCAGGTCCGGGATGACGTCGCTATACCTGGTGTAGCCCGTGATCTGAATCCGCTCGCCCTTCTGATCCACTGCAGTCAACCACAGGGAAGAGCTGCGCGGTATGCTCTGGATCACATTATTCATAAGAAGGACCGGCCCGCTCTGGGATTGCTTGAGCTGTTCGATGACATCGATCCGGCTCTGATACTGGCCTTTCAGGGTTTCGTACTTCTGGATATCCTTCTTGATTTCCTGAAGGCGGGCGTTTTCGGCACGGAGGCGGGACCGGCTGACGGTCAGGCTCTGGACTTCACCCCTGATCTCGTACCACCAGGCACCCACGGCTGCGAGCGGGAGCACGAGCAGCACGACCAGCAGCGCTCCTGTGCGAGCGACGGCCGGCTTGGCGGCCGCCTTCCGAACCTTTCGTGTCTTGTCGTGGAAGAGGTTTACTTTGATCATGGCGCCCTACTCGTCGGAGCTCCGCAGTGCCAGGCCGATCGCGATTGCCAGGTCGGGGGAGTGCTCCTGGACTACCTTCGGCGGGAACTGCTTCGGGTCGAAAGAGACGTTCTTGAACGAATCGAAACGTTCCGCGGGGATGGCGAACTTACGCGCGAGGGTTTCGATCAGGTTGGGAGTGTGAGAGGCTCCGCCGCTTATGAGCATACGGTCGACGCGCTCTATCGTCGTGGTGGACTTGACGAAGTCGAAGGTCTTCTGGATCTCAAGGCATATGATCTCCGTGACGGAATCGATGATGTGCTGCGCCTCGGCCGGGTCGATGCCGTCCACGGGCTCACCGTGCTTCAAGGCCTGCGCGTTTGCGAAGCTCAGGTTGAATTCCTTCTGCAGGAAATCGGTGTACTGGTTGCCTCCGACCCCCACGTCGCGGGTAAAGAGGAAATCAGTGCCGGAGACGATGTTGATGGTCATGACGCTCGCTCCGATGTCGAGGAGCGCAACCGTATCGCGGGTGCTCGGCCGGTAGTTGACCTCGTAGGCATTGAGCAGGGCAAAGGCGTCCACATCGACGACTACGGGAGTCTTGCCCGCCATGGTGATCACGCTGGTGTGGTCGGTGATCTTCTCTTTCTTGACCGCAACCAGCAGGACGTCGAGGTTGCCGGAATTGGTATTTTCGCCGAGCACCTGGTAGTCCAGGTTCACGTCCCCGATGTCGAACGGGATGTACTGCTCCGCTTCCCAGCGGATCGACTCGGCCAGCTCCTCCTCGGATTGCAGCGGGAGGGTGATTTTCTTTACGATGACAGAATGGCCGGATATGGATGTGGCGACGCGCTTGTTCCTGATGTGCTGCTGAACGAAGAGCCGGCCGATCACATCGCAGACCGGTAGTTTGGAAATGATCACGCCGTCGACAATGCAGTCCGGCGAGAGCTCCTCCATCCCCAGGCTCACCAGCTGGTAGCCGCCTCTGCGCCTGGATTTCAGTTCTATGGTCTTGATGCAACTGGAGCCTATGTCGAGGCCCACAACCTGTCGGTTCAAGTTCGGAAGACTGAGCGCCATGTGGGATCGAATCCTGCTTTCCCGGACCCTGGTCCGAGGGATATCGGAGGATGACGTGTACCTGATCCAGCTACATACTGTTTCCGTAAGCGGCACCACATTTCAGGGGCTTCCCCCCTG
>Ga0315283_10005994_pt1 | contig 10792 bp, 13 predicted proteins | sample YL17G09_0_MG_FD_204541 | JGI IMG/M metagenome (GOLD analysis project Ga0315283, IMG submission 204541) | Sediment microbial communities from Yellowstone Lake, YNP, Wyoming, USA - YL17G09_0 | ecosystem: Environmental > Aquatic > Freshwater > Lake > Sediment | place: USA: Wyoming | collected...
ATAAGTGGAGCCCTAGCAAAGGCTGCACCTGGAGCAATGATAACCAGTCATAGTTCCCCATTGAAGGGGACCTAGGAACAAATTTATATCTCCCCTACCCCCAATTAAAGATATGCAATTACCTGAACACCTTTGTGGCTATCTGATTTGCTTCACGATACACCGCGTATCCTCCCCCACACCACCCAGTAATGATGAAGTCAACCCGGTCTGGAAATGTAGGCCAACGAAGTAAATACCCGGTGCTTCTGGCACAACCCCGCGCGTATGTCGTGGGCGATCTGACTCGTCGAAGATAGGCAACTTGATCCAACGGTAGTCCGGATGGAAACCAGTTGCCCATATTACCCCCTCCACAGGCAACATACGGTTATCTTTTGTAAATGGCTTACCATCCTTGGCGCTTGCAAGTCGCGGCGTGAATTCAACCCCAGCCTCAGCGACTTCTTCACGCTGGGTGCGGATGAGTGGGTTACCATGGATGAGTACGTTAGCCTTCATGCGCCTGCCCACAGGAGTATCGATGGTCATCACACGACGCAGGAACCACCAATAAGGTCTACCTCCAAAGATCTTCCCCAGTTTATCAGCCGGAATACGCCCCACATCCCGTCCCGCCAGCCAAACCTTCTTGCCAGCTTTGGCAAGCTCGAGGGCTATTTCCGCCCCGGAGTTACCCGCCCCCACCACCAGAATGCGCTGCGCAAGTATCTGCCCTGGGTTGCGATAATCAACCGAATGCATTTGGAAAATATCTTGGGCTAGCTCATCAGCAAGGGAGGGAGTGTATGGCGTACGGAATGCCCCGGTGGCAATGATCACATTCTGGGCATGGAAACTGATCTCACCGGCAGACAGGTGGTACCCGACCTAATTGCGATTGAGCGCATCCACCTTCACACTATGATGGACCGGTAAGTTGAAATACCCGGCATAAGCCTCCAGGAAATCTGCGGTCTCATCTTTCGTGGGAAAGTAAAAATCAGGTTTAGGGAACTTCATCCCAGGCAGGTAATCATTCTGGCTGGGCGTGAACAGACGTAAGCTGTCCCATCGCTTACGCCAGGTGTCACCAGTGCGTTTATTTTCATCCAGGATGATAAAGTTATCCCCTCGTCGGGTGAGATAATAACCGGCGGCTATGCCTGCCTGACCACCACCAATTACAATCGTGTTATAAGCTTCTTCACTTGACATTTTCTCATACCTCTAATATAATGTAGTATAACTATATTGAATATATGTATACTATATTATATGAAAAATGTCAATATTCCTGCTAAATCCACACACCGTCAACGGCAAGCCCAGGCTACCCGCGACATGATCGTGGCTGCAGCTCAGGCACTGTTCCTTGAGCAAGGCTATATTTGCACCACCATCGATATCATTGCTGAACGAGCAGGAGTGGCGGTTAGCACCGTATACGCCATCTTTGGCTCAAAGCGTGGCATCCTGCGTGCCATTCGAGATAGATGGCACGAGCGCACCCATATTCGCGAAGTGCTCAATAACAGCCAGCAATCAACCAGCCCTGCAGAACGATTGGACCAGCTGGCAGAAGCCACCTGCAGGCAGTGGGAGATGGGTGCAGAGGTGACTGCCATTTATACCGGTGCGGCTGCGGCTGATCCCACTGCTGCAGCTGAGCTGGCCGAAGCTCTGGCAGGCAGGCGGAAAGGATTGCATAGCTTCGCTAAAAGCTTGGAGCCTTCCTTGCGCCAAGGGCTGAATGCCACCCATGCGGGAGCCATCCTGCAGGCTCTGTGTCTGCCGGAGGTATTCGATGAGCTGGTCAGGCATTCAGGCTGGTCGGTGTATCAATACCAGGCGTGGCTGGCGCGAACTTTAAAGCGCCAACTACTGGAAAGCGAGGAGTATTAAATGATCCAAATCCACAACGATTTGGGTTTGCTTAGATATGCAGCCAAAGACCTCCAGGAGCAAAAGGAATACGAGAATATGATTGACCCACATGATGAAGGCAACTATCAGAATTACCTGAGCGCCATTAGCTACTTCCTAAATATATAGATGATGCTGAAAAATTCGCAGTGATCAAAAAGGTTGGCTCCCTACCCGCAGTTGTGGAATTTCCGGTCTAGCCACATGGAAATGCTAATGAGGGGCTGGAAGATTGCATCTAGAGGCGTGCTGGCCTGGCTGTGAATTCATGGATCTGGGTGAAGTATTTTGGCGGCGAATTTTTAATGATTATCAATCCTTGAAAACCGGATAAAATTGAGACACGCAAGAATTGTTGTTGTATGATATAAAGTGTGTCTAGAATACCTAAGGAGCGTAGAAAATGGCAAGCATAACCCAACCCCTCAGAGATGAGCACAAAGCGCTTTACCGGCAGGTTGAAAACCTGCGATTAGCCGGCGATGCTGTAGGCGAAAGCCTCACTACCTCTGCCCATGACAAAATTGAACAGGCTTATGATTTCCTTACCCGTCAGCTATTCCCACATGCCCAGGCAGAAGAAAAGGTTCTTTATCCGATGGTCCAAAAAATCATGGACTCTCTGCATGCTACTGCAACGATGAGCCGTGATCATATGGAAGTGGACCGCCTCACACAGGATCTGGGATCACTGCGCGTCCATAAGACACAGCTTTCTGTACCATTTGATCATGCCATGGCACTGCGACGTGTCTTATATAGTCTTTACGCACTTATAAAATTACACTTGGCCAAGGAAGAGGAAATCTATCTGCCCCTGCTAGATTCGAAACTGACCGAGGCAGAAGCCCGTGAGATGTTCGAGAAAATGGGAGCTGCAGCGCAAGAGGCTAAGGCACGCCTGCCCCGCTAAATGTGTGGCATTCACACAGAGCAAATGACGATATCTAAGCCGATGTCGGCTTTGATATTGTCAAATCTAGCTACCGTGCCTCTTCACCTGTATCAGCACTGCCAGCCGATATCTTTTGGGCAAAGAAGATCGGCAGAAAGGTGATCAAGATCACGAACATTGCAACCACATTGGTAACAGGTCGGTCGCGTGGTCGTGTCAGCTGGCTGAAGATCCAGATTGGTAATGTCATCTGCTGTCCAGCGGTAAATGTGGTCACAATGATCTCATCAAAGGATAAGGCAAAAGCAAGCATTCCCCCTGCCAGCAAAGCAGTTGCAATATTCGGTAGTACCACATGCCGAAAAGTCTGGAAGGCGTTTGCTCCCAGATCCATGGAAGCTTCTACGAGTGACCCGGAAGTGCGACGGAAACGCGCCAGCACATTGTTATAAACCACAACAATACAAAAGGTGGCATGCCCAATCACGATCGTCCAGAACGAAAAGGGGATACCCAATGACCCCAATGCAGAACGGAGAGCAATTCCAGTAACAATTCCGGGTAGTGCTAGAGGAAGGATAAGTAGCAGGGATACCGAATCTTTTCCGAAGAAATTACTCCGGTATACCGCCGCAGAGGCGAGGGTGCCTAGAATCAAAGCGACCAAAGTGGCTATCAGTGCAACGCGCAAGGTCAACCATAAGGCAGCCCATAGATCCGCTCGTCCGAGTGCCACACCGAACCATCGTGTGGTGAGACCTGGCAATGGGAAAGTGAAGGTCGCTTCATCCGTGGTGAATGCATAGATGAAAATGATCAACAAGGGCAAAAATAGAAACAATAATGAGCCGAAAGCGGCTAGTTTTAATAAAAAAGGTGTAGATTCTCGGGATGAGTTAGGTTTAGAGCGCATCGAAAGCTCCAAATTTTCTTGCTATCAGCAGGTAAATGATCATTATTACCACAGGTCCTACGGTGAATGCAGCCGCGAGTGGGATGTTACCAGAGGTGCCCTGGTGAGAGTATACTGCCTGCCCGATAAAAAAGCGCGAGTTACCTAGGGAAAGGGGCACAATAAAATCTCCAAGGGTAAGCGAAAAAGTGAAGATCGATCCCGCGACAACTCCTGGGAAAGACAGCGGTAACGTGATGAATCGAAAAGTCGCGGGTGGCTTGGCGCCTAGGTCACCGGAGGCTTCTAAGAATGATCTTGGCACCCGTTCCAAGGCTGTCTGGATAGGTAAAATCATGTATGGTAACCATATATAGGTGAAAACGATGAACATCCCAATGGGAGAGAGCGATAGAGATGAACCTCCAATCCCCGGCAAATGTAACAGCCAGTTCAGGGCTCCATCCAAACCGAGGAGGTTTACAAACCAGGAGAGGATGCCTTCCTTGGCCAGGATTAGTTTCCATGCGTATACTCTTACCAGATAACTTGACCACAATGGGAGTGTAACAGCGATATAAAGCCAGGTCTTCAGCTTTGGTGAGGCGTGCTTTGCCATGTAGTATGCCAATGGGAAGGCGATCAGCGCGTCAGCTATTGTGACTGCCCCAGCCATAACGACTGTCCGCAGGATGATTTGCATATTGGAGGATTGCAACAGCTCAGCGTAAGTTTTTAGGGTGAATTGATGAACAATTTTCCCGGTAAAACCATCCAAGTAGAAAAAGCTGTTGATCAATAAGGCGAAGAGCGAGCCTAGATAAACAACCAGCATATAAAGCATGGGAGGTCCGAGCAGTAGGAGCAGCACCAACCATGGGCGCAGGTACAAGTAGGTGGAAAAGCGCTTAACCATCTTAAGCTTCTAAATGGCGGATGTGGTCGCAGCTCCAAATAAGCTTGATACGCTGGCCTTTGGCGGAAAGCATATCCATCGATGTTGTCTCTAGGTTCTGCTGGGCAACAACTAAGTCGCCACCTCCGTCCAATTCAACTAAATAACGGGTGAAAATACCCAGGTAGATTACATCCTGCACACTGCCTGTTGTCGAGAATGTATTCGGACCAGGAATCTCTGCCAGAGGCACCAGCCGAATTTTCTCTGGGCGGATCGAGAAAGGTTGCTGGGAACCCGTGATGCGTTCAGCCAGCTCACCGCGAATTAGATTTGAAACCCCAACAAACCCAGCTGCGAACAGTGTGGCGGGGTGTTCGTAGATATCCGTTGGGGTGCCAATCTGTTCAATTTTTCCCTGGTTGAAAACAGCGATCCGGTCGCTCATGGTCAAGGCTTCTTCCTGGTCATGCGTCACATAGATAAAAGTAATGCCAACCCGTTTCTGGATGGTCTTTAGCTCAATCTGCATCTGTTGGCGTAGTTTTAGATCCAATGCGCCTAATGGCTCATCCAATAGAAGCACCTTTGGGTGATTGATCAAAGCACGTGCAAGCGCCACTCGTTGTCGCTGACCGCCTGAGAGCTGACTAGGCTTGCGCAATGCCATATTCGGTAAACGCACCAGTTCAAGCATTTCTTCCACACTGCGCTGCCGTTCAGGCTTTGGCACCTTCCTGATCATCAAACCATAGGCAATGTTTTCACCCACCGTCATATGTGGAAATAAAGCATAGTCTTGAAAGACGGTATTGACATCCCGTTCGTATGGAGGTAATTGGGATACATCTTGATCAAATAGCAAAATTCGCCCAGCAGTCGGACGGTCGAAACCTGCAATCATCCTCAGGCACGTGGTTTTGCCCGATCCGGAAGGTCCAAGCATAGAAAAGAATTCTCCATCCTGAACCCTAAGATCAACATTGTCCACCGCTCTCACATCGCCAAAATATCGGCAGACTCCCTCGAAAGTTACTGCGGAATTGTTATTCATATCATCTTCTTAATGGATCATAAATCTCACCCCTCGCCAAAAAACGACGAGGGGTGATAGGAAACAAACGGATTATTACCCACCCATTACAGCAATATACGAGCTTACCCACTCATTATAAGGGACACAATCAGTTTTGCCATTCCCACAATCCGCGGTGGGTGTGCGCCAGAAGTAAATTAGATCGAAGTTTTCAAATCCATTGGTTTTGCATCCTTCCGGACCAAGCAATTCACTGGAAGTACAACCAGCCGGTACAGCCGGGTTTGAGCCGAACCAGGCTGCCAGATCGCCTTGCAGCTTGGGGTCGAGCGAGTGTTCCAGCCACATATACGCACAGTTTGGATGGGGCGCATCGACATGCATCATGGTCGTATCTGCCCAACCTGTTGCTCCTTCCACTGGAATGACGGATGCGATCGGGGCTGCATCGAATTGAAGCATGTTCACCTGGAATGGCCAGGAGGTGGATGCAACCACGCCTTCGTTTCTAAAGTCATCCATTTGAACATAAGCATCGTGCCAATAGCGGGTGACAAGCTGGCGCTGCTGTTTCAATAGATTTATAGCCGCATCATACTGTGTCTTGTTTAATTCATATGGATCTGTAATTCCAAGTTCGGGCTGGTGGTATTTTAAATACAGTGCTGCATCAGCGATATAAATTGCACCCTCATATGCCTGAACGCGACCTTTATTCGATTGACCGTCAGCCAATGTCATTTCTTCAAAAACCACATCCCACGATGTCGGTGCCTCTGGGAATACATTGGTGTTGTACATCAGCACATTAGGACCCCACTGATAGGGAACGCCATAATGCTTGCCATCCACAGTATGCCAGGGAGCATTCTGTAGCCGAGAGTCAACGGTATTCCAGGATGGGATCAAATCAATGTTGACTTCCTGTACCGTACCACCGGCTATCAGCCGGTTGGAAGCATCACCGGAGGCTGTCACTAAGTCAAAACCGCCCTGGTTCATCAACGAAACCATCTCATCAGAAGTGGCAGCTACTTTATTAGTTACCTTACATCCGGTTTCTGTCTCAAATTGGGTCACCCAATCGTAAGCAGGGTCCGTTTCACCTCTTTCTACGTATCCTGCCCAGGAAATGATCGAAACTTCTCCTTCACCCTTGCCAATCTCCTGAAGGGGACCTGTTTCACTCTTTGCCTTGCTACCACAAGATGTAATCAAGATGGTTACAATCAGCAATAATGCAAATAACGAATACAACTTTTTTATATTCATATATTCCTCCATTTGGGTTATTTGTTTTTTTTGGTTGATATAAATGGATTAATTAGATTTTCCCTCACACACCTCACTTTCTTGGGCTCCGTCGAGCTCATGCGCCTCACCAGCGCATATGAGCCTTCTTTATGGATTTTTTCAATCCTCACAGAGACAAGCAATGGCAAGATCACCAAATTTGCTGGACGGTATGATTCTGACAGATCCAAGGCGAAAGCATTAGTTATCAACAGTTCCTCACTCCATATATTACTGTAATAAAGCTCCTGCCCATTGGTAGCCAACGCGATGAGCTTTGGAGGTACCAAAATTATATTACAAGTCATCGGAACTAATGGTTTATTCAGTTTTATATCGGTCAATAAACGCAAAGGGACGATCGGCGAATGGCTAATTTTAATATATATTTATAATTGTGCAAGCCTAAATAAATATAAGATACTCATGAACCATTGCTTGAATTTATGGGAACAAGGGCTACCTTAATACGAGACCCACACAATCGGACTGATTGCATCAACTCAGTCTGGTCATTCAGCTAGTAGCGATGGGCGATGTGTGCTAAATTTTCATGAGCTCCGGAGATTTATCCCGCCAAGGCTCTTTGCAGGTTCGGGACATCATGCTCAAAAAGATATTGAGCAAATTCCAAGAAATTAAAACCTACCACTGCCGGGATCAGCCCGGCTGACTGTAAGCCGTGCTGCACCAACCCCCACATGCCGGTGAAGAGCATCAACATATATTTCATCCCATTCAATCGCCTGTGCTGCTGATGGGTGACTTCGCCAAAGTAGCAGGACAGCATAACCTCCTCCAAGGCAGGCGGGATGGGACCAACATTGTCATGGGTGTAAACCACCGTGGCGAGATCATAGTAAATGTCACCCAGACCAGCGAATTCCCAATCCAGTATTTTGATCGCCTGGTCTTCCTCACAGTACAAGTAATTTACACTTACCAGGTCATTATGGCAAAAATGCTGCCAATCAGACAGGTCACAGTGTTGCTCGGCTTCGACCAACTGCATGGTTTCTATGAATCCATCGAAATTGGGTGGGAAGGGAACGGCGAAGCCACATGCAGTCTTGACATACGCCTCAACCCGTTGGAAAGGGGAGAATATAGAACCGCTGGGCGGCATTGAATGGACACGCTTTACGGTCTCTGTCAGCATGTGGACGTGTTCGGGTGTTCTGAACTCTGCTGCCTCCCAATGCCGTCCCTCAACCCAACGCGTAACCAAATGTCCCTCTGGAAGCAGCAGGGCAAATACCTCGGGGCCAATGCCCAGGGCAGACGCGGACTTCAGAGCCACAGCTTCGTGCTGGCGGTTGATTCCCAGGATTGGGGTGTTTTTCCCGCTCACCCGTAAGACGAACCGCTCATCCTTGACTGTTACGCGGTAGTTTCTATTCGTCAAGCCGGCAATACGCTCTACCTGAATGTCGTCTATACCAGCCCATGCGGGGACGCGCTTGATGATTGGGGTTAATTCATTTCTACACATAAATCACCAGTCTTATACGTCTCCACCGGGATGTCCAGACCGATCTACTGAAGAATTCCCTATTACACATCACACTCAAGATGGATATCTTCAGGTTCAAACGCGAACAACTCTGGATCTGGCTCCTCGGTGACAGCAGACCCCAACCGCAGATAGAAATTGACCGTATTTTCCGAGGCAGTTGCCGAAATATACAAGGTCCTGGCGCGTCGCTGACGTGCCGTCAATCTGGACAATTCAAATAGCTGTTTGCCCAACTCCCTGTTTCGATTTGCCTGGCTGATATGCAAAAACTTTAGCTGCAGTTTTTCTTTATTCTTGCCCATAAATCTGCTCTCAAGGATGGCAGTACCAACGAGTTTCCCCTCGTTGAATGCACCGCAAAACCACCCACCCCTATCGAAGCAATCGTAAAAGATCGGCGTGTATTTCTCTGCTTCACCGGGTGGCCAGCCTTGCGCTTCGAAATTTTCAGGCTTGATCACCAAAACTCCCTGCTCAAAATAATAGACGTTTTCAATCACTTCGCTTCGGTCGATACCCCAGATTTGTTCGATTTCCTCTCGCAGCATCTCTCGGGTAGTAATCATCCTTGCTCTCCCAGGTTTGCCAATTTACCAACGCTATGGGCGAGGGATAAAATACATAGGGGGCTCCCTTAACTGGAGGCAGAGGTCACAAAGCCTCATTTGCCTGTTCCAGAATCACTTTCTCTAGTGCAATTCCCGCTGGAAGATGGACCGCAAACCGGCAGCGAAAATCTCCCTGGAGCGCCGATTCAAGTACTTCAACCTCGAGCGTCTGCCCAAATATGACCTCCCAGGGTTTCTTACTGTAACCACCGCTGCAATAACAGAAGACTGGATTCATCTGGATTGAATCGGTTTTTATCGCTTCACGCGCCCACGGACAGTGACATGCAAAATATCGCTTCATCTTCGGATCGGTCTCAGCCAGAAATTGTTTGGCATTATAAGGGATTTTCGAAATGTATAACACATCTCCATCCCGCACTCCGCATTCGATCTCTGGGTTGTCCCTGACGTACTGCACAACATCGTCTGTGATTTCCTGGGCAAAAAATAGCTCTCCTTTTCGTTGACAGGTTTGCAGCCATCGAACAAAAGATCGATGTTTTTTTATCAGGTATCTATCAATGTCACCTGATTTAATATACTTCTCCCGCTCATCCTGGAAGTATTCCTCGGGTAAATCCCTCAGGCAAGCAGATAAAAGCTGTTCAGTGGCCTCATACCCTACTATTCCAATCAAACGATCGATGACTGGGAACATATCAAAAGGTTTTTCAGCGGGTGGCACCCCCAAAGCGGATATACCCACACCTGTAAAAGCTTCATTGCGCACTGACTCACCAAATACCTCCCCAACCCTTTTATAAAAGTTGGGTTGCGCTTCTGCACCATCCAACACTTCCAGGATGGCAACATAGATGGCGTTATTCTTTATAAAATGGCCATAACGTGCGATAGCAAGTAAATTATCATATGTGTTTTGCCCCTCCAGGATGAGGCCATTGCAAAATTCCCAGGTTACGGATGCATCCGATTTTCCACCCCTCGAAGCATTCAGGTACGCCTCGAATCGTTCCGCGATGGCAACCGAAGCCTCGATCTTATCATCGCTCAACTTGCGTTTCTTGAGCCGTTCTCGAAACCCATCTATATCCATATTTCCTCCTTATTTTATAGCCAACCACGCATCTACACTTTCTATACCTTCATCCAAATGATGAAGTTCACCACATAAGTCAAACTGGGAACCTGGTCTGGGGATCTAAACCGAACAAATCTTTCTATGGATGAGTAGTTAATTGCTCCAATAATCAGTGAGTTTCTACTGGCATACAATATTGATACTGGACCATACAGTGTGCAATGTCAACGATGAAAAATGAAGCTAGTTGAATTTATCTGTGCTGGTTGAAATACCCTGATAATTTATTGCCACTTTCATCCCGCCAGGGTGTATATTCCGCCACTCTTTTAGGGTCATGCTTGAGGAAGGCAGAAGCCCACAGCAGCATGGTTGCAAATTGTGTTGCAACAAATAAATCGAGCTGAGCCCACTGTGTCTCCGGCAAGCTCCGTATTTGAGCATAACCTTCCTGAAAGGCATCGCTCATTGGTTTCCAATCTTGACCCCACGCCCACTGGCATAATGCCACGGCATTATCCCACATCCAATACCCAAAGCCACAGTCCTCAAAATCAATTGGATAGGCTTTCCCGGCTTTATATAGTACCCGAGTTTATCATCCTAGTGTCCCAAACCCAGACTATTTAGCACAGATTTTACAGCGTCAGGGATCTCTGGTTCAGCCAAAAACTCATTGCCATTGATGGTCACAATACCAGATCTGATCG
>Ga0315283_10005997_pt1 | contig 10791 bp, 7 predicted proteins | sample YL17G09_0_MG_FD_204541 | JGI IMG/M metagenome (GOLD analysis project Ga0315283, IMG submission 204541) | Sediment microbial communities from Yellowstone Lake, YNP, Wyoming, USA - YL17G09_0 | ecosystem: Environmental > Aquatic > Freshwater > Lake > Sediment | place: USA: Wyoming | collected...
TTTTTTTTTTTTATTGTTTGGGGTGGGGTTTTTGTGGTGGGGGGTGTGCTAACTCGCAACGGGCGTGTGGGCCAAATGGTAAAAAAAAAAAAAAAAAAAAAAAAAAAAAAAAAAAAACGCACTCGAGGCTCATGCCCAAATCCGCGGCCGCGGGCTCCAGGCGCAAGCTGGCGTACGGCCGCGCGTACTGGCAGAGAATACGGGCCCGGGCCTGGGCGTACAGGGCGGGGCCATGACGGGCCAGGCGCGCATCCAGGCGGGCGGCCGGACCGGACGTCAGGGCCCGCAGGCCGCCCAGCGCGGCCCCAAACCGGCCGGCCGCCAGGGCGGCCAGGCAGGCCCGCACGTCCGGGCGGGCGTCCAGGTGGTCCCGGAACGAGGGCGAGGCCAGCAGGACGGAGTCTAGCTCCTCCCACTCCAGCCCCGCCGCCCCCGCCAGGCCGCCGCACAGGGCGACGTCAGCGGGCGCGCCCAGCCAGGCCCAGTCGGGGCGGGCTGCGATGCCGGCCCCCAGCTCGGCGCCCGCGGCCGCAAACTTGAGGGCCGCCGCCCGGTACTTGCGGGCGTCGAAGGCGGCGGCCGCGGAGCCGGCAACCGCGGCGGCTAGGGCGGCCAAGGGGACGCCGGGGGTGACAGGCGGCGGCGGCGGCGGCGGCGGCGGCGGCGCGCCCGCCACCCCGCCGCCCGGGCGGGCGGCCGCCTCGGCCTTGGCCGCGTGCGCTGCCACCGTCGGCCACGCCCCCGCCGCGGCGGCGGCCGCGGCGGCGGCGACCGCGTTGTCCGCCACCTGGGCGGCCGAGCCGCAGTAGTCCCGGGCCCGCCCCGCCGCCCGCTGGGCGCCGGCCCAGTCGCCCGTGCGGGAGGCCGCCGCCCCGGCCGCCGCGTGCGCGGCCCGAATGCCCTCCCGGTCCAGGGCAGCCTGGGCGGCCGCCAGGGCCGCGGCCGCGGCCGCGTCCGCCGCGGCCGCGGCGGCCTGGGTGGCTGCCACCCAGGCGTCGTCGGGGGTGAGGACCGCGGCGGTGGTGGCCTCCAGGTAGCGGGCTGTGTCCCAGGTGTGCTGTGAAAAGACGAAGCAAAAATGTGATGAAAAAAGGGGGAGAGGGTTGAAGAGAGCAGCGGGGCGTGAGCGGGGGGGAGGATCGGCTCTCTCCGTCTCTTACCTCCTTCAGGTCGTTTGCCGCCAGGAACAAGGCCTCTCGCCCGCCCGGGCTACCATGGCCCAAGACAGAAGCCGCATGGAGGAGGCGGGCGGCGCGGGCGGGGCCGGGCGGTAGCGGGGAGGCAAAGGCCTGTGTGTGAATGGAATGGATGAGAGAGCGAGAGAGTGTGAATGCCGGGAGCGCTGACAGGGGGACGCGCTGCCTGAGCCCTCACCACCACGTACCTCGACTTCAGAGTGGCTGCCGTCGACTTGCATGAGGGGGTGGGTGGGTGAGGAGGGTGGGGCGCGGGGTTGAAATGAGAATGAACGACTTGTGGAGCTCAGGCCGCTGGCCGCTCGCGCTTTCTCGCTCTCTCTCTCTCCTCTTCGACGCGAGCGAGCAGCAAACGTCCATTTTCGCCGTGTGTGCCGGTGGCGCGCGCGCCTGCGTGCGATCACATTTCTGCGCACAAGCACACGCCCATCTCTCCGCAAGCATGCCCCGCCCTCTCACCACCTATTTTGCCCCCCTGGTAGGCGGCGGCGGGGCCAAACGCGACTTTCCATCAAAAGACGCAACTGCCGCTGTTTGTGCGAGCGCCAAAGAGCCCGCCCCCGCCCCGCCGCCCTCCACCTCCCCCCCACCTCCCGCCTGGCTGGTTGGTGGCGTAAATGGAAATGGTACCGGCGGCGAGTGCCCGGCCGCCCTCGCTCCGACGCCTCGCGCCTTCTCAGCCCCGTCCAAGCGCCCCCGCCGCGCCGCGCCGCCGTCCACCAGTGCCCAAGATGGGGCGCCGGCCGCGCCCGTGCCCGCGCCCGGCCCGCCCCTGGCCCCCCCTCCCCCCGGCCCCGCGGGCACCCGGCCGGTGGTGCGCGCCACACAGCGCGACGCGGGCGAGGCCGGCGCGCCGTCGGCCGCGCCCGCCGCCCGCCGCCCGCCCCCGCCCCCCCGCCGCACACAGGCCCACCTCGACCTCGGCCAGGCCGGCTTCCACGCGGCGCCCTGCCCCGCCTGCGGCATGGTGTACGCCCGTGGGGTGGACGCCGACGAGCGGCTGCACGCCGCCTTCCACGCCGGGGCGGTGGGCGGGGCGGGGCGTGGAGGCGGCGCCGGGCGGGCGGGGAGGCAGAGGGCGGGCAGGGGGCGCCGGCCACGCCCGCCCGTCCTCCAGGCGGCCGCCCGCCCCCGCCCCCCGCCCCGCGCATGACACTCTGTGGTGGGCCGGGGGGCGCGGGCGGCGCGTCGGCCCGCCCGCCAGCGACGCCCGCCACCCCTCTCCCCACCCCCGCCACCCACTTCCTGGGCTTGCGCGGCGTCTGGGTGGCCCCGGGCACCCGGCGGGCCGGCGTCGCGGCGGCCGCCCTGCTGGACGCGGCCCAGGCGGGCGGGCGGGGGCGCTGCCCTTCGCGGTCGTACCCCCGGCGCGGCCTGGCCTTTTCGCAGCCGACGGCCGCGGGGGCGGGGCTGGCGGGGGCGTATGGCGGGGCTGAGGGCGGGCTGTTCGCGGTGTACGAGTGAGCGTGATGTGGGGTGTCGAGGTTGGGATTAGATTTTTAGATCAGATAGAATGGATAAAAAGTAAAAAAGCACGCACAACATACGCATCTCGGAGCGCCCCTTTCCAAGTGTGTGCGGGAGACACACAGCTCCCCCGCCCGAGCCACTCGCACGCACCGCTCTCCCTCCGTCTGAACCAACCCAGCCATGCTCCAGTCAGCCCTGCGTCCGCGGTGTGGGCCGGGCCCCTCCCCCCTCCCTCGCCCCTCCCCGCGCCTGGCCGGTGCTCGCAGCGCCCTCGCCGGCATGCGGTCGGGGCCGGCCCCACCCCCGCCCGGCCGAGCATTGCGCGCCCGGCCGGCCCCGGTCGCACCCCAGGCATCCCTCAGCTCGGGTGGAGGTGCGTGAGTGTGGAAGGGGGAAATGGGGGGGGCGAGCGTGTGAGAGAGCCGCGAGGGGGGTGTGGTTCCGGCCCGTCGTCTGTGAGGTTTGCCCTAAACTGAAAGGATACAACCTCCTCCTCCTTTCCTTTGGCAGGCGGCGACACCCCGGGCAAAGGCGGCGGCGGCGGCGGCGGCGGCGGCGGCGGCGGCGGCGACGACGGCGGCTCCTCCCCCGCCACGCCCGCCATGGTCCTGGCCGCGGGGCGGGCCCTCGACTCGCTCCCCCCCGACCTGGCGGCCGCGCTGGCCGCGGGGACCGTCTCGTCCGCCACCCTCGCCCGCTACCTGGCTCTCGCCTCCTCCTGGCTGGCGCCCCTGATGCAGCAGGCCGGCTTCCGGGAGCGGCTGATGGCGGACCCGTCCTTCATGGTCAAGGTCGCCATCGAGGTCGGCATCGGGGTCGGCACCAAGAGCGCGGCCGAGGCGGCCAAGCGGGGGCCCGCCTTCCGTGACGAGCTCGACTTTGTGGCCGCCAACGTGGCCATGGCCCTGATCGCCGACTTCATGCTGGTCTGGCTGCCCGCGCCCCGCCTGGCGTTCGGGCGGGCGGCCCCGGCGGCCGCCAGGGCGGGCCTGGTCGGCGCGTGGGCGTCCTCGGCGCCCGCCCGCTTCCTCGCTGCCTGCCCCGAAAATGCCTTCCAAAAAGTCCAGCCCGGGTACGCGCCCTTCACCCTCGCCCAGCGGCTCGGCGCGGTCGCCCGCAACGGCACTAAGCTGCTGGGCGTCGGGTTCGGGGCCTCCCTGCTGGGCGTGTCCATGACGAACGCCATCTGTGGCGCCCGCCAGTTCCTGGACCCGGCCTGGGCGCCGCCCAACGCGCCCCAGGACGTCCTCACCATGTCGGCCGCCTACGCCTCCTACATGGCCGTGTCCTCCAACCTGCGGTACCAGGTCATCGCGGGCGTGGTGGAGGAGCGGGGCATCGAGGTCCTCTTCAAGGGCAGCCCGGCCGCCGCGGCCGCGCTGTCCTTCATCGTGCGCACGGGCAACACATTCCTCGGCTCCCTCATGTGGGTCGACTACCTGCGCCTACTGGGCCTGCAGAAGGCGCCGGGGGCGTGAAGGGAGGGAGGGTGGAGAGGAGAGCGGGGGGGGGTGCGGGGGTGGGGGGTGGGTGGGATGGTGGTGGATGTGCGCGGCGGTGGGGGATGCTGAGCGTGCGTGCGTGCGTGATGGAGGGAGGGAGAGAGCGTGCGAAATGAAAAAAAAAATGATTCCACGCGCCCAATCTCTCACCCTCTCGCTCCGTCTCTCGCCCTCTCGCTCTGTCCCTCACCCTCTCGCTTCCTCTCTCCCCGCCCTCTCTCACGCCAGGTCGATGACCGCAAAGTCGGCCGTCGCCTTCCACACCTTGCCCGCCTCCACGGTGACGGGCTCGACGGCGACCGCGTTCTCCACGCAGCAGAACCGCTCGTAGCACGCCGGCATGGCATCCCACGGCGACCAGACGACCGCGTCCGGCCAGCCCGCGGAATCGATCGCCACGGCCGCGCCCGTGCCGACGTCCAGCTCCAGGTGCCCCGGGGCGCCCAGGTAGACGGCGTCGACGGGGCCGGCGAACGGCACGGCGTCCCGTGTCTCCAGGGCGCGGGGCGGGTTGGCCGGGTCGGCCGTCTTGTCCAGCCACGTCAGCCCCTTCAGCCCGCTCACCTTGGCGGCCCGGATATCGGACACCTCGATGTAGGTGTGCAGGGCGGCCGTGAAGGTGAAGGGGGACGCCCCCGTGTTGGAGATCGCCAGCTCGGTGCGGAGGGCCTCGCCGTGGAGGGTGACCCGGTACGCGGCCCTGAACGCGTGCGGCCAGACCGCGCGCGTCGCGTCGGTGTCCGAGAGGATGAGCTCGACCGACGGGTCGACCTCGTCCGGGTTGGGGTCGGCGGAGGTGGACCCGATGCCCCAGTCCGCGCCCCGGGCGAAGCCGTGCTGGGGCAGGGGCCCGGGGCCGAACTGGGGGAAGCAGTGCGGGATCCCCCCCGAGATGGGCTTGGATTTGTCAAAGACCGCGTCCGGGCGCACGTACAGCACCTCATCCCCCGACGGCTGCGTCCACGAGTTGACGGCCCCGCCGAAGAGGTACACCTCGGCCGCGGCGCCGGAGGCCGACGTCAGGCGGACGATGGGCAGGCCGCCCCGGCCGGTCGTGACCTCGACACTCCCCGGGATGCCGTGCGCCTTGTTGAGGGCGGCCACGTCGGCGGCGGGGGCGGCCGCGGCGGCGCGGGGCGGGGCGGGGGTGGAGGCCCGGTGGGGTGGGTGGGCGCGGGCGGAGGGCAGGGGGGCGAGCAGCCGGGCGGGCAGGGCGGCGCGGCGGGCGGCGCGTGCGGAGGAGGCGGCGCTGGAGGGGAGGGGAGGGGTGGTTCAGAGAGGGGGGGAGGGGGTGTGAGAAAAGAGAGGGGCCGCGAGAGAGAGCGCCGCGATCGAGATGAAAGGTGTGTGTCCCCTTGGGGCAGGATCCGACCTCACGCCTCGCCCTTCCGGGCGTCTCGCTGTGTACATCAGACTCAAAGCGTCGCGCCCAGGGTGGCTGGGTGGCGGGCTCGGGGCGGGGTGGAGAGCGAGGCGGAGCGAGAGAGAGAGAAAGGGGAGAGAGACCTGGCCGCGCCCGACCCTCATCGCTTTTGGCCCTCTCTCTCTCTCTCTCTGGGGCGTGTGCGCCACTCCACCCCCCGCGCACTTTCTCCTCCCTTCCTTAATACTAACTCACCGCACGGGCGCCACCAGGCCGGCGGACCGGCAGGCCAGGGCGGACGACATTTTGTGTTTGGAGGGACGAGGCGGGGTTAGGAACAGAGGGGAGGAAGAAAAAAAAGGAGTGGTGCGTCCTGGAGAGCACACTCTCGCGTTTCGTCTCTCTCCCTCTCTCTCGTCCGTGCATGGCCGCCTCCCGGACCAAGCCCGCCCACCTAGTCATCCAGGTGCGCTCTCATTGATCGCGGTGCATGCAGGCCGGGTCCCGCGTGTTGCGTCGCTAGGGCCCCGCACCCGTCCGTAGTTGTCTCTCGCCAAACGGCGCGCGCGCGCTTTCTCTCTCGTCAATCTCCGCCGCTGTCCCTCTCTGCCGCTTCTCACCCCGCCCCGCACCCCCTCCACACACCAGGCCCTTGCCGGCATCTCCCTGGGCAGCATCGCCTACTACAGCCTGGCCCCCGCGCCGACCGCCCCTCGCCCGCCTCGCACCGACAGCGAGGCATCCTTGCGGGCCTCCCTTGCCGACACGACCGGAGTCGCGTGGGGACTCTCCCCCGCCTCTTCCCTTCCTCCTCCACCCCCACCCGCGCCGGCCAAGCCCGGCCGCTGAACAGTGCGTTGCGGGCTGGCGCGCACACACGCCGCCCTGCCTTGGGGCTGTCGAGAGAAAGGGAGACGCGGGGAGGGTGGCACACACACACACACACACACACACACACACACACACACACACACACACACACACACACACACACACACTAAAAAAAAAAAAACGCTAACTCTGTTTCTCCCTCCAAAAAACTCTTCCCCAGTCCCTCCATCACGGCGCCCCCGGCCTCCCCGCTCTTCCAGCGGCTCGCCGCCCGCCGCAAGGCCTCTACCACCACGGCCGACGCCGCCCCCCCCACGCCCATGGCGGTCACACCCACCCCGACCGCGCCCGCCTATGTGCCCCCCCTGCCCGCGCACCGCGAGCTGCGGGTCACCCGCCTGGGGTCGCTCGTGTTTGTGACGCCCGTCGGCCCGGACGGCGCGTCCCCGGCCGGCCCATCCCTCTCCGTCGAGCTGTGTCACGGCGTGGTCGGCCTGGCCGACATGTCCGGCCTGGCGGGCGGGGCGGGCGGCGGCGGCGGCGGCGGCGGTGGCGCCCCGCCCCCCCCCCTCCCGGGCTCGGGCCCGCCCCTCACGGCCTGGGCGGTGCTAGGCGCCGCGCGCACGCCGGCCGGCCTGGCCCTCGCCCTCGTCACGCGCGCGGCGGCGGTCGGCTCCCTGCGCGGGGCGCCCGTCTACAGGGTGACGGGCACAGCCGTCCTGGCCCCGCCGTCCATGGACTGCGACTCGGACCGCTACGTCCGCCTGCTGCGGCGGGCCCTGGACCCGCGGGGCGCGGGGGGCGGCCTCTACTTTTCGCACGGCGCCGACCTCACGCGCTCCACGCAGGCGGCGGCGGCGGCGGCGGCGGCGGCGGCGGCGGCGGGGCCGGGCGGCGACCCGTCGCCCGCCGCCGCCCCGCGCCCCCTGCACGCCTCGGCCGACCCCCGCTTCTTCTGGAATGGCGCCCTCGCGGCGCCCCTGCTGGGCTCCGAGATCGGGCCGCACCCGGGGCTGGCGCCCTTCATCGTCCCCTTCATCCAAGGCTTCTTCGGGCAGGCCGGCCCCCTGGTCCTGACGGGCGGCGCCGACCCGGCCGCGCCCGACACGGCTGTCGCCATCACCCTCATCGCCCGGCGCGCCCCCGCCCGGGCGGGCGTCCGGCACTGGCGCCGGGGCGTGGACGGCGGCGGGGCGGTCGCCAACTTTGTGGAGACGGAGCAGGTGGTCGAGGCCCGCCCTGACTGGGCCGGCGGCGGTGGGCGGCCGGGGGCGGGCGGCGGTGCGCCTCCCGCCCCGCCGCCGCCGCCCCTCACCCCGGGCGCCTGGCCGCTGTGCCCGCACACCTCCCTGTCGGCCACGACCACCGTGCGCGGGTCCATCCCCCTGCTGTGGTCCCAGGCCCCGGACATGAAGTACAAGCCCCGCACGCGCGTGGGGCCGCCCTCGCGCGCGGACGCCGCCTTTGCCGCCCACTTTGACGGCCTGGCCGCATCGTACGGAGGCGAGGGCGGCGGCGGCGGCGGCGGCGGCGGCGACGGGGCGGGGCGCATCCTGGCGGTCAACCTGGTCAACGGCCACGGGTCGGAGGGCGCCCTGGCGGCGGCGTACGCGGCAGCGGCCGTCCGGTATGCAGGGGCCGGGGCGGTGGATGGTGGCGACGGGGTGGGCGGCGGCGGCGGTGGCGGAGCCCCAGAAAAGGCCGCCGCCGCCCTGGCGCCCGCCCCGCTCCGCCTGGTCCCCTTTGACTTCCACGCCCAGTGCGGGGCGACCCGGTACGACCGCCTGGACGGCCTGTGGGACGCGGTTGAGGGCGACGTCGCGGCCATCGGCTGCCTCTTTGTGCCGGCGGCCGACGGCGCGGCGCCCGGCAAGGCGCGCGCCCAGGCGGGGGTCGTCCGCCTCAACTGCGTCGACTGCCTGGACCGGACGAACGTCGTGCAGGGCTGGCTGGCCCGGCGGGCCCTGGGGCTCGCCCTGGCATCCGCCCGGGGCGGCGACCCAGCCGCGCCCCTGGAGGCCGCCAACCCGGCCGCCGAGGCCGCGTTCAAGCACCTGTGGGCCGACCACGGGGACGCCCTGTCCCGCCAGTACGCGGGGACGGGCGCCCTCAAATCCGGGTTCACGCGGACGGGCAGGCGCGGCGTCGCGGGGCTGCTGGATGACGGGCTCAAGTCCCTGGCCCGCTACTACCTGAACAACTTCCGGGACGGCACCAAGCAGGACGCGCTCGACCTGGCGACGGGCGGGTTTGTGCCGGCCCCGGGCCGCCCCTCTCCCTTCAGCCCGCAGGCCTCGCCGGCGTTGCCGCTGCTGGCCGCGCTCTTCGCGGCGGCGGTCGGCCTGTCCAACGCCAAGGCGGCCGCGTGTGAGGGCGGAAGCAACGCCAAGGCAGGGCGTGGGGGCGGGACGGCGGTCGCGGCGGCCGCCGCCCTCTCCGCGGGCGCCCTCGTCCAGTCCGTCGCCCTGCCCTTGGCCGCCGCCGCTGGCATCGTCTGGCTGGTGTTCCGGAATGGCAAGAAATTTGTCAACCGGCCTCAGCTGCTGCCGGAGGCGGCGGCGCCGTGGTGAGAGGGTGGAGAGAGCAAGCGGGCGGTGGGGATGGGGTTGACACAACAAACAAATAGGGAGGGGGAGAGACATGATGGGAGAAAGGAAGGGTGGGTTGTGTGTGTGTGTGTGTGTGTGTGTGTGTGTGTGTGTGTGTGTGTGTGTGTGTGTGTGTGTGTGTGTGTGTGTGTGTGTGTGTGTGTGTGTGTGTGTGTGTGTGTGTGCGTTGAGCGAGGATGCGAGCCCACCAGAGAGGAGCAGACGGGGCGGTGGTGTGAGAGGAGGAGCGCGGCGTGTTGATTATCTACTTCGTGGTTTCATGATGCAGGCGCGACCCGCCCGCTCCCGCCACCCCGCCCCAACTCCACGTCCGGTTGAGGTGGGGCGGGCACAACAGCGGCAGCAGCACCGCCCACACCCTCCTCTCCCTCACTCTCACTGCTGCTCTCGCTCCCGCCCGCCCCCTCCGGCACCGCCTGCTCCCGGATGCTGGCCAGGGCGCGCTTGCAGTAAATGGTGCCGGCGACGGCAATCGCGATCGAGGCCACAATCGGCAGCACGTACCGAACGATCGTCGCGGCCTTGGGCGGTTCGGAGCTACCCTCGATGGCCGCGGCCAGGCCCTTGGCCGCGGCGCCCACCGATAGGTGGACGCACGTGTCCGGGATGTGGCCGACGACGGACGCGCCCAGGTAGGTCCAAAACGGAACGGTCGGCGCCAGGGCGGCCGCGTAATTCAACAGCGCGTACGGTGCGGGGCCCAGGCGCATGAGCAGCACGGTCCGCGCCGGGCCCGCCTCCTTCACGGCCAGGACGAGCGTCCGGTACCACTCCCGCCGCCCCGCCCACCGGGCGACGCGGTCGTGCAGGCCGTGGCGGGCCAGCAGGAACGGAAGGGCCATGCCGACAGTGGACGCGAGCGTGGCCAGCAAGAACCCCCACCCGAAGCCGAGTGCCCAGGCGGCCAGCCAGACCGCCGCCCGCCAGGGTAAGAAGACCATGGGTAAGAAGACGACCATGGCCGCGCACACCGCCACAAGCGCGGGCTTGGACAATTTACTCGAGAGGTAGCGCAGGATCGGAATGATGACGTGCTTGGTGAGAGGAGGGGTCACAAAGACGACCAGCGCGACGATGGCGCCAGCCAGGACCAGCCAGATGAGGGCGCACAAGATTTTCTGTGGGTGTGCGTGAGGGAGAGAGCGGAGTGTGACGCCGCCGGGCGTGAGAGTGTAGTATATGATGGGAAAAGGCAGGTTTGACGGCACAAGGAGAGCCGGTCTGCAGCCAGCCGCCAGCCGCTGGCCTTTTACCCACGCAAGCGCGCGGGGGTTTGCATTTTCCACCACACGAATCTAACCTGGTCCCTTGACCGGTCCTGTAGTGTGTGTGCCTGCCTGGCCGGTGCAGGCTGGCAGGCGCAGGGCCCTCCCTAACGGACGGAGAGAGAATAAGGAAAAAGCGCGCGTGTATTTCTTCTCCGTACCTCTCGCCTCGTCTTTGGCTTGTGAAGCACGCGCCGGGCCGACCTCTTCCACCGTTGCCAGTGCGTACGCTTGGGGCGCGGTTCATCTTGCGCTGTGGGGTCCGGGCCAGGCGGGCCTGGTGGGCCTGGGGCGACGGGCGACGACGTCATGCTAGAAAAGAAAAAGAGGAGTGAAGTGGGCGGCTTCACCTCTCCCTTTTTTTTTTTTTCCAAGTCTCCGCCGTGTCCCAAACAATCTCACGCATCGAAGTTTTGTGAGACCATAGTTCTTCTTTACACACCTTCAACCCCCCCCCCCCCCCCCCCCCCCCCAACCAAAACCACGGCAACAAAAAAAGGGGGGGAATAATGGGGGGCGCCGGCCACCACCAACCCCCGAAAAAAAGGAGCCCCC
>Ga0315283_10005998_pt1 | contig 10790 bp, 7 predicted proteins | sample YL17G09_0_MG_FD_204541 | JGI IMG/M metagenome (GOLD analysis project Ga0315283, IMG submission 204541) | Sediment microbial communities from Yellowstone Lake, YNP, Wyoming, USA - YL17G09_0 | ecosystem: Environmental > Aquatic > Freshwater > Lake > Sediment | place: USA: Wyoming | collected...
TTGGGCGGCGCACTGGCTGCAGCAGAAGCCGGGCGACGTCTACGCCTATGACGTCCGCATCGCGATCAGCGGCAATGGCGGACGCCGCTGGTCCGCGCCGATCTCGCCGCACGACGACGGCACGCCGACCGAACATGGCTTCGTGACGCTGCTGCGCAACGGTGACGAACGCATCCGCGCAATCTGGCTCGACGGGCGCCACACCCAGGGGGAACACGATCATGCCCCCAAGCCCGGAACGCAGTCCGGCGCGATGACCCTGCGCACCGCCGACATCGACGCCTCGGGGCGGCGCATCGGTACCGATCGGGAACTCGACGCGCGCGTCTGCGACTGCTGCCAGACGGACGCCGCCGTCATCTCCGACGCGACCATCGTCGTCTACCGTGATCGCAGCAGCGACGAAGTGCGCAACATCCGCGCGATGCGCATCGACGCGACCGGTGAGACCTCGTCGGTGCCGGTGCACGAGGACGGCTGGCGGATCGCGGCCTGTCCGGTCAACGGTCCGGCCATCGCCGCGAGAGGTGCACTCCTCGCGGTGGCCTGGTTCACGGCGCCCGACGTGCCCAGGGTGCGGCTGGCGTTCTCGGCCGATGGCGGCCGGTCCTTTGCGGCGCCGATCGAGGTGGCCAGCGGCAAGGTCGCGGGACGCGTGGACCTCGCGCTCCTCGACGATGGTCGAGCAATTGTCAGCTGGCTGACAGAGGGGCCGTCGGGTGCGGAGATCAGGGTGCAGCCGTTCACGGACCGAGGCGCAGCCGGACCGGCGGTAACGATCGCCCGGATCGGGCTCTCGCGCGCCTCAGGCTTTCCCCGGATGGTGCGGGCCGGCCCGGATCTGCTCTTCGCGTGGACCGAAACAGGCGATCCGCCGCGGGTCCGTACCGCTTTCGCGCCCCTGCTGTGAACGGGGCCCGGGAGGAACGAGACCGCCCCCTGTGCTAGCATTTGCGCCCCGTTTTTCAACGCCCAGAATCATTGGAGCCAGGTAGATGACCACCGCGCTCAAGCTCAACGTGCCCCCGCAAGGCCAGAAGATCACGATCGCCAACGGCAAGCTCACGGTCCCGGACCAGCCCATCATCCCGTTCATCGAGGGCGACGGCACGGGCGCCGACATCTGGCGCGCCTCGGTGCGCGTCCTCGACGCGGCCGTGGCCAAGGCGTACGGCGGCAAGCGCAAGATCCACTGGATGGAGGTCTACGCCGGCCAGAAGTCGAACGACCTGTTCAACACCTGGCTCCCGGACGAAACGGTGCAGGCGTGCCGCGACTACCTCGTCTCCATCAAGGGCCCGCTCACCACGCCGATCGGCGGCGGCATCCGCTCGCTGAACGTCGCGCTGCGCCAGATGCTCGACCTTTACGTGTGCCTGCGCCCGGTGCGCTGGTTCAAGGGCGTGCCCTCCCCGGTCAAGGCGCCGGAGAAGGTGGACATGGTGATCTTCCGCGAGAACACCGAGGACATCTACGCCGGCATCGAGTTCGAGGCGGGCAGCGCCGACAATGCGAAGTTCAAGGAACTGTTCAAGGCCGCGTTCCCGAAGCTCTACGGCAAGATCCGCTTCCCGGACACTTCGGGCATCGGCATCAAGGCCATTTCCCAGGAAGGCACCGAGCGCCTCATGCGCTCCGCCATCCAGTACGCGATCGCCAACAAGCGCAAGAGCGTGACGATCGTGCACAAGGGCAACATCATGAAGTTCACGGAAGGCGCGTTCCGCAACTGGTGCTATGCGCTGGCCGAGAAGGAATTCCCGGGCCAGACCTACACCTGGGACCAATGGGAGCGCACCAAGGCCGACAAGGGCGAGAAGGCCGCGAACGCCGAGCAGGACGCCGCAAAGAAGGCCGGCAAGGTCATCATCAAGGACGCGATCGCCGACATCACGCTGCAGCAGGTGCTTACGCGCCCGGACGAGTTCGACGTCATCGCGACGATGAACCTCAACGGCGACTACCTCTCCGACGCGCTCGCCGCGCAGGTGGGCGGCATCGGCATCGCGCCGGGCGGAAACGTCAACTACATGACGGGCCATGCGGTGTTCGAAGCGACGCACGGCACGGCGCCGAAGTACGCGAACCTCGACAAGGTCAACCCGGGCTCGGTGATCCTCTCCGGCGAGATGATGCTGCGCTACATGGGCTGGACCGAGGCGGCCGACGCGATCATCACGGCGATGGACCGCTCCATCGCGCAGAAGACCGTGACGTACGATTTCGCGCGCCTGATGGAAGGCGCCACCGAGGTCAAGTGCAGCGAATTCGGCGACGCGCTGATCCGCAACCTGTAGAGCGTTGAACGTCTCCGTCAAGCCGCCGTCTTCCCGCGACGCGCTCGTCCAGGACTGCGCCCAGACCCTGGTCGACGCGTTCGCGGATTACAACGCGGACTTCCGCGCGATCACGCAGCGGGCGCGGCAACGCTTCGAGGACATGGACTGGCGCGGCAGCCAGAAGGATGCCGTCGAGCGCATCGAGCTGTACTCGAGGTACGTCGACAGCAGCGTCGAGCTGATGCAGGCGAAGCTCGGGGAGGAGGCGCACGAGCGCTCGGTCTGGTCGAGCATCAAGCGCCGTTTCGACGAGATCATCGATCCGCTGCCCGACAGCGAATTCACGAAGACGTTCTTCAGCTCGGTGACTCGCACGACTTTCGGCACGGTCGGCGTCGACCCGGCCGTCGAGTTCGTCGCGCTCGACCTCGATCCGATCGGCAACGTCACCACGCACGTCGAGACCAAGGTCTACTTGAACCGAGGGTCCGTCGACCTGCTCGTCGAGGAACTGCTCGCCGACTTCCGCTTCCGCACGCCGTACCGCGATTTCGAGCGCAGCGTGGCCACGGTCGCGCATGAGGTCAAGGCCTCGCTCGAAACCGGCGGCGAGCGCCGCACGATCGAAAAGCTCGAGGTCATCAAGGAAGTCTTCTACCAGATGACGCGCGCCTATCTTGTCGGGCGCATCAGCGGCCGCGGCTGGACGCTGCCGTTCGTCGTGGCGCTGCGCAACGGCGACAGCGGCGTGGTCGTGGACGCCGTCATGCTGGAGGAGAGCACGGTCAGCGTGCTGTTCAGCTTCACGCGCTCGTATTTCCACGTCGACCTCGCACACGTCGGCGAGGTGGTGAAGTTCCTGAAGTCGATCCTGCCACGCAAGCGGGTCAGCGAGTTGTTCACGGTGCTCGGCCGTGCCAAGCAGGGCAAGACCGAGCGCTACCGCGAACTCTACGGCCACCTGCAGCACTCGGACGACCAGTTCAGCCTGGCGCCCGGGGAGCGCGGGCTGGTCATGGTGTGCTTCACCCTGCCGTCCTTCGACGTCGTCTTCAAGCTGATCCGGGACAAGTTCCCGTACCAGAAGAACATCCTGCGCGAGGACGTGCTCTCCAAGTACGAACTCGTGTTCAAGCACGACCGCGCCGGCCGCCTCGTCGACGCGCAGGAGTTCAAGCGGGTCAAGTTGCCGAAGTCGCGCTTCGCGCCGGACCTGCTCGAGGAACTGCTCACCGAGACGTCGAACACCGTGCACGTCGAGGGCGACGACCTGCTGATCGACCACATGTACATCGAGCGCCGCATGACGCCGCTCAACCTGTACGTCCGCACGGCGACGCGCGAACAGGCCGCGAAGGCCGTGCTCGACTACGGCCAGGCGATCCGCGACCTCGCGGCCACCAACATCTTCCCGGGCGACCTGCTGCTGAAGAACTTCGGCGTCACCCGGCACGGCCGCGTGATCTTCTACGACTACGACGAGCTGTGCCTGGTGACCGACTGCAAGTTCCGCGAGGTGCCGCAATCGGACCACGACGAGGACGACATGCGCGCCGACGCGTGGTTCTACGTCGGCGAAAGCGACGTATTCCCCGAGACCTTCATCAACTTCCTCGGTTTCGATCCGCACCTCAAGAGCGTGTTCCTCGAGGCGCACGCGGAGATCCTCACGGCCGACTGGTGGCGCGCGACGCAGCACCGCCTGAAGGAAGGCGACCTGCTCGAGGTCCTGCCCTACCACAGGCACCGCGTGCGGGTCTTCAGCAGCCTCTAGGACCAGTCCCATGAACCCATCGGACACTCGCGGTTTCTGGGCCCTGCTGGCGATGCTCGCGCTGCTTGCGTTCGCGTTCCAGGGCACGCGCGGCCTCTGGGAACCGGACGAGGGGCGCTACACGTCGGCGGGCATCAACATGCTGCGCAGCGGCGACTGGATGGTGCCGAGCATCGATGCCGAGCATCCGCATCTCACCAAGCCGCCGATGACGTACTGGGCTCTCGCAGCCAGCTTCGGGGCTTTCGGGGCCAATGAATGGGCGGCGCGCGTGCCGGCCGCACTTTCGTTCATCGGCACCGGCCTGCTCGTGCTAGGCCTCGGCCGGCGGCTGGTCCCCGCCAGGCCGTGGCTTGCGCCGATCGTGTGGTCGCTGTCGTTCGCGCCATTCATGTCGGCGAACATCGTCTCGACCGACTGCCTGCTGCTGCTCTTCGAGACGGCGTCGATGTGGGCGTTCGTCGAAGCGTGGAGCGGACCGCCGCAGGCGCGCCGTCGCTGGACGCGGCTCATGTGGCTGGCCTGGGGCCTCGCGTTCATGACCAAGGGGCCGCCGGGACTGCTGCCGCTCCTTGCGATGATCGCGTTCCTCGCGCTGCACGACCGCAGCCAGCTGCGCGGAGTGTTCGATCCCGTGGGCCTGCTCGTTTTCGCTGTCACGGCCGGCGCATGGTTCGTGCTGGTGATCGCCCAGGATCCGGGGCGGCTGCAGTACTTTCTCGGCTACGAGGTCTACGACCGGGTGTTCACCGCCACGCACAATCGCAACGCGCAGTGGTACGGCGGCCTGGTGGTGTACCTGCCGGTGTTGCTCGTCGGCGCCCTGCCCTGGTCGGTACTCGCAGTCGTCGCGGCCGGCGGCGTGAGGCCGGCGTGGTCGCGGCTCCGCCAGCGCGTTCATGAACGGAACCCGCAGTGGTTGCTCCTGCTGTACTGGCTGCTGGTGCCGCTCGCGATTTTCATGCTGGCGCGCTCGCGCCTGCAGCTCTACATCACGCCGCTGTTCGTGCCGCTGTCGCTGATGTTCGCGCGCGTGCTGTCCGGGTGGGGGTGGCTGAGCGCAGGACGCCTCAAGGCCATTTCAGTCGTCACTGCCCTCGTGCTTCTGTGCTGCAAGGCAATTCTCGGCTACTGGCATTCGGACAGGGACTCGCGCTCCATGGCGGCGGCCGTCCGCGAGGCCGTCGAGCCCTCGCAATTCGATGGCATCACGTTCCTGGAGATGCGGCCGTTCTACGGCCTGAACCTCTACCTCGGCAAGCCCGTCAAGGCGGTGCCCTTCGTGGCGAACACCGGCAAGCTGTCGGCCTATGCAAACGGCGAGGATCTTTGCTCGGAACTTGCACGCGAGCGGCGCACGCTCTTCGCCGTCAAGCAGAACAAGGTCGAGGGGTTTCGCGAAGGCGTGACCCGCTGCGGCGCCCCCGCCCCCGAGGAAGTCGGGCACTTCAATGCGGACGGCAACAAGATCGCGTTGTACTTCGTCCGCAAGACCGCCATCCCCCAGGACGGCTGACGGTCCCATATTGATTTTGCGGGAAGGCGGCCCTAGCCTGCGGGCACGGCTGCTCTCGGGCCGCCACACGCCATCCGGGGGGTCGAACATGCGACGAGCGCTCGTTCATGGGTCATGCGTCCTGTTCCTGGGCTGGATGGCCGCGGCCGCCGCGCAGGACGCCAACATCACCGCGCCCGTGCCGGAGCTCGAGCGCATGCTCGCGAACGATCCGTTCACGATCGTCTCCGCCGAGATCAGCCGGCCCAAGGCCAAGGGCGACATCACGCTGCGGGCGGACCTGTCTTTTGCCGGCCGCGAGCCGTTGCGGGTGAAGCTGCGCAAGGCTGAGCCCGGCGCGGACACGTTCAACAACGTGCCGCGGTACGACCTCGCGGCGTACGAACTGCAGAAGCTCTTCCTCGAGCCGGCCGAGTACGTCGTGCCGCCCACCGCCTTGCGCATGGTGCCGCTCGAGGAGTTCCGCAAGTACGCGCCGGACGTGCAACGGACATTCCCGGGCGCGGATGAAGTGCTTGCAGTGGTGCAGTACTGGCTGCACGACATCACCGTGGTCGCGGACGTGCTGGACCCCGCGGTTTTCGACTCCGACGCCGTGTATGCGCGCCACATCGGCCAGTTGAACATCCTGACGTACCTGATCGAGCATCGCGACTCGAACGTGGGCAATTTCCTGCGCGGCAAGACCCCGCCCGGCGTGCGCGTCTTTTCGATCGACCACGGAGTGGCGTTCGCCTCGCAGGACAGCGACCGCAGCATGGTCTGGCGCGACTTGCGGGTGAAGAAGCTGCCGGCCGATGCGATTGCTCGCCTGCGCAAGCTGACGCGCGACGATCTCGACGCGCGACTCGGCGTACTGGCCGAGTGGCGGCTGCAGGACGGGCATTACGTGGCCAGCGAGCGAGGCCCGAACCGCGCCCCGATCCGCGGCGTACGGCGCAGCGACGGCATCCTGCAGATGGGTTTGACGAGATCGGAGATCGGCGACGTGCAACGCCTGCTGCAGCAACTGCTCGGCAAGGTCGACTCCGGCGACATCACGGTCTTCTGACGGAAAAAGCACCATGCGATCCACCCGACTCCGCCTCGTCCCGCGTCTTGGCTTCACCGCCCTCGCCCTGGTGGGCGTCATGGCTCCCGGCCCTGCGACGCTGGCTGCCGAAGGGCCCGCACAATCGTCGTGGACGGGCATCGAAAAGGTCGTGGCGTTCGCCGACGTGCACGGCGCCTACGACGAACTGGCCGGCCTGCTGAAGGCTGCCAAGGTCGTCGACAAGGACCTGCGCTGGTCCGCGGGTCGCGCGCACGTGGTGAGCCTCGGCGACCTGCTCGACCGCGGTGCCGACTCGCGCAAGGTGATGGACCTGCTGATGCGGCTGCAGGACGAGGCCGCCGCGGCCGGTGGCCAGCTGCACGTGGTGCTCGGCAATCACGAGGCCATGAACGTGCTCGGCGACCTGCGTTACGTCGTGCCCGGCGAGTATGCCGCGTTCGCGGGCGAGGAACCGGCGGGAGACCGCGAGAAAGCCCGGGCGGAGTGGCTTGCGCAGAACGGCCCGGAGTCGGGCGCGGCGTTCGACCAGAAATTCCCGCCCGGTTACTTCGGGCACCGACTGGCAATGTCACCCGCGGGCAAGTACGGTCGGTGGCTGCTCGGACTGCCCGTCGTCATCGCCATCAACGATACGCTCTACATGCACGCGGGCCCGTCGAAGATCGTGCGCGGGATGTCGGTGGCGGAGATCAACACTCGCTACCGCACGGCGCTCGTCGAATACCTCGGCGCCCTCTCGGACGCACAGGCAGCGGGACTGGTGCGCGAGGGCGATGCCTACGCGCAGCGAGCGGATATGGCTGCGCAGCGACTCGCCGCCCAGGCGGCGGCAGACACGGTACAGCAGGCGAAGCTGACCGCGACCGCACAGCGCTTGCGGGCGGCCGACGACAATCCGATGCTCGGCATCGACGGGCCGAACTGGTATCGGGGCGCGGCGCTCTGCAACGAATGCATCGAAGCCGACGTGCTCCTGCCGATCCTGCAGGGGCTCAACCTGCAGCGTCTCGTCGTGGGCCATACGCCCGCGCGCAATGGGCGCGCCGTCACGCGCTTCGACGGCCGGGTCGTGAAACTCGACGCGGGCATGAATCGCGCCGCATACAAGGGCCACCCGGCCGCGCTGGTGCTCGAGGGCGGGAAGCCTGTCGTGCTCTACTCCGATTCGGACGGGGCCCCCGCCGCGATCCCGCCCGAAGGACTCTACGTGGCGCCCTATGACGTCGACGAGACGACCGTGACCGACGTGCTCTCGAACGGCACGATTACGATCACCGGCCCGCGGGCCCCCGGAACGATGGACGCCGTCATCGAGAAGGATGGCCGCAGGATTCCCGCGGTGTTCGTCGCGGCGAACGACGCTGCGGCAAGCAATGAAATGGCGGCCTATCGGCTGGATCGCGCCTTGCAGCTAGGCATCGTCCCGGCCACCGCCCTGCGCGAAGCGCAGGGCCAGCGAGGCTACGTCCAGGCCCGCCCGGAGAAGTGGGTCACGCAGGTCGACGTGCAGAGCAAATCGCTGCGTGGTGGCGGCTGGTGCGCGCTCGAACCGCAGTTCGAGCTGGTCTATGCCTTTGACGCGCTCACGGGCAACGAGGGCCGCACGCCGGAGCGCTTGCTGTATGACTCCGAGGAATGGCGAGTGCTCAGCACCGGCCATGACAAGGCTTTCGGCACGGCCAGGGCCTTTCCCGCGTACCTGAAGGCTCGCGCACCCGCCCCCGGCGTCGAATTGCGCCGGCGGCTGGCCGCACTCGACGACGCTACGCTTGCAAAGGCCCTCGGTGACCTGTTGAGCGCGAAAGAGCGCAAGGCAATACTCGAGCGACGCGACGCGCTGCTCGCGTTGCCGCCGGCCGCCGTGGCCGGTCGCTGAGCGGTCAGCCTCTCGACTCTTCCCGCCGGCGAATCACGAAGCAGGCCGACGCTTCCATGCCGTCGACGTCGCTCGCGACGACGCGCACGGTCAGCTCCTCGAAGACGCTCGCCGGCGGATCGCCGACGAACGCCCGCTGCTTGCCGTCGAACCGCACCCAGCGCGGCAGCGGCCGGCCATCCGCGAGACAGGCCTTGAGGTTCAGCACGTCCCCGGGGTCGGCATCCCGGAACGCATGCTCGGACACCAGGTGGCGGAAGCGCTGGCCCGGGACGTAGTGCAGGTCGGGGATCGGATCGCCCGGCTCCGGCGCGACGTTGATGACGTTCTCGATGGCCTTGCGACTGAAGCCGCGACCGATTGCCACGGCGAGCCCGATCCAGACGAGGGCGAGGCACAGGTTGAGCAGCGCGAACTGCGGCGCCTCCCAGTGCAGGTGGTTGAGCCCCACGTACACCGCGCCCGCCTGGACGAGATCGCCGAAGCGCCAGAAAAACGTGTCGATGGCCGTCTTGCCTTCGTACTTCGCGTCGCGGTCGAGCGGCAGGAACAACGCGTGCCGCGTCGTGTTCATGAGCGAATAGTCGATGCTGTTCTCACCGATCTTGATCAGGCGGATCAGCGTGAAGACCGGCACGAACCCGACGAGCAGCGGCGAGAGCGCCAGCAATCCGTACCCCAGCGCCACGATCACCGGGTGGATCAGCAGCGCGCCGCGCACGCCGACCGAGCGATAGATGCGCGACACGAGGAACAGCTGGATGACGAGGCTGACCACCGTGACCCAGAACTGGAAGTCGCCGTAGAACGCGGCGATCAGCGCGCCCTTGTCGAGACTCCCGGCGCTCGCTGCGACGCGAACCACGGCATCCCGCTGCACGAAGTCCGCGAGGATGAATTCGCCGGTGGTGTTGATCCAGTTGAGCAATACGACCAGCAGCGCGATCAGCAGCAGGTAGCGGTCGCGCAGCACGAGGCCGATGCCGCCGAGCAACCGCGGCACGGGCGGCCCGTGGTCCACCACGGCGGCGCGCGAGCCTTCCGGCACGGCCCGGCGCTCGGGGCCCGTCAGCAGCAGCGTGGCGGTCAGGGCGATGGTCGCCACGAGCATGAGCCCGACCGGCGTGAGCGTCGCCACCGCGAGCTGCGCGCTCTTCGCCCCGACCAGCGCCCCGACGTTGGCGCCCACCATGATCACCGGAAAGAGGCGCTGGCCGCTCTTGAGGTTGAACGTGTCGGCCGCGAACGCCCACATCTGCGCGACGACCATGACCCCGAAGATGCTCACCCAGACGAAGAAGACGAACGCGATCGACGCGCCCGACCACGCGGCGACCGCAAAGGCGAGCATGTTCGCCGCGAAAAAGGCCGTGATGGCCCTGAGCAGCTTGGCGCCGTCGAGCCGGCGGCGCACCCACCCATACGCGGGGACGAGCAGCATCAGCACCAGCGCGATGATCGCCACCGCATAGGACCGGACTTCCGCGGTGAACTTCGTCAGCATGAAGGCCTCGCGCAGGGCCTTCACGATCTGGTACGAAAAGAGCAGCAGGAACCCGTGCGTTGCGAACAGCAGCGCGCTGCGGCCCTCGCCGGGCCGCAGCCGCGTGAACAGCGTCAGCAGTCGCTCGAACGGCGACAGTCCGGCGTGATCGGTCAACACCGCAGATCGGCCGCTACTTGACGATGATCATCGGGTCGAGCACCGCCAGGCCCGACCTGCAGGGGACCAGCACGTCGTACTCGAAGACGGCCTCGTCGAAGGCGACCGTACCCGTGAACGACCCGTCCTTAACCCACCCCGTGCTGTTGTTGCCCTCGGCGGGCGGCGGGCTGTCGCCGAACGGCCAGGGCGCCGGCGGAGTCGGAAAGCCGTCCACCGGCTTGATCCGGAAGTCCAGCTTGAACTCGAAGGACTTGCCCCGGGTCTTCCACTTGATCTTGTGACCCCGCTTGACGGCCACGTTGCCTCCGACCGGCTTGCAGGTGACCGTGCAAAGGTCTTCCTCGATGTCGATGTTCTTGTCCGCGGCAGGCTCGTTCATTTGACTCTCCTTCGGTTTGCCGGGCGCAGGCACCCGGGTCATGAAACACCGGCAATCTCCTTGTAACGACGGTCCTGAAGCAGGCTGCGGAATTCCGGAGCGGAGCGCAACAGCGCTTTTGGATATCCCAGCCCGACAAGGTCGGTCAGCGCCTTCAGGGCGGCCGCGTGGTCGCCACGGTCGGCCGCCGCCACGGCGCGATAGTACTGTACATACAGCTGGTCCGGGCCCGCAGCCGCCGCCTGG
>Ga0315283_10005999_pt1 | contig 10790 bp, 12 predicted proteins | sample YL17G09_0_MG_FD_204541 | JGI IMG/M metagenome (GOLD analysis project Ga0315283, IMG submission 204541) | Sediment microbial communities from Yellowstone Lake, YNP, Wyoming, USA - YL17G09_0 | ecosystem: Environmental > Aquatic > Freshwater > Lake > Sediment | place: USA: Wyoming | collected...
GTGCGAATCAGGGCTTCGCCGCGCGACTCCGCTCCGGTGATCGCGACGTCGCCGGCAAGCCGGATCGACTTGCGGTCCGCGGGCATGTCGCCTTCGCGGGCCGTGACGTGCCAGTCGCCGGATTCCTTCGTGTGGTAGTCGAGCTCGAGTTGCGACATCCGCACGCTCTGGTCGGAGAGCTGCTGCTCTATGGTCGCCGCGTGCACGATCACGCGCGGCCGACCGTCCTTGCCCATCTCCGTAAGCGTGGCGCCGTTCATGTAGTAGCCCCGCTGATCCGCCGCCTTGCCGAACTCCGTGTCCGGTTCCTCGCGCCCGGACAGCAGCCCGTACAGCAGCGCGAGGCCCGCGACGCTGGACGCGATCGTCACGATGCGCCGTTTCAGGTCGCGGCGGCGCTTTGCAGCAGATCGCATACTTCACGTACCGCGCCATGCCCGCCCGGCGAGCCGGTGATCCAGTGCGCCGCGGCCTTGAGCGCCGGGTGCGCGTCGGCCACCGCGACGGCGAGGCCGGCCATTTCGAGCATCGGCAGGTCGGGGGTGTCGTCGCCGACGCAGGCCGTTTCCGCGGCGGTCAGCCCGAGGTCGCGCAGCAGCGCTTCCAGCTCCCGGCCCTTGTCGGCCACTCCCTGCCTGACGTGACGGATTCCCAGTTCGGCCGCGCGCCTGTTGACAGCCGCCGAATCGCGGCCGGAGATGATTGCCACCGTCACGCCAGCGCGCAGCGCCGCCACGATGCCCGAGCCGTCCCGCACGTGGAATACCTTGAATTCCTCGCCCTCGGACGAGATGAACAGGCGCCCGTCGGTAAGCACGCCGTCCACGTCCAGCACCAGGAGGCGGACCCGTCGGGCACGTTCGATGACGGCGTCCACGGCTACATGACCCCCGCGCGCAGCAGGTCGTGCACGTTAAGCGCGCCGACCAGCACACCCGCGTCGTCCACGACGGGCAGGGCGGTGATGCGGTGCTCTTCCATTATGTGCACGGCTTCCGCCGCGAGCATCCGCGGCTTTGCGACCTTGCCGCCGGCCGTCATCACCTCGCGCATCGGGGTGGAGTGCACGTCGAGCTGGCGGTCGAGCGCGCGACGCAGGTCGCCGTCGGTGAATATGCCGATCACCCGTCGCCCTTCGTCCACTACGGTCGTCATGCCGAGGCCCTTGCGGCTCATTTCCAGCAGGCCGGCGCTCAACGGCGTGTCGGGCCCCACCGCCGGCAATTCGTCGCCGCGACGCATGACTTCCTCGACGTGCAGCAGCAGGCGACGCCCCAGGCTGCCGCCCGGGTGGGAGCGTGCGAAGTCCTCCTCGGTGAAGCCGCGCGCCTCGAGGACAGCTACCGCGAGCGCATCTCCCATCGCCAGCGACGCGGTCGTGCTTGCGGTCGGCGCGAGATTCAGCGGGCAGGCTTCCTCGGGAACGCTCACGTCCAGCGTCACCGTCGCGTAGCGCGCGAGTGTCGAGGCACTGTTGCCGGTCAGGGCGACGAGCGGCACGTCGAGGCGCTTCAGCAGCGGCAGGATGGTCAGCAGTTCCTCGGTTTCGCCTGAATTGGACAGCGCAATCACTACATCGCGGGCGGTGATCATGCCGATGTCGCCGTGGCTCGCCTCCGCCGGGTGCAGGAAGAAAGACGGGCTGCCCGTGCTCGCGAGGGTCGAGGCGATCTTGTTGCCGACATGCCCGGATTTGCCCATGCCGGTGACGACGATGCGACCTTCGCAGGCCAGCAGCAGCCGGCAGGCCAGGACAAATTCCTCGCCGAGCCGGTCGACGAGGGCGACGACCGCGCCGGCCTCGGTGGCGAGCACCCGCCGTCCGCGGGCGATGAGCTGATCGGATGAGGGCATCGGAGGAGTTGGCTGGTCCGAGGGCAGAAGGCTGTGGGCTGCAGGCAATGGGCCGGAACGGTCGCTCCGGCCTACCGCCCACAGCCTACCGCCCGAACATTCCTACTTACAGTCTACAGCCTATGAGCCACGGCCTCCCGCCCACAGCCGCCGCCGTCTTTCCCCGTCCCGGGTTAGACTTCCCGGCTGTACCCCCGAGGTTGTCGAACCATGAATGCCGATGAGGTGACCCGTTTGATCCAGGCGGGCCTGCCGGATGCGGAGATCCGCGTCCTGACAGACGACGACACCCATTTCGAGGCCGTCGTGGTGGCTGCCGAGTTCGAAGGCCGGCGGTCGCTGCAGCGTCACCAGCTGGTGTACGCGGCGCTCGGGCCGCGCATGGGGCGGGAGATCCACGCCCTTTCCATCCAGGCTTTCACGCCGGGCGAGTGGCAGGCCGCGCGCAGCGGGCCCGGCCCGACCTGACCGGAGCGAAGGGCAGTGGACAAGCTACAGATCCGGGGCGGCGTACCCCTCGACGGTGAGGTGCGCATTTCGGGGGCCAAGAACGCGACGCTGCCGATCCTGGCGGGTGCGCTGCTGGCCGACGGGCCGGTCACGATCGGCAACGTCCCGCACCTGCAGGACGTCACGACCATGATCGAGCTGCTCGGCCGCATGGGCGCAAGCGTCACGGTCGACGAGCGCATGCGCATCGAGGTCGATCCGCGCACGATGCGCGAGACTTTCGCGCCGTATGAGCTCGTCAAGACCATGCGCGCGGCGATCCTCGTGCTCGGGCCGCTGGTCGCTCGTCACGGCTCGGCGGACGTGTCCCTGCCCGGAGGCTGCGCCATCGGTGCGCGACCGGTGAACATCCACGTTGCCGGGCTCCAGGCGATGGGTGCCGAGGTGCACATCGAGAACGGCTACATCAAGGCCCGCGCCGGCCGCCTCAAGGGCGCACGGATCGTGCTCGAGACCGTCACGGTCACCGGCACCGAGAACCTGATGATGGCCGCCACGCTGGCCGAGGGCCGCACCATCCTCGAGAACGCGGCCCGCGAACCCGAGATCGTGGACCTCGCGCTGTTCCTGAACTCGATGGGCGCAAGGGTTTCCGGCCACGGCACCGACACCATCATCGTCGACGGAGTCGAGTCGCTGCATGGCACCAGCTACGACGTGCTGCCGGACCGCATCGAGGCGGGCACCTACCTGCTGGCGGGCGCGATCACGGGCGGTCGGGTGCGCGCCCGCAACGCCCGCCCCGAGCATCTCGACGCCGTGCTCGCGAAGCTCGAGGAGGCCGGGGCGAAGGTCGTGCGCGGCGACAACTTCATCGAAGTGGACATGGGTGGTCGCCGACCACGCGCGGTGGACATCCGCACCGCGCCGCACCCCGGCTTCCCTACCGACATGCAGGCGCAGTTCGCGGCCTTGAATACCGTGGCCGACGGCGTCGGGACGATCGTCGAGACGATCTTCGAGAACCGCTTCATGCACATGCTCGAGATGCGGCGCATGGGGGCGGAAATACGCCTCGAAGGCAATACCGCCATCATCAAGGGGGTGCCGAAGCTCACGGCGGCCCCCGTGATGGCCACGGACCTGCGGGCCTCGGCCAGCCTCGTGCTGGCCGGCCTCGTCGCCGAGGGGACGACGGAGGTCGAGCGCATCTACCACATCGACCGCGGCTACGAGTGCATCGAGGAGAAGCTGCAGGGCCTCGGCGCGCAGATCCGCCGCATCGGGCGGGGAAGAAAGTGAATGGGGACGGGGAGTTAGGGCAGGCCACCGGGGCAGGGGAAAGTGATTCGTGATCAGTGACCAGCGGTTGGCAGGACCCGGAGGGGCCGGCTGATGAGCTCTCCTCATCGCGGCGCTAACCGCTAACCGCTGATCACGAACCGCTTTCTTCACTTCCACTCTTCTGCCCCCCCCGACGCCCAACTCCCGCTATCCGCTATAATTCCTTGCTGGCCGCGGTGACCCCTCCGTCTGCCACGGCAAGCACCCGAAACCGTCGAGGAGACCGCTGGATGACCGAAGAAGTCGATACGGGCAGGCGTCATTTCCTGACCGTCGCAACAGTCGCGACCGGTGCTGTCGGCGCCGCGTTCGTCGCCGTGCCTTTCCTGGCCTCCTGGAAGCCGAGTGCCCGCGCAAAGGCGATGGGCGCCCCGGTCGAGGTGGACATTGGCAAGCTCGAGCCCGGCGCCATGCTGAAGGTCGAGTGGCGCGGCAGGGCGATCTTCGTCGTCAATCGCACGCCGCAGATGCTGGCGCAGCTCGAGGGCATGGACGCCAGACTGCGGGACCCGGGCTCCGAAGAGTCCGACCAGCCCGCCTTCGCCAAGAACCCGGCGCGCGCCATGAAGCCCGAGTACCTGGTGCTCGTCGGCGTCTGCACGCACCTCGGCTGTGCGCCGCTCGACAAGTTCGCGCAGGGCGACGTGACGGTTTCGGCCGACTGGCCGGGCGGCTTCTTCTGCCCGTGCCACGGCTCCAAGTTCGACCTCTCGGGCCGCGTCTTCAAGGACGTGCCCGCGCCGACCAACCTGCCGGTGCCGCCGTATCGCTTCGTGAGCGACACGCGGATCCTCATCGGCGCCGATTCGGGGAATGCGTGATGAGCAGCAGCAGCCAGACCGTCAAGGCCGGCGGTGGGCGCCTCGCGGCGCTCACGCAGTGGATCGACGACCGGTTCCCGATGACCAAGCTCTGGAAAGAGCAGGTCGCGGAGTACTACGCGCCGAAGAACATGAACTTCTGGTATTACTTCGGTTCGCTCGCAATGATGGTGCTGGTCATCCAGATCCTGACCGGCATCTTCCTGACGATGAGCTACAAGCCGTCGGCGGCGGAGGCGTTCAGCTCCGTCGAGTACATCATGCGCGACGTGGAATGGGGCTGGCTGATCCGGTACATGCACTCGACCGGTGCCTCGGCGTTCTTCATCGTCGTCTACCTGCACATGTTCCGCGCGATGCTGTACGGCTCGTACCAGAAGCCGCGCGAGCTGCTGTGGATCTTCGGCATGGTGATCTACTTCGCGCTGATGGCGGAGGCGTTCTTCGGCTACCTGCTGCCGTGGGGCAACATGTCCTACTGGGGCGCGCAGGTGATCGTGTCGCTGTTCGGCGCAATCCCCGTCGTGGGCGATTCGCTCACCGAGTGGATCCGCGGCGACTTCTACATCTCGGACGTCACGCTGAACCGCTTCTTCGCACTGCACGTGGCGGCCATCCCGCTGGTGCTGGTGTTCCTCGTGATCGCGCACCTGATGGCGCTGCACGAGGTTGGCTCCAACAACCCGGACGGCGTCGACATCAAGAAGGTGAAGGGGCCGGACGGCATCCCGCTCGACGGCATCGCGTTCCACCCGTACTACACGGTCAAGGACCTGGTGGGCGTGGGCGTGTTCCTGATCATCTTCAGCCTGATCATCTTCTTCGCGCCGACGATGGGCGGGTATTTCCTCGAGCACGCGAACTTCGAGCCGGCGAATGCGCTGCAGACGCCGCCGCACATCGCGCCGGTGTGGTACTTCACGCCCTTCTACGCGATCCTGCGCTCCGTGCCGAACAAGCCGCTGGGCGCCGCGCTGATGGGCATCGCCGTGCTGCTGTTCGTGTTCCTGCCGTGGCTCGACCGCAGCAAGGTGAAGTCGATCCGCTACCGCGGCCCGATCTTCAAGTTCGCGATAGCCGCCTTCGCGATCAGCTTCCTCGCGCTCGGCTATCTCGGCATGCAGCCGGCCACGCCGGCATACACCAACGCTGCGAGGGCATTCGCGCTGGTGTATTTCGCGTTCTTCCTGCTGATGCCGTGGTACACGAGCATCGACAAGACCAAGCCCGTGCCCACGAGGGTGACCTACCATGCGCACTAAGCTTCTCGTCCTCCTCGCAGCGCTGGCTCCTGCGGCGGCGTTCGCGGCCGGCGGCGAGGCGCACCTCGAGCACGCGGGCAACGACGTCGGCAACCGCGCGTCGCTGCAGCGCGGCGCGGCGAACTTCGTCAACTACTGCCTGGGCTGCCACTCGGCGAAGTACGTCCGCTACAACAGGGTCGCGACCGATCTCGGCATCACCGAGGCGCAGCTGGTCGACAACCTGATGTTCACCGGCGAGCGGCCGCACGACACGATGCGCATCGGCATCAGGCCCGATGACGCCAAGCGGTGGTTCGGCGTCGTCCCGCCGGACCTGTCGCTCATCGCCCGCGCCCGCGGCACGGACTACCTGTACACGTTCCTGCGCTCCTTCTACGCGGATCCGTCGCGGCCCACGGGCGTGAACAACATCGTGCTGCCCGGTACCGCGATGCCGCACGTGCTCTGGAACCTGCAGGGCGTGCAGGAGGCGGTCTGGGAAGGCCACCCGGACGCGCAGGGTAACGTGCAGAAGCAATTCAAGGAGTTCAAGCCTGCCAGCACCGGCTCGCTCACCGCGGACGAGTACGACCAGTTCGTGCGCGACACCGTGAACTTCCTCGACTACATCGGAGAGCCCGCCCAGCTCAAGCGGACTTCACTCGGCTTCCCCGTCATCGCATTCCTGATCTTCTTCACGCTGCTCGCGTGGGCGCTGAAGAAGGAGTACTGGAAGGACGTGAAATAGCGAGAAAACGGGGACATTCTCCTTTTTCGTGCAGTCGCCCGAAAAAGGAGAATGTCCCCTGTTTTCTCTGGAGGGCCCCCCGGCGTGATGACTCTATTTTCCCGGGGTGACGATCCGCTCAGTCATCGGGTGCGCATCGTCGTCGCAGTGAAGAACCTCGAGGTGCGGGTCGTGGAGGTGGATCCGGCTCGTCCGCCGGAGGACCTGATCGACCTCAATCCCTACCAGGCTGTCCCGACACTCGTCGACAGGGACCTCGTCATCTACGGGGCTGGGATCATCTGCGAGTACCTGGATGAGCGCTTCCCGGCTCCGTCCCTGATGCCGGTCGATCCCGGCGCGAGGGCGCAGGCACGCGTGGCGCTGCACAGGATCGAACAGGACTGGTATTCGCTCGTGCCAGCGCTCGAGTCGGGCGAACGTCGCGAACAGCAACGTCCGCGCCGCGCGCTGCAGGAGAGCATGTTGACCGCGGAGGCGCTGTTTCGCGTGCGACCGTGGTTCCTCTCGGACCAGTTCTCGCAGCTGGACGCTGCGGTAGCGCCCATCCTCTGGCGGCTGCCTCACTGGGCGGTCGAGTTGCCCGATTCGGCGCAAGCCACGGAGCGCTATTCGAAGCGGGTCTTTGCCCATGCGGGGTTTCTCGCCAGCCTGAGCCGCGCCGAGCGGGAGATGCGCAAGTGAAGTCGCGCAGGCCCTACCTGTTGCGCGCGATGCACGAGTGGATCAGCGACAGCGACTGCACGCCCCACATCGTCGTGGACGCCGCCATGAAGGGCGTCGATGTGCCACGGCGGTACGTTCGCGACGGCAAGATCGTCCTGAACCTGAGCTGGAACGCCACGGGGCAGCTGAGCATGGGCAGCGACGAGATCAGTTTCAACGGTCGCTTCGGCGGCGCCAGCATGACGGTGCGCATTCCGATAGATGCGGTACTCGCGGTCTACGCGCGGGAAACGGGGCAGGGGATGATCTTCGCCGAGGACGAGAGCAGTCCGGCCCCGCAGCCGCCCGAGCCCACGCAGCCGACGGACCGGCCGCCGGAGCCGCCGCAGAGGCCCGCCGGGCGTGCGAAGCTGAAAGTAGTCAAATAGGAAAGTGACTGGTGATCAGTGATCAGCGGTTAGTGGAGAGGCCGGCGACGCCGGCCGATCCGGCTTCCTGCTCCGCACTATCCGCCGATCACTGATCACGATTCACTTCCTCCTACCCTCCGATCCGGAACGCATCCCGGATCCAGTCGATACGAGTCTCTCCGGGCTGTGTGCCTGCTTCGAGCGCGACGACGTCGAAGCGAGCCTGGAGCTTGCGGTACGCGGGTCGGGTCATCATCAGGTGCCGCGCCGCGAGCATGAATCGTCGCTGCTTGCGCGGTCCGACGCTGGCTGCCGCGCCGCCGAATACGCTCGAGGTGCGCAGCCTCACCTCGACGAGCACGAGCGTGGCCCCTTCCAGCATCACGAGGTCGATCTCGCCGCCGCGGCAGCGGTAGTTGCGCTCGAGCAGCTGCAGCCCGTGACTTTCCAGGTGCCGGGCGGCGGCGTCTTCGCCGCGCCGGCCGATCGCGGTCGTGGTCTCAGGGCACACTGGGCGGCGGGGCCGCGAAGGCGCCGGCCGGCTGCATCTGTCCGCCGTCTATGCGGGCCCAGTCGAGCGTGCGCTCGATCCGGCCGTTGGCGCCGAACGTCAAGCGTCCGGTAAGTCCGTCGATGCCTGTGTTGGTCCGCCCCGAACGCAACTCGGACATGACGTCGAGCGCGTCGAAGCCGAACGCGTACAAGCGCAGGCGACTGCGACCCTCGGCAGCCCAATCGCCCTGCAGCACCGCCCACAGCGCCGTGGCGCCCTGGCCGCCGCTGAGTATCCAGGGCATCTCTGGGAACGTCATCCCGTCGAGATCCGCGGCCGAACGCGTGCTCGGATCCCAGGCGTCCGACGTGGCGTAGACGGGAAGGTCGTATGTCATCTGGAATCGCAGCTGGGGCCCGAGCGCGCGCGCCGTCTGCGCCGTGGCGGCGATGAACGCGAACTGCGGGCCTTCGCGCGCCTCTGCGGCGGCGTCGCGGTGCGGCGCGGGCTTGTCATCCGGGCGATCGCCCGCACCACCGTAGCGGCCGAGCGCAGCGCGGAGGGGACCAGAGAAATCGCGGGTTCCCGGATCGTAGAACTGCGAATCCGTGAGCGTGACACCCGTGGTCTGCAGTTCCGACGCGAACGCGGCGGAAAGCCGCTCGCCCCAGGCGCTGCGCGGGAACAGCGCGATGCCGTGCGAGAGCCCGTCAGCCGCAATGCGCCGCGCCACCTCGCGGGCTTCCTGCTCCGGATCGAGCGAGAACTGGAAAAGGAAAGGGGGCGGGCTCTCGCCGCTGAAGCTGTTCAGCGCCAGTGTGGGTACGGCAAGCTGGCCGGCAGCCAGTGTCGCGACGTCGTCCTTGGTCAGGGGCCCGACCACGAACTGCGCCCCGTCGGCCAGGGCCCGTTCATACGCGGGCCCGACGCCGAGTTCCGCCGTGTCGTACACGAGGACTCGCGGGGCAGCCTCCGGCCTGTCGAGATAGGCTGCGAGGAAACCATCCCGGACGGCTGTCCCGGCTGCCTGCTGGCGTCCGCTGAGCGGCAACAGCAACGCCACGGACGGGGGCTGGCCAGGCATCAGCGCCGGCGCCCGCGGCAGCAGCGACGTGCCCGGATGGTTCGGGTGCCTGGTGCTCCAGTCCACGGCGCGACTCGCTGCCGCCGCGTTGCCGGCCGCGTCCGCCGCGCGAAGTTGTGCCAGCTCGATCCACGCGCGATCGCTGTCGGTTGCGCCGGGCAGGACGGCGGCGGTGGCGCCACTGCGCTGCAGCGCATCGAGGAGTAGTCGGTAGTTCACGTCCCGCGCGTCCGCCGCGCCGAGGAGCCTGCCGCGCTGCTCGAGCGCGTGGATGCCGTCGACGGTGCGACCGGACATGAAGTCCGCCTGTGCCTCGAGCAGCAGCAGCTCCGTCTCGAGCGGTGCAGGCCATGGCTTCGGGATGCCGCCCAGCGCTGCCAGCGCCGCGGCGCCATTGCCGTTTGCAAGTGCCAGTTCTGCCTGGATCCGCGCCAGCAGGATCGCGTCATCGCCGCTGGCTCGTCCGCCGACCTTGCCGAGCATCCGCTGCGCGTCTGCTGTCTGGCCTGCCGCCAGGTATTCGCGGGCAGCCAGGAGCGTCAGCCGCGTATCCCAGGCGCGGAACAGCCGTTTCGCCTGCTGCTCGTAGCTCCTGGCCGCTTCCGCGTGCTGGCCGCTGCGGGAGAGGCTCTCCGCTGCGGCGGTTGCGTCGTCGGCAGCGACGGTCGCGGGAGGCGTCAGCAGGCCCGCGCCGAGCGCGAGCACGACCGCGAGCAGCATTGCTCGAGCTTGCCGTCCGTGAAGGCGTGCGTGCAGCATGGGGCTCCGGAGGAAACGCGTGGCGAACGAACCAGACGATTCTATAGTGCGGCCACGCCCTGGCGTACTGTTCCTCGTGGCGACACCGATCGGGAACCTGGCCGACCTGAGTCCGCGTGCCCGTGACACGCTGCGCGACGCGGACTTGCTGCTCGCGGAGGACACGCGTCACACGAGCCAGCTGCTCAATGCCTGCGGCATCGCGCGCCAGCCCGGCACGATCGAATCGCTGCACGAGCACAACGAGCGCGCGCGCGTGTCGCGCGTGGTCGAGCGACTGCTGTCGGGGGGGCGGGTCGCGCTCGTGAGCGATGCGGGCACGCCACTAGTGAGCGACCCCGGTGCGGCGCTGGTGCAGGCCGTGGCCGAGGCGGGCATCGAGGTCGTGACCGTTCCCGGACCCTGTGCCGCGATCGCCGCGCTATGCCTGTCCGGCCTGCCGCTCGAGCGCTTCAGCTTCGAGGGTTTCCTGCCGGCAAAGTCCTCCGCTCGCGTCAAGTCGTTGCAGGCACTCGTGTACGAGCCGCGCACGCTCGTGTTCTACGAGGCGCCGCACCGGTTGCAGGAATCGTTGAACGATCTCGTGCAGGTGTTCGGCGCGGACAGGCACGCCGCGATCGCGCGCGAAATCACGAAGAGATTCGAAAACACGTACCGCGGCACTCTCGGGACGCTCGCGCAGCGCGCCGCAGAGGATCCGGACATGTCACGCGGCGAGATCGTGCTCGTCGTGCGCGGCGCCGCACCCCGGGAGTCGGCGAGCGACGTCGAAGTGGACGGGTTGCTGCGAGTATTGCTCGCGGAACTACCCGTTTCGCAGGCTGCAAGGATCGCGGCGAGGATTTCGGGCCGCCCGCGCAAGGATCTCTACGGCCGCGCGCTCGCGCTCGGCACGCCCCGGGGATAACACGCGGGGC
>Ga0315283_10006000_pt1 | contig 10789 bp, 10 predicted proteins | sample YL17G09_0_MG_FD_204541 | JGI IMG/M metagenome (GOLD analysis project Ga0315283, IMG submission 204541) | Sediment microbial communities from Yellowstone Lake, YNP, Wyoming, USA - YL17G09_0 | ecosystem: Environmental > Aquatic > Freshwater > Lake > Sediment | place: USA: Wyoming | collected...
GCCTGGGACCACACCGCTGTCGTCGTCATGAGTTACATAGTTACACAGTTACATGACTGGGGCAAGCGGGGTTCGGGATGTGCTCTCAGTTCATCGGAGACGGGGTGGTGCCGACCTTCCCGAGGCGGTTCTGCCAGGGGCTGGCCTCGGAGATGGCGGCGGCGTAGGTCGCCTTGCGGCGGGCCACCCGTCCGACACTCTGCTCCGGCGGGGTCACCGGGCCGGCGTACTGCGCCTCGATGCCCTCCTTGAGCATGATCAGGGCCTCGGACCGCAGCTGCGAGACCCTCGACTCGGTGACACCCAGGAAGCGGGCGAGATCCTGCGAGGTCCGTCCCTCGAGGAAGTACCCCACGATCACCAGACGGTGGCGCTCGGGCAGGAGGTGCACCGCATCACGCAGGTAGGCGTGCAACTCACGTCCCTCCAGCTCCTCGAGGGGCTCGAGCACACTGCGGTCCGACAGCACGTCGACGAGGGTGAGATCGTCCTCGGTGGCGTCGCTGACGGCGTGCTCGAGAGCCAGCACGACTGAGCGGAACAGCCGGTCCCGCAGGCGGGCCAACTCGGCCGGCGTCATCTCCAGGGCTTCGGCCATCTCGGTGCTCGACGGCACCCGGCCGAGCTCCGATGCGAGCCGTTGCTCGACACCGTCGAGCTTGCGGGCGAGCATGCGCACTGATCTCGGCGCCCAATCGGCGGCGCGCACTGCATCGAGGATCGCCCCCCGGATCCGCTGGGCGGCGAACCGGTCGAAGGGCACCCCTCGGGACTCGTCATAGCGGCGGGCGGCCTCGACCAGGCCGAGCGCTCCCGCCCGGGCCAGATCATCGCGGTCGACGTGTCGGGGAAAATGCACCGCCACCTGAAACACGATGTGCTTCACGAGCGGTAGATGCTGCTCGATCAGTCGCGAGAGCTCTTGGGCCTCGGTTTGTTTGGTACTCATGGCATCGCCCTCCCTTTGTCCAGCGCACCACGGTTTCGTCCACCGTGCCCCGAACCTTTAGCGATGTCCGGCAATCTCGTGAAAGTACCGGGCTGTTCCTTGCCCCTGTCTCGCACGGAGTGAATGTTCGCCGCAGATTGGGCCAGATCGGCCACGGTGGGCGACCTCGCCGGTTCACACCATCAACGGGCCTGTCCCGCGGCGTCACTCTGGAAGACGGCGGCCCGCACACCCCGGGCCCGGAGCTCGGCCAGGAACGGCACCGGCTCGACGAGCTCGGCCAGTCCCCCGGCTCCGGTTCGGCGGAGTCGTCCCTGGGTCGCCCACCGCGCCGTCAGAGCGGCGACCGCCCCCGCCGCCACCGCCGGACGATCCATGGCCCCGAGCACGGTGACGTCGCGACTGGAACCGCGCCGGCCTCGAACCTCGACGCGTATCGCTCCCGGACCACCCTCGGGGTGTGACGGCCACAGCATGGGCAGCCGGGCCGTCAGTCGGTCGCGCCGGGTGGCCGCCACCCGCGACGTCACCCTGCTCACACCGGGAAAGGCCTGAACCAGCAACAGGGCATCGGGCAGCGCCGCCCGGTAGCAGTCCTCGGCGCCGATCGGGTCCGGGAACCAGCAGAGCTCACGGCCACTCCCTCCCGACCGCTGCACCCATCCTCCGTCACGCCAGTCGAGCGACATGGCGCCCAGGGCGCGGTGGTGGGCCCGGGCGCAGGCCGGTCCACCGGTTCCCGCCTTGGCCACGTGTACCTCGTCGATCTGGTCGAAACGGGCGGCGGCATGAGCCGCCAGCACGCACGACAGGCCCGGGGCCATGGCGACGCCGACCGCCACCGAGACCCCGCGCTCGCGTGCCTCGATGTCGAGGTCGAGCAGTCCGCGCACGTCAGCCACCCCGTCGGACACCGACACGATCGGCATGCCCTGCGCCAACAGCCCCCGAGCGACATCGACATGGGTGCCCACCGGCCCGGCCAGCACCACGACGTCGACGTCGAGCGGCGCCACATACGGATGGGTGTCGATCCGGGCTCCGTCACCGAGCGACCGGGCCACCGCCTCGAGGCGCTCGGTCTGCTCATCGCGGAGCACCACCTCGGTGATCCCATCGGTCGACAGCAGTTGGCGGGCGACACGGGCTCCGACGGCGCCGACGCCGAGGACGGCGATCCGGGTCATGGGGACAGGGGGCTCATCGGTCGGTCAGGACGACTCGGTGTCGGTGAGCTCCTGCCACCCACCACCCTGCGGCGGCACGCCACCCGTGCCCCGCACCCGCAGCACGGCCGCGATGGTGGCGGCGATACCGAGTGCGACCAGGGCCCGACGCAGCATCTTCATGAGGACCTTCCCGATCTTCGAGCACTGAGCACGCCACGTCGTGGGGCTAGTTGGAATCGAACCAACGACCTCACCCTTATCAGGGGTGCGCTCTAACCAACTGAGCTATAGCCCCGCTCTGGAGAGCACGGACCGTAGCGGGTGGAGGTAGCCGAGGCCACTTGATCAGGTCGGCAACCCACTCATCACCGGCGGAAGCGGCGGGCCGTCTCGATCTCGATCACCGACACCCGCAACCCGCCTGTCAGCTCGCTGAGCACGTTGGGGAGCGCGGCCAGCAACACGGCGAACCCAGTTCCGGCCACGACCACGATCACGCCGCCCACGAGACCGGCCCACAGCAGCAGGCCGCCGTCGAGCACCAACGAATCATCGGCCGACATCTGGGCGACGAAGCTCTCGACGCGGGCGATCTCCCCCGTCGACGAGACGATGGTCGAGGGTCACCGGCCGAGTCTAGAAGCGGGCTCCCCACCCGAGCCGCTCACCGGCCGTGATCTCCCACCGCCGATCGGCCCGGCGACCCTGGTCGGGCCCGAGCGGTTGCCCGGGCCCGACCGACTCGCACCGTGACCTCGGTGTCGCCGCCGCTCGCCACGAACCGCTCGACCACACCATGGTTGGCGGCGGCAAGCCGATCGGCGGCATCGCGGCCGCCGTCGACGGCGGCCAGGGCGGCGGCATCGGCGGCGGTACGGGCCTGGGCGCGGTCGATCACGACCGCCCCGAATTGGGCCACGCCGAGGACCACGATCGCGGCCACGACCACGAGCAGGGCCAACAGGGGCGTGACCTGACCCCGATCACGACGAGCCCGGGCTGTGCCCGGCTCAGGATCCTCGCTCGATCTGCCCATCCACCGCTCCCCGGTTCAGTCAGCTGAGGGGGAAGATGTGGAGAAGGTAGGCGGACTACTCGTCTTCAGCCTGCAACACCGGAGCCACCGAGGCAACGACATCGTCGCCGGTCAGGTTCATCACCTTCACACCGGTGGCATCGCGGCCCTGCGAGGAGATCTCCCGAACGGTCATCCGGATCACCACGCCGTTCGAGGCGATGACGAAGATCGAATCCTCGAGACCCACCATGAAGGCGGCCACGACCACGCCCTTGCGGGCGGTGATCTTGATGCCGCGAACACCCTGGCCCCCGCGCTTCTGGGGGTTGAACTTGTCGAGTTGGGTGCGCTTGCCGTAGCCACCGTTCGTGACGATCAGAATCGACACATCATCACGGGCGACGTCGCACGACACGACCTCGTCCTCGGTGCGCAGCTTCATGCCCCGAACGCCGGCCGCTGACCGACCCATCGAACGGACCTCGTCCTCGGCAAAGCGAATGGTCATGCCGGCCCGGCTCACCATGAAGACGTCGTCGCCGCCGTTGGTGGGGATGACCTTGACGAGCTCGTCACCCTCACGGAGCTTGATCGCGATCAGTCCGGCCCGAAGCGACGAGTCGTACTCGGTGAACTTGGTCTTCTTGACCTGGCCCATGCGGGTGGCGAAGAACAGGTACCGGTTCGTCTCGTAGTCACGGGTGTCGATGACGGCCTGGATCGTCTCGCCCGGCTGGAGCGGGAGCAGATTGACGATGGCGGTGCCCCGGGCGGTGCGATCCTTCATCGGGATCTCGTGGGCCTTCAGGCGATAGACGCGGCCACGGTTCGAGAAGAACAGCAGATAGGCATGGGCCGAGGTGTGGATGATGTGGTTGACGTAGTCCTCGTCCTTGAGCCTGGCGCCGGCGACGCCCCGCCCGCCCCGAGCCTGCACGCGAAAGGCGTCGGCCACGATCGTCTTGATGTAGCCCTTCGACGTCATGGTGACCACGAGGTCCTCGTCGTCGATGAGGTCCTCGATGTCGAGATCGCCGATGTCGTAGGTGATCTGCGAGCGCCGCGGCTCGTGGTACTCGTCACGAACCGCGCCGAGCTCGTCGCGGATGACGGCGCGCAGCTTGACCTGGTCGCCGAGGATCGACTCGAGTCCCGAGATGGTGTCGCGGAGGCTGGCCATCTCCTCTTCGAGGTTGGCCCGGCCGAGGCGGGTGAGCCGGTGCAGCGGCATGTCGAGGATGTGTTCGGCCTGTACGTTGCTGAACTCGAACGGGGTGGCCTCGAGCGCGACCTGGGCGGCGGCCTTGTTCTCTGATGCCCGAATGGTGGCGATGATCGCGTCGATCATGTCGATGGCCTTGAGGAGGCCCTCGACGATGTGCGCTCGGGCCAGGGCCTTGTCGAGGCGGTACTGCGACCGGCGGGTGATGACCTCGACCTGGTGATCGATGTAGGCCACGAGGGCGTCGCGCAGATTCAGGGTGCGAGGTATGCCGTCGACGAGCGCGACCGTATTGACGGAGAAGTTCGTCTGCAGTGGGGTGCGCTTGTAGAGGTTGTTGAGGATCACCAGCGCCGGCGCCTCACGCTTGAGCTTCACGACGATGCGCATACCGGTGCGGCCCGACGACTCGTCGTTGAGGTCGGCGATGCCCTCGAGCTCGCGGTTGTTGACGAGCTCCTTCAGCTTGGTGATGAACTGGTTCGGGCTGACCTGATAGGGCAACGAGGTGATCACGATGCGGTCGCTGCGCGGGCCTTCCTCGATCTCGGCCTCGCCTCGCAGGCGGATCGAGCCCTTGCCGGTGCGATAGGCGTCGAGGATGCCGGCCCGTCCCATGATGAGCCCGCCGGTGGGAAAGTCGGGGCCCTTGACGAACTCCATGAGCTCGTCGGGGGTGGCGTCGGGATTGGCCAGCAGGTGCTGGGTGGCGTCGATGACCTCGGCCAGGTTGTGGGGCGGGATGTTGGTGGCCATGCCGACGGCGATGCCCTGACTGCCGTTCACCAGCAGGTTCGGGAAGCGGGCCGGGAGCACCGTCGGCTCCTCGACCTCACCGGAGTAGTTGTCGACGAAATCGACGGTGTTCTCGTCGATGCCATCGAGCATGCGCATGGCGATGGGGGCCAGTCGGCACTCGGTGTAGCGAGCCGCCGCCGGAGGGTCGTCGAGTGAACCGAAGTTGCCCTTCGGATGCACCAGCGGGTGGCGCAGGCTGAAGGGCTGGCCCATGCGCACCAGTGCGTCGTAGATGGAGCCGTCGCCGTGCGGGTGGTACTTGCCCATGACCTCACCGGTGACCCGGGCGCACTTCATGGTGGGTCGATCGGGCCGGGCGCCCATGTCGAACATGCCCCACAGGATGCGACGGTGCACGGGTTTGAGCCCGTCACGGGCGTCGGGCAGGGCTCGCGACACGATCACCGACATCGAGTAGTCGAGGAAGGATCGCTCCATCTCGTCCTGGATCTCGATCGGTTCGATGGACCCGAATCGGGTGCCGGTGCCGTCGCTGTCTTCGGGTGGTGTGGTGTCGCTCATGTCCGATTCCCTCGTGTGCGCAGCCTCAGATGTCGAGGAAGCGAACGTCCTTGGCGTTGGTCTGGATGAACTTCTTACGGGACTCGACGTCGTCGCCCATCAGGCGGGAGAACACATCGTCGGCCACCACGGTGGTCTCGACGCCCACCTGCAACAGGGTGCGCTTCTCGGCGTCCATCGTGGTCTCACCCAACTCGTCGTAGTCCATCTCGCCGAGGCCCTTGAGCCGCTGGAACTCGCGCTTGTGGTTGGGGTTGGCGGCCAGGAACACCTCTTTGGCGGCGTCGTCCTTGAGGTACACCTTTTCGCGTCCGACCACCGTCGAGAACAGGGGCGGCTGGGCGATGTACACGTGCTGTTGCTCGACGAGGTCCTTCATCTGGCGGAAGAAGAACGTCAGCAGCAGGGTGCGGATGTGACTGCCGTCGACGTCGGCGTCGCACATCAGGATGATCTTGTTGTACCGGATCTTGCTGACGTCGAACTCTTCGCCGACGCCGGCGCCGATGGCCGAGATCAGGGTCTGGACCTCGTTGTTCTTGAGCATCTTGTCGAGCCGGGCGCGCTCGACGTTGAGGATCTTGCCGCGGATCGGCAGGATGGCCTGCAGCCGGGGATCGCGGGCCTGGGTGGCCGAGCCGCCGGCCGAGTCGCCCTCGACGATGAAGAGCTCGCACTCGTCAGGGTCGTTGCTGCCACAGTCCTTCAGCTTCTCGGGCATGCCGGCGCCCTCGAGGGCGGACTTGCGACGGGTGGCGTCTCGGGCGGACCGGGCGGCGATACGGGCGTGGGCGGCCTGGGTGGCCTTGGCGACCAACTTGCGCGCTTCAGCCGGGTTCTCTTCGAGCCAGTCGGCCAACCGGTCGTTGGTGGCCCGCTCGACGAGTGACCGGGTCGACACGTTGCCCAGCTTGGCCTTTGTCTGGCCTTCGAACTGGGGCTCGGCGAGGCGCACGCTGATGATGGCGGTGAGGCCCTCACGGATGTCCTCGCCCTGGAGGTTCTCCTCCTTCTCCTTGAGCATCGCCTTGGCCCGGGCGTACTTGTTGACGGTGATCGTGAGGGCCTTGCGGAAACCCTCCTCGTGCATGCCACCCTCGATGGTGTTGATGCCGTTGGCGAACGAGTGCAGGCCGTCGGTGTTGAAGCCGGTGTTCCACTGGAACGCGACCTCGACCTCCTGGTCGTCCTCGGCCTGCTCGAAATACCCGACCAGCTTGAACAGCGCCTCCTTCGAGGCATTGACATGGCTGACGAAGTCGATGATGCCGCCGTCGTACTTGTAGATGGTCGGAGTGGGGTCGTTGCCCGGACGCTCGTCCCGGAAGCGGATCTCGAGGCTGCGATTCAGGAAGGCCATCATCTGGAACCGCTCGAGCAGGGCCTGCGTGCGGAACTCGGTGATCTCGAAGATGAGCGGGTCGGGCCAGAAGCGAATCGTGGTGCCGGTTCGGCCCTTCGGTGACTCGCCCACCACGGCCAGGCTGGTGCGGAGCTTGCCGCCCTTCTCGAAGTCGATGTAGTGCCGCTGACCACCGCGGTCGACCTCGCACTCGAATCGCGCCGAGAGGGCGTTCACGACGGACACGCCTACGCCGTGCAGGCCACCCGACACCTTGTAGCCCTTACCTTCGAACTTGCCGCCCGTGTTCAGTTGACTGAGGACCGCCTGGACCGCGGACATGCCCTTCAGCTTCGGGTCGGTCATCCGATCGACCGGAATACCCCGCCCGTCGTCGACGACCTCGCAGCCACCGTCGGCCAGCAGGGTGACCTGGATGTGGGTGGCATGGCCCGCCATGGCCTCATCGACCGAGTTGTCGACCACCTCGTACACGAGATGATGGAGCCCGCCGACACCGGTCGAGCCGATGTACATGCCGGGCCGCTTGCGCACGTGTTCGAGCCCTTCGAGGGCTGTGATCGAGCTGGCATCGTAGGAGTCAGTGGTCTGGGCCAAGACGCGGCCTTTCAGGAAGTGCTACGAGAGCAGGAATTGAGGCGATCGGCGGTGTCGACTGCCAGGAAAAGTGCTGGTCAGGACCCGGAATCACGATCTCAGCAGCATACCAGAGGGGTGAGACATCGAGAACCATCCCCGACGCCCCGAATCGGGTCCAGACCGTCGCTTCGGGCGGTGGATTCAGGCCTCCATTTCGGGCCTCCGATTCAGGCTGATCCCGGCTCCCGATTCAGGCTGATCCCGGCTCCCGATTCAGGCTGATCCCGACTCCCGATTCAGGCGCACCCGCACCTCGATGGCGGTGACCTCATCTGATCCGGTCGCCGCCGCGATCCGCCCGAGCAACTCCACTTCGAGGAACCGCAACTGGGTCGCCCACGCCGGGTCGCTCACCGCCACCACGAGGGTGCGCTCGCGCAACGCGTGAGGTCGGGCGTGGGCCGCCACCTGGGCCCCCACGATCTCGAGCCAGTCGGCGAAGATCGACCGGGTCACATCCGCCGAGGGCGCGCCCATGGCGCGCACCAGACGGTCGATGGTCTCCCCCAATGGACGGGGGTCGCCGTCCGACGAGGACGGAAGCGGCTGCCAGGGCACGCGTCGAGTCTGCCTCACCGGACGGTGATGTGACCCTTTTCCACCACGAGCACCCGTTCCGGATCGGCTCCCGGGGGCAGGCCTCCGGCCGACGTCAGCAGGGTCTGCCCGGCCGGCAGGCTGTCGAGCAGGGCGCCACTGCGGCCCGGGTCGAGCTCGGAGAACACGTCGTCGAGCAGGAGGACCGGAGGACTGCCGGCGGCGTTGGTCACCACGTCATGGGCGGCGAGCCGCAGGGCCAGGGCCAACGAGCGCTGCTCGCCCTGCGATGCATGGGTTCGGGCCGGAAGGCCACCGATCGCCAATTCGATGTCGTCGCGATGGGGACCCACCAGTGTCACCCCCCGGCGCAGCTCGTCGCGTCGGGTCGCGGCCAGGCCCGAGGCCAGGCCGTCGGCCCACCAACTCGACTGATACGTCGCCGTCACCTCCGCCTCGACGTGGGCGACCCGGTCATAGGCCAGGGCCAGGACGGGGCGGAGGTGTTCGAGCAGGGCCAGTCGCTCGCGGGTCAGGGCCTCGCCCACCTCGACCAGCTTGGTGTCCCACACTTCGAGGGTGACCTCGACGTCGGGGGTGAGTCGTCCCCCCGATTGCCGCAACAGGGCGTTGCGCTGGCGGAGCACGCGATCGAGTTCGGTGCGCAACTGATCATGACGGGGATGGGCGGCGACGAGCGCATCATCGAGATAGCGACGGCGCTCGCCGGGGCCGCCCTTGACGAGCTCGAGGTCATCGGGTGCGAAGACCGACACCCGCAGGGCCCCGAGCAGGTCGCGGGCTCGGGGCAGACGCTGGCGGTTGACCTGGATCCGGCTCCTTCCCCCCGGTACCAGCTCGGCCTCGATGAGCAGATTGCGCCCCTCGCGTTCGGCCTCGGCCCGCACGGTGGCCTGGTCGGCCCCGACCCGCACGAGGGCATCGGACGGCGCGCCCCGAAACGAAGTCAGGGTCGCCAGATAGCCCACGGCCTCGAGCAGGTTGGTCTTGCCCTCACCGTTCTCCCCGACGATGGCCGTGAGACCGTCGGCAAAGGAGACCTCCACGTCTTCATAGCAACGGAAGTCGGTGAGCCAGAGACGTCGGAGAAGCACCTCTGGCCGGCTACGAGACCCGCACCGGCATCAACAGGTAGAGGAAATCGTTGCTGTCGATCGAGCGAAGGAGCGCCGGCTTCATCGAATCCGTGGTCTCGAGGGTGACCTCGTCACCCGGTGTGACCTCGATGCCGGCGATCAGGTACTCGGGATTGAAGGCCACCGTGAGCTCGGATCCCTCGTACTTGGCGTCGAGTTGCTCGTGGGCCTGCCCGACCTCCTGGGCGATGGCCACGAGCTCGAGCCCCTCGGCCCGCATCACGAGCCGCACCGGCGTGGCATCGGTGGCCAGCAGCCGCATGCGCCGTACGGCGTCGAGTAGCGCCTCGCGCCCGACGGTCAGCCGGTTCGGCTGGCTGGCCGGGATCAACCCGCGGTAGTTGGGGAACTCGCCTTCGATGAGCCGCGTGGTCAGCCGATCGCCATCGACGGTGAAGGTGGCGTCGCGCTCGCCGAGGATGAGCGTGACCTGGTCGGCCCCACTCAACAGGCGGCCGAGCTCCTTGAGTGCACTGGAGGGCACGAGCACGCTCTGGCCCTCCCGCAGCACCGAGGTACCCGGCAGGTCACGCACCGCCAACCGATACGAATCGGTGGCCACCAGTCGCAGGCCGGTGCCCTCCGCGCTCATCTGCACGCCGGTCAGGATCGGACGGGTCTCCTCGGTGCTCGCGGCGACCGTGACCTGACGCAGCGCCTCGGCGAACTCGGCCGCCGGCAGCACCACCGCGTCGGTGCCCGGCTCGGGCAACCGAGGGAACTCGGTCGCCGGGATGGTCCGCATCGTGAACTCGGCCCGTCCGGCGGTGATGACCGCGTCTTCACCCGTGACGGCGATCTCGACCTTGCCGGGCGGGAGGGCCCGGGCGATGTCACCGATGAGTTTGGCCGGCAGCACGGTCACCCCGTCCTGCTCGCCGGTCACGGTCTTGTCGACCAGGATCGTCGTGTCGAGGTCGCTGCCGGTCAGGCGCAACTGGCCACCGGTGAGCTCGAAGCGAATGCCACTGAGCACGGGCAGCGAGCTTCCTCGACTGGTCACCGCCCGGCCGGCGGCCGAGACCGCATCGACCAACTCGTCTCGCTCACATCGGAACTTCACGTCGCGTGCTCGCTTTCCCTCACCAGAGATAGATCATCTTCGAATAGTTGTAGTGATAAGGCCTGTGGATTGTGGAGAACTCGAGGTTCTCCCTGGTCAGGCCAGGTCGAGTTGTTCGTTCGCTGTCCCCAGTCGCCCACAGGTTGCCACGGGGCTGGAGAGCCCCGTGGGATAACACCGGGTTCATCCACCGGGCGGCGCGCCGTCACCCACAGCTCATCCACGGCTTTGTCCCGAGTGACACCGGTGATGTTCACCCACCGCTCCGGATGATCTTGGTGAGCTCGGTGACCTGGTCATAGATCTGTCGGCGCTCCTTCATGAGCGCCCCGATCTTCTCGACGGCATGGAT
>Ga0315283_10006001_pt1 | contig 10789 bp, 14 predicted proteins | sample YL17G09_0_MG_FD_204541 | JGI IMG/M metagenome (GOLD analysis project Ga0315283, IMG submission 204541) | Sediment microbial communities from Yellowstone Lake, YNP, Wyoming, USA - YL17G09_0 | ecosystem: Environmental > Aquatic > Freshwater > Lake > Sediment | place: USA: Wyoming | collected...
TCGAGCTCCCCGAGTACGACGCCGAGCTGACACTCGAAGGGAAGGTCGTCGGCCGGGTTACGAGCGCGGCACTCGACGGCACACACGTTGTCGCTCTCGCTTTTGTTCGGGTTGAGGTCCCACGAGATGCCGCTCTTCGCCTCGGGGATCGCGCGGTGACGTAGCCGCCGCGTTACTTGACGCCGCCGCGGCCGCCTTCAGGGATTCTTCGTGCGACCGGAATCCGTCTGAGCGGATTCCGGTCTTGCGCAATGACTAGACTTGCCCTCCCCGCGCCCGTAGCTCAGGGGATAGAGCGCTGCCCTGCGGAGGCAGAGGTCGCAAGTTCGAATCTTGCCGGGCGCACCTTCTCTCCCGTTCTACTCGAGCGGAACCTGCGCCCCGGCGACGGGAATGCCGGCAAGGCGTGAGCTGATGACTTCCTCCGCCGCCTCCGCACTCGGCGCGTGGCTCGTGACGGCGGCGAGGAAGTCGTCGCGATCCAGCGCATAGAGCACCGTCTGCGTCTTTGTCGTGACGGTCGCGGTTCGCGCCACGTCGCGGATAAGGGCGATCTCGCCGAAGTAGCCGCCGGCGCCGAGCTCGGCGATAGGCCTGCCGTACTCCGAGACCGTGACGGTGCCGTCGGCGACAATGAAGAACCGGTCGCCTGGATCGCCTTCCTTGATTACGACCGTGGCTGGCTCGAGACGGAGTGGCACGAGGCGTCCTGCGAGATGCTCGAGCGTCATTCCCGGCAGCGGAGCAAAGATCGGCACCGTGCCGAGGATCCTCAGTTCGTTGGGGTCGGGCCGCTCTGCAGCAGCGTCGATGCGCGCGACCTTCCGCCCGACCAGCAAGACGAGCACCGGAAGGAAGGCTCCAGTTGCAACGAGCGCACCTTCGAGGCCGAACATCGAGATGAGTATTGGAGCAGCGGCGGCTCCAAGTCCCATCGCTGTGAGCATAAGCATCTGGATGACACCAAACACGCGGGCGAGCACCTGATCCGGAACTGCGCGCTGAACGAGCGTGAGCCCCGAGACATCTGCGATCGAGTTGCCGACGCCGATGACTCCGAACAGCAGGATCGCGACCGCCGCCGCGGACCAGAAGCCAAGGACGATAAGTGGGACCCCCCACAGGATGATCCCGAGCATGAAGGCCGGGCTGAGTCGCCGTGCGCCGGTCAGGGAGAGAGCAGCGATCGCTCCGACGAACGCACCGACGCCGATGGCGGAGTTGAGGATGCCAACCCCACTGGGTCCGAAGCCGAAGAGCTCAACCGACGCAACGACGATGAACACCTGGACCGCACCGGCGACCGCATACTGCGCCGCGATGAGACCGATCATCACACGCAAGGCCGGCTGCGTACCGACTGTGCGAAAGCCTGCTAGCAGCTCCGACGCGATTGTCGGAACCTCGATCTCGCTCCTCGGGCGTTCGACCGCCGCGGTCCTGATGAGCAAGAGGAAGACCGTCGATACGACGAGGAGGAGTGCAGTCAGAAGGAATACGACGCCGCTGCTCGCGACGGTGAGGAGGAAGCCCGCGAGAGCCGGCCCCACGAACAGGGCGAGACTCGCGACACCGCCCGCGACGGCGTTCGCAGCCGTGAGCTCGTCGGGACTTCGCGCGAGCGACGGCGTGAGCGCGGCCTGCGCAGGGCGATACGGGGTGTACGCGACCGTCGCGGCGACCGCGAGGAGGTAGACCACCGTCGGCGTCACGTCGAGGAAGACCCCCAGCGCTGCGGCTCCGACGAGAAGGATGCGACTCAGATTTGTCACCAGCAGGACACGCTCGCGGCGGAATCGGTCTCCGAGCAGACCGGCGAAGGGTGCTGCCAGTGCGGCAGGAATGAGACGCGCCAGGATGATGAGGCCGACTGCATCCTCGCCGCCCACGCCGTAGGCGTAGACGGAGACGGCGATCAAATATGCGTAGTGACCGACAATCGAGGCCGTCCAGGCAAGCTCGAGCCACCGCAGGTTCGGGTTGCGAATGACCGCTCCAAAAGCTGTCGCGGACTGTGCTCCATAAGACCTCAGGCCCTGCATCGGGGTGAGCATCTCACTCCGCCTTGCAAAAGTGAAGAAGACCAGGGAAGATTTCGAGCGTCTGCTCGGTCTAGTGGGGCAGATGTAACGCACCCGACAGGAGGAGCAGGAAATGTCAGACGAGCAGGTTCGGACTAGCGAAGACGAGGTAGAGGCTCATCGCTTCGATCCCGTCGAGGACGCAGTGGAGGACGCCGTTGAGGCGCACAGCGATGGGCCGGACGTCGAGGGCCACGGGTTCCGCATGGACGTCGTCGAGGACGTCGTCGAGGACGTCGTCGAGTAAGTAGTACGGCTCGAGGATTCGAGGCCCGGGCGGGATGTGCAGCCGCCCGGGCCTTTTCTTTGGACCTTAGAGTCCGCCCTTCGCGCCGAGCATGGCGGCGAGTTCGTGCAACAGACGTAGCCCAGCCTCCCGCCGAGAATCCTCTAGCGCGTCGACGACTGTTGCGAGGCGCGACACCACTTCGAGGTCGCCGCCGCTCTGTTCGAGAACCCGGTTCGCCTTCCGCGCCTTGAGCAGCAGGTCGACGGCAATTGAAGCCTGATGTGCGAACAGCCCAAGGAGTTCCATCTCCTTGAGGCTGAAGAGCGACTGCTCCGGGCGGTCGAGAACCGACAACACGCCGAGCGCGCGCTCCTCGTGCATGAGCGGGGCCGCCATGAGGCCGCTCGGGACGTAGCCCGTGTCCTCGGCGACGTCCTTGGCGAAGCGGGGATCCTGCTGGACGTCCTCGATCACGAGGGGGGTTTGGGTGGCGAGGACCCAACCAGCGATCCCCTTCCCGGCGGGGAAGCGGGTTCCCAGGAGCGTGTCCTCGCCCTCGCCGACGACCGCCTCGAAAACGAGCTCCTCGGTCTCCTCGTCGAGCAGGAGGATCGAGGATGCCTTGGCGCCGAAGATCGAGCGCGCCACCTCGACGATCGCGGCGAGCAGCCCACGGAACGACTCCTCGGATCCGCCGACACCTGCGGCCACGGCGGCTCGAAGGTCGGACTTCTCCGTCATTTCCCACCCCCTACGTTCGTCGCGGTCAGATAGAGGACGCTCTTCAGCTGGAACGGCGTCAGCTCGGGATGCTTCGCGAGGATCAAAGCGCAGATCGCGCTGAGATGCGGCGTAGCGAAGCTGTTTCCAGAGACCTTGAGCGAGCGGCCGCCGAGCCAGGGGACTTCGACGTTGACCCCGCGGCCGAAGAACTCCACCGGCGGGTTCGGGTTGGCGAAGAACGCCAGTGGGTCATCCTCCTCGTGGCTGCCCACGGAGATGACCGACGAGAAGCGCCACGGGTAGCTCTCGACCGGCATGTTGTGCGCCGACGCCACGAGCACCGTGCGTTTGAAATAGGCGCTGTCTGCGAGCTCGTGCAGGATGCTTGCGAACGGCTTCTTCGTCGTCGAGAGGCTCATGTTGATCACGTCGAAGCCCTGCTCGACGGCATACTTGAGGCCGCCCAGCAGGATGGCGCCGCTGCCAGTGAAGGTCGAGCCGAGGACCCTCACGCTCGAGATGCTGCACTCGGGAGCAAGCGTTCGAACGATGCCGGCGCACGCGGTCCCGTGCCCCGAGACGTCGCCCTCGGTGTCTTCCTCCGCGACGACCTCGTCGTTCTCGCCGATCGAGATGACGACGGCGCTCTCGAGGTCGCCGACGAGCGGGTGTCCTGCTTCGACCCCCGAGTCGAGGATGCAGACGCGCGCTCCTTTACCGCTCGAGCCTCCCAGCGCCCAATCGCGGGTGACGCGCTCGGGCCACTGCCAAGGGAGAGCGATGCGGTCGACGGCGTCCTTCGGCAGGCTCCAGGCTGGAAGCGCAGACTGCCCCGCATCTTCGCCGTGGGCAGTTACGTCCGTCACGAACGAGAACTCTACGGGGTCGGACCCCTGGGGTTTGAGCGCAGTTAGCTCTCGGTGAGGCGCGCGCGGAGCTCGGCGACGATGCGACGATCGGGCTCGTAGCCCTCGAGCGCGAGTGCGTTTTCGAGGTCGGCGATCAGCGCCTCGCGGAAAACAAGGTCGGCCTCGGCACGGGCGACGATCTCGTCGAAGGTGCGCCGGGCGTACGGCAACTCCTGCGCGGCGCGCACCCAGCCTTCGGGTGCGGGGCGCAGGACGCGGAGGATTTCTCCGAGCCGCTCTTCGTCGTAGGACTGCATCATCATCTACTCACCAGACCCCTCTGCGGCCTCGTTTCTTCCCTCGAGCTCGTCTCGAAGTTTCTTTAGGCAGCGGGCAATGCGGCTTGCGATCGTTCCGGACGGAATGTCGAGCTCCTCCGAGATCGTCCGGTAGCTCTGGTCCTGGGCGAAGAAGCGGTCGAGAATGTCCTGGCACGCTTCGGAGAGCCCTGCGACAGCTTCGCGAACCGCGAACGCCTCCTCGACCTCCTCCATGTCCGCGCTGCCCTCGTCGCCCATGACCTCCTCGACCGACTGCTCGCGGCCGCTGCCGGAAATTGCGTCGAGGCACCTGCGGCGCGTGAGCTGCGCGAGCCATGGCTTGAGCGCAGAGCCGTCGCGCAATGTCTCCAGGCGCATAAAAGCCCTTGTGAAGACGTCCTGGAACACGTCCTCAGCGTCCTCTTCGCTGAGCCTGAAGCCCCGCACGGCGATCGCGTAGACGTAGCGGGAGTATCGCTCGACGAGCTCGTTCCAGGCATCGGACTCGCCGGCGCGACAACGTTGGACAAGCTCGGCATCGGGGAGCGTGGACAGCTGGCTCATCGGTATCTGCTCAACGCGTCGGCCCTAGCAGGCGGGCGGCCGCGTCGTCCGCGACCTGCTCGCTCGCGCTCGCTCGCGCGAGCCGTTCGTCTCCGGCGCGCACGCCAAGATTGACCTGGACGAGGTGGGCTGCGGCTCGCGCCGCTCCGGCGGCGAGCGCTGCGGCCGCCGATGCGTCGGCCCGATATGTCCCCTCGCCGCGCTCGCCGGCGAGTGCCGCGAGTGCCGCGACATCCGCGCCCAGCTCTGCGATCTCGAGCGGTGCCGCGGCTGCGCGCTCGAGCTTCTGCTCCAGCGCGAAGTCCCGCCGCGCGTCGCTTGCATCCTGTGCCTGGGCATTCCCAAGCGCCGCGAGTGCGTCCTCCCAGACCTTCCCGTCCGTATGTGCGAGCACGACCGCCCGGTCTCTGATGGCCTGAGCCTGCGCGGCAACCCCGGCCGCTTCGTCCCACGAGTCGCGAGAGCAGCGGGCGACCATCGCGACGAGGCTCGCGGAGAAGGCGACGCTGAGCGCGGCCGCAGATCCGCCCCCGGGCGCGCTCCCGTCGGCCGAAAGCCGCTCGAGGAACTCGCCGAGCCGCAGATCGAGGTAGTTATCGGTCGCCAGAACAGAACGAGTCTACGGCGGGCGTCGGGGCGTTCATACACTTCCGGGCCGTGCCGCTCTACCTCAGCGAGTCCGACATCTCAGCGCTTCTCGATCCGCGCGATGCCGTCGAAGCGATCGAGGCGTGCTTTCGCCGCGTTGCGGCGGGCGAGGTGGAGATGGCGCCGCGCCGCCGGCTCCGTCTTCGCGAGGGTGCGCTCGCGGACATGGCGGCATCGGATCTCGAGCTCGGACTGGCTGGTGGGAAGCTCTACGCCGCGACGGCGGAGGGCGCCACATTCGTGGTGTGTCTCTTCGACTCCGAGACGTCCGCGCTTGCCGCTGTCATCGAAGCGGATCAGCTCGGTTGTCTTCGCACCGGTGCAGCGAGCGGCGTGGCCGCGAAGTACCTGGCGCGGAGCGGCGCGAGGACCCTTGGCGTGATCGGCTGTGGCCATCAGGCCGAGACGCAGGTGGCCTGCATCCGCGCGGCGCTGCCGTCGATCGACCGCGTCGTCGCCTACTGCAGAACGCCCGAGCGGCTCGCTGCGTTCTGCGAGCGCATGGGTGCAGAGCCCGGGGAGAGCCATGGCGATGCGGGGGCCCAGGAAGTGGTGGTCACGATCACGAGCTCGCGCGATCCCGTCCTGCGTGGTGAATGGCTTGCCCCGGGAGCGCTCGTTATCGCAGCGGGCGCCAACGTATCGAGCCGGCGCGAGCTCGACAATACCGTGCTCGAACGCGCAACCTTTGTGTGCTGCGACTGGCTCGAGCAGGCCCGGCTCGAGTCGGGCGACCTCATCGAGCCCGTGGCTTCGGGCGTGCTCGACTGGCTCGAGGTGCACGAGTTGCACGAGGTCGTCTCGGGGGAGATCGCGGGCCGACAGTCGGACGACGACATCGTCCTCTTCAAGTCGAACGGACTCGCCGCCTGGGACGTCGCGCTCGGAGCCGAGGCGCTCCGCAGGGCGCGTGAGCGTGGGGTCGGAACGCTCATGTAGGGGCCGCGCATGCCCGGCCCGGGCGAGGGCAAGCCCGGGCGAGGACGCAAACGGCGCAAGCGTTACCCTACGAGGCCGCGATCGACGCCTTCGCGGCTTCGAGCATGTCACCCGAGATTGCCTCGATGACCTCCGGTCGGTCGAGGAGGCGCCGCTGTTGCTCCGGCGTCAGGCGATTCTGAACGTACCCGTCCTTGAGGATCTCGTCGAGCGTGCGGCCGTCGTCGTGCTCGCGGATCACATACCTCGCGACGTGCTCCTCTGCGGAGCGCCGCTGGGAGAGGAACGAGAACATGTTCTTGAAAGAGGACACGAGACGCGATTGTATGCCGGTGCATGGAGCGAAGCTCACGCGAGGGCCGGTATGCCGAGCGCACGTTGGTCGGGGTGGACGACGTGGGCGAAGAGGAGCGGATTGCGATCTGGATCGAGCGCCGCGCCGGCGCAGTCTGGGTGGTCGGCCGTGTCGTCAATCCGCATCTCCGTGAATCCGACGAGCCCCGACCGGAGGACGTGATCTTCGACGGCTACGAGCTCGAGGACGCCCTCGAGCGCGCCAACGAGGCGCTCGAGGACGATGTGAGCGTGCTCGAGGGAGATGGGCTTCTCGCAGACGTGCGGCCCTTCACTCGGAAGGAGGTTCTCCCCCTCCTCGAGCGCTGGTTCTTCAACCGGTAGCGAGGAACACGGTGCTAGCGTCCGTGCCCTCGTGCAGATCCGTGTCGGACACAGCCCGGACCCCGACGACGCCTTCATGTACTGGGCGCTGACGACGGACCTCGTCGATACCCGTGGGCACGAGTTCGAGCAGGTCCTCTCCGACATCCAGACGCTGAACCAGTGGGCACGCGCGGCGCGGCTCGAGGTCACCGCGATCTCACTCGCGGCATACCCGTTCGTGCAGGAGGACTACATCCTGCTCCCGCACGGCGCCAGCATCGGCTCCGGGTACGGCCCGATCGTGGTCGCGCGCGAGCCGATGAGTCGAGACGAGCTCGCCGGTCGCGAGATCGTCGTTCCGGGGACGATGACGACCTCCTACCTCGCGCTCAGGCTCGTCCTCGGGGAGTTCCGGCATCGCGAGCTTCCGTTCGACGAGATCCCGGACGAGGTCGCAGCGGGCCGTGCGGACGCGGGGCTCCTGATCCATGAAGGACAGCTGACCTTCGAGGACTACGGCCTCGTCAAGGTGCTCGATCTCGGGGAATGGTGGCTCCTGGAAACCGGCCTCCCGCTTCCGCTGGGTGTCAACGTCGCACGCCGCGATCTCGGAGACGATGTGCTCGGAGACGTCTCCGAAGTCCTTCGCGAGGCCATCCAGTGCGGGCTCGACAACCGAGCGGAGGCGCTCGAGTACGCACTGCAGTTCGGCCGCGGGATCGATGCAGCCGTCGCGGACCGCTTCGTCTCCATGTACGTGAACGAGCTCACGCAGGACTACGGTGACGAGGGCCGGAAGGCGGTGACGGAGCTCCTTCGCCGCGGCGAGGCATTGGGAGCCTTTCCCGCCCCCGTTCAGATCGACTTCGTCAGCTAACGTCGCGGCCATGGCTCGCGCCGTTGTCCTCTCCGCCGTCCGAACACCGATCGGCCGCTACGGCGGTGCGCTCGCACACGTGCGTCCCGACGACCTGGCAGCTGTCGCGATCGCCGCTGCGGTCGAGCGAGCGGGGATCGACCCAGGCTCGGTCGACGACGTCTACTTCGGTTGCGCCAATCAAGCCGGGGAGGACAACCGCAACGTTGCGCGCATGGCCGTCCTGCTGGCCGGGCTGCCCGACACCGTTGCCGGCGTAACGCTCAACCGTCTCTGCGCTTCGGGGCTGTCCGCCGTCGTCTCGGCAAGCCACGCCATCATGGCCGGCGATGCCGACGTGGTAATCGCCGGCGGCGTCGAGTCGATGAGCCGCGCTCCACTCGTCATGGCGAAGCCGGAGGCAGCTTTCCCACGGGGGAACCAAACCGTCTGGGACACCACGCTCGGCTGGCGCTTTCCCAACCCGCGTCACGAGGAGATGTTCCCGCTCGAGTCGATGGGGGAGACGGGCGAGAACGTTGCCGACCGATACGGCGTATCGCGTGAGAAGCAGGACGCGTTCGCACTCCGGTCGCAGCAGCGCTGGGCGAAGGCGAACGCTGCCGGTCGCTTCGCGGACGAGCTCGTTCCCGTCGGTGACGTCGCCGTTGATGAGCACCCCCGCCCGCAGTCGAGCTCAGATGCACTCGCGGGCCTCAAGCCGGCGTTCCGCCCGGGCGGCTCGGTAACGGCCGGGAACGCGAGCGGGATCAACGACGGCGCGGCCGCGCTTGTCATCACGAGCGAAGAGAAGGCCAGGGAGCTCGGTGTCGAGCCGCTCGGCGCATTCGTTGGAAGCGCAGTCGCAGGCGTCGATCCTCGCTTCATGGGCATCGGGCCGATACCCGCGGTGCGGAAGCTCCTGGCTCGCACCGGAATCGAGGCGAGCCAGCTCGATCTCGTCGAGCTGAACGAGGCGTTCGCGTCTCAGAGCCTCGCCGTTGTGCGTGAGCTCGGGCTCGACGAGGAGAAGGTGAACGTCAACGGGGGCGCGATCGCGCTCGGGCATCCACTCGGGATGAGCGGCGCGCGGCTCGTCGTCTCGCTCCTGCATGAGCTTCGGCGCCGCGGTGGTCACTACGGTCTCGCCACGATGTGCGTCGGCGTCGGCCAGGGCATGGCCGCCCTGTTCGAGCGCTAGAGCTTCCTACGGGACCAAGACGCGTTCTCGCCGGGGGCGTACCCAGACCGTTTGCCCGCGCCAGAGCTCGAGCTCCTCGAACCGGTCGCGCGTGAGCAGAGCGACGATCTCGGCACCGGTCGCGTCGTGCAACTCCACCTTGGCGTCTCTCCCGAGCATCGTCACTCTCACGATCATCGCTTCGATCGCGCCGTTCGACGACTCGGGGAGCAGCTCGACGTCGTGCGGTCGTACGAGAACTCCGCCGACCTCGTTCGCATCGCCGACGAAGCGCATGACGAACTCGTTGGCGGGCAGGTCGTACAACTCGCGGGGCGTCCCCACCTGCTCGAGATGTCCGCGGTTCATCACGGCGATCTGGTCGGCGACCTCCATCGCCTCTTCCTGATCGTGGGTGACGAAGACCGTGGTCACGTGCACGACGTCGTGGAGCCGTGTGAGCCATTCGCGAAGCTCGGCACGGACCCTCGCGTCCAGTGCGCCGAAGGGCTCGTCGAGAAGCAGCACATCTGGCTCCGGTGCGAGCGCGCGGGCAAGGCCCATACGCTGACGCTGACCGCCCGAAAGCTGGACGGGATAGCGGTTGCCGAGGCCTTCGAGCTGGACGAGGTGCAGCAGCTCCTCGACTCGGTCTCGGATCTCCGCCCGTGGCCGCCTGCGCACTTTGAGTCCGAAGGCGATGTTGTCCGCGACCGTCATGTGCTTGAACGCGGCGTAGTGCTGGAAGACGAATCCGACGCCTCGCTTCTGAGGCGGGACCCCGGTGGCGTCCTTGCCCGAGATCATGATCTGGCCGGCGTCCGGCCATTCGAGGCCGGCGATGATCCGGAGCAGCGTCGACTTCCCCGACCCGCTGGGGCCGAGGAGCGCCGTCAACGACCCGCTCTCGACGTTCAGCGAGACGTCGTCGACGGCGACGAAGTCGCCGAATCGCTTGGAGATGTCACGGATCTGGATCGACATCTAGATCGTCTTCCCCCGGGGCCGGATCACGGTCATTGCTACCAGGACAAGTATGGCCAGGAGTGCGAGAGCAATCGAGATCGCGTACGCCCCAGCCAGGTCGAACGCGTCGTAGCGCTCCTGGACGCGCAGCGTCGCAGTCTCTGTCTGGCCCTGCAGGCGTCCCGACACCACTGCGACTGCGCCGTATTCGCCGAGACAGCGCGCCGTCGTGAGGATCACCCCGTAGATCACGGCCCAGCGGATCGAGGGCAGCGTGATCCGCCAAAACGTCTGCAGACCGTTGGCGCCGAGGGTTCGCGCTGCCTGTTCCTGTTCGTCTCCGATCTCCTGGAGCGTCGGAACGACCTCCCGTGCGACGAAGGGAAGGGAGACGAAGATCGTCGCAACGACCATCGATGGCAGCGCGAAGAGGAACTGAATGTCATGTTGGTCGAGCCAACCTCCGAGCCAGCCCTCCCGTCCGTAGAGCAGGAACAGCGCCAGGCCGACGACGACCGGGGAGAGCGCCAGCGGCAGGTCGATGAACGCGTTCAACACGCCCTTGCCCGGGAACCGCTTCCGCACGATCGCGAGTGCCGCGACGATCCCGAAGACCGTGTTCACCGGAACAGCAATCGCCGTGATGATCAACGTCAGCTTGAAGGCGTGGATCGTCTCCGGCGTCGTCAGCGCGTCCCAAGCGGGCGCGAACCCGTCCTCGAACGTTCGCCAGAAGACGATCGCGAGCGGTCCGACGAGGATGATCGTCAGGTAG
>Ga0315283_10006003_pt1 | contig 10788 bp, 6 predicted proteins | sample YL17G09_0_MG_FD_204541 | JGI IMG/M metagenome (GOLD analysis project Ga0315283, IMG submission 204541) | Sediment microbial communities from Yellowstone Lake, YNP, Wyoming, USA - YL17G09_0 | ecosystem: Environmental > Aquatic > Freshwater > Lake > Sediment | place: USA: Wyoming | collected...
GTGCCACGACTCGGTTGGTGACGCGAGCGCCGGTCGAGGACGCGGCCAACGTCACGACGACGTCCGAGCGGGTGCCGGCGGCGGGTGCAGCCTCGGGTGCGGTGGAGTTCGGACGCACGGTGATGATCGAGGTGCCGTGCGAGACGCGTGAATGCACAACCGTCGCGCCTCCGAAGACCGACTGCGTGGCAGTCAAGTCCGCAGTTACGTCAACGGCGTCGGTGATGACGCCTGAGTCGACGCGTACGGCGAGACGGCCCGCGATCTCCTTGCCGGTCGCGGTGGAAGGAATCAAGACGGCCGCGGGTGACTGCGCGACGACGAGTGTCGCCAGGACGTCGACGGTGGGCGCGACGACGTAGTCGTCGAACTCGGCACCCGCAGCGACGTACACCGTCGCTGCGCCGTACTCCGCGAGTGCCGGAAGCGCCGCGTCGACGTTGCTTCCGACCAGCACTGCCGCCGGCTCACCAAGCCGACGGGCCAAGGTCAGGAGCTCGAGCGTGACCTTCTTGACCGCGCCGTCGACATGGTCAACGAGAACGAGAATCTGCGTCATGGGTAGTCAACTACTCCTGCTCAGATGAACTTCTGCGACGCGAGGAATTCGGCGATCTTGACGCCGCCCTCTCCCTCGTCCTTGACGACCGTGCCGGCAGCGCGGGGTGGACGCTCGGCGAAGTCAGCGACCTGCGACCACGAGTTCGACAGCCCAACCCGCGACGCGTCGATGCTCGCGTCGGCCAATGACAACTTCTCGACCGGCTTCTTCTTCGCGGCCATGATCCCCTTGAAGGATGGGTATCGCGGCTCGTTGATCTTCTCGACCACACTCACGACGGCCGGCATGCTTGCCTCGACCTCGTCGTATCCGTAGTCCGTCTGGCGCTGAATCCGCACAGTCGAACCATCGATCTCCACCTTGTTCGCGTAGGTCATCTGCGGGAGAGCGAGTCGCTCGGCCACCATCGCGGGCACGACCGACATGCGAGCGTCGGTTGACTCCGAACCGAAGATGAGCAGATCGAACTCACGACCCGCCAAGGCGGTGGCGATGGCGTACGACGTCGCGGGCGCGTCGCTGCCGTGCAACGCGTCGTCGATGAGGTGGATACCGGCGTCGGCGCCCATCGACAGCGCCTTACGGATGGTGTCCGACGTGTCCTCGGGCCCCATCGAGAAGACGGTGACTTCGCCGCCCTGCGCTTCGACGATCTTGAGCGCCTCTTCGACGGCGTACTCGTCGAGTTCGTTGATGACGCGGTCCACCGAGGCCCGATCGAGGGTGAAGTCGCTCGGGTTGAGCTTCTTGTCGGCCCAACTATCAGGAACCTGTTTCACGCAGACGACAATCTTCATGGCCGGGGGCCGACCTCCTGTGGTCGTACGCCTCGCCCGCTCATGCGGGGGGCTTCGAACGCGGCGGGCGCGTCCGTCGGGATCTGTTCAGTGCGGGGCTCAAATGTGCTCGCGATATGTGCATAGCCTCCCCGATCCCCTTGCCCGCGAGACCACCGGGGTCGCTTTCGGGCGTGCTTCCAAGCGCTGGTGCAAGCGGCCGAGCGTGGGTTCTCGGGGCGGGCGCTGCTAGCGGTGGGTGAAGACCGCCTTGCCGGGCCCGCTGTCCAGGAAGGACCGCTTCCCGATCGCTCGGTCCTCGGTCGCGAAGAGCGCGCTGAACTGGACCCGTTCGATCTCCAGTCCGGTGTCCAGGTCCACTGCGAGACCGCGGTCGATGGACTCCTTGGCCGCGCGCAGGGCGTAGGCCGGACCATCGGCCAGGCGTACGGCCAGGGCCATCGCCTCGGCGTACACGTCGTCACCGGGGACGACCCGATCGACCAGGCCGATCCGCAGGGCCTCCTCAGCCCCGACAAAGCGGCCGGTGAAGATCAGGTCCTTGGCCCGGGAGGGGCCGATGAGCCGCGGAAGACGCTGGGTACCGCCCGCTCCCGGGATGATCCCGAGCAGGATCTCCGGTTGGCCGAGTTTGGCGGTGTCACCGGCGATGCGCATGTCCGCGCACAGGGCCAACTCGCAGCCGCCACCGAGCGCGAAGCCCGTGATCGCGGCGATCGTGGGCTTGGGGATGCGGGCAATGGCGGTGAACGCGGACTGCAGTCCGACCGACTTGTCGACCATCTCCTGGTAGGACCACTCGGCCATCTCCTTGACGTCGGCGCCGGCCGCGAAGATCTTCGGTCCGCCGTACACGATGACGGCGCGTACGTCGGCACGTGCGCTCGCCTCGGCTGCGGCAGCGCGAATCTCGTCCTGGACCTGGGCCGACAGCGCGTTCATCGGTGGTCGATCCAGTCGGATCGTGCCCACGTTGCTCTCGACCTCGAAGCGCACCAACTCGCCCATGCCGACCCCTCTGTCGTCCGCCTCGCCCGTTCGTGGATCGCCCACGGTCGAGCCTGCGTCGACCGTACAGCGCACCAGGGTGCGAGGGGTTAGAGGTCTCTCCAGACCCAGGAGGGGACGCGGATGCACCCGGCGCGTCGGCCGAGTCGAGCCAGACCGGCAAGGTCGCCCGATCGGTAACCATTGCCGGTTCTCGAGGAGATCACCGGGTACATGATCTGACCCGGCGTTCCCACGTGGTTGAGGCCGACTGCATGACCCAATTCGTGTTCGACCAGGTTGCCCCGGCGCAGCCCCACGCCGAAGCCGGCCTTGAACGTCGCGTTGTTCGCCGCGTTGAGCACGACGAACCCTCGGCCGATCGCCCCGGACCACGGCCCGCCCGTGGACCAGCTCTTGAACGCGTACCCACCCGAGCCGGCGACGTAGTGACCCCGGGAGTCCCTGCCCAAGAGCGTTGATGCCGTGGTCCTGGACCGCTGATCGACCCACGCCACGACCATCTCGGCAGTGGAGAGCCGCGACGCCCACGTGCTTCCCGTGGGGATCGCCGTCGTGGTCCCGCCGTAGACGAATCTCATGCCGGTGCCCGCGCCCAGACGGGCGAAGGCGGTACGCACATCGGTCAGTGCGGAGTTCCGGACCGCGACCGTCGTTCCTGCCTTTGCCACGTTGACCCGGTAGAGGATGCGGGTCTGACACGGGTTCCACCGGACTCGCAGAGTATGCCCATCGGGGGTGCGCGCCGAGTTCAGCGAGTACGTCGCGATGCCGGCCTCGGCCGTGGTGACGACGGTGGGCGCAGCGAGCGCGACGAGGGCACCAGCCGTCGCCGCGCACATGGTCGTACGCAATCCTCGGTGCATGTCACCCCCCATACGGCGCTGCCAAAGAGCGCCCTACTGGCTCCTGCATCGGAGGTGTCGGTCAGACTCTGGGTTTCCATGAGTCGAAGTCGGCGTTGTCACCCGGTCGGCAGTCACACTGTTGGCCGATGACTTCGCCCCCGTCATTGAGGAGAATCACGTGCCTGTTCGGAGACCGGTGGTACTCGATGACGCCGGTGCCCGATTCACCCTGTGGGCCGGGCAGGCAACCAGAGTGGAGTTGTGCCTGTTCGGAGACGAAGGGCTGTTCCATCAGACGGATCTGTCGCCGATCGGTGCCGGCTGGTTCGGCGGCCACCTGAACGGGGTGCACGCCGGGACGATGTACGGCTACCGCGTCCACGGCGAGTGGGACCCGGAGCGGGGTCGTCGATACAACCCCGCCAAGCTCCTCGTGGATCCACGAGCTCGGGCCTTGACCGGAGATTTCGTCGCGCGCGAAGAGACGATCGGTCATCGGGTGACCGCAACGAGCTGGGAGCCGCATCTACGCGACGACCGAGATTCTGAGCCATGGGTTCCCAAGTCGGTCGTCGTCGATGAGTCATTCGACTGGGGCTCGGATCAGCCGATGGCGACCCCGCTCGACGAGCACGTGATCTATGAAATGCATGTCCGCGGCTTGACCATGCAACACCCCGGCCTCCCGGAGGACCTGCGTGGTACGTACGCCGGTCTGGCCCATCCGGTTGTCATCGAGCACCTTCACCGCACCGGGGTCAGCGCAGTTCAACTGCTTCCCGTCCATCACTTCGCGAGCGAGCCTGAACTCCAGCACCGCGGCCTGGTCAACTTCTGGGGCTACAACTCGCTCGGTTGGTTTGCACCCCACGGTGCGTTTGCCGCAGCGGGAACTCGCGGTGGGCAGGTGAACGAGTTCAAGAACATGGTGCGCTTGCTGCACGAGGCGGGAATCGCCGTGATCCTCGATGTCGTCTACAACCACACTGCCGAAGCCGGACCGGGGGGGCCAACGCTTTCACTGCGAGGGATCGACAACGGCGCGTACTACCGACTTGATGAGTCTGGTGAGGGCTACAGCGACGTCACAGGTTGCGGAAACACACTCGACCTATCCAGTCCACCGGCACTCGAACTCGTCCTGGATTCGTTGCGCTACTGGGTCCAGGAGATGCATGTTGATGGATTCCGGTTCGACCTGACACCCGCGCTGACCCGAGGAGCTGATGGTTCAGCCATGACGGGTCCGTTCCTGCCAGCCGTGCACGACGACCCCGTGCTGCGAGACGTTCTGCTGATCGCCGAACCGTGGGACCTGGGCGGGGATGGCTACCAGGTCGGCAACTTCCCGTCCGGCTGGGCTGAGTGGAACGACAAGTACCGTGACACCCTGCGCGACTACTGGCGCGGTTCACTGCACGGCGTACGAGAACTCGGCTGGCGGCTCACAGGGTCCGCAGACGTTTTCCATCGCGAAGCGCATACGCGAACGTCGATGAACCTCATCACCAGCCATGACGGTTTCACCTTGCGCGATCTCGTGTCGTACGACCACAAGCACAACGAGGCAAACGGTGAGGAGAACCGCGACGGCAACAACGACAACCGCTCCTGGAACTGCGGGGTCGAAGGCGAGACCGACGACGTGGCCATCGTTGAATTGCGGCAGCGCCAGGTTCGGAATCTGCTCACCAGTCTGATGCTGTCCGTCGGGCTTCCGATGCTGGTCGCCGGTGACGAAATCGGTCGCACCCAGGGTGGGAACAACAACAGTTACTGCCATGACGACGACATCTCCTGGCTGGACTGGTCCAGCGACGGTCGATGGGACATGACCGACTTTGTGGGGCTGGTCACCGAGATCCGCCACACACATAGGGACTTGATCGCTGTCGACGCCATTCATCGGAACGCGGACCGAAGTGCACGCTCAGAAGCGCGCTGGTTCAACCCCGATGGCTCGGGCATGACTGAAGACCACTGGGAGCACGACGAGATGGGCCCGTTGGGCGTTTGCTTCACATCGTTAGACGAGGACGAATCGACCACCCATCGCCTGTTGCTCCTGCTGAACCCAACTCCTGCAACAGTCGGATTCACCTTGCCCGACTCATACCCGGCACCATCGTGGAGTCTGCTGGTCGACACCAGGTCAAACGATCGACCGGACACGGGGCCCCACGAGAGCGGCACGTCCATGGTGCTGATTCCGCATTCGGTAACGGTGTGGAGCGCGACCACGGGCGAGCTGCAGCCACCGTCAACGCATTGACGGTCGACCAAAGTCGATCAGAGCCCGTCTTGCACCATGGGCAGGGTCTGCAAGCCGAGTTCGACTGCCGAGGACAGCCCATCTCGGCGCGGCACCACCCGCGCGGTGTAGCCGAAAGGCCCCGTGCGATCCAACGTCACTTTGGCTTCGTAGAGCCAGCGGTTGTCGTCGTAGGCCTCCACCGGGGCGAAGACATCCAGCGTGGTCCCGACGAGTCGATCGTCAGAATCCACCCGCCCGTAGGCAACCTGGACCACCACGTCGTCCGGTGTGAGCGAACCCAGTACTGCCACCGCGCGCACGGTTACCTGCTGCCCAAGATGAGGTTCGTCGCCGACACCGCTTGCTTCGACGTGCTCCAACTGCACGTGTGGCCACGCCCATCGGACTCGTTCGATCCACGGTGCCAGGTCCCGAGCCAAGGCGTACGAGTCGGCCTTCATTCGGCGAGCGGACTGCGCCGCCGGCAGGTACAAACGCCGGACGTAGTCGCCCAGCATTCGGCCGGCCAATACCTTGGGACCCAACGACGTCAACGTGTGACGGACCATCGCGATCCACCGCGCCGGCATGCCGTCGCCATCGAGTTCGTAGAACGTCGGTGCGACGTACTTCTCGATGAGCGTGTAGAGAGCGGCGGCCTCGAGATCGTCACGATGATCATCGTCATGGACCCCGTCGGCCGTCGGGATCGCCCAGCCGTTCTCCCCGTCGAACCACTCGTCCCACCACCCATCCCGGATCGACAGGTTGAGTGCACCGTTGAGCGCGGCCTTCATTCCCGAGGTCCCGCACGCTTCCAACGGTCGTAGCGGGTTGTTCAACCAGACGTCGCAACCGGGATAGAGGATCTGAGCCATCCCGATGTCGTAGTCCGGAAGAAAGGCGATGCGGTGCCGTACATCCTCTTCGTCGGCAAAGCGAACCATCTCTTGGATCAGTCGCTTCCCACCCACGTCATCGGGATGCGATTTTCCGGCAATCACGATCTGTACCGGTCGATCCGGATCGAGCAACAGCGCTCGAAGCCGGGCCGGATCGCGGAGCATCAAGGTCAATCGCTTGTAGGACGGAACGCGTCGCGCAAAGCCGATGGTCAGCATGTCCGGGTCCAAGGCCCCCGATACCCAACTCAACTCAGCGTCGCTTGCGCCCCGTGCCGACCACGATTTCCGCAACCGATCTCGGGCATCGGTGACGAGACGTTCGCGCAGGACCCTCTTGGTCGACCAAATGACAGAGTCACTGACCTGGCCCACCTGATCCCAACCGGTGACGCCGTCGAGAATATGCGGACCGATCTCGCGAACAGCCAGGTCGCGAACCTCGCGCGCGACCCAGGTGGGTCCGTGCACACCGTTGGTGATCGACGTGATCGGAACCTCGTCGAGGTCGAAGGTCGGCCACAAGGACGAGAACATCGAACGGCTGACGCGTCCGTGCAGCGAGCTCACTCCGTTTGCACGCTGAGCAAGCGACAAGCCCATGACCGCCATGTTGAACTGCGTGGCTCCGCCGGGTTCTGAGGCGTCGGCCCCCAGGGCGAGCAAGCGATCCAATGGCACGCTCGACCACTCGGGGAGCTGGAAGTGATTGGCAACCGTTTCGCGCGCGAACTTGTCGATACCGGCGGGCACCGGCGTATGCGTGGTGAACACCGTCCCGGCCCGGACAACCTGCAGCGCCTCTTCGAACGTCAGACCGTCTGCGATCAGCTCGCGAATGCGCTCGATCCCGAGGAAGCCCGCGTGCCCCTCGTTGGTGTGGAACACCTCGGGATCGGGAGTCCCCGTGAGGCGGCAGTACGCCCGCAACGCACGGACGCCGCCCACACCCAACAGCAATTCCTGCGTGAGTCGGCTCTCGCCTCCCCCGCCGTAGAGGCGATCGGTGACGTCGCGCTCGGTTTGCGCGTTCTCTTCGACATCGGAGTCGAGCAGCAGCAACGGCGTACGCCCGACGTGGGCGACCCAGACTCGCGCGCTGAGCGAACGCTCACCGGGAAGTTCCAGCGACACCCGTACGCCGCGACCGTCCGCTTCGCGCAGAAGGGAGACCGGCAGCGCGTCAGGGTCGAACACCGGATACGTCTCGATCTGCCAGCCGTCCCGGGAGAACGACTGGCGAAAGTAACCCGAGCGGTAGAAGAGTCCGACCCCGATGATCGGGATCCCCAAGTCGCTGGCCGCTTTCAAATGGTCACCGGCCAGGATGCCCAGTCCACCGGAGTATTGCGGCAAAGCCGCGGCGATCCCGAACTCCGGCGAGAAGTAGGCGATCGATTCGGGGTGACCGTTGTCCAGACCTTGATACCAACGGTCCTCGGACAGGTAGCTCTGCAAGTCGGCTGCGGCCCGGTTGACCCGTGCCACGAATTCGACGTCGTTGGCCAACGTGTCGAGGCGACTGGGAGACACGGCACCCAGCAGACCCACCGGGTCATCGCGGTACTGCTGCCACAACTGCGGGTCGACGGCCTCGAATACGTCTCGTGTCTCCGGATGCCATGACCACCGGAGGTTGCTCGCCAACTCCGTCAAGGCCAACAACGGTTCGGGCAAAACGGTACGGACGGTGAACCGTCGGATCGCTTTCACGCGGATTACCGTACCTGCCGCACGCTGCGGATCTACGCCGGTAAGTTGGTGTCGATGCCGAAATCGACCGAGCCGGCCGCACCCCCCACCGTCGGCCAAGCCCCACGGGTACGCAGTCAGCGCGTTCTCGTCACTGACGTCTGGCCACTCGTCGATGGCGGTGACCGACCCGCCAAAGCCGCGGTCGGTGAGCCACTCGACGTCTCCGCGACGGTCTTTCGCGACGGACACGACGCGGTCGGTGCCACCCTGGTGACCCGGTCGCCCGGGGGCGTGATCAGAAGAATGCCGATGTCTTCGGTCGACGGACGTGATCGCTGGGAGTCCCGGCTACGTCCCGATTCGCCCGGTCCATGGACCTTCACCCTCGAAGCGTGGACCGATCCGCTCGCGACTTGGCGCCACCGCGCTGAGATCAAGATCCCCGCCGGTATCGATGTCGAGTTGGAACTCGCATCCGGTGCGCAACTACTCGAGAGCGCCGTACGTGGGATGAGGGGTGCGGGCAGAAAGCTCGTCCTTGCTGCGGCTGCCCTGATGCGCGACGAGACTCGCGCTGTCGATGCGCGACTCGCCGGCGCCACTGAACCGGCCCTGCTCGACGCACTCGCGCGTGCCCCCTATCGGGAGGATGTGTCCACGTACGGTCCGTTCCCACTCCAGGTGGACCGCCGCCGGGCGTCGGTCGGATCGTGGTACGAGTTCTTCCCCCGGTCCGAGGGATCCCATCGCGACGCGTCTGGCTCGTGGATATCGGGCACCTTCGCCACAGCGGCAACGCGACTGCCCGCGATCGCGGACATGGGTTTCGACATCGTCTATCTCCCCCCGATTCATCCGATCGGCACCACCTTCCGTAAGGGGCCCAACAACTCTGTGACATCGGCGCCCGGTGATCCCGGGTCACCGTGGGCGATCGGATCAATCCATGGTGGCCACGACGCCGTACATCCGGACCTGGGAACCCTCGAGGACTTCGACCAATTCGTGTCCGCAGCGAGCGCAGTTGGCCTCGAGATCGCCATCGACCTCGCCCTGCAGTGCTCGCCCGATCACCCATGGGTGACCTCGCACCCGGAGTGGTTCGACCATCGGATCGACGGAACCATCGCCTACGCCGAGAACCCGCCGAAGAGGTACCAGGACATCTATCCGCTGAGCTTCGACACCGATCCCGAGGGCTTGCACGACGAGGTCCTTCGCATCGTGCGTCATTGGATGTCACACGGCGTACGCATCTTCCGCGTCGACAACCCGCACACGAAGCCGGTCCAGTTCTGGGAACGGTTGATCGCCGAGATCAACGCGTCCGACCCCGATGTGCTCTTCCTGGCCGAGGCCTTCACGGTTCCTCACATGATGAAGGCGCTGGCCGAGGTCGGGTTCCAGCAGAGCTACACCTACTTCACCTGGCGCAACACCAAGGACGAGGTCCTGGCGTACGCACAAGAGTTGTCCGATACATCGTCGTCGTACATGCGGCCCAATGCCTTCGTCAACACTCCCGACATCTTGTCCGAGTACCTGCAGGCCGGCGGTCCGGCGGCCTTTCGTATCCGTGCGACGCTGGCCGCGACGTTGTTCCCGACGTACGGGGTCTACTCAGGATTCGAGCTTTACGAGCGGGTTGCGGTCGCCGCCGGCAGTGAGGAGTACCTCGACTCGGAGAAGTACCAGTACCGGCCGCGCGATTGGGACAAGGCCGAGGCCACCGGACAATCACTCCGCGGCTATCTGACCCTGCTAAATCAGGCTCGACGCGATCACCCTGCGCTGCAGACGCTTCACGGGTTGACCCTGCATTGGGTGGACGACGACTCGATGATCTGCTTCTCCAAGCGCGACGGCGACGACTGCATCCTGGTGGTGTGCACGCTGGACCCGCACATGCCTCGCGAGTCGGTCAGTTGGCTCGACCTTGGAGCCCTCGGCATCGCCGACCAAGCACGCTTCGAGGCGCACGACCTCATCAGCGGTCACACCTGGACCTGGGGTGCCCACAACTACGTGCGCCTCGATCCCACCGGTGAAGTCGCCCATCTCTTCCACGTACGCCCTCGTGCGCTATGACCACGCCGCCGCGCGATCCCGACGAACTCGGCGACGTCGACCTCTACCTGTTCTCCGAAGGACGTCACGAGTCGCTCTGGAAAGTCCTCGGTGCCATTCAAGTGTCGGACGGTGTCCGGTTCTCGGTCTGGGCCCCGAACGCCTTGCGCGTCGAAGTTGCGGGGGACTTCAACGGCTGGGACCACAATCGCTCCCCGCTCAGCAAGGATCACGGCAGCGGCGTGTGGGTCGGCGTCGAAGTGGGAGCCGTCGAGGGACAGCACTACAAGTTCGCGATCCAAGACAAGCTCGGTCAATGGTCGCTGCGCGCAGACCCGATGGCGCGGGCTGCGGAAGCTCCCCCGTCGAACGCCTCGGTGATCACTGGATCCCATCACGAATGGTCGGACCAGAACTGGATCGCGGCTCGACACGATCGTGACCACAGCCGCTCGCCGATGAGCATCTATGAAGTACACCTCGGCTCATGGCAGCCGGGATTGGGATATCGCGACGCCGCCCTCGTCCTCGCCGACTATGCAGTCGAGCACGGCTTCACCCACGTAGAACTCCTCCCGGTTGCCGAACATCCGTACGGCCCATCGTGGGGCTACCAGGTCACCTCCTACTTTGCTCCAACCGCACGACTGGGCAC
>Ga0315283_10006004_pt1 | contig 10788 bp, 8 predicted proteins | sample YL17G09_0_MG_FD_204541 | JGI IMG/M metagenome (GOLD analysis project Ga0315283, IMG submission 204541) | Sediment microbial communities from Yellowstone Lake, YNP, Wyoming, USA - YL17G09_0 | ecosystem: Environmental > Aquatic > Freshwater > Lake > Sediment | place: USA: Wyoming | collected...
GAACAGCCGGCCCGATTCCTTCAGGCGCCGGACGATCCGCTCGTTGGTCTCATCGGCGGTGACCAGCTGCCCTTCGATCTCGGGCCAGCTCGTGCCGACAAAGGTCCCGTCCGCAGCCACCGGCCGGAGGAAGGCGAGGCCCTCCCGCTGACCGACCGCGTAATCGTCCGAGCCGAAGGCCGGCGCCATGTGGACCAGGCCCGATCCGTCGGCCGCGGTCACGAAGTCGCCGCCCACGACCACCGAGTGCCGGTCCGCCGCGGCCACCGGCACGACGTCGAGCGGCCGCTGGTACCCCAGACCGAGCAGCACCCGACCGGGGAAGCGCTCGACGGGGGTGGCGGGCTCCGCCCCGGGACGGTCGAGCACCGCGGCGCGCGCCGTGGCCATGATCAGCTTCCGTCCGTCCGGCATTCCGTACGTGCCATACTCCAGGTCCGGGTGGACCGCCACGGCGACGTTGCTGGGCAGGGTCCACGGCGTCGTCGTCCAGACCACCAGTTCCCGCCCGCTGCCATCGGTCAGCGGGAAGGTCACGTACACCGACTTGTCCCGCACATCCTGGTAACCGAGGGCCAGTTCGTGGCTCGACAGGACGGTGCCACACCGGGGACAGTACGGCAGCACGCGGTGACCGCGGTAGAGCAGGTCCCGCTGATAGAGCCGCTGCAGGATCGCCCACACCGACTCGACATACTCGTTGCTGCAGGTGATGTAGGCGTGTTCGTAGTCGAGCCAGTACCCGATCCGGTCGGACAGGGCCACCCACTCATCACGGTAGGTGAAGACACTCTGCCGGCAGAGCGCGTTGAAGCGCTCGACGCCGAAGGCCTCGATGTCCTTCTTGCCGGCCAGCTTGAGTTGCCGCTCGACCTCGATCTCCACCGGCAGGCCGTGCGTGTCCCAGCCCGCGATGCGGGTGACCGACCGGCCCTGCATCGCGCGGAAACGACAGACCAGGTCCTTGATGGTGCGAGCGAAGACGTGGTGGATCCCCGGCCGGCCATTGGCGGTAGGCGGCCCCTCGAAGAAGACGAACGGCGCCCCTGCCCGCCCCTGCTCGAGGGTGCGCGCGAACAGACCCTCCCCGGACCAGATACCGAGCAGGGAGCGCTCGAGTTCGTCGGCCCCCTGGTCAGGCCAGGCCGGAAGCGTCATGGCTGCCGTGGCCGGGCGCGCTCAGGCATGCGAACGAGACCGTTCGGCCTGGGCCGGCGGTTCGAGATACGCCTCGAGACCGGAGAGCTCGGCCTGATGCCGGTCCAGCAAGCCACGCAGGTTGCCCACGTAGGTCGAGAACTGCCGGGTGACCGCTTCGATGCGCTGGTGAGCGGCCTGCTCCTCCTCCGCCGCCCGCTCGAGGATCCGGGCCGCTTCGGCCTGGGCCTCCTTGAGGACGCCCTCCGCCTCCCGGCCGGACTGGGCCTGGATGTCGGCCCGCAGCTGTTGCGCCGAGACGAGCGCGTCGTTCATGGCGCGGTCCCGCTCACGAAAGGAACGGAGTTGCTCGAGATGCGACTTGAGCCGCTCATCGAGCTGGAGGCGTTCCCGCATCACCCGGTCGAGTTCGTCGGCCACCCGCTGCTTGAAGCTCTCGACCTGGCCGATGTCATAGCCGCGCAGGACCTTCTGGAACTCCTGGCCACGGATATCGTGCGGGGTCAGATGGAAGGATTCATCAGTCATGGCGTGCGCTCCCCAAAGAGGATGGTCCCCAGCCGTACCATCGTTGCTCCCTCCTCCACTGCCACCAGGAAGTCCCCGGACATGCCCATCGAGAGGAGCGGCAACTTGAGTCCCCGCCGCTCGGCCTCATCCCGCAGGGTCCGCAGCCGCCGGAACGCGGCCCGCTGCACCGTCACGTCGCTCGTCAATGGCGCCATCGTCATGAGGCCCTCGAGCCGGATCGCGGGCAGGGCGCCGAGCGCCTCCAGCAAGCCCGGGAGCGCATCGGGCGCCACGCCGGCCTTCTGCGGCTCCTCGGCGCAGTTCACCTCGACCAGGACCCGCTGCGTCACCCCGGACGGCAGCCGCCGAGCGAACTCCTCCGCCAACTCCAGCCGGTCCACCGAATGCACCAGCGCGAACCGCCCGACCACCTGCCGGACCTTGTTCCGCTGGAGAGACCCGATCAGGTGCCACTCGATCGGGACATCGGGCACCTCGGCCATCTTGGCCAGGGCCTCCTGCACGCGGTTCTCACCCACGGCGGTCAACCCCGCGGCGGCCGCGGCCCGCACCGCCTCGGCACCGTGCGTCTTGGTGACGGCCACGATGGTCACCGGGTGTGACCACCCTCCGGCCCGCTGGTGCCGGCCCATGGCCTCGCGCACCGATGCCACCCGCTCGGATAGGCCCGGGTAACCCATAACCATCTAATTTACCGGGGTTTAGGGTCGTTTGGCAGGGAGGCTCTCGCGGATCTCGACCAAAGCCTGACGGATCGCGGGGTTGGAGGACAGTTTGGCGGCCGGTTCGAGGTAGCGGATCATCCCGCCCGCATCCCCCCGGGCCTCGGCCGCGTAGGCCATCTGGGTGAAAGGGACGCCCAAGGTGCCCGAGGTGCTCCGGGCCGTGGTTTCGAGCCCTTCGGCCCCGCGGGTCAGCACGTCCCCATAGCGGTACGTCTGGAACAGCAGACTGTCGGTCACGGCCAGATCCAGCGGGGCCCCCATCATCCGGCGGAAGTCGTACCGACCGGACGCGCTGTCGGGCGGCGCGTCCATCACCCGGATGGCCAGCCCCTGCTGGGCCAGGAGCGGGTCGAGCCGGTAGAATTGCCCACCCGCCGTGAGGGCCCACGCGATCGGTCGGCGGCCGAAGTTCTGCTGGATCACCCGGACGGCAAGGAAGTCCTTGCCATAGAAAACGGTGTTCTTCGGGAACGTGACCGGGCGGTCGCCGAAGCGAAGCGCCACGTCAGCGGGCAGGTACTGCGGCACCGCCGACGCGATGTCCTGGTCCGTCATCGTATGCAACGGCCAATCGGGACGGATCGGCTGCCGGCCACGCCAGATCGCGGGCGCCGCGGCCTCGTCGAAGGGACGGGTCGGCTGCTCGCGCAGCTGGCGCATGTACCAGTCGGTCTCGGCCAGCGCCAGGCAGATGACCGTCACGTCCTGACGGGTGCCCTCGACCTCCTGGGCCCACCAGACCGGGAAGGTGTCGTTGTCACCGAAGGTGAAGAGCACGCCATACGGTGGCACGGAGTTGAGGAGGTCGTAGGCGAAGTCACCGGCCAGCCGCGCGTCGGCTCCGTGGCGGCGGGACGCCGCCGTGAAGTTCAGGATCAACGGCAGGAGGGCGACACTGAACACCAGCGAAGCCACCGCCGGGGCCACCCGCCACCGTTCGATCGCCCGCCGCGCGACGGCCACCAGCCCCATCCCCGCCCAGACCCCCCAGACCACGAAACTGACCACGAAGAAGTAGTCGCGCTCCCGCACCTCGTGGTCATCGGATTGCGGATAGACCTCGTATCCGAGGCTGAACCCCGGCTTGAAGTTCATGTAGGCGACGAGGCCAAGCCCGGTCGTCAGGAAGAGCAGGAAGAGCAGCCACCACCCCGCCCGATCGGTGCGCCGCTGGGTCAGGAGCCCCCGGAAGCCGAGCGAGAAGAACAGCAGCGTGAACAGCGTGCGCAACGGGAAGGCCCCGATCGTGGCCGTGATCCCCTTGGCCCACTGCCAGTCGAAGTACTGCAGGTAGCTGAGGAGTTGGAGTCCGATCAGGGTCAGCGTGCGCCCCGGATTGTCCGGGCCGTGTGACACGGTTGGATCGTCCAGGGGCGTACGCGCCGGGTACTGGTCCCGCCGAATCACCGACAGCAGCGACTGCCACGTGGACGGGTCGGCCTCGTTCACCATCGGGTGCTGGCCTGCCCGGATGTACAGGAAGAGGTAGACGGTGACGCCGATCGAGGCGAAGACCCAGGTGAGCAGGGCGAACCGGCCGGCGCCCTGGCGCGTGGCGAACACGGCGGCCGCGCCGAAGCAGGCAGCCCCCAACGTCACCAGTGCGGTGCTGCCAAGCCCGGTGCCAATCAACAGTGCCCAGACCCCGGCCACCACCGCGGTCTCGCCCCACTCCCGCCGTCCGGCGAGTCGGTCTGCCGCCGGCTCCCGCATCAGGACCGCGACGAGATAGCCCACCAGGGCCGGTCCGATCAGCAGGGCCAGCAGGTGGTTGCCCATCGAGATGCCGCCGAGGTACACCGCGGCCAGCAGGGCCTTGCTCGCGGCCGGCGTCCCGCGGTTGGCTCGCCAGCGGAGCGCCAGCCACCCGACCAGGGCGATGGTGAAGGTGGCGACGGCATAGACCTCGGTCTCGTTCGAATTCTGCCACTGGGTGAAGCCGAATGCCGCCACCAGTGCCGCCGACAGCGCGCCCGCGCTCCGAAGCAGCCCGCCGGGACGAACCTCCAGGCCGGCAACGGCCCCGCCGAGCGAGGCGTGCGCGATCAGGAACCAGAGGCCGGCCCCCGCGGCGCTGAACGTGGCGCTCAGGAGGTTGGTGCGCCAGGCGTACTCGCCGAACGGGATCAGGCTCGCCCAGGCATGCGCCATCATCACGAAGAGCGGCGTCCCGGGCGGGTGGGGAATACCGAGACTCTTCGAGGCCGCAATCAGCTCGCCGGCATCCCAGAAGGTGACCGAGGGCGCCAGGGTCGCGACATAGCCGGCCAGGATCAGGCCGAAGACCCCAAAGGCCGCGAGGTAGGGCGGGCGCTCGTCGGTGACGGCCGTCATGATCCGTCAGGCTCCCAGCTGCGTGGCGGTGCGCAGGGCGCCGCGGATCGCGTCCGGATCGGTGGTCCGAAAGAGCTGCGCGCCGCGGCTCCAGGCCAGCGCGGCGACCACGGGGTCGTCCGTGGTGCAGACGATCGGGCGGCCGAATCCGCGGAACACGGCCAGATCAGGGCCGGCTCCCAGTCCCCAGCCTGGATCGATGGCGATCTGTTCCGGGTCCAGTCCAACCAGGATCGCCGCGTCGAGGGCGGCGGCGATCAGCGCCAGGGAGCGCGGCAGCGACGGTGAGGAGAAGACCACCCCCGCTCCGGTGCGGTGGGCCTCTGCGACCATGGGGCATGGACCAGACGCGCCCAGTACCTGGTCCATGTAGTCATCCGGCCCGATGGCATCACCAGCCACGACCCGCGATTCCCGACCGAGAACGACCGGCCCTTCGACCAGGGACACCGGACCGGATCGCACCCGCCAGAACTCGGGAGCATCGGCTGGCAATCCCCTGCCGATCTCGACGGCCAGGGGCTGGAGCTCGGGCGGCAGCGTCCAGGACCGTGCCAGCGAGCTGAGCCGGGAGCGAGCGCCCGACAGCACCACCCAGCCCTCGCCGGTCAGCAGATCGAGGCCGTACTTGGCGGCCGTACCGAGGAGGGCTTCCACCGCATCAGTGGCCAGTCCGGTCACCTGGTATGCCCAGGGTTCCAGCGCACCGGCGGAGGTGGCAGAGGAAGCGCCCTCCCATCCGTGAGACAGGAGGGCGTTTCGGATCGCTGTCGGACCGCCCGGCAGCGCCGTGACGATCACGCGCCGGCGGGTTCGGCCGGGGGCGCGCCCAGGATCGGCCCGGTCACCGGCTGGGCCGTTGAGCGGGGCGGTGAGGGCAGCGTCGTGGCCGCGGGCGCCAGCGGCGGGGCTTCGCGCGGCGGCAGCGGCTCGTTGCGAGCCAGCAGCGCCAGGTCTTCCCGATCCACCGTCTCGCGCTCCAGCAGGGCCGCGGTGATCCGCTCCAGCAGGTCGCGGTGCTCGATCACGATCTTCCTGGCCCGCTCGTACGCCTCGTCGAGCAGCCGTTTGATCTCGCCATCCACCATCTGGGCGGTCTGCTCGGAGACCTCTCGCCGCTGCCCGAATTCGCGACCCAGGAAGATCTCCTGCTCGCGATCCCCCACGGCCATCACGCCGACCCGCTCGCTCATGCCGAATTGGGTGACCATCCGGCGGGCCAGCGCGGTGGCGCGTTCGATATCGTTCCCGGCCCCGGTGGTGATCTTCTCCGCGCCGAGGACCAGTTCCTCCGCGACCCGCCCGCCAAAGAGCATGGCGAGGTTCCCGAGCAGCCAGGACTTGGTGTAGTTGTGCCGGTCCGTTTCGGGCAGCGAGGCGGTCAGGCCCAGGGCCCGACCCCGCGGGATGATGGTCACCTTGTGGACCGGATCGCTGCCGACGGTCATCATGCTCACCACGGCGTGCCCCGCCTCGTGGTAGGCCGTGATCTTTCGGTCTTCCTCGGTGAGCTGGAGGCTGCGGCGCTCGACACCGAGCATCACCTTGTCCTTCGCCTCCTCGAAGTCCGCCATCTCGACGACGACCTTGTTCTTGCGGGCCGCGAGGACGGCGGCCTCGTTTACCAGGTTGGCCAGATCCGCACCGGCCAGGCCGGGGGTGCCCTTGGCGACGATATCCAGCCGGACGTTGGGCGCCAGCGGGATCTTGCGGGTGTGGACGCGGAGGATGCCTTCACGCCCCCTCACGTCCGGCGCGTCCACCACGATGGTGCGGTCGAAGCGCCCCGGACGCAGCAGCGCGGGGTCGAGCACGTCGGGCCGGTTGGTCGCGGCCACCAGAATGACGCCCTCGTTGGACTCGAACCCGTCCATCTCGACGAGCAGCTGGTTGAGCGTCTGCTCCCGCTCGTCGTGCCCGCCGCCGAGCCCGGCGCCACGGTGCCGGCCGACGGCGTCGATCTCGTCGATGAAGATGATGCAGGGAGCGTTGGCCTTGCCCTGCTCGAACAGGTCGCGGACCCGGCTGGCGCCGACGCCCACGAACATCTCCACGAAATCCGAGCCCGACATCGAGAAGAACGGCCGGCCGGCCTCGCCGGCGACCGCCTTGGCCAGCAGCGTCTTGCCGGTGCCCGGGGGACCCACCAGGAGGGCACCCTTGGGCAATCGGCCGCCCAGCCGCGTGAACCGCTGCGGGTCCTTGAGGAACTCGATGATCTCCTGGAGTTCGACCTTGGCCTCGTCCGCACCAGCCACGTCGGCAAAGGTGATCTTGGGCGTGTCGCCCGTCAGCATCTTGGCCTTGGACTTCCCGAAGGAGAAGGCCCGGTTTCCGCCCGCCTGCATCTGGCGAATGAGGAAGAACCAGAGACCGAGAATGACGACCCACGGCAGGGCGGCGAGGATCAGGGTCATCAGGCCGCCCTTGGGCTCACGCGCCGTGATGGCCACCCCCGAGCCTTCGAGCCGCTTCAGGAGCGTCTCGCTGTTGGCGACCGGGAGCAGGACCGTGAACGCCTTGGCGGACACGTTGCCGGAGGCCACCGGTGCCCGGAAATCCCCCTTCAGCATCCGGCCGTCGTAGACCTCGACCGAGACGATGTTCCCGGACTCCAGCTGCCGGCTGAACTCCGTATAGGAGAGCTCGGTCGTGGCCGCGCGCTGGCGGGACATCACCTGCCACAGGAACGTGGCCATCAGGGCGACCATCGCCCAGAGCGCCAGGTTCTTGCTGAGGCCGGACCAGCCGCCGGTCGGGGGTCGAGTCACAGGACGTTGTGCCATTCAGGTCAGCCCATATTCACGATGTAAGGAAGATGCCGGAACTCCTCTGCATGGTCGAGGCCATATCCGACCAGAAACTTGAGGGGCGCCCGGAAGCCCACGAACCGCATCTCCGGCCGCGGTTCCTTGACCAGCCCCTTGTCCAGCAACGCACACACGGCCAGCGACCGCGGCGAGCGCGACCCCAGCAGAGTCAGCAGCCGTTCGAGGGTTACCCCGCTGTCGATGATGTCCTCGACCAACAGGATGTGTTTCCCCTCGAGCTGGGTCCGCGGGTCGTACAGGAGCCGCACCTCGCCGCTCGACACGGTGCCGACTCCATAGGAGGACGCCACCAGGAAGTCCACCTGCAGTGGGCGCTCGATCTGGCGGACCAGGTCGCCCAGGAAAATAAAGCTCCCTTTGAGCAGCCCCAGCACGACCAGCTCGCCCTCGGCGTAGTGCGCCGTGATGGCCGCGCCGAGTTCTTTCACCTTGGCGGCGATGGTCGCTTCGTCGTAGATGATCTCGGCAACGGCGCGCCCGCCCGTTCGCCGGAGCACATCAGGCCTGCTCAACATCGATCCGCATCGCCTCCGCTCCTGCCGCCGGCACCTGGGCGTCCGATCGGCAGACACCCGGGACCCAGACGATCACGTTCTCCACCTCAAGCACCGGCCATCCCGATCGGTTCCGCCGCGGAACCTGCCGGTCCTGCATGCAGCGGACCACCAGTCGGCGGCCCCGCCCGCCCAGGGGCCGGATCCGGTCGCCCGGTCGCCACGAGCGGATCTGGTACTCCCCGGGGATGACCCAGGTGACCGCGGCGTCGCGGACGAGCAGGGGTGGAGCGGCATCTGGTCTCCAACTCACCCGCCACGCCCCCAGCCCGAAGGTGCCCTGGCGGCCTGTCAGCCGGCCTGACAGGGCCACTTCCTGCACGGGTCGGACCAGCGCCAGCCGTCCGAAGCCCGCCTCCGCGATCCACCCGCCTCCCAGGTCGACCCGGGCGCCGGTTCGTCCGCGACGCGCCAGTTCGAGGGCCCGAGACGCACGGCGGTCGCCCAGCGCCAGTCCACTTCGCCGGGCGACCGCCGCAACGAGGGCAGTCCCGAGCCTTGTATCATAGGCCCGAAGGATGCCCGAAGCAACGGAAACGCCATCCGGCTCGGTCCGCAGATCCAGGGGCAGCACGTCCAGCAAGGCCTCCCACCCGGCCCGGTCCGCCGCCGCCTGCCTCGCCACCGCCAGGATGCGCCGATCCAGGTCCGGCAGCTGCTGGCCGATCAGCGGGATGACGCTGCCCCGGAGCCACGACCGGAGATGTACCGGGGACACGTTGGCGGGATCCTCCCACGCCGTCACACCCTGCTCAGCCAGGTACCGGCGAACCTCCGCCCGGCCGAACGTCAGGAGGGGCCGGACCAGCCGGGGACGGACCTCCGCCATCCCGGCCAGACCCGCCGGCCCGGAGCCGGAGAGGAACCGCATCAGGACCGTCTCGACCTGGTCATCACGATGGTGCGCCGTGAGCACGACCCCCGCCCCGAGCCGCTCGAGGGTCTGGAAGAGCCAGTCGTACCTGGCCACACGGGCCGCACCCTCGCCGGTTCCGGGACCGAGGCGGAGCTGACCGGTTTCACAGGGCAGCCCCAGCGCGCCCGCCGCCGCGCTCACGGCGGCGGCGATCCTGGCGCTGTCGGGGTGGATGCCGTGATCGGCGTGCGCCACCACCAGGCGAAGGCCGTGGGCGTCTCGGCAACGGACCAGCAGGTGCAGGAGCGCCAGCGAATCCGGTCCTCCGGACACCGCCACCAGTCCGACCCCCGGCCCGAGATGGAGTCCCGCCAGGTGGCGCGCGAACGCCGTTTCGATCGGGATCACGGTTCGAACCGCTCCGGGCGTGCTTCGCGCGGGCCGGCCATGTTACGGCGACAGCCGCGAGACGACCCACGCGCCATCATGCTCACGCAGATAGCGAATCCGATCGTGGAGCCGGCTTTCCCTGCCCTGCCAGAACTCGAACTCGACCGGCACCAGCCGGAAGCCGCCCCAGTGCGGCGGGCAGGGCACGACGGTGCCGCGGAATCGTTCCGTCACCTCCCGGAGCCGTTCCTCGATCTCGATGCGGCCGTCCGGCAACACCGAACTCTGATAGGAGGTCCATGCCCCGAGCTGGCTGCCGAGCGGGCGGGTCAGGAAGTACTCCTCGGAGACCTCCCGGGAGACCGGGGTCACCCGGCCCTCGATCCGCACCTGCCGCTCCAACTCGCCCCAGAAGAAGAGCAGGCACGCCTGCGGGTTCTGTTCCAGATCCTGTCCCTTGCGGCTCCGGTAGTCGGTAAAGAGGACGAAGCCGTCCTCACCGAACGACTTGAGCAGAACGATCCGCGCCGTCGGGCGCCCCGCCCCGTCGGCAGTGGCGAGGGTCATGGCGTTCGGCTCGCCGATGCCGGCGTGCTGGGCCTCTTCCATCCAGTGCCGGAACTGCCGAACCGGATCGCGGTCCACCAAGGCTTCGTCCAGCGTCGCGCGGGTGTATTCCCGCCGGAGCTCTTCCAGGTTCATCCGGTGATCCTCCCCCGGCATTCGCCGAATCCGATCGGGACCCACCCGTCCCGCCGGCAGGTCCCCCGCATGATGATCTCATCTCCATCCTCCAGGAACCGCCGCACCTCACCACTCGGCAGGGTGAGGGGTTTGCTCCCGCGCCAGGTCAGCTCCAGCAGGCAGCCGCGCGAGTCCTCGGTCGGGCCGGAGATGGTGCCGCTGCCCAGCAGGTCGCCGGGCCGGAGGTTGCAGCCGTTACTGGCGTGATGGGCCACCATCTGGGCCGGCGTCCAGTACATCTCCAGAAAGCTGGTGGTGCTCAGGCGGGCAGGCGGCAGGCCGGCCTCGCGCATCCGGTCCGTCACCAGCAGCACCTCGAGCCCCAGGTCCACGCCCCCCAAGGCGCGGTCGTGCCCGTCTTCCAGATAGGGCAACGGGGCCGGATCACCTGAGGCCCTGGCGGCGATCGGCCCTCGAAATGGCGCCAGCGCTTCCGCAGTCACGATCCAGGGAGCCAGTGTCGTGGCGAAGCTCTTGGAGAGAAACGGCCCCAGGGGCTGGTACTCCCAGGCCTGAATATCCCGGGCAGACCAGTCGTTGAGCAGGGTGAACCCGAAGACATGGTTCCCCGCCTCGGCGATGGGGATGGGTGTCCCGAGCGGATTGCCCGGGCCGATGAAGCAGCCGACCTCACACTCGTAGTCGAGCCGCCGGGACGGCGCGAA
>Ga0315283_10006006_pt1 | contig 10787 bp, 10 predicted proteins | sample YL17G09_0_MG_FD_204541 | JGI IMG/M metagenome (GOLD analysis project Ga0315283, IMG submission 204541) | Sediment microbial communities from Yellowstone Lake, YNP, Wyoming, USA - YL17G09_0 | ecosystem: Environmental > Aquatic > Freshwater > Lake > Sediment | place: USA: Wyoming | collected...
AAACCAAGCCGGGCAAGTTCGAACTGGCCCACCAGGGGACCATCTTTCTGGACGAGATCGGGGACCTGCCCCTGGAAATGCAGCCCAAGTTGCTGCGGGTCATTGAAGAAAAGGAAACCGAACGTCTGGGCGGCACCCGGCTGATCCACAGCAACTTTCGCCTGATCACCGCCACCCATGCCCCCCTGGAAAAGATGGTCGCCCAGGGCCTGTTTCGCAAGGACCTCTACTACCGCCTGAATGTCATCCCCATCGCCATCCCCCCTCTCCGGGATCGAAAGGAGGACCTGCCGCTCCTGGCAGACCATTTGGTCCAGATGCTCAATAAGGAACTGGGGACCCATGTCACCCGGCCGGCGCCGGAGGTTTTGGAGCGTTTTCACCAATATGACTGGCCGGGAAATGTGCGGGAGCTGATCAATGTGCTGGAAAGAGTCCTCTATTCCATCGACGGCGACGCCATCCAGATTCACCATTTGCCCATTTTTTTGCAAACCCTCAAGAAAAAAACACCGGCCGCCGGCGCCGCCTCCCTCAAACGGCTGAAGGAGGACCTGGAGAAGGAGGCCCTTTCACAGGCCCTGGAAAAAGCCCATTACCAAAAACCGCGGGCCGCGCAGGTCCTGGGCATTCACCGGACAGCCCTTTATAAAAAAATAAAAAAATACGACCTGCCCCTGCACCCGACCCGCTAGAAGAAGGGAATGTATACTTTTTTCTACATGTATCTAATTAGCTACATTTTCCTAAGCCCGCCATTTTAACACCTAATAATCCAAACTGGTTTTTTATGTAGCTTTTTTTCTACACTTAGGGGATTCTGCCTTTCCCCTTTCCTTTCCCCTTTCCTAATTGATTTATACCAGTTGCAGGGATTGGGCTGGCCCGGCTTTTCTGGCCCTGCTATTGCAGGTCTATTCCCAACACCCCCCTCAATTCCAGCCAAAACCGTTAAGGAGCGTTTTTCTATGGGCAAAAAAGTCGATATCTCCGAGCCCAAGATCAAGAAAGACGATGTGCTGATCCTGTCCGACCCGGATTTTAACGTCAACAACGTCTGCCTGGTGACCGGGGCCGGCGGGGGAATCGGCCGGGCTACGGCCATCGCCGCCGCCGCCAACAAGCTCATGACCGTCGGGTTAGATATCGACGAAAAGGAGGGTCAAAAAACCCAGCGACTGGCCCGGGACCTGGGCGGGCAGATGATTTTTATCAAAACCGACCTAACCCGGGAAGAAGACCTCCAGTACGCCGTGGCCGAAGCCGCCAAATTGGGGGCCATCAAATATCTGGCCAACATTGCCGGTATTCAGCACATCGATTCCATCGAGAACTTTCCCCTGGAAAAATACGACTATATGATGCGCCTCATGCTGCGGGCACCCTTCTACCTCTCCCAACTGGCCCTGCCCCACATGAAGAAAAGCAAAAACGGGACCGGGGCCATAGGCAACATGACCTCGATCCACGCCCACATCTGCACCCTGAACAAACCCGTGTACAACCTGACCAAGTTCGGCTTGCGGGCCCTGACCCAGTCCATCGCCGCCGAAGGGGACGGCAAAATCCGCTCCTTTTCCGTCAGCACCGGCTTTGTCAAAACCGCCCTGACCTTAAAGCAGATCCCCTCACAGGCCGAACAGCGGGGCATCAGCCCAAAAGAAGTGGTGCAGGAGGTGATGCTGGGTAATTCCCGGGTGAAAGAGATGATGTCGCCGGTTGAGGTAGCCAATCTGTTTCTTTTCGGCTTCTCCCGGTTTGCCAGATACCTGGTGGGAGGAGACCTGCTCTTCGACGGCGGCATGGTTCTGACCTATGCCGAAAAAAAGGCCGGCCCGGCTTCATAGCGAAAACTCCCGGTTCTTGCCGGGTAACAATCATCCCAGACTAAAGGAGGAAGAAATGAAAAGATTGGCTTTTTTTACTGTTGTTATCTGTGTCCTTTCCCTGCTTCTGGCGCCAGTGGTCCTGGCCCAGGCTAAAGCCGCCCCGGCCAAAGAGGCGGCCAAGGTGGCCGTGAAAACGGGCGAAAAAGATGCCATCCGTCTGGGCGGCATCTGGGATTTCGCCGGTCCCTGCTACATGCTCTCCGAATCGGCGGTTCAGGGGATGCGCATTGCCGTGGAAGAAATTAATGCCAAGGGCGGCGTCCTGGGAAGAAAAATGGATCTGATCGTCCGGGATACGGAAATGAAGGTCGATGTAGGTGCCCGGGAGACCAAGGACCTGATCCTTCGTGAAAAGGTTAACTTCCTGATCGGCCCCTGCAGCAGTGGTGTGGCCTTGGCCGTCCAGGTGGTCCACTCGGAGAGCAAGGTCCTGCGGATAACTTGTATGGCCAATACCGAGGGACAAGTGGTGGACAAATTCACCCCCTATGTGGCCCAGGTGGTTCCTAATACCTATATGGAAGCCATAGCCGCCACCCGGTTTATGAATAAAAAATACCCCAACGCCAAAAAGTTCTGTACTATTGCCCCGGATTATGAATTCGGCCGCCGGGAAGAGGCCGCTTTTGAAGAAGAGATTAAAAGGCTGGTGCCCGATTCCGAGATCCTCTATCAGGCCTGGCCCAAACCCGGAGAAAAAGATTTTACCTCTTTCATCACCGCCATCATGGCCAAGAAGCCTGATGCCGTTCACAGTTCCCTGTTCGGAGGAGATTTAGTGGCCTTTACCAAACAGGCCGCCCCGTATGGCTTTTTTGAAAAGATCCCTTTTATCGCCCTCTATGACCTGCCGGTCTTTATCGCCCTGGGGGCCGATGCCCCGGATGGGGTCATGGCCTTTGGCCGGGGTTGTTTTTTCATGGACCCCAATCCCAAGATGATGGAATTTGTCGCCAAATACCGTAAAGCCCGCGGGGCCTATCCGGATTCCTGGGCCGTTCAGGCCTATGATTCGGTTTACCTGATCAAGGCCGCCGTGGAAAAGGCCAAATCCACGGATACGGAAAAGGTCATCAAAGCCATGGAAGGGATTAACCTGGACAGCCTGCGAGGAAAATTCTTTATCCGGCCTTTGGACCATATGGGCAGTGTGCCCTGCTATCAGGGGATCATTGCCAAAGACCCCAATTATCCTTTCAAGGTCTGGAAGGATGTGGTTAAGGTTCCGGGGGAACAGGTCTGGCGGTCCGAAGCCGGCGTTCGCGAGGTTTGGAAGAAGACCGGGGTTACCCGTTAACAGGGGCCAGCACCACCTCGGATCCCCCTTCCCTTTTATCGATTACTAAGGATGCTGGAATGTCTTTTGATGTCCTTTTTAACCAGTTTCTAAGCGGGATAGCCCGGGGCGCCTTGCTTTTTCTGGTCGCCTCGGGTCTATCCCTGACCTTTGGGGTCCTGCGGGTGCTCAATTTCGCCCACGGGTCCCTTTATATGCTGGGGGCCTTCCTTTCCTATAGTATCTGGAAATGGCTCCTTATCCCGGTCGTCGGCTTTTATGTGGCCACCCTGTTGACCGCCTTCATTATGGCCGGTATCGGGCTCCTGATCGAATACTTTATTCTCAGGCGCCTTTATGCCCGGGGCTGGCCCGAACAGCTCCTGGCCACTTATGCCTTGATCCTGATCATCACGGATATCGTCAAGTGGTTCTGGGGCGGGGAATTCCTCTCCATCCCCAGACCCAAACCGTTTACCGGTGCGGTCTTCCTTTTCGGTTTTCCCTTCCCCTCTTATAACTTTTTTATCATTCTCCTGGGGTTGGCCCTGGTGGTTTTCCTCTGGTGGCTGGTCTATAAGACCCGCTTGGGGGATATCATCCGGGCTGCGGCCCACGACCGGGATATGGTTTCAGCTTTAGGGATCCCTATCCCCTGGTTGTTTACCTGGATCTTTGCCCTGGGCGCCATGATCGCCGGGTTGAGCGGGGCGGTGACCGCTCCCTATGGGGCCATCGCCTTAGGGATGGATATTGAAATCATCATCGAGTGTTTTGCCGTAGTGGTCATCGGCGGCATGGGAAGCCTGCCCGGGACCCTTTTGGGTGCCCTGATCGTCGGACAGGTCTATTCCTTCGGCATCATGTATAAACCCGAACTGGCCCTGGCCTTTATCTTTATGGTCATGGCCATCGTCTTGATCATCCGCCCCTGGGGTATTTTCGGAAGGCCGGAACGCTGAGTATGGAAGCCAATCAGATGGAACAACAAAAATCCTGGAAGAAGCGGGCCTGGTGGCTGATCGTCTTAATCGCCGCCGGCCTGATTGCCCCCCATGTGATCAGTGAATTTTACCTCTTGATCTTGGGCGAGGCCTTGATTATGAGTCTTTTTGCCTTGAGCTTTAATCTGCTCTTCGGCACCATGGGTCAGCTCCCCTTCGGCCAGGCCGCCTTTTACGGCCTGGGGGGCTACGGCATGGCCATGCTCCTGACCAAATTTCAGGTCAATTTTTGGCTGAGCTTTGTAGCCGGCATCGGAATCGCCGCCCTGGTCGCCCTTCTGGTCGGTATCTTTTGCGTCCGGCTTCGGGGAATCTATTTTTCCATCCTGACCCTGGCCTTCGGCCAATTGATCTTTGTCATCATCTACAAGTGGCATGACTTTACCGGCGGTGACGACGGGATTCAGGGGGTCTTTCCACCGGTCTTTCTCAAGGACCCTATAGCGTATTATTATTTTATCCTGCTCGTCTTTTGTCTTTCGGCCTTTATCTTGTGGCGGATCATTCATTCCCCGTTCGGGTATACCCTGCAGGCCATGCGCGAGAATTCCGAACGGACTGAATTTCTGGGAATCCCCATTGCCCGCTATCAGTTGATCGCCTTTGTCATTTCCGCAGCCTTTACCGGCCTGGCCGGAGCCCTGTGGGCCCCTTTTTATCGCTCGGTGGCCCCTTCGACCTTGATGTGGATCAAATCCGGAGAACCGGTCATGGCCACCATCTTAGGGGGGGCCGGCCTTTTCTTCGGCCCGATCCTGGGGACCTTCCTGATCACCTTTGTCCATGCCTATCTCCTGGGTTTCACCCACTTTTGGCCGATTATCATGGGAACCCTGATTTTGATCGTCATCTTCCTGCTGCCGGGCGGGATACTGGGCTTCATTAAAGAAAAACGCGACAACCGAAATAAACAAAACCAACCATCCCAAGGGTGATGCGAACGTGATTCTGGAAACTAAAAATTTAATGAAGGAATTCGGGAAACTGCTGGCCACCAATGATGTCAGCCTTTCCGTGCGACCGGGAGATATTCATGCCATTATCGGCCCGAACGGGGCCGGTAAATCGACGTTTTTTAATTTGATTACCGGCTATCATATCCCCAACTCGGGCACGGTCCTTTTTATGGGAAAAGAGATCACCCAACTGCCGCCTTATCGCCGCTGCCAACTGGGGATCACCCGGTCTTTTCAAATTACCAGCATCTATCCCAAAATGACGGTTTATGACAGCGTGTTGATGGCCCTGCTTTCCCAGCAGAAGAAGACCCTTCATTTCTTCTCTTCTGCTAAGAACTATTTTAAAGAAGAAGTCTGGCGCATCCTGGAGGATGTCGGGCTGGCCGATCAGGCCCTGGTCACGGGAGATTCCATTTCCCACGGGGATAAAAAACGACTGGAATTGGCCGTAACCCTGGGGACCAAACCCGAACTGCTACTCTTGGATGAACCGACCTGCGGCATGTCCCCCGAGGAGACCGACGGGATTATGGCCTTCATTAAAAAATTGGTGGATGAAAAAGGGTTGACCATTCTGTTTACCGAACACGATATGGGAGTGGTTTTCGGGATCGCTCGCAGGATCTCGGTCCTGCATCAGGGCAGCCTGATTGCCGACGGGACCCCGGAAGAGGTCCGAGCCAGCGATGAGGTTCAAAAAGTCTATCTGGGTGGTGCGGCATGATCCTGGAAGTGAAAGATATTCATACCTATTACGGAACCAGCCACATCCTCTTCGGCATTTCCTTGCAGGTGGAAGAGGGGGAGGCCGTTTGTCTTTTGGGAAGAAACGGGGCCGGCAAAACCACCACCTTGAAGAGTATCATCGGCCTTACCCCTCCCAAGAAAGGCAGCATCAAATTTCAAAGCCGGGAAGTGATCGGCAAGCCCCCTTATACGATCGCCCAGATGGGCGTGGGCTTTGTTCCTGATGACCGCCGGATCTTCCCGGATCTGACCGTCCGGCAGAATATCCTCCTGGCTAAAAGAGATCGGGATGGCGCCATCTGGAACCTGGACCGCCTCTATTCCCTGTTTCCGAAGTTAAGAGATTTGGACAGTCATATGGGGGGCCACCTCAGCGGGGGAGAACAGCAGATGCTGACCATCGCCCGCACTCTGATGACCAACCCAACCCTGCTCTTGTTGGATGAGCCGGGGGAAGGGCTGGCGCCTTTGGTGGTCCGGGCCATGGGCGAGCAGCTCATGGAGATTAAGAAATTAGGGGTGACCCTGCTCATCTGCGAGCACAATGTGGGCCTGGCCATGTCTTTAAGCGACCGGGCCTATGTTATGGACAAGGGCACCATCCGTTACCAGGGGACCATTGCGGAAATAAAAGCCAACGACGAAGTCCGCAAAAAATACCTGATGGTGTGAATAAAACCAGAATGCAAAATCCAGGGGCCAGGAGCCGGAATGAACCCGCCAGAGATTTCAGGGTTTTAATCTGGCTCCTGGCTTCTTTATTCTTAGCCTAAGGAAAAACACCCCAACCAGGGGATGATGTTCGGCTGGTCCATTTTAAAGCATAGCGGACTCAGCTTTGACTTGCGCATTCAGCAAGGACAGGACCTCGTGAAAAAAGAAGTCTTTTATTGGGAACCTCAGGGTGACCAGGGGGCCAACCTGATCAGTCAAGGAAAGGATTTTGACGTGAACGACCTCCTGTACCGCAACCAGGCCGGCTCCCTGTTCGATATCCGCAATCAACTCCAGGGGATCAAAGCCAAAACCCTGATCCTGCACGTCAAGAACGATCAGTGGCTCCGCTACGTATTGGCCGAGGAAGCCGCCAAAAAGATCCCCGGGGCCAAGCTGGAAAGCTTCGAAAATCCGTTGGCCCATTATGCCGTTTTCCAGGCCCCGAATGCCTTGCCAGAGCAAATCAAGGGCTTTTTCAAAGAAATCGGCATGTAATAAGCGGATCGGCCGCGAGTAGAGGGATTCATTTAATGTAGCACAGCCCCGCGTTTCGCGGGGCTGTGCTTAATAGTTGAGATAATTTCTTCCTTCGTTGGTGCCTGTCCAGGGTATGGGGGTTAATACGAAAATAGTGAGGGCGACCGGCCGGTCGCCCCTACGGGTATCCCCCTCACGGACTTCCTCTCCCCCGAGGGAACGGCCCGGGCCATATATTTCCCCCCCTGGGGAGGGTCCTGAATGGCAGAGGATAATGGGGCTTTCATGCTCCGATTTGAGCTTAGAGGATTAAAATGAATCTCGGAACCTTATTGCCGCGTCACGCCCGCTTCCGGCCGGACCATACGGCCATTATCTTTGAGCACCAGCGGTTGACTTACGCCGAATTTCATAAAAGCGTCAACCGCCTGGCCAACGCCCTCTTGAATTTAGGAATATCGAAGGGCGACAAAGTCGCCACCATCCTGCCCAACAGCCTGGAGCTTTATGAGACCTACTGGGCCGTGTCCCGCATCGGGGCCGTGGTGGTACCCTTGAGCCCCTTGCTCCGAGAAAGCGGGCTGATCACCCTGTTGAACGATTCCGACACCTCGGTGGTGGTCACCAATCGATCTTTCATCGAGGTATTGAACCCCATCAAAGATCAGCTTCCCGCGATCCATTCCGATCGTTATCTCTTGATCGACAGCGACCATACCCCAGGATTTCAGGGCTATCACGTCCTAAAATCGAGGGCCGGCGATCAGAATCCCCCTTATGTGGAGGTGACTGACCAGGACCCTTACAATATCATTTACAGCAGCGGCACCACCGGCCTACCCAAAGGCATCATCCACACCCATTATGTCCGATCCAACTACTGCACCCACTTCTCCTCCGCCTACCGGATTACCCCGGAGAGCGTGATCCTCCACACCGGTTCCATCGTTTTTAACGGATCGTTCTTGACCCTGATGCCGGCCATGTACCTGGGGGCTACCTATATCCTCCATCCCCAGTTTGATGCCGGGCGGATGATCCGGACCATTCAGGAAGAAAAAGTCACCCACGTGGACTTGGTCCCGGCCCAGGTGATCGCCCTGCTCCATTCCCCCGATTTCGGCCTGGAGACCTGCGGCTCCCTCGAATGCCTGATCTGCCTGGGTGCCCCCCTTCATAAGGAGCACAAGGAAGAACTGCACCGCCGACTACCCGGACGTTTCTATGAATTGTACGGCCTGACCGAAGGCTTCGTGACCATACTCGACAAGACCGATTTTCCCCGCAAGCTTTCTTCGGTGGGTTGCTGCCCGCCTTTTTTTGAGATGAAGATCCTGAACGAACAGCGGCAGGAAGTGCCGGTGGGGGAAGTGGGCGAGATCGTCGGCCGCGGTCCGATCCTGATGCCCGGCTATTACAAACGCCCCGACCTGACCGAAAAGGCGCTCATCGACGGCTGGCTCTATACCGGAGACCTGGGTTTCGTAGATGAGGAAGGCTACTTAACCCTGGTGGACCGCAAGAAGGATATGATCATCTCCGGCGGCATCAACGTCTATCCCAAGGATATCGAAGAGATCCTCGTCCAGCACCCGGCGGTCCGTGAGGCGGCGGTCTTCGGCCTGCCTCACGAGAAATGGGGTGAGACGCCGGTGGCCGCGGTGATCCTCAAACAACCCGGCATCGCCTCCCCCGAAGAGTTGAAGCAATGGACCAACGACCGGGTGGGGGCCAAGTACCAGCGGGTGGACCGGGTCATCCTCATGGACGAATTCCCCCGCAGCACCGCCGGCAAGACCCTCAAAAGGATCATGCGGGAGGAGCTGCAGCAAGCTCTTTAGTAAAGAAATAAACGTCGAAGTTGTCTCTTGGCCAAAGAATCAATAATTTGCCTCTTTGAGGCGTCGTATTTACCTTCTTCGCGGGTGTCCCCGCCCCCACCACCTGAATAGTCCTCCCGATAAAATGATGATGCCTTGACATCATTATTTGTGATGCTATAATGCTTTCATGAGAACAACGCTGGTTATCGACGATGATGTTTTAGATCGGGCCAGGGCCCTGGCCTCCAAACGCCGTGTTCCCTTTCGAACTTTAGTGAATGAGGCCTTGCGCGCCGGACTGTCCGCCGTGGAAGTCCCCGCCACGAAAAAAAAATACCGGACCAGCCCTCGGTCTATGGGATTGCGGCCCGGACGGAATCTGGATAATATTCAGGACTTGCTGGCTCAGATCGAGGGAGAGAGCAGCCGTTGATTCTGGTCGATGCCAATATCCTGCTTTACGCCGAAGACAGTCTGAGCCCACAGCACACCCGCGCCCGTTCCTGGTGGGATGGGTACCTTTCAGGAACCACCCCGGTTTGTCTTTGCTGGCTGGTCATCAATGCCTTTATCCGGATCGGAACCAATCCCCGGGTCTTTGAACATCCGCTATCGCTGGATCAGGCCATTTCCCGGGTACAGGGCTGGTTGGACCAACCCTGTACCCGTTTGATCCATCCGACTGAGCGGCACTGGTCTGTTCTTCAGGAGATGCTAACCATCGGCCAGGCATCGGGCAATCTGGTCCCGGATGCGCACCTGGCCGCCCTGGCCATTGAACACGGGTGTGAGCTTTATTCCACCGATTCCGACTTTTCACGTTTCCCGCGGCTGAAGTGGAGCAATCCGCTGGCCAAATAAACCAGGGGAACAACCCGTCCCAAAAAAAATCCTTTTTCCGTTGCGGAGAACCCCATTTTTCATCTATAACTTGAATGACTGAAGGGGGGTTTTTCTTTCATCCCGTAATTCATTCTAACCAAGAGGTTCCCAATGGAAACCAAAAAAACAAACCAAGTCAGCCTGGGGCCGTCCGAGGACCGTTCCATCCTGGGAGACTTGATCGATGAAGCCCTCCAGGGTGGCGGCACGAAACGCGTCGACGAGCAGCACCGCAAAGGAAAACTTACGGCCCGGGAACGGGTTGACCTGTTGCTGGACGAGGGCTCCTTCGAGGAATTCGACATCCTCAAGACTGGGCGGGGCGGGGCCATCGGTCAGGAACATCCCTACCCGGGGGACGGGGTCATCACCGGGCACGGCACCATCGACGGCCGGGAGGTCTTCATCTTCAGCCAGGATTTTACCGTGATCGGCGGCTCCCTGGGCGAGGCCCACTCGCAGAAGATCTGCAAGGTCATGGACCACGCCGTCCGGGTCGGAGCGCCGGTCATTGGATTAAATGACTCCGGCGGGGCCCGCATCCAGGAAGGGGTGGATTCCCTGGCCGCCTACGGCGAGATCTTTAACCGCAACGTTCTGGCCAGCGGGGTGGTCCCCCAGATCTCCTGCATCATGGGGCCCTGCGCCGGAGGAGCGGTCTACAGTCCGGCCATAACCGATTTCACCTTTATGGTGGACCAGTCTTCGTATATGTTTGTCACCGGACCCAGCGTGGTCAAAACGGTGACCCACCAGGAAATCAGTTTTGAGGACCTGGGCGGGGCCCAGATGCACGGCCGGGAAAGCGGGGTAGCCCACTTCGTGATGCCCAATGACATCCTCTGTCTGCGGGAAATCCGTCGTTTGATCAATTACCTGCCCTCCAATAATCGCCAGACCGCCCCCATCCTGGACCTCAAGGATCCCCTGGAACGGACCGATCCGGCCCTGGACCTTTTAGTGCCGGCCAACCCCAACCACACCTACGATATGAAGGTACTGATTTACAGTAT
>Ga0315283_10006007_pt1 | contig 10787 bp, 7 predicted proteins | sample YL17G09_0_MG_FD_204541 | JGI IMG/M metagenome (GOLD analysis project Ga0315283, IMG submission 204541) | Sediment microbial communities from Yellowstone Lake, YNP, Wyoming, USA - YL17G09_0 | ecosystem: Environmental > Aquatic > Freshwater > Lake > Sediment | place: USA: Wyoming | collected...
ATCCCCCCCTCCCCTCCAGCCCTTTGAGCAGCGCCGCGACGCCCAGATCAAGACGCACGCGTTCCCGACGACCTCCATCGGGTCGTTCCCCCAGACGCCCGAAATTCGCCGCGCGCGCCTCGCGTTCAAGAAGGGCCAACTCTCGGCGGCCGACTACGAAAAGGAGATCAACGACTACATGAAGTACGCCATCACGGAGCAGGAGCGCATCGGCATCGACGTCCTCGTGCACGGCGAGCCCGAGCGCACGGACATGGTGGGGATAGGGAGGAGAGGGGGGCGCTGGGCAGTCGAGCCGCGCGCGCGCGCCCCCCCCTTCACCCCCCCCCCCTCCCCCCCCGCCTACTCTGCAGGTCGAGTACTTTGGCCAGAAGATGGGCGGCTTCACGTTCACGGACAACGGGTGGGTGCAGTCGTACGGGTCGCGCTACGTGCGCCCGCCGATCATCCACGGCGACGTGACCCGCTCCGCCGCCATGACGACCAAGGAGTTTGAGTACGCGCAGTCGCTCTCCAAGCGCCCGGTCAAGGGCATGCTCACGGGGCCGGTCACGATCCTCAACTGGTCGTTCCCGCGCAAGGACATCACGCGGCAGGCGCAGGCGTTCCAGCTCGCGCTCGCCCTGCGCGACGAGGTCGCCGACCTCGAGAAGGCGGGGTGCCGCGTCATCCAGGTGGACGAGCCCGCGCTGCGCGAGGGCCTCCCCCTCAAGCGCGAGCGCTGGGCGTCGTACCTCGACTGGGCGGTCGACGCGTTCAAGCTGGCGACCGTCGTCGCGGCGCCCGCGACCCAGATCGTGACCCACCTCTGCTACTCGGAGTTTTCCGACATCCTGGCCGCCATCGACGGCCTGGACGCCGACGTGCTCACGATCGAAAACTCGCGCTCGTCCGACGAGATGGTCGTCGCCCTCGCCAAGTACGGCTACTCGCGCGACCTGGGGGCGGGCGTGTACGACGTGCACTCGCCGGTGGTGCCGACGGTCGAGTTCATGAAGGACAAGATCGTGGGGCAGGTCGGGACCGGGATCCTCGCGGGGCACGCCGACCGGCTGTGGGTCAACCCGGACTGCGGGCTGAAGACGCGCGAGTGGTCGCAGGTCATCCCCTCGCTCGAGAACATGGTCAAGGCGGCGACCGAGGCGCGCGCGCAGCTGGCGTGAGGGCGCCGCGGGCGGGGCGCGGGCGGCGCGCGGACGACCGGGGGGGGGGGCGGTGTGCTTGCACAGTGGGGCCGCCGCCCGCGCGAGGGGGGGCGCGGGGGGGCCGCGGCGGTCGCGCGCGTGTGATCTTCGCGCGCGCGGGGGCGTGCCGAGGCGGTCGGGGCGGCGACGGCGCGCGCGCTCTAGCCTGCCGTGCGTGCGCCGCTCTTCACACCCGCCTCTCTCCCCGCCCGCCCCGTGCCCCGGGGCCGGTGCCCGCGACCGCCGCCGCGTCGTTCAGTGACCGCCGCCGAGGTGCGGACGCGTGGCGGCGCCGTGGGGTGGGGCGCGCATCCGAGATGCCGCGCGCGCGGCGCCGGCCCGCCCGCGCCGCTGCGGGCGCCTCGCTTGCCCTCGAACGGATTCTCGATCAAGAATTCACGCTTGAGCGGCGCCTGCATCCCCGCGCGCCCCCGCTCCGACCAGCCACCCCCGCTTTCAGATGCACGGCCTCAAGCGCCCGCTCGCGGTCGACGCCGACGCCTGCGCCTCCCCCTGTGGTGCGCCCGTGTCGCCTCCCAGCACTCTGGACGCCAAGCGGCGGGCGGGCCCCGCGCCGCCCGTCGCCTTTCGCCTCCTTGCGCCCTGCTCGGCCATAGGCTCCCTCTTGGGCCACGGCGGCGACGTCATCGCCTCCCTGCGCGCGTCCACCGGGGCGCGCGTCAAACTGGATCCGCCTTTGGCCGGCTGCCCGGACCGCGTGCTCCACGTGTCGGCGCCCGGCACCCCCTCTCCTTCCTGCCCCGCGACCGCCGCCCTGCTCGCCGCCCACGACCGGCTGGCGCTGGGCGACGACGGCGCGCGCTGCGATGGAGGGGACGTGGAGGCGCGGCTGCTGGTCGACGGTGGCGGCGTCGGCGCGCTCCTCGGTCGGCGTGGCGCGGCTATCGCCGCGCTGCGCGCCGCCACCGGCGCTTGCGTCCGCGTCCTGCCCGCCAAAGACCTGCCCGCTGTCGCCGCCCCCGGCGACGAGCTCGTGCGCGTCTCGGGCGCCCCAGGCGCGGTCGCCGCCGCGCTCGCGCGCGTCGCGGCCACCCTGCGCGCCACGCCCCCCCGCCGGCCCGCGGTGCGGCCGCCGCCCGCGGATTTGGTGGCAGCGCTCGGGGCCGCAGGCCTGGGGCCGACCGCCGACGGCTGGTGCGACGCGGCCGCGGCCGTCCCGCCCCCAGAAGTCGCCACCGGCTTTGTGCCGCCCGCGCTGCACGCCCTGCTGACCGGCCCGCCCAGCCCGGTGCGGGGCGGCGGGTCGACCCCGTTTGGGGGCGGGGCGTCGTCAGCCGACTCGGCGGCGCCCGGGTGGGCGTCGCCCGCGCGCGGCGCGGCGTGCTGGGCCGCCGCGTCGCCCTCGCCCACGCGCGGCGGCGGCGGCTGGACGGGCACCTCCTCCCCCACCGTGCACTGGACGCCGTCCCCGACGCGCGCCGGTGGCGCGGCGTCGTCGCCTCTGTCGCCTTTGCCGGCCGACGCTTCCACCGCCGTCGTCTCCTACCGCCTCCTCGTCCCGTCCCAAGCCATCGGCGCCGTCCTGGGCCGGGGCGGCGACACCGCGCGCCGGCTGCGGGCGGAGACGGGGGCCCGGGTGCGGGTGCACCCCGCGCCGGCGGGCGCCGCGTTTCGCGTCGTCGCGCTGTCGTCGCCCGCCGTCGCCGCCGGCCCCTCCGGCCCCACCTGCCCCGCCGCCGCCGCTCTGGCCACCTGTATCGGTCTCATCCTGGCCGACGGCGGCGCGGGCCGGGCGCGGCACGCGGTGCGGCTGCTCGCGCCGGCCGACGCGGCGGCCTCGGTGTTGGCCGCGGCGGCGGGCGTCGGCGCCGCCACCGGCGCCGACGTGCGCGTTGATTCCATCGACGCCCTTGGCGGCCCCGCCGCCCTGGCCACCGCGGCCGCGGGCGACGCGGTGGTCACGATCGACGGGTGCGCCGCAGGCGCGGGCGCGGCCGCGCACATGATGGCGTCGTTGCTGCGCGGCGCCGCGGTGCGGCAGGCGCTGGCGTCGGCCCACACGTCGGCGTGCGGGTCGCCGTCGTCGGGGTCGAGCGGCGCCGGCGCCCCCGCGCCGCGGTCGCCGCCGCCACCGTCGCCGCTCGGCGCGCGCGACTGGGCGTTTGCAGCCCCGACCGTGGTCACGCTGTCTCTTTGCCCGGCGCAGGCGGACGCTGCGCTGGCGCCCGCGTCGCTGGCCGCCGTCGCCGCCGCTTCCGGCGCGGCCGCGCGCGCGGTCGCCGGCGGCTCCGCGGTCGAGCTGCGCGGCCCCCCCGCGTCCGTCGCCGCCGCGCGCGGCATGCTGCAAGCGTTTGTGCTGGCCGCAGGGGCGCCGCCGCTGCCCGTGGCGGCGGCCTAGTGAGAGAGAATGAGGCGGCGAGGGTTTTCGATTCTGTCCTCCTCCGTTTGCCGCGTCCCGCCCTGCCTTGACCTGCTTCCCCCCACATCACCACTACCGACCCCACTTGTTCACGGCGCGCCCTTTTGTGTGTTGCAAGGACCGCCGAGCCTGAGCACGCACGCCCCCACCCTCCTCTTTTTCCACGCGTGCGACGCCCTTGCCGATTTGCGTTGTGGAAGTGTAAGCCCCCCCCCAGCCCCGAATTTTGTGTGTGATGGTTGGGTGGGAAAGAGACCCCTCTCTCTCCCTCCTTCAGTAGTCGTTCGGAAAGAGGCGCGGGTTGCGTGGCGGCGCCTGCGTCTCGCGCGCCGGGATGAACGGCCCCGCGCCTGCCGCCGCCGCCGCGGCGCCCGCGTCCGCGCGCGCCGCGTCGGGCAGCCCGGGGTAGCGGGTGCGGGGCGCGCGGCGGTACCAGGTGGCGCGCAGCGCGACGCCCGCGCGCGCGGCGGCGACCTGGTGCGCGACCAGGGCGTCGGTCGTGCCCGGGTCGACGACCGACGCGGCGTCGACGCGGCCGCGGGCGGCGGCGGTGTGGCACCACTGGGTGAGGCGGGCGAGGTTAGCGGGGTTGTGCGCCGCGCCGGCGGCGAGGTCGGCGAGCGCGGCGCGCGCGCGGGCGGCGGGGGGGCGGTAGGCGCCGCCGCCGCCGTCTTGGGGGGCATACGGAGGCGGCTGGTGCCCCGGGGCCAGCCCCCAGCGGGTGGGCGGGGCGAGGCGGGGCGGGGTCGGCAGGCCGGGCGGCGGCGGGCGGCGGGGGGGGGCGCCGGGGCCGCCGGGGGCGGGGGGCACGCCAGGGACGAAGAGGACGGGGAGAGGCAGCGGCCCAGGGGCGGCCGCGAGCGCGACAGCGGTGGCGGCAGGCGGCGGCGGCGCCTGGTCGGCCGCCGCGCGGGGGGCGAGCGGCGCGCGCGCCGCGCTCGCGCGCTCGCGCGTGTCCGCCACGATCGTCTTGTGCACCGCAAACGGCTTGCCGCCACCGCCTCCCTTGGCCAGGGGCGGTGTCTCTGCCGCGGCCGCGTTCTCCTCGTCGTGGTCGCCCCGCCCCGCGCGCGGCAGGAGGCCGCCATCCTCGCGCGCGCGCGCGGCCACTTGGACAAGGGCGTCGGTGGGGAACGGGGTGCCGGTCGCGGGGCGGCGCGGCGCGCGCGAGACGGCGAGCGCGGCGAGCGCAGCAGGCAGGGCGCCGGCGCCCGACCCGCCGCCGCCCGCCACGTCCGACGCAAGGGAGGTGGGCGTGGTAGAGTCGTCCAGGGACGCGGGCTTGGGGGGGGACGGCATGATGGGAGCTGGGGAGGAGGAGAGAAAACGGGGGGGTGACAGGGGAGGCGAGGCGGGCGCCTCGGACCCGCTGCCGGCGCCCAAAAACGAGTCGCCGAGGCAGGCTATGCCCGCGGCACTCGCCGGCGCGCGGGTGCGCGGCCGCCGAGGCGGGCGCACGCACCCTCGCCAGCGCAACCGCTGCGGCCCGCGACGACCCCCTCTGCCACTCTCTCCGACGCGCCTGGCGGCGCGCTGGGCGTTGAAAAGAGGCTGTGGCGGGCGCCGGCGCGGCGGCGGTTGAGCGGGCGCGAGGCCCGGGGGCGGGGAGTGACACACAGGCGTCGGCCGCGCGCCGCTCCTCCCTCCCCCTCTCTCGCTACCCCCGCACCGTCATCCGCTTCATCCCGCGCTTCTGCTCCACCTTTTGCTTCTTGGCCACGTACTTTTCCCGCTCCGACAGCGTCATCCGGGCGAGCTTGGCCTTTTCCCCCTCGCGCTTCTCCCGGCGCAGCCGCTCGGCGGAGCTCTCGCCGGCGGCGCCCCCACCCGCGCCGCCCGCCTTCCGGGTCGCCGCCTGCGCGCGCGCCGCCGCGGCCGCCTCGCGCGCGGCGGGCGTCATGGCGTGGGCGGCGAGGGCGTCGACCGTCGCGACCGCCGCGTCGACGAGACACGCCGCCGCCTCGAGGCCCGCCGGATCAGGCACGCTTGGCAGGTCGATCGTCACCATCAGCTTGCGCTGCGCCTTGAGCGCGCCGTCCGACACGAGGCGCAGGCAGCGCAGACGCGGGCCGGCGGTCACCAGCGCGCGCCCGATCGGGCCGCGCGCCACGATGTCGCCGAACGCGGCCTCGCTGTCGCCCGCGGCGACGAGGGGGGCGGGCCACTTGCCGCGGGGCGTCGGGAGGGGCTTGGCGAGGGCGTCCAGGGCGGGGTCGGCGTCGCGAGCCGCGTCGACCGCGGACTGGCGCCCCGCCGCGAGCGCGACAGGGGGAAGGCCTTCAGGCAGGGGAATCGAGACGTCCACCGCGTCGGGCTCGGCGCTAAAGAGGGCCCAGACGAGGGAGAGGGCGTCCTGGCGGGGGATGAGGCGGAACGCACAGAGGCACCCGACACTGACCCCGCGCCGGCCGGACGCCCACAGGTGGTACTCGTTGGCCGAGTCGCGGACCAACAGAGGGGGGCGAGGGGCGCCGGCGGGCGCGGTGGAAGGGCCGACCAACGCAAAGTGGCGCGCGAGCACGGGCGCGAGCGCGCGCGCGTAGGCTGCCGCCAGGTCAGCGTTCTTCTTGCGCCCTTTGACGTATTGCGAGGCAAACGCAAAGAGGATGGCGAGGCCCAGGGCCTCGGTGCGGCCCGGCGCGCGGGCGGCGGGAGCTGGCGCCGCGGCCGCAGGCTGGGCCTTGAGCGGCACGGGCTCCGGCGTGGGCACGGGCGCTGGCGCGTCTTTTGGGGCGTCCCACGATGAGGCTGGGGAGGGGGAGGCGGCGTGGGCGGCCGCGGCCGCGGCGCCGGCGCGCCCCAATCCCCTCAATCCTTCCCCGCCGTACCAGTGGCTCCGGTCGCCGTGATCGCCAGCAGCAGCGCCAGCAGCAGCGCGGCCGGCAGCCGCGGGAACGCCATAGCGGGCTGTCGCGACTGAAGCAGAGTGCGCGCTTCGATGCTCGCGCCCCACTCCTCGACCCCCCCGCACCGCAGCCGCGGCCCGCACACGGCCACCGCTGCGCCTAAGAGTCCGCCCCACTCCCGGGCGCGGCCGCCAGCATGGACCGCCGCCCCGACAGCGGCGGGCTGAGACCAATGTCCGCGGACGACGCGGCGCCCGCGCCCGAGCCTCCTCCTCCGCCCGCGGGCGGCTTGCTGGCCCGCGCCGTCGCCGCGGCAGCCGCTCGCCTGGGTTTCGGGGGGCGCGCCGCCTCGTCGTCAGAGTCGGACGCGTCCGCGCCCGGCGGCACCAGCAGCGGAGACGAGGCGGGCGACGCGGGTGAGGCTGCGGGGGGCGGCGGGGCGCCATGGCGCCCGGCTCAGCCGTTCGGCGCCACGCTCCGATGCGCCCAACCCCCACCCTCCCCTCCCTCCCTCCCCAGCCCCGCCCTCCACCTCCGACCCCGCCCTCGGCCAAGCCCTGTCCGACCTGCACCTGGAACCCGGCGCGCCGCGGCGGCCGCCGTCCGGGTCGCCCTTTGGCGCGCCGCCGCCCGCGCGCGCGCCGTCGCGGCTCACCCGCGCCGCGCTGGCGCGCGCGGCGTCCGTGGCCTCCGGGTCGGACTCGGATGCAGGCGTGGTGGTCAAGAAGCTGGAGGAGCCGGTGGTCGAGGCGGCCGCGCCGGCCGACGAGGCGGCCGGGGCGGCGCCCCCCGCCCCCCCCGCCGAGCCCGTCGAGACCCTTCCCGCCGTCCCGCGCGCCCCCAACGAGACGCGGCTTAGCACGGCACCCCTGCAACCCTCCCTCCTCGATCAAGCGGTCGCCCTGGTGTACGACCCGGGGATGGAGGCGCACGCGCCGCCCGGCCCGCACGTGGAACGGCCAGCACGCGTCGCGGTGCTCGCCGCCCTCCTGCGCTCCAACGGCATGGCCGCCCGCTGCCGGGCCGTCGCCCCGCGCGCGGCCACCGACGGCGAACTCCTGCGCGCGCACTCGGCCGACCACGTGCGCGCGGTCGACGCGTCCTGCCCCCCCGGCGCGGCCTCCTACGACCGGGGCGACATGTTTTACTCGCCGGGCACCGCGTCGGCGGCGAGGCTGGCGGCGGGTTGCGTCGCGCAAGCCGCCCTGGCCGTCCTCTCTGGCGAAGCGCGCCGCGCGTTTGCCATTGTCCGCCCCCCCGGCCACCACGCCCAGTGCGCGCGCGCGCAGGGGTTTTGCTTTTTCAACAACGTGGCCCTGGCGGCGATGGCGGCGCGGGAAGCGGGCGCGGCGCGCGTGCTGGTCGTCGATTTCGACGTCCACCACGGCGACGGCATCCAAGCCCTCACGCTCGACCGGCCCGACATCATGTACGTGTCCCTGCACAGGGGTGGAGGTTTCTATCCCGGCACCGGCCACCCGGTCGAAGCCGGCACCGGCGCCGCGGCCGGCAGGAACCTCAACGTGGCCTGGACGCGCGGCGGCCTCGGCGACGCCGAGTACGACGCGGCGTTTGACCTGGTCGTCATGCCCGCGGCGCGCGCGTTTGATCCCGATTTGGTCCTCGTCGCCGCCGGCTTTGACGCCGCGGCCGGCGACCCGCTCGGCGGCATGGCGGTCACCCCGGCCGGCTTCGCCTCGATGACCCGCCGCCTGCTCACCCTGGCCGGCGGCCGCGTCACGTTGGCCCTGGAGGGTGGCTACAACGTGAGCGCGACGGCGGCGTGCGCGGCGGCGTGCGTCGAGGTGTTGCTCGCCGACCGCGACGGGGGGCCTCCGCCAGACGCCCCGCGCGCGCGCCCCTCGCGCGACGCCGCGCCCGCCATCGCGGCCGCGGCGGCCGCGATGGCACCCCACTGGCCGGCCGCTTTGGGGCCGTTGGGCGATGCCGCGGGGTTCAAAGCGGCGTGGGGCGACTACTGCGCGGCGGCCAAGCCGCCGCGCGCGCTGCGGCCGCGCGCGCCGGGCGCGGCGGCGGCGTGATGGTTGGTGGTGGTGGTGGTGGGTGTTGAGAGGGCTGGGGCAGGCGGTTTGTTGTCCCTCTCTCGCACGGTTGCATGGAGCGGCCGCGCCGCCGCCCTCTTCCCCTTTTCTTTCTCGCGCCACGAACCCCTCCTCCCCCACTCTCTCCCCCTCACGCCGCCGCCTTGCCCTTGCGCGCACGCCACGCCGCGATCCAGGCGCGGGCCTCGGCCGCGTTGGCCGCGGGGTTGGACGCGCCGCCAGCGGCCGGCGCGGCGGCGCGCGTCGCGCCGCCCGCAGTGACCCCCTCCTTGCCCTCCTGCGACGCCGCCACCGCGACGGAGGCGATGGCGCCGGCGATGACGCCCGAGACGGCGACGCCGTTCGGGGAGGACGCGCCGTTGGTCAGGGTGGCGGCCGCGGTGGCAACCACCGGTGCCGGCTTGGCCTTGGGCGCCGGCTTGGCCTTGGGCGCCGGCTTGGCCTTGGGCGGCGGCGTGGCCAGCATGTCTTGGAACGACATGCCCATGCCGGACGACGGCGCGGCGGCCGGCGCGGCGGCGGGCACAGGCTTGGGCACGGGCTTGGGCGCGGGCTTGGGCGCGGGCGGCGCCGCGGCGGCCACGGGCGCCGGCTTGGGCTTGGGGGGCGGCGTGGCCAGCATGTCCTGCAGGGACATGCCCAGGCCGGACGACGGCGCGGCTGCCGCGGGCGCGGCGGCGGCCGCCGGCTTGAGCACCGGCGCGGCGGCCGCCGCCGGCGCGGCCGCCGCCTTGGCCACCGCTTTCGGCGCCTCGGTCGCCTTGATCACCGCGGGCGGCAGCGAGGACGCCGCCGGCGCGGCGCCGGCCTTGGGCAGGGGCAGCGGCGACTCCTGCGTCGAGGTCGGCACCGACCCAAACGAGACGGACGCGGGCGCGCCCCGCTTGAACGGCGGGGGGGGGACGAATTTCTCGCCCTCCTCGGAGCCCGACTGCAGGAACGACTGCTTGGGCTGTGGAGAGAGCGAACGAGGGAAAGAGGGTAAGGCGGCGCTTATCGCGGGCCGCGGCGCCCGCCATCGCGCCTGCCGCGCCCTCATTGCCGCCCCACGCACGCCCCTACCACCCCCACCCACCCCGCTCCCCGGCTCTCACCGCGGGCGCGACCTTGACCTCCGGCACGGCGCCGCGCGCCCGCACCGCGGCCAGCAGGGCGTCCGCCTCGGCGCGCTGCTGCTTGTAGGTGCCGGCCGCGTGTGCGGCAGGCGCAAAGGCCTGGGGATTGGGGGTGGAGGGGTGGGAGGCGGGGCCGCGGCGGCGCGATCTCCCCGGCGCCGCGGCTGCCGCCGCCGCGGCCTGACGCGAGCCCCCACGACCCTCGGCGCGCTCTCAGAACAAAGCCATCCTCTCTCTCTCCCCATTCGCACCAGGACAGCCGCCGCCGCGGCTGCCACGAACGCCGCGCCGGGCGCGGGCGCCGAGTCCTTGGCCGCCGCGCGCGCGGCGACGGCCGGGCGCCGGGCGACAGGGACACGAGCGGGTTGGGCGGCGATGGAGCGCATGGCGTGGAGGGAGAAAGACGGGGTGGGCGGCGGGAGAGTGGAGAGGGAGATGCCGGGCGTCGGCCACACCCTCTCCTCCTCCTCCCCGCCCCCCACCATGCCCCCTCCGCGCGTCCTCATGCTCGTCGGCGACGCCGTGGAAGACTATGAAGCCATGGTCCCCTTCCAAGCCCTGCTCGCTGTCGGCGCCGCCGTCGACGCGGTCTGCCCCGGCAAAGCGGCCGGTGACAAAGTGCACACCGTGGTGCACGACTTTGAGGACGGCCACCAGACGTACACCGAAAAGCCGGGGCACGGGTTTGCGGTGACGGCCGAGTTTCACGCGGGCGCCGTCGCTTCCTATGACGCCCTCTTCCTGCCCGGCGGCCGCGCCCCCGAGTACCTGCGCCTGAACAAAGACGTGCTCACCCTCGTCCGCTCGTTCGTCGATGCGGGGAAACCCGTCGCCGCCGTCTGCCACGGCGCGCAGCTGCTGACCGCGGCCGGCGCCGTCTCGGGCCGCACGCTCACCGCCTACCCCGCGTGCGCGCCCGAGTGCCGCGCGGCCGGGGCGACGTTCAAGGAAACGGCGTCTGACGGCGTCGTCGTCGACGGGCCTCTCATCACCGCGCCCGCGTGGCCGGCGCACCCCGCGCTCGTGCGCGAGCTGCTCAAGGCGTTGGGGACCACGGTGACGCACAAGTGAGGCGTGTGACGATGGACGGCGGGCGACACGACTGCCCCTCTCTCTCACCACTCGCCTCCACCTTCCTCCTCCCCGCCCCCTCCTCCCTCCACCGCCCTCACGACGGGCGCCAGCCGGGCCGCCAGTTT
>Ga0315283_10006010_pt1 | contig 10783 bp, 2 predicted proteins | sample YL17G09_0_MG_FD_204541 | JGI IMG/M metagenome (GOLD analysis project Ga0315283, IMG submission 204541) | Sediment microbial communities from Yellowstone Lake, YNP, Wyoming, USA - YL17G09_0 | ecosystem: Environmental > Aquatic > Freshwater > Lake > Sediment | place: USA: Wyoming | collected...
CTACTTGTTCTTCGTCTCTACTTGTTCTTCGTCTCTACTTGTTCTTCGTCTCTACTTGTTCTTCGTCTCTACTTGTTCTTCGTCTCGGGCTTGTCACGTATTCCCAGCGTCGCCTTCACGACGGGCCCGAAGTCGAAATCCTTGATGACCTTCGTGTCATTGACGGACAGAAGGGTGATCTGCGGCTCGGAATCGAAGTATCCTTCCCGGAAGTAGAGGTTGAGCACCTTGTGTATGTAATCCTGGGTCTCGTCAAAGTCCTTTCCAAGGCCCATGAGCACGCCCGCGCTGTCGGAGGCGATATTCAAGAATTCCGGGAGCTCCTTCATTGTCCATATCATGGCCTTCCTGCGCTTAGCGATGTTCGCCCCGGACGCCAGCCTGTAGGAGGCGAATGCCAGTATATGCGAGCCGAGCATCTTCAAGTCGGGTATCCGGACGGTTTCCAGCAGGTTCTCGCCCAATAATCTCTTCCTTATCTTCGTTACGGACTGCCTCGTAACGCCTATCTTCTTGCCGACATGATTGTCCACTATGTCGGGGTTCGCTATCAGGCCCATGTAGACCCGCTTCTCGATGTTGCTCAGCCTCATCTGGCCCCGCACGTCCACCTCGGGTATCTCGGGCTCTTCGGCCTGTGCGGATTCGACTTTGAATATCCTCCTGATGATGTCCGCGAACCGGAAGAAGTTGAGATTCCTCGAGTGCGCATATGGGAACACGTTCTCGGCACCCTTGGCGGGCCGCTGGTTGATCAGGCCTTTCTCGATGAAACTGTCGACCAGGATGTTGCCCGCGTTGAACGCATCCGAGTACGTCGTATGAAGGCGGATCGTGATGAGATGGAACCGGTCCGCAAATGCGTAGATGCAGGAGCCGACGGGCCCGAGTATCTCCTTGAAGCCCTTAACGGCGTCCTCGGGCTTTATGGTCGGGGATATGCGGAAGCAGTCCACGACCATCATCTCGCAGCCGAGGCGGCCCAGGAGCGGAATGCGGACCGTTTTGAACCAGCCGGCCCTCTTGAGCCTGTTCCGTATAGCGGTGACGGTGCTCATCTTGAGCCCTATCTTCTTGGAAAGGACCCGGTCGTTGGCCGTCGACCACTTCACCACGGCATAGAGCACCTTGCGCTCGTTGACCGATATGTCGTTGTCGATTGCGCTCGATTTGGCCAAGACATTCTTGCCGGACTCTTTGGTCACCATTAATCCACGTCCCCGCACCGGTGTTCCCAATATGCCTCGGGGTTATCTTATTTTGCCGATAAGTATATACCCAATGGCTGGAAAGGGAGCATATAAAGGGCTCGCGTGTGAATGTGTTAACTTGCCGACGGGACCGGCTCGCCGGCTGGAAATATTGCCGACTGATACAGGAACGGGGTCGCCATTCCGCGAAGATGGACGGAGAATCCGATGGCACTCACCTGGTTTCCGACTCGTCCGCGCCTGCCTCCGCCTCCGACTCCATGTCGAGGAGGGTCCTTATCTGCGCCACGGCGTCCACATCTTCGGCCCTGGTCACCTGCGTCATGGAGGGCTTGCCCTTCTGTGAACTCAGCTCCTTGTTGAGGTCCGCCTTGAGCTCCGCCAGCATTCCGGTGAGCATGAGGGTGCTGTTGGAGGCCACGAAGAACTCCAGCAGGCTCTTCTCCCCGAGCACGCGGGCCCGTATCACCAGCTTTTCATCCCTGCCCTTGACCTTGCCGTAGTACCAGGCCTCGCCCACGAACGGCTGCTTCTCGACGAACTCCCTCACCAGCCGTGCATCGTGGTGCTGGACCGCGGACTTGGCGATGTCGAACGCCTTGGCCAGCGTAAGGCTGGGAGGCACGGAGAACACCTTCGTGTCCTTCTTGTCCAGCTCCTCGGCCGCCATCCTCTTGAGCATCGCCGTGTTGACATTCTCGTCGGTATACATTATGGGGCACACGACCGAAGCGGTTTTCCTGGACAGCTTGAGCATCTCCAGGTTCCCGTGGGCATCCTTGTAGGTGAGAACGCCCTCGACGGCGGTCTCGGTGCATATCTGCGGGTCCAGATAGAATGCCACGGTCCTCTTCTCCCTGGGCTCCACGTCCTCGAGCAGAACCTCCCTGCCGTCACGGGTGACATCCGGCTCTATGTGGTCGAGCCTCAGGTTCTTCTCGTTGTAGACGAGCTTGAATGTCACGGCCCTGATGACGGTGTCCATCTGGTTCTTGACGGCGACCTTGAGCCTTATGAATCCCTGGTAGAACTCCAGCTCGCTCTTGAGCGACACGTGGCCGGATGCCGCCGTGGGCTGTGGCCTCTCCGCGGGCTGGTAATTGCCCAGCGTCGCGAGGAAGCGCTTCGCACCGGTCAGCTTCGCCTGGCCCCCGTCCCACTGGGGGAGGATGCTCGAATACTCGCTCTCGATGTTCTTGACGGTCGAGCGCATCTCGTCCCTGAACTCCGGCGGCTCGCCGCCGCACACGACCACGGCCAGAATCACGTGCTCGCCCTTCTGGAGCATGATCTTGTTCTCGCCGTATTCCATGGAGCCAAGCTCGCCGCCATCAGCGGCTCCGAGGCTCTCATTGACGAAGCTCTGGACCGCAGTCAGCATGCTGGTCATGATGTCGACATCCATGTCCGCCTTGATTCTTCGGGTGGCGTGCTGTATGAGCCGGCCGTCGCGGTACATCAGGAAGATGTCCTCGATGGCGAACCCCTCGGGCGCGACGCGGGGCTCCGGCTTCGCGGCTGGCGCCGCAGCCACCGCTGCGGCCGCGACCACTGGTGCCGTCGGTGCCTCGGCGGCAACCGGCTTCTTCGATATCGTTGCCTTTCCCTTACCGGCCTCCGCTTCTTCTTCCTCCTCGTCTCCGGCGTCCTCTGCTTCATCCTGCGCCACTTTGCCCTTTGCCGGCGCAGGCGGTTCCTTCGGCTCCGTCTCCTCTTCGGGCGCCCAACGCCCGTCCTTCTTCTTCATCCTGGACCTCCAGAAGGCCAGGCCGCCGACGGCCGCGGCAATGACGACCACGAGCGCGTACATCCAGTTGGTGTCCTCTATCTGCGTGACGGACACCTTTTCCACCGTGAACGACCAGCTGACACCCTCAAACAGATTGGTCCCGTTCAGGTCCCTCGCGAATGTGCTTACCGTGACATTGTAGGTCCTGCCGTAAGCGTATTTGCCATTGGGCATGAAGACGAAGACCGTGCCCCCGTTGAGGCTCTGCCACTGCCCGTCGATGTACGGCACGATGCTCACGGCGTTCCGCACCGAACTGAGGTTCATGGGCCTGTCGAATGTCAGCTTGATTGGCTCGTTGGGAACGATGTCCTCGCCTGTCGGGGTGTATTCCTTGAGTTGTGGCCGCTCCACCTGCGGCGTCCCCCCGCCCACCGTGAACGAGAACGAGTACGTGTCGCCGAGCCCGTCGATGACGCCGTTTTGGTTGCCGTCCAGAGGATTGCTGCTCTCGTCCAGCGCCGCCGATGTCACATTGACGAAATATTTTCCACCGGGCATGGCCACCGATGCCTTGAACTGGATTCCGTAGCCTTTCTGGAGAAGCCAGCTCCAGGTGCCGCCAACAGCGGGTGATATCGAGCACGCGGCCTCCGTGGTGCTCTTGTTCATCCATTCGCTGAACAGGAGCGTCACGGTCTCACCCGGGGACACATTCAGCGCACCGTTCGACGGCTGGGCCATGACCACCCTCGGAAGGTCCGAGTCAGGGTCGCCCTGCGATATCGTGGTGAATGACCACGTGAACGGGACGGCCACGAACTTCTCGGCAAGGCTCTTTGCCGAGGTCAGGAGCGTTACATTGTATCTCGTCCCGTAATCGAGCTCGGCGCCCAGCGTGAAGTTGAAGCTCGTGAGGTTGATTTTGAAGAACGACGATATATCCCTGGGCGGCTGGAGGCTTATCGCCGCGAACACCGATGCAGCGTCCATGTCCCTGTCGAAGGACACGGAGATGGTGGGCTTGACGGGGACACCGGTCCCCTGTGGGGTCCACCATGTGACCTTGGGCGAATCCGTGGGAATGGTAACAGCCACGGTCGTGAAGTTGAATGTGAACGGGGCGGCAAGGTGAACACCCAATGTATCGGTGACGCTCGTTGCAACGGTGACATTGTGCATCCTAGACGGCTGGAAGAACACCGCACCGAACGAGACATTCGAGTCGTTGGCCCACTTGGGCGATGACAGCACCGCAAGCGGCTCCACGGACACCCCGTTCTCCACGGACGACCGGTTCATGGGCTTGCTGAAGCCCAGCTCTATTGCCGCGCCTGAGAGAGCGATGTTGAATGTGGTCGGTGCGGCGAAGACAACCTCGGGCGGTGCGCCCGCGGGACTCACGGTCGTGAACGCCCAGGAGAAATCGTTCTGGAGGCGGGCACCCTGAACGGTTCGTGCGCCTGTACGCAGTGTGACGTTGTAGACAGTGTATTCCGCGAGGCCCGGCTGGTCCAATGTCAGATTCATACCATCCTGAGACCAGGAAGCGATTGCAACAAATTCGGGTGTGAAGTCAAGCGCAGCGGATACCGTGGTCCCGTTCATGGGCTCGCTGAATTGGATGAATAGCGATGTGTTGAGCGGGACATCGTTGCCCTTCGGTCCATAATCGACCACCATCGGGAAGCGGGCGAAGTCCACAGCTGTTTCGCCTATCGTGACAATTCCACCCGTGGCGCTGGTGACATTCACCGGAACGGTGAGGTACCCTCCGACGGCCTCGGCCCTGTGGGCGAGGACATACACGTTGATGGCCTGCGTGAGGTTCGATGCCGCCATTATGCCCGACAGATTCCCGGGGGTGGACCACTCGACAGTCCCGTCGCCGCCGATGTCGATGCTGACATTGGACGGTCTGCTCTCTGATGTGTAGTCGATGACGAGGCCTTTCAGGAGGGCGGAGCCGTTGCCGTCTCCGGTCCATCCGGCCTTCCAGCGGAGCGCCGTGCCGTTGGACGAGAAGTATTCCCAGGTGTCGTTCCGGCAGTTGTCCCATGTCGTGCCGTTGTCGGCAGAGAGGCCGAGGTTCAGCTGCGTTCCGGCAGGAACGGTGCAGTTCAGCACCGGGCGCGCCGCGACGATTTTGCCGTCGGAGACCGAAGCCACGATGCCGGAGCCCATGGCGCCGCCAACGAGGTACATCGAATAGTCCATCCGGAAATCCCGCAGCATCGGGGTCGCAGTCTCATCCGTCGTGTTGAGCGTGATGTTGTATCGAACGTAAGGGCCCCATTTCGTGAAGTCCGATTGGGTGTAAATCCTGTTGAGGCTGATATTGCCCCAGTCCGACCAGGTCTGATTGTCGGCCGAATGGCGCGCCATGACCAGGACTGAGGTGCCCGAAGGGAGCGAACTGGACCATCGATATTCCACCGATTGGGGAACCACCGGCAGCCTGTACGACCCGTTGAAGGAGCCGGAGCCGAAGAATGTCGGGTAAAAGGCCCGCCCGTAAATTTCCGAGGTGGCCCCGCGATAATCCTGCCAGACCGCCATGAGACGCCCGTCCCGGCCGACTGCAAGGGATGGGAATTGCTGGTCGTTGGTCGCATTTATCACCAGCGTCTCGCCGCCCACCTGCTGCTGCGTCGTGGAATTGAACACCTTCATGTAGATCTCATACCCGCCGTTGCGCTGGTCGTGCCACGCCACGATGAAGTTGTCCTCACCGTCCAAGGCGACCGCGGGATACCCCTGTCCATTCAGAGCGCTGCTCACGACGGTCTCCGCCCCGAGCGGGGCCCCTGTCATCGAGGAGAATACCCGGGCGTAGATGTCGCCCGCACCATCGTTGCGCTCGTCGCCCCACGCTATCATGAAATTGCCCCTGGAATCGACCGCCACCGCCGGGAATTGCTGCGCATTCGCCGCCGTGCAGGCAGCGATGACTCCGCCGGTCTGAGCGCCGCCGGCATTCAGTATCGCCGCGTAGATGTCCCAGCTCCCGTTCCGCCTGTCCTCCCAGGACACCACATACCTGTTGTTGGGGAGGGCCGCCACGGCAGGATGCTGCGCGTCGTTGGATACCGCCACGACGCTGAAATCATTCCCGATCTTGTTGAAATCGGAATCGTAAATCTGGGCGTAGAGCTCCCAGTGGGTCCCGATTCGGTGATCGCCCCATATGATGATGCACCTGTCGTTGGAATCGAATGCTATGCATGGCGAGGTCTGCTCACTTGTCGCACCGCACACCTGGATATTGGTGCCCATTTTGTTCCCGCCGGCATCGTATCTCTGCGCGTAAATGTCCCCGAGATCGTTCCCCGCATTGGTCCAGACCACCACGAACTCTCCCTTGGAATTGACGCCCACAGCCGGCAACTGGTCATCGGTCGACAGGTCGGACACCGGCAAATCGTTGCCCAGTACGGTGCCGTTCCTGTCCAACCGCTGCGCGAAGACGTCGTCGTTCCAGTTCCTGTGGTCGCACCAGGTGACCACGTACCCTCCGCTCGGGGTCGCCGCCACCTTGGGGACTCGCTGGATAAGATTTGTCGAGACCGAGACATCGGGGAGGGGCTTGTAATCGCCAATGTCAAGCCTCAGCCCGGCCCCATCACTGACGGGCTTGGCACGGAATGTGCCGTTCCCGAACACCGTCCCGACTTCGAGGTCGATGCCCCACTCGTACAGGACCGGAGTGACGGAGGGTTCGCTCGTGAACAGCGTGAGGTTGAGCTTGATGCTCGGATATTGTGATGCATTGACCAGTATCGGGTCGCCGTTCTTCATGTATGTCTGGAGCTTGTTGTTAGAGGCGTCCGTGACATTGACCCAGTATCCGGTCCTTTCCGGCGTGAGGACGTCAACGGAAAGGGTGCCGTACGTGTTGAAGAACGGGGACAGGGCTCCGGTCCCGATGGTCCCCCACGGCTTGTGCGGGGTCGAGATGACGGATGCATATACGTTGTCATAGGTGCCTCGGGCGTCCTCCCATGCCATCATGAAGAACCCGCTGGAGGCCACGGCGACCGAGGGGTACTCCTGGTTGTTCATGGCAACGGAAATGGGCATGTCGCCGTTGAGCAGAAAGTTGCCCTCGGCATTCAACAGCTGGCCATAGATGTCGATGTTCGTGCCGCCGTTGCGGGCGTCGGCCCAGGCGATGAGCGAGGTGCCCTTCCTGTCCGTGGCCACCGTCGGCCACTTCTGGTCGCCGGCCGCGTTCGTTATCGGGAAGTTGCCACCCAGCTTTGAACCGTCCGCATCGAACCGCTGGGCATAGATGTCGTAGTCCACCACGAGGCGGTCGTCGCTCCACGCGACGATGAACGAATCATCCTTGGCGATCGCGATGGCCGGGTAGAGCTGATTCTGGTATTCATTGGAGACTCCCACCTCGTTGCCCAGCGCGCTCCAGCTCGAATCGTACCTCCGCATCCATATCTCGCCGAAACCGCCGCGGTTGTCGTCGTAGACGATGATGACATTGTTCTTCGAATCCGTCGCGATGGCGGAGTAGAGCTCCATGGCGATGTCCGTGCAGACCGCGACCTCGCCACTCTGCGCGCTTCCATCCGGTGCAAACCGCCTTGCGTATATGTTGTAATTGCCGCTGCGGTCGTCGTTCCAGCTGATAATGAAGTTGTCCTGCCGGTCCATGGCGATGGCCGGCACGCCCTGGTTGCCGCTTCCGATGTTCACCATGAATTGTCCTGTGAATGCGAATCCGGTGTGGTCGAATATCCTGGCGTATATGTCCCAGTTGCCTGCCTGATTCGTCATCCACGCCACCACGAACTCATCCCTGGAGTTGACGGCGATGCACGGGCTCTGCTGATCGCCTATGCCGTTTGCGATGATGATGTCGTTGTCGATGGAATTCCCGCTCGAATCGAATCGCCTGGCATAGATGTCGCTGTTGCCGAGCCGTGTGTCTCCCCAGACGACAATGAACTCACCCATAGAGTTCGAGGCGACTGCGGAATAGTACTGGTTGTTCAGCTGAGCAGACACCGCATTCGCATTCCCGGCGAACAGGTTCCTCCCGAGCTCGACCCCGTCCCTGCTCTTCACGGTCGCGTTGGACATGCCTTTGAAACCGGCACTCTGGCTGGTGCCAACACCCCACTTCTTGAGGATGGGGCTGATGTTCGGTGCTGTCGTATTTATGGTCAGCCTCATCACGAGCTGCCGGTAGGGCATATCCCTGACCGCCCAGAGTGAAAGGTCTATCGGGTCGCCGCCCATGAGGCCACTCTGGAGCGTCGTGTTGTTGGTCGCCGGGTCGAGGATGTCGACCGTGTAATTGGTGCCATTGGGGAAGTCGCCCTGGACCATCACCCTCGAATAGGCTGAGACGTTCAGAACCGGCGAGAGCAATGACGCGTTGAGGCTACAGTCCCAAGTCCTCACTGTGTCCGATACACGAATCTCGTCGATGTCGCCCTTGAAAAAGTTCAGGCAGGACAGCCAGTATGCCATCCAAAATGTCGAACCGGAGCCGGTGGTGAGGCTGAGGCTCTGGTTGGATTCAGGCACCCCGTCCAGGTAGAGGGTGCCCGCGCTCCCGTTGTAAGTGAATGCTATGTGATGCCAAATGTTGTCCGTGAGCGTCGATTTGGATTCGAAATCGTAGTTGTACCCCCAGAATGCGAAAGCGCCGTCCTGGTGGTTGTTCAATCCGGTAATAATGGCACAGGTCTGGGTCGAAGCTTCGGCTCCCCAGCCGGCCAGGCAGGTGCTTCCCTGCTTGAAGTCGCTGCTCCTGGCCCTGAGTTCCAATGTCCTGGCCTGGTTCGAGACGGGGAACGAGTTCGAGGTCGCCGAGGCATACTGGTCGACGCCGTTGAACCTGAGCGCCTTTCCGAACCTGCCTTCAATCCAACTGGGCCCGTTGACAAGCGTAGCGTTGTTGCCCTTTCCGCTGCTGTCGAGCGCCACGGCCCCGCTATTTTCGTCGAAGTGCCACAGGCCAACGGTGTGCTCGTCGGCCTTGAATGGCTGTCTCAGCTCATTTAACAGGCTCAGGGAGCCTGAAACGTCAAGGGTCAGGTTGTCCAAAACGGAGCCGTTGACGCCTATTGTGCCGGTGCCGTTCCGGTCCCATTCGGGGGCTCGCCACCACGCTTCGGAGGCTGTCTCCTCCCACCAGGAGCCCAGTCCGCCGAGGCCGATGCCGTCCGACGAGGAAGAGACATTCCCCCTGCCGGTGGCGCCGTTCCAGAGAGCGCTGGAATTGAGCGAAAGGAGGTTGTCTACGAGCAACGGCTGTCCCGTGATGCTCAAGTTGGCGCCGTTGAAGACGCCGTCCACGGGCACCTTGAGGCCTGTGACGCAGGTGCCGCCGCCGGGCGGGAACGTGCAGGATGCCGATGGCGTCACCTCGACTCGGGTCCAGTCGGAGAATGCGCTGGGCAGGGGAATGGACATCAAGACGACAATGACGAGGCATACAAATCGGCGGATACGGGCCATACGAGGCACCTTGGCTGCGCATTATTATCCTAGATACTTAAAGGCTACTGTAATCACGGCAAATGTCATTTGTGTCCAAGACATCAAAATATGGCCTTTGGAGAGCGTTAGCCTGTTTCACGGATAACGAATTGGCCCGACGCGCACAAAGCCGAGATTCTTGACGGTCAGCCCCGATCATTCAAGGTTAATGTTGCCCGAAAGCTATATGTGCGGTCCCATGAATGGTGACGTCATGAAGCCGAACTGCTTTGGGGACCTTGGCAAGAGGGCGTCGTTCCTGGGCAAATGTCTCTCCTGCGAATACCAGAGGGAATGCGTGAAGCCGGCCAAAGGCCAGACCCCTGGCGGTCGGGCCCATCGGCCGAGATGAACGATACTGCACTTTGACGGGGCCCCGTATTTTGGCGGCAGGGACCCCGCATGAGCGTTGGAATTTGGTGGAGGGCCGGCTTTATGAAAAAACTCAATTTTTATTGCGTGGCACGAAGATGCTCGACGCCAAATAAAGGGAGCTGGAAATCTATCCATCGGTCTTCGGTTAAGCCCATAGCCCCTCTCGGAAACGCTTGCGGTTGACATGCGGGTCCAGGGCCTCGCTCGTCTGGATGGCTATGAGATCACCGATAGTGAAGTCAATCCCCAGATACTGCATTATTGCCATCAGGTACTTGTCCGCACCCTCGGCGAATATCGTGCTCCACCGCATCTGGGTGAACCTCACGGCTGCCCGTCCTTGCTCCTCGCCGATTTTTCGTATGATATTATAGATGAGCCGGCTTACCAGGAGCACGAGGATTGTCGTCCAGATCAGCGCCTCGACGATGAACTTCTTGGTCGTCTTGATATGATCGAGTGCATACTTGCTCTTCAGCTCCTTGAAGATAAGTTCGATCTCCCAGCGTGCGGAATACAGCTTCGCAATCTCCTCGGCGCTCAATACATCCGCGTTTATGTTCGTGATGTACAGATGGTATTTCTTCTCCTCTTGGTTATAGACAGCCACAAGCCGGAAGCGCGCCGTGTCCGCACTCTCTTTGCCGTCGTAGACCCGGCGTTTCAGCCTTACCTCGACGATAACATCGATGATCTGTCTCTGCAGCTTGGGCAGCACCTCACGTAGACGCGTCCCCACCATGTCGATGCTATTGCCTCTGCAGGTACTGTTCATGCTGATTATCAGCGGGTCGGCAATGTCCTTCAGTCTCGAGACGAAGTAACCTCCGTTTCGCTCTATGCGCGCAAACAGCTGATGCTTGTAGAACCCGAGGTCGAAAAGTAGGATGCGGTCCTTGATCCACGGGCCTATCCTGAGCGTTTTTACCTCGCTCACCCTCTCGCCGTATATGGAAACGCTCTT
>Ga0315283_10006012_pt1 | contig 10782 bp, 13 predicted proteins | sample YL17G09_0_MG_FD_204541 | JGI IMG/M metagenome (GOLD analysis project Ga0315283, IMG submission 204541) | Sediment microbial communities from Yellowstone Lake, YNP, Wyoming, USA - YL17G09_0 | ecosystem: Environmental > Aquatic > Freshwater > Lake > Sediment | place: USA: Wyoming | collected...
GATGTGCCCGCGGTCGGCGAGAAACGCTTCGACACCCGCCAGCTTGACATCCGGGTCGGTCACCCAGTCGTCAAAGCGTGCCATCAGCGCGCGCTTGGTGACGACCGGCAGCTCGGACGGGGCGAGGGGACGCTGCGGCAACCCGCGATAGAGGTCGCGGTAGAACGGAGAGTGGGTCCGGGCAAGCTGCACCAGCGCGTCGAAGCGGTGGCGCGCGGCGGCGTCGATCGCCGCGCGGCCGGCGCTGCGCGTCCACCAGATTTCGGACGCCCGCGCCACCCAATTCCACCAGGCGATCGAAGCGCGGACCGGCTCCGGCGGGTGAATTGAACTACCTTCGTGCTGCGCACTCCGGTATTCGCCCTTGGGGCGGCCCGGCGGGCTCATTGGACGACCTTCGTGCTGCGCACTCCGGTATTCGCCCTTGGGGCGGCCCGGCGGGTGAATTGAACTACCTTCGTGCTGCGCACTCCGGTATTCGCCCTTGGGGCGGCCCGGCGGGTGAATTGAACTACCTTCGTGCTGCGCACTCCGGTATTCGCCCTTGGGGCGGCCCGGCGGGCTCATGCGTGTCACGGTCGAATTCCCCTGTTCCTGGCGCCGCCGCTACGCGCGCGACGGGCTTTCCGTGGATCACACCAGAGAGTCTACGCCGCTCGCGGCGGCCGCAGGATGAACGCCAGCGCGCGCTCCGCGATCCTTGACGTGTGTCAACCACCGGCCCTGCTCCCCGCGTATTCTAGGATTGAGCGGCCGCGCTGAATCGACCCGTCACTGAAGGTACATTACGATTTCCGCCATTGGCAAAGGAGGCGGCGATGCATGCGATGGTCCTGCGGTCCCCGCGCACGGCGCTGGAATACGCGCGCGTGGCGGACCCGCACCCTGGCCCCGGCCAGCTGGTCGTCAAGGTCCATGCCTGCGGCGTGTGCCGAACCGACCTGCACGTCGTCGACGGCGAGCTGCCCGACATCCGGCCCGACCTCATTCCGGGCCACGAGATCATCGGCGAGGTGGCCGAGATCGGGCCGGGCGTCGAGGATTTCCGCTGCGGCGAGCGCGTGGGGATCCCGTGGCTCGCGTCCACGTGCGGCCGTTGCCGCCATTGCCGCGCCGGCCGCGAGAATCTCTGCGACGCAGCGCGGTTCACCGGCTACACGGTCGACGGCGGCTACGCGGAATGCGTGGTGGCCGACAGCCGCTACTGCTTTCCCATGCCGGCCGGTGTTTCCGCTGTGGAGCTCGCCCCCTGGCTCTGCGCCGGGCTCATCGGCTATCGCGCGCTCGGCATGGCCGGCGACGCCATGCATCTGGGAATCTACGGCTTCGGCGCGGCAGCCCACCTCATTGCCCAGGTCGCGCGCCATCAGGGACGGCAGATCTATGCGTTCACCCGGCCCGGGGATGCGGCGGCCCAGCGGTTCGCGCGGGAGCTGGGGGCGGTGTGGGCCGGCGGCAGTGACGAACCCGCGCCCTGCCCGCTCGACGCGGCAATTCTGTTCGCTCCTGTCGGCGCGCTGGTGCCCAAGGCGCTCAGGGACGTCGACAAGGGCGGGACCGTCGTCTGCGCGGGCATCCACATGAGCGACATCCCGCAATTTCCCTATGCGATCCTGTGGCACGAGCGGCGCATCTGCTCGGTTGCCAACCTCACGCGGCGCGACGGGCTCGCGTTCATCGACGTCGCGCAACAGGTCCCGGTGCGCGCCGCGGTCACGCCCTACGCGCTGGCCGACGCGAACGTCGCGCTGGCCGACCTGCGCAACGGCTCGCTGACGGGGGCAGCGGTATTGACCATCACCTGAAACAGGAGAACACGCTATGGCTCTGGTCCTGACCGAGATCCGCGATGCCGTCGGCATCATCACGCTCGACCACCCGGGCAAGCGCAACGCGCTCGCCAAGGTGCTGGTCGACGACCTCATCGCCGCGCTGAAAGACTTCGAGGCACGCAAGCTGCGCGTAGCGATCCTGCGCGCGGCGGCGGGAGCCAAGGTCTGGTCAGCCGGCCACGACGTCGGCGAGCTGCCGGAGTCGCGGCGCGATCCGTTGGGATGGGACGATCCGCTGCGCTACCTGATCCGCGAGATCGAGATCTTTCCCGCGCCGGTCATCGCGATGGTGGAAGGAGGCGTGTGGGGCGGCGCCTGCGAAACCGTCTTCGCCTGCGATCTCGTCGTCGCCGCGCCCAACGCGACTTTCGCCGTCACCCCCGCGCGCCTCGGCGTGCCCTACAACATCGCCGGCATGCTGACGTTTCTCAACGCGTCCTCCATCCGCATCGCCAAGGAGATGGCGTTCACGGCCAGGCCCATTTCCGCGGAACGGGCCGAGCGCCTCGGCATGATCAACTACGTCGTCCCCAACGACGATCTGGAACGCTTCACCGTCGCGCTGGCGGACGACATCGCCGCCAATGCGCCGCTGTCCATCGCCGTGATGAAGGAGCAGCTGCGAATCCTGGCCGGTGCGCATCCGATGTCGCCGCAGGGCTTCGAGCGCGTGCAGGGACTGCGCCGCCTCGTCTACGACAGCAACGACTACCAGGAAGGCATCCGCGCGTTCAAGGAAAAGCGCAAGCCGAACTTCCGTGGTGACTGAGCGCGGCGACTGAGCGCGCCGCTCAGGGCGTCCGGCGCAGGCGCGCGATGACTTCGACCTCGATGCGCAGCTCCGGCCGCGCCAGCGCGGCCACGACGACGATCGTGTGCGGCGGCCGGTGCGCGCCGAAAAAGCTGCCGCGCGCGGCGAGCGCCGCCGTCGCGTCGGCGCCATCGACCAGATACGTGGTGATCTTCACGACGTCCGCGGGCCCGCAGCCGGCGGCATCCAGCACCCGCGCCAGATTGGCATAGGCCTGCGCCGCCTGCACGGCGACGTCGCCGGGTCCCACGAGCTCGCCTTGCACGTTGCGCGCCACCTGGCCGGCAACGAACACGAGATCGCCGACGATCGCGGCGTGCTCGTAGCTCGCCGGCCGGTAGACGTCCGGGGGACTCACCAAGGTGATGGCATCAGGGTCGGTCATGTCACGCGCTCCGGTGGTCGCGGCCCCATGGTGACCGTATGGTCTCCGCCGCAGGCCCGAGTATTTCGGGTTTGGCGATCGGGGTCAAACGTCGACACCCCTGCCGCCTCGGGCGCCAGCGATTTGACCGGTGTCAAGACCGCATCAAGCAGAGTCCCGCGCCATGATCCACGCCAAACTCCCGGACGAGCCTCTCGGATGCTGTTACGGCGAGCCGATATTGGTTTCGGATACAGGCAAGGCGCAACGGTGGCATTGCAGCGAAGACGGGCATTCGGAACTTGAGGCGATCCGTGATGGGCGGAACCCATCGCGCAACGACAAGGGGTTGACCATGTTGAACAGGAAATTCGGATTGGTTCTGGCAGGGACGGTCTTGGCGCTGGGCAGTACAGCGGCGTTCGGGCAGGCGGACACGCAAAAGCAGATCGACGACCTCAAGGGCGCCCTGCCCAAGTTTGCGGTCTTTGTGCGCCGGATCAAACTCTCCGGGCCCCGTTTCCTGAAGAATGAGACGCTCAAGCGCCTGCAGGCGCACGGGGAGTCTGTATGCTGACCGAACGCATTTCGCTCAACCGGCCGCTGCGCATGCTCGCGCGCACCCTCTCGACGGTGGCGGTGCTGATCGCATTCGACGGGACGCCGCCGGTAACGGCCGGTGAGACGACCAAGGCGTCATCGGCGGGCACGCTCGTGCAGGTCACCCCGGAGATGGAGGGCGCCGGCATCGTGTCGAGCGGTGTCACGCTGCCGCCGATCCCGCCCGCGACCGGCGACCGGAAGAACCGGGTGCCGTCGTGGGGCAAGCCGCTGCCCTATCCGATCGTCATTGCCGACCGCCGCAACAATCGCCTGCTCGAAGTCACGCCTGACAAGCGGATCGTCTGGGAATTCCCTTCGCCGAGCCTCAAGGTCTACCGGGGAAACGAGGATGTCAACTTCTCTCCCGACGGTCGCCAGCTGGCCGTCAGCGAGGAAGACAATTTCGACGTCCACATCGTCGACTACGAAAAACGCCAGATTACTTGGACCTACGGCGTGCCGGACACGAAGGGCAGCAAGCCCGGATTGCTGAACTATCCCGACGATGCCCACCTGCTGGCCGACGGCAAGTTCGTGACGGCCGACATCCGCAACTGCCGCGTGCTGATCATCGATCCCGCGGACAACCGCATCGTCACCCAGTGGGGCAAGCCCGGGCAGTGCCGGCACAATCCGCCGCACCAGCTGGGACACCCGAACGGCGCCACGCCGCTCGAGAACGGCGATCTCCTGATCACCGAGATCTCTGACGCCTGGATCTCGCGCATCACGCGCGAGGGCAAGGTGCTCTGGAGCGTGCGCGCCCCGAACATTCACTATCCTTCCGACGCCTTCCCGACCGTCGACGGCAAGCAGGTGATCGTGGCCGACTTCTGGAAACCCGGGCGTATCGTGATCTTCGACCCCGCCACGCGCAAGGTGACCTGGGAGTATTTCGTCGCGGAAGGCGACCGCATGTTCGACCACCCTTCGATCGCCCGCGAACTTCCGGACACCGGCGACATTCTCGTCGTCGACGATCTGCGCGACCGCGTCGTGGTGATCGACCGCAGGACGAAGGAGATCATCTGGCAATACGGGGTGACGGATACGAAAGGCCACGCTCCCGGTTACCTCAACTATCCGGACGGGTTCGACATCGACGTGTTCCGCGACTGGAAGGGGGCACTCGCGGGGCGTCAGGCCACCTTGGCGAAGTAGCGCCCGCCCGACTCGGTGGCCCTCCCCTCGGCGACGAGCTTGCGCAGGTGCGCAAGCAGCGAGCGCGCCGCGATGCCGTGCAGTCCGGGGTGGGCGTCCGCATACGCCTGCGGCACCAGCTCGTCGCACGTTGCGCCGTCACGGCCCTCGAGTGCCGCGACCACCCGCGCCTCGCGCCATAAACGGTGCGCGACGAGCCGGCGGATTTCGCGATGCGGCGAGCCGATGAGGTAACCATGGCCGGGGGCGATGATGGCGATGTCCTGTCCCAGCAGTGCGTCCAGCGAGCGCAGGTACGCGAGCATGTCGCCGTCCGGCGGGTTGATGATCACCGTCGAGCCCTGCATCACGTGATCGCCGGTGAAGAGCATCTTCGTCTCTTCGAACAGGAAGCACAGGTGGTTGGAGGCGTGCCCCGGCGTGTGCAGTGCGCGCAGCGTGATGCCGGCAATGCGCAGCGGCTCGTCGTGCGCGGGAAGCCAATCCGGAGCGAATCCTCCATCGTGGGACTCGCAGGCCGGCGCCGGATGGCCGATGACGCGAGCGCCGGTGGCCGCTTGCAGGGCCCTGGCCGCCGGCGAATGGTCGCGATGCGTGTGCGTGCACAGGATCCAGCGAATGCGTCCTTGGGCCGCTGCGAGAATGGCGGCGACATGCGCGTCGATCAACGGGCCGGGATCGATCACGGCCAGCTCCCCTTCCCCCACCAGATAGGTGTTCGTCCCTGGCCCGGTCATCACGCCCGGGTTGGGTGCGATGAGACGCGTGACGAAGCGATCGAGCCGCTGTGGCACCCCCGGAACGAGATCGTAGCTCGTCTGCATGGTCTCGTCGGGATCGCTCCAATGGATCTCATGGTACGGCGCATCTGCGCGGCGGAAGATCCTTGGCCCCTCCCTGCCCTGCGCGACCGCCGGGCGATTGGTCTCGATGGCCTTCTTTGCGAGTGCGTGGAGCAGCGCTTCGTCGACCGTGGCGAAGCGCGCGAGATCCTCAAGAACGGCACGGGTCGCGAACGCGATCTCGATTTCCCGGCGCTCGGCGCGCGCGATCGCATCGGCCGGCCGCAACCACAGGCTGTGAACCGTTTCCGCGTTGTCGTGCGACCCTTCCTGCTCGCGCGGCGCACGGGCGATAAAAAAGCGCGTGTCGAAACGGCGCGGCCGAACCGGCGGCGTGACCCAGTGATCGTAGTAGTGGATCTCGTGCGCGGGTAGCGCCAGGCGCTGCCCTGAAAGCAGGTCCGCGAAGGTCAGCTCGCCGCGATTGAGGGCGTCGCGATGATCGGCCATGCCTGCGCAACGTTCAGGCGCTACCGGACCGCCGTCCTCATCGTGCGCGAAGAGGATCCCCGCCTCCTCGAAGCATTCCCGGGCAGCCGCCGCCCAGTAGGCCAGCGCGCCGGCGGACAGCCCGAGGCGCTCGTTGGCGGCCGCGTCCGTCAGGCCGACGATCCGCGCCAGCATCCTGCCGTCGGCATCGGCGCGGTCCAGTGTCCCCCCCGGAAACACGTAGGCGCCGCCGAGAAAGGCTGCGCGCTCGGCGCGCCGCAGCATGAAGAGCTCCAATCCCGACGCGGCGTCCCGCAGCAGGATCAGCGTCGACGCCGGACGCATGGAAGGCGCAATCTCGTCTGGACGTTGCAAATCCGTGTTCCGTCGATGAGCGGGTGCAGAGCGTGGGTGACCGGGGTCCGGCGAATCGCGGAACCCGTCGCGCGCACCACACTCTGACAGAATCCGGGGTCACCTTCCAGACCATGAACCGAATGCGACCGCGGTCATTCGGGTCTCCAAGCAGTCCATCGCTGAGCAAAGCATGGATAGCGAAGATCAAGCGTTTCTCAATCCTGCAATTCTTTCGATCAACGACCAGATACTGAATCGCATCCTTGTGATTGGACACGATCCGCAGCTCCTTGTCCGTCAACCCATCGGGTCGGTCTCCGAGTTTGACGAGTCTTGTTGGGCTGGTAGAGCGGCGCCCTATCCTTCGGCTAGAGGTCGTCCGGAGCCCGATTCCCAGCCTTCCATCGCTGCAAAATACCGTGTTCCCCGTCCGACACCGGCTTGGGTGAGCAGGCCGTATCGGACAAGCTCCTCCAGATCGCGATAGGCGGTTGCGCGTGAGACGCGCGCAAGATGCCCGTATTTATTGGTGCTCATGCCGCCCTCGAAACCACCCGGTCCGGCATCCAATATCCGATTCACAGCCTTCCGTTGCCGTTCGTTGAGCGGAGCGTGGACGCGTTCCAGCCAGAAGCGCGCCTTGGCCAACGACAGATCGATAACCATCTCGGATGCGCGACACGCCTCCTCAAATTGCTGCACGAACCATCTGAGCCACCGCGTGACGTCAAGACCGCCTCGGGAGGCAGCCGCCAGCTCCGCGTAATAGTCGTTGCGGTGCTCCGCCAGGCGACGCGAAACGCCATAGAGCCGCTGGGCAAGATGGGCGTCCTGCGCCAGAGCCAAGTCGATGATCGCGCGCCCTACCCGTCCATTGCCATCTTCAAATGGATGCAGCGTCTCGAACCAGAGATGCGCGGTTCCAGCGCGGAGAAGACCGTCGATGGGGCTGTCACGCGAGCTATTGAACCAGTCGAGAAAGCGACTCAACTCGCGCGCCACGCGCTTCGACGGCGGCGCTTCGAAGTGGACTCTCTCGCGTCCTATCGGACCGCTCACGATTTGCATCGGCGTCAGGTGAGTGCGCAGCGCACCGGACTTCACCGCCTTGATGCCAGCAAATCCGGTTGGAAAGAGCGCGGCCTGCCAACCGCATAGTCGCTCTACCGTCAGTGGCTCACGCCAGCGCCAGGTGGCGTCTTCCATGAGGTCGATCAGTCCTTCGACCGTGCGTGAGGCCGTCCCAACCAAACCCATTCCCAGGCGCCGTGCAACGGACGAACGCACCGCAGCAAGGTCGAGCTTTTCCCCTTCGATCCCGGCCGTCGCGTTCGCCTCCTCCACCCAGATTTCGGCCAGCGCAGCGCCCAGGTTGGCTAGACCCAGCGCCTGCGCCTTGCCTAGAACGCGGCCCTGCGCACTTCGCGCCTGGCTGAGCACAGGCGCCAGTACCTTCATGTCGAAGACGAACTTCGGCCAATCCGGCTGCTGCCACATCCACTGAGGCGTGTTGGTCATTTTTGCGCTTCACAATATGAAGCGTGCATCATACTCTCTCGCTTCTGCTTCGCGCAAACTTTGGTCGGCCCATCCGGAATCGACTATCTGCGGAGCACAGTGCGTGGCTCTGCATCGCCAGTTGCCCGCGGCCTTTCCAATGTGCGCACACGGCGACTCCAGCATCGCATCATCCCTGGATTCGCCGCCCAAGGGTTTGATCTTCTCCCTCTGTCGAACGCAGCAACTCATTTGTTGCCTTGGGGGTCAGACTAGTGCAGACTGGTCGCATTTTCGTGAACGAGTTCTCCGCCATGGCCGATATTGGTGCATACGCCGCCAAGACGCACTTGCCGCAGCTTCTCGAACGCGTGGAGAAGGGAGAGCGCTTCGTGATCACCCGCCACGGCAAGCCGGTAGCGGAATTGATTCCCGTTGCCGCGCGGGACGCCGTGGCGATCGCACGGGCGATCGCTGAGGTCCGGGCGGTCCGCCTTCGCCTGGCGCGGCGTGGGGTGCGACTGCGGGACGTGCTCGGCAAGAGCAAGAACGTGCGCGACCTCGCGCATGAGGGTCATCGCTACTGATGGCTTTCGTGCTCGATTGTTCGGTCACGTTGTCGTGGCTGCTGCCCGATGATCGTGGCACCGCGACCGATGCGTTGGCCGACGAACTGGAGCGGACGACGGCGGTCGTGCCTGCGATCTGGCCGTACGAAGTAGCCAATGCGCTGCTCGTGGCGCAGCGTCGCACGCGCATCGGCGACGATGACCTGCTCCGCGTCCGGCGCGCGTTGGCCGCGTTGCCAATCGAGGTAGAAGCGGTGGCAAGCGACAACGTACTGTCCGCGGTGTCCGACCTCGGCCGGCGGCTCGAAATAACGAGCTACGACGCAGCTTACGTTGAGCTTGCAGCGCGGCGGCGTTTGCCTCTCGCCACGCTCGACGCACGGTTGCGCAAGGCTTGCGTCGCGCTCAAGGTTAAGGTCATACCGTAGCCGCGATCGAAATTCGATTCAGACACCCGTGCACTGGGTAGCGAGGTCGAACACAGAGTAAGTCGTATTCTCAGACTTCACTGGATCAATCCATCGCAAACCAGGTTTCGAGTCCGGCGCCATTGGCCTCGTCATGATGACTTGGTTTTTGTCACGCAATAGTCAACGCAGCGCCAAGCAAGAAAAAGGGCTGCATGGCTGCAATGTCATGACCGCCTGCGGGCGCAAGGCTATGACTACACCTTCGACGGCCCACGCAGCTCGCTGCTGATGACCTGGCCGATCTACACCGGCGGCAAGGTCGGCGCGGCCCAGAGACTTCGCGAGGCCGAGCTCACGGGCGCCAAGGCCGAGCTGCTGGGAACTGAGGAGCAACTCAATTTCCAGCTTGTCGCACGCCATTTCGGACTGCGCCTGGCGGTCATCGTCGAAGGCCTGCGCCAGACCCAGCTTGGCCTTGATTGCAGGGCGAGCTGTTGGCCACGGCAGTGCGCGCAGCCCATTTACCTTGACATGGTGGCGGACCGCCTTTACTATCGTAAGACGCCAACTCGATACAAACGTAATTCACTCTAGTCCTACAAGAACGCCTGACACGCTTACACGCTTCGGATCCGTCATGACCACGATTCAACGCACCTTCCGCGCCGAAGAGCGCCTAATTCTGGACGCAGAGGCGTTGGCTCAGGCGCGCGGCATAACGCTCTCGGACGTAGTTCGGGCGGCCCTGCGCAGCGAGCTCGAGCGCAACTACGAAGCCCGCCTGACCAAGCTCGCGAGCGAATTGGGGGCGACCGATTACGCCGAATACAAAGAGATGGAAGGCACCCTTGGTGACGGCCTCGAAAACCACCCCGCCTAAGCGCGGCGAGATCTGGTTCGCGAACCTCGAGCCGCAGACCCACGGTATTGAACCCGGCAAGGAACGGCCGGTATTGGTCCTTCAACGCGACTCAATCAGCGCCGCCGAGCACTATCGGTCCGTCATCGTTATTCCGGGCACTTCACAACTCAAGGGGACTGGCACCGCCATGCCACTTCGGGCGCGTATCCTCGCACGGGCGAAGCTTCACAAGGACACCGATTTCCTGGTTGGCCAAGTGCGGGCGATTGCGAAGGGACGGCTCACCCGCGGCCCGGTCGCCATGCTTTCAAAGGCTGAGACCGATCTCATTGCCCAAGCGCTTGCCGAAGTGTGCGGGCTCCCACCACCGAGTTTCACCGGTTAGCGAAGGCGTTGGCTCGGAATCCGAATGGGCTGGCGTAGCGACGGCGCCATAGAAATTGCGCTGAAGGAAAAGGCCACCAAAGTGGTGGCCTAAGTTCTTGAATATTGGCGCGCCCGGCAGGAATCGAACCCACGACCCCCTGGTTCGTAGGGGCTGGTGCAATATATTTAGTATTTAATATCAGTTGCTTACGACGCCTGCTTAACACCAAGTCTAGCCAAGGTTAGCGGTGCTTAGCCACGCTTAGCCTCATTGCGTTACAAATTCACTACGCTGAAGCAATCGAGTGCGTAGCAATGGTCGATCGTATTCTTGCGGACCAACGCCGTTGCAAAACCGATTCCGAACGAGTAAGTTTGCCAGATGAGTTCAAGTCTCTACGATGAGATCGTCAAGCTCGATGCGGCGACACGGTTCCAGCTCGCGCAGGACCTTCTGGACAGCATCTCGAGCGAGGCATTTTCACCACCGATTACAGACGATCAGCGTAGCGAGCTGCGCGCTCGGCTGGCATATCATCGGGCGAATACCGACGAACGAACCGTTTCGCTTGCTGACATAAAGGCCAAGCTCGGACTGACGTAGTGCGCTATTCGGTCCGTTACAAGCGCGCCGCGGCCGCCGAGGTCGAGAGCGCCATTGCCTGGTACGCAAAGCCCG
>Ga0315283_10006013_pt1 | contig 10782 bp, 12 predicted proteins | sample YL17G09_0_MG_FD_204541 | JGI IMG/M metagenome (GOLD analysis project Ga0315283, IMG submission 204541) | Sediment microbial communities from Yellowstone Lake, YNP, Wyoming, USA - YL17G09_0 | ecosystem: Environmental > Aquatic > Freshwater > Lake > Sediment | place: USA: Wyoming | collected...
GGGCACGATGCCGCAGGTGAAGCACACGTACCGCTACTTCATGTCGCGCTACTCGTTCATGAACGAGAAGGGTGTCGCGATCGCCGAATCGACCTTCAGCATCGACACCTCGACCGAGCGCGGCAAGAAGGTCAAGGACGTGATGTGGACCAAGGGCGACGGCCTCGTCGACTGCTGGATGGCGCAGGACGTGGCACTTGAGCGCGCGGCAACCGCCCGCGACGCGGTGCGAATCATGGGCAAGCTCGTGGAGGAGTTCAGCTTCCTCACCGAGACTGGCGGCGGCGGCGAGACGATGACGATCACCGACGGCAACGAAACGTGGGTGGCCGAATTCTACGGCCGCGACATCTGGGCCGCTGTGCGGATCCCCGAGGATCACGTCTTCGTGGCCGCCAACCGGGCGCGCATCGGCGAGATCAATATCGCCGACAAGGCGAACGTGATGGCCGCGCCCAGGATCGTGTCGTTCGCCGTCGAGCAGGGCTGGTTCGATCCGAAGGCCGGCAAGCCGTTCGTCGTGCACGACATCTATGCGCCGGACGACCCGGTCACCTCGTCTCGACGCGAGTGGCGCGTGTTCGACCTGATCGCGCCATCGCTCAAGCTGCCGCCCGACCGGGCGCGGTACCCGTTCTCGGTGAAGCCCGACAAGCCGCTCACCCTCGAGGAGGTCCGGAAGATTCAGGCCGACTACTACGAAGGCACGCCGTACGACATGACCACGGGGCCGGCGGCCGGGCCCTGGGGCAATCCGATCCGCTATGTGAATCGCGGCGGCAAGGGCTCCTTCGAGCGCAGCATCAACGTCCAGCGCACCTACTACCTGCATATCGCGCAGGTGAACGCCTCACTGCCGGAGCCGCTGCGGGGGACAAGCTGGTTCGGCTACGGTGCGCCAGCGACGTCGTACCTCACGCCCCTGTGGGCGATCATGGACGAGATTCCCGCGTTCCTGAGCCGCGGTGATCGATACGGCGCGTTCGATCGCGACTCCGGCTTCTGGACCAACATCTACGTCCAGCAGATGGCCGAACTGCACTACAACGAGGCCATCAAGCACGTCCGCGCCGCGCGAGAGCCGCGGCAGCAGATGCTCTATGCCGTCACGCCCAAGGTGCTCGAACTGACGGCGCAGACGTACGCGAAGGACCCTAAAGCCGCGATCAACCTGCTGACGCAGTTCGGCTCGACCAACGCGATCGCATGGCAGCAGGACTGGCTGAAGCTCGGCGACTTGCTGCTCGGCAAGTACGCCATGGGCATGGTCGACGGCCAGACCGTCGGCTACCCGCAGTGGTGGAACGAGATCATCGGCTTCAAGCCGCTCATCCGGTAGGTGGGCCGAAACCGCCCGCCGAGAAACCAGGGAACAAGCGGCCTGTTGAAAAGCGTATAGAACTGATATGGCCATCACACCACCCGACAACCCGACTCCTCAGAGACCGCTCCGCCTGTGGCCCGGCGTGCTGATCGTGGCGCTGCAGTGGCTCGTCAGGTTCGGCATCCCTGCTGTTCTGCCCGAGGCGCAGATGGCAGGGGTCGTTGGCGAACTCGTCGGCTGGTTGGCCATCGTCGTGTGGTGGGCGTTCTTCAGCCGGGCCCCTCGGCTCGAGCGCTGGGGTGCCATCGTCATGATGATCGTCGCGATGGTCGCGACTCGGCCCATCACCCACGAGTCGATTCAGAACGGGATGATGGGGCTGATGTTCGTCATGTACGCCATCCCGGCTGTGAGCCTCGCCCTGGTCGCATGGGCAGTGGCCAGCCGTCGCCTCTCTGCCGGACCTCGGCGGGTGGCAATGGTCGCGGCCTTCCTGCTCGCGTGCGGAGTGTGGGCGCTCGTCCGGACCGACGGGGTAACCGGCAGTGGCGGTGTCGAGTGGAAGTGGCGATGGACGAACACTGCCGAACAACGGCTCCTGGCCCAGGCCGGCGACGAGCCTCTCGACTCTGCCCGGGACAAGCCGGCGGCGCTCCCATCGACTCCGGCAGCACCGGCGGCGGCCCCAGCCGGCGAGAAGCCCATCGATTCTGCACGAGAGAGGCCGGTCGTGCCCCCCTCAACGCCGGCAGCGCTCCCGTCGGTTTCGGTAACAGCGGCGGCAGGAGCCGATTGGCCCGGCTTTCGCGGACTCGATCGCGACAGTGTCATTCGCGGCGCGCGGATAAAGACCGACTGGGCTGCATCGCCGCCGGTCGAGTTGTGGCGCAGGCCGGTCGGGCCGGGTTGGTCATCCTTCGCGGTCCACGGCGACCTCCTCTACACGCAGGAGCAGCGCGGTGACGATGAGGTGGTCGCCTGTTACAGGGTGAGCACCGGCAAGCCAGTGTGGAAACACCGCGACGCGGCCCGGTTTTGGGAGTCGAACGCCGGCGCCGGTCCGCGCGCGACGCCGACGCTCAGCAGCGGTCGCGTGTACACGTTTGGCGCGACCGGAATCCTGAACGCGCTCGACGCCGGGAACGGTGCCGTCGTGTGGTCGCGCAATGCGGCATCAGACGCCGGCTCCACGGTCCCGATCTGGGCCTTCTCGAACTCGCCGTTGGTGGTCGGTGACCTCGTCATCGTCCACGCCGGCGTGCTCGTGGCCTACGATCGGGCAACCGGCGAGCGGCGCTGGATGGGCCAGGCCCGCGGCGGGAGCTACAGCTCGCCGCATCTGGTGACGATCGACGGGATTGCGCAGATCCTGCAGTTGAGCGCAGCCGGCGCCGCCAGCGTCGCGCCGGCCGATGGCGCACTGCTCTGGGAGCATGCGTGGCCGGGCGAGCCCATCGTGCAGCCAGCCCTGGTTGCGGGCGGCGATGTCTTGATCAGCATGGTCGGTGCCAGCGGGGGCCTCGGGACGCGCCGCATCGCGGTCGCGCACGGACCCGGCGGGTGGACCGTCGCGGAGCGCTGGATGTCGAACGGGCTGAAGCCCTACTTCAACGACTTCGTCGTGCACAACGGCCATGCCTTCGGATTCGACGGCAGCATCCTCGCGTGCATCAACCTGCAGGACGGCAAGCGCACGTGGAAGGGCGGGCGCTACGGCAACGGCCAGCTCGTCCTGCTGCCCGATCAGGACGTGCTGCTAGTACTGTCGGAGGAGGGAGAACTGGCGCTGGTCGCGGCGAAACCCGACCAGTTCACGGAGCTCGCTCGGTTCCCTGCCGTCGAGGGCAAGACCTGGAACCACCCGGTGCTGGTCGGCGACGTCCTGCTGGTTCGCAACGGCCAGGAGATGGCCGCGTTCCGGCTCTCGCTCGCCGATCGCTGACATCAATCCGGGCCTCCAAACAGACGCTTGCAGCCGACCGCGTCATGCGCGATCATCAGGCGCCGTCGGCCCGGTGCGTCGGACGTGGCCAGGAGCAACAGTGTCCTTCGAAGCGCAGCAACTTGCCGAATTGTCCACGGCCGTCCGAGAGTCGAGCCTCACTCGACTCGAACGGGTTCCGCCTGGCCGCGAGAACTGGCGACCGACTCCTGATTCGCTCAGCTGTGCCGAGATCGCCCAGCACCTTGTTGATGCGGACGAATGGCTCTTTGCCAAGCTCGAGAATCCCGACTTGCGGGGCATGAAGGCCGTGGTCGGCATGGCCCCACCGCTCGATCGGGCAGGGTACGCTGCCGTCCGCGATCGGCTTGGCCTGCTTGGCGAGAAGCGCGCCCAGACGATCGCCGCGCTTTCGGCGCCGCAGCTCGCGGCACAGGTCTTCGACGACAGATTCGGTCGGCCGGTGTCCCTGTGGTGGGTCATCCTCAGAGGCAATCTGGACCACGAGGCCCACCACCGCGGTCAATTGGCCTCGTACATCAGGATCCTGGCCCATCGCCCGGCGGTCTAACACCGCAGGTCCTGTGCCAGCGGGGGCCGACATATGAACAGGCCGCAACTGCTGAAACGTCTCGACACGGCGTGGCGCGCGCTTGTGTCGTCCTACGCCGACATGCCGGACTCGGAACTCCTGCGGCCCGGCGTCACTGGCGCGTGGTCGGTCAAAGACATCATCCTGCACGTGGCATCGTGGGAAGAGGAGTCGCTGACGCACCTGCCAATCGTGCTGGCGGGAGGGCGGCCACCTCGGTACTCCGTCACGCACGGCGGCATCGACGCCTTCAACGCACAGACGACGGAGCGGAATCGGAACGTGTCGGTCGGCGAGGCGTTCCGGCAGCGGGATGAGACGCACCGGCGGCTGATCGCATTCATCCAGACAGTGCCTGAGGATCAGATCGTCCCGGATACGCGCGTTCGTCGTCGCCTCAGACTCGATACGTACGGCCATTACCCGAAGCATGCAGAGGCGATCAGGAGATGGCGACGGAAACGATCGGTCGAGTAGACTCCACAAAGAACCCGTCGTTGATCTGTCGAGGAGTACGGGCCAGTCGGCTGCAGCCGATGGCGCGAGGCGCAGTAGTCGACAGCGAGCATGAGGCGTTCGGCGGGGAGGGTGGCGCGAGATGGCCAGCCGGAAATCGCTCGATAATGCCAGGTAGAGGAGGTGTCGCGTGGGAAGCATCAACACAGCGCGGGTCGTCATCGGCGGAATCGTCGCGGGGTTGATTGTCAACGTCAGCGAGATCCTGCTCAACCTTGTCATTCTGGGCGCCGACATGAACGCGGCCATGGCGCGGCTGAATCTGCCACCGGTCCAAGGCGCCGCAATCGGGGTATTCGTCGTCATGGGGTTCGCGCTCGGCATCGCGACCATCTGGCTGTACGCGGCGATCCGCCCGCGGTACAGCCCTGGCCCGAGGACCGCGCTCTGCGCCGGGGCCGCCGTCTGGTTCTTTGCGTACGCTTATCCCGGCGTCGGATCGGCCGTGATGGGCGTGTTCCCGGGCCGCATGATGGCGATCGGCGTGATCTGGGGGCTTTGCGAGATCCTGCTTGGCGCGGTTGCCGGAGCGTATTTCTACAAGGAATGAGCCTGCGGCGGGCGCGTCGGACCCGCGCACCCCTACCGTCGGCTGCCTTCTTGGATCACACGGGGGTGTCGAGTGCGCGTGAACTACGTGATTGTCCTTGTGAGCGACATGAAGCGGTCCGTGTCGTTCTATCGAGATGTCGTTGGACTGCCCCTGCGATTCGAGTCGCCCGGATGGACCGAGTTCGCGACCGATGGGGCGACCCTGGCGCTCCACACAAGTGAAGGGCTCAGTTCCGAAAGAGACAACCCCCGGCAGCTTCCTGCCGGACGGTGCCGTCCCGGTCTGAGTGTTTCGAATCTTGACGAGTTCCACAAGAAGATGGCCGACAGCAATGTACCCTGCGTCCAGGAGCCCACCGCTGTCTTTGGCGCTCGGGTCGCCCAGTACCTGGATCCCGACGGCCTGGGAATCTCCGTCGGTGAAGAGAGCCGCCGCGGGTGAGGCGGACATCGGACGGCCCGAATGCTGGAGGTTCCGTGCGGGCAAGACGCTTCCTTCTCACCTGTGTCGTTCTGGTCCTCGTCGCGATTACGTGGAACGCGTTCGTTCACCTCGTCGTGCTCCGGGAGGCGAACGCCTCGGTGCAGCACCTGCGCCGCCCCGATCTCGCTGAGAAGGCGTGGCTCTCTATCGTGCTCACCGCGGGTATCGTCATGGTCTTCGTGTGCGGCTACAGCCGATTCGCCCGGAATGGTTCGTTGCGCGAGGGGTTGACCTACGGTCTGTTCTTCGGAGTGCTTGCCGGTCTCCTGGTCGACCTCAACCAATACGTGCTCTTTCCCATTCCCGCGGCCGTGGCAATGCAGTGGTTCCTCGGCGGACTCGTCGAATTCAGCCTGTATGGCATGATTGCCTCGCGGCTGTACCCGCCGGTGAACAGCCAGGATCGCGGCGTGCGATAGCCTCGGGCCGGTCAAAGGACCATTGGCAAGGCGGAGCGCTCGCTGATTCCTGCGTGAGGTTCTGTGCCAGCCGGGGCCCACATCCCTGGCCTTTCTGCGAGGAACGATGATGATTCCCATGCCAAGCGCGCGCCCAATGCTCGGTCGTCCGATGACGCTGGCCGTTGCGGCGCTCCTGCTGCTCGCCGGCTCGGGCCTTCTCGCGCAGACACCGGCCGGCAACCGCCAGGTGCCAGCCACCAAGCCCACAGCCAAACTTGGCGCACCGGCGGCCCAGCCCGCGCTCTACTTCCCCGATCGGTTCACCTGGACGCGCAAAGCCGCCGCCGACGTCGGGATGAATCAGGCAGGGCTCGACGAAGCCGTGAAGTACTCGATCGCCAACGAGAATCCCGGGCCGAAGGACCTCGCGCTGGATCTCGCCCTGACGTTTGGCGCCCGCGAACCGTTCGACACCCTCATCGGCCCCGCCCGCGAGCGGGCCGCCGCGAACGGGATCGTCATTCGGCGCGGCTACGTCGTCGCCGAGTGGGGCGACACCAAACGACCGGACATGACGTTCAGCGTGGCGAAGAGCTTTCTGTCGACCGTGGTCGGTCTCGGATGGCAGAAGGGGCTCATCCACGACGTCCGCGACCTCGCCAGCGACTACATGCCGCTGCCGGGGTACTTCGACGGTCACAATGCGACGATCACGTGGGATCACCTTCTGCGGCAGACGAGTGACTGGCAAGGCACGCTCTGGGGCAAGCCCGACTGGGCCGACCGCCCGGAGGGAGCGACGCCGGCCGATTGGCCGAACCGCAAGCTCTCCGACCCGGGCACGCGCTACAAGTACAACGACACACGCGTCAACCTGCTGGCCTTCCTCGCGCTCCAGGTCTGGCGGCGGCCGCTGCCGGTCGTCCTGCGCGAAGAAGTGATGGACCCGATTGGCGCGTCGAACACGTGGCGGTGGACCGGCTACGAGAACTCGTGGGTCGAGATCGACGGGCAGCGGATGCAGTCGGTGTCGGGCGGCGGCCATTTCGGCGGCGGCATGTTCATCAGCGCGTGGGATCTGGCCCGCTTCGGCTATCTGTACCTGAGAAACGGCCGATGGAACGAACGCCAGATCATGTCGGAGCAGTGGATCAAGATGGCGCGGACGCCGGGCACCGCCAATCCCGGCTATGGCTTCATGAACTGGTTCCTGAACACCGGGCGCAAGCCATGGCCGTCGGCGCCGGAGTCCAGCGTCTGCTTCATGGGCAACGGCCAGAACATCGTCTACATGGACTGGGAGAACGATCTGGTGGTCGTGGTGCGGTGGATCAAGGGCGGCAACGCGCTCGACCAGTTTCTCGGCAAGGTGCTTGCGGCGGTAGACCGGTAGGGCACCGGCGGCGGGCCCTGCGCAGGTCGCGAGTCCGTTGTCGGCGTCGGCGGGGTTGGTGGAACACGGATCATGCGGGCGCCATTGAGGGTGGAAACAGCGCGACTCATGTTGTCGGCGCCGCTGGCCGCGGACGCGGACGAAATCTTCGAGCGATACGCCAGCGACCCGGAGGTGACACGGTACCTGGGTTGGCCCCGGCACCAGACGGTGGCCGACACGCAGCGGTTCCTCGCCTTAAGCGCCGTGCAATGGGAGCGGGACGGAGTGGGCCCGTACCTCATCCGTTCGGGGGTCGATGGCCGGCTGCTCGGGAGTACGGGGATCGCCATGGGACCAGCCGGCCAGGCCATGACCGGGTACGTCCTGGCGACCGACGCGTGGGGGAAGGGCTACGCCAGCGAGGCGCTGGCAGCCATGGTGGATGTGGCCCGCGTCACCGGTGTCCTGCGGCTCTACGCACTCTGTCATCCGCACCATCGAGCATCATGGCGCGTGCTTGAGAAATGCGGCTTCAACCGCGACGTCGGTTGGACGCGGCAGATGGAGTTTCCCAATCTCGCGCGGGGTGTTCCTCAAGACGTGCTCTGCTACGCGCGGGAACTCCAGCCGCGCGCGGGCTGACCAACCAACCGAGCCGCCGCGGCACGGGGGTGGGCCGGCGATCGACCGGCGGTGGGGAAAGAAATCCAGGCCCGCTACACCCCCGACGCCAGGTACTTGCGGATCGCCGCGACGACCCGTTCGATCTCGGCCACCGAGTTGTAGAAGTGCGGCGAGAGGCGCAGGCCGGGCCGGGCCGCTTCCGACCGCGCCGAACAGGCGATGCGCTCCCGCTCATAGAGCGCCGTCGCCAGCTTCGCCGGGTCGAGCCCGCCCGGCTGGAACGTCACGATGGCAGCCGAGTGTGCCGGGTCCGGTGAGGTCCACACGCGCACCCCGTCGAGGCGGCGCAGTTCGGCCAGCAGGATCTGGGCGAGGCGGCGCGAAAGGCCTCGACGATCGCCGGATGACCAGGGTGCGGACTCGGGTGCGCGACGCGGCGCACCGAGAATCCAAACCGTTTCGCCTTCTCGTCCCAGGCGTTCAGCAGGCTGGGGTGGTTCTCGGCCGACACCAGCACGTCGTCGCCGGCCTTCAGATCGATCCCGCTCGAGACGAAGTTGTTCCCCTCGCTGGTGTTGCGGGTGATGACAATTTCCTCGGGCGTTACGCGCAGGGCGGCGGCCACCGTGCGCCGCGCCTGTTCTTTCGCGTCGCTCAGTTTGCGCCGGTTCGGCGGAGGGAATCCGCACGTCGTCAGAACGCTGAGAGACTGACACCTCCGGTTGCCATCAGGCCCTGCAATTGCCGCCCGCCAGCTAACCACGACAATGGCCGTACTCTGCGGTCGGCGGGCCTTACCGGTTCCCATTGCGTCGGCGCCTCGTAACTCGTACGTGCCAATTGTGCTTGCGTCTCCGCAACCCGGCCAGGATAATGCCCACGGCGGACGCCGAAGGCGCCAAGCGGAATCGGCGGTTTCCACGTGCGAACCGGGCAAGCCCGCCTTCTACCCATTGGATGTTGGCCATCAACTCACATCGCAATCATTCCGGGCTCTGTGTTTGTCATCACGGCGTACGAACTCGGCGAGAAGACCCTGAAGGCCTTGCGGCGGCGCCAGAAGAAGAAGCCATGAAGAAGCAGAATCGGTTCCCACCTGGTTGGGACGAAGCGCGAGTACGTCGGGTCCTCGCTCACTACGAAGGTCAGTCCGACACCGAGGCCGTCGCAGACGACGAGGCGGCGTACCGATCAACGACGACGACCGTGATGAAGATACCGGTGACGCTTGTGCCGGAGGTCAGGGCGTTGTTGGCGAAAAGCCGGGCGAGTTGATCAACGCAGAGGCCCAACACGGCATGCAGCCGACAGCGCGTGTGCTCGCTATCGCGCTGCGGCTGATGCCTGCCGTCGCCGAACTGGACCTGCGCACGACCGTCGAAGCCGACCCCGCGTACGTCCTCGACCTCCTGAGGAAGCACATTGAGGCGCAGGGTTATCACCTCGTCGACAAGGAGCCCACCGACGAGGAGCGGGCGCGCTGGCCGAGGCTCGCGTCGCTCCAGACGCGCCCCCCGACGCAGGCGGCACTGCAGGCCATCGATTCCCCCGTCGGCCGCTGGGCGTCCTCCGCGATCGGCGGAGCGGCGCGGCGCGCCGAGACCGCGCCGCTCGTCCGAATTCGCATGATGGGCGGCTTCCTCCCGACGCACGAGATCGTCGGGCCCCTGAAGGCGCCATTCGTCATCGTCTCCGTCGTCAATCCGGACAACAATCAGCATGCCTACGACGAGAACCTCCGCATGGGCAACTACCTGAGCGGCATGCGGACGATGGCGGCGCTCCTCACGGCGCCGTACGCGGAGTGACAGCCTGCCACTGGCAGCCGTCCAACGCATTCATTCGATCTAGCGAATTCACCGTCGGCGGAACCGACGATCATGGACAAAGCCACGAGGCGACTGGCAAATCACCCAACATGGCCTGCACCCGACCGGCCCGGGTGGGATGGTGAGGGCCGCCTCCGGGGCGCAAGGCGCAGCCGTACATCCCCGGTTCTGGCGCCGGAAGAACCCAAGGAAAACCCAAACGGCAAATTCCGACCCTCCGGTTGTGGGTAATTGTGGCAGGGTCAGGACGCGGGAATCGCGCGAAACGCTAGTGATTCGAGGGAAACGGGTTGGCTCCTCAGGTAAGATTCGAACTTACAACCCTCCGGTTAACAGCCGGATGCTCTACCGTTGAGCTACTGAGGAATACTGGCCTGACGCTGCGGCCGCCGAGGCGGACCGCGAACCTTGATCTTAGTCGGATCAGGCGAATCCGGTCAACGCGCTTGTCGCAGCCTCGGCATCGCCTCCAATCTCGCGATGCGCCGGACGACGTGCGCGAGTTCGCCCTTGACCAGGCCATGTTGGGTCGCGTCCCGCTTCTCGATGGCGACGAGATCCTCGGCGAGGCGACGAACGTCGTGTCGAAGCTGGTCGAGCACGATTCCCGCGCGGGCCTCGGTCGCCTCGCCGGTGTCGTCATCGAGCAGGGTTGGCAAAATCTGCTCAATCCCCTCGCCCCGACGATTGAGATTTCCGAGTACGTCTGCCATCTCCACGGCGTCCATTGTTACGCTCCACTCGAAAACGGAGGCCAGCGGCGGTCAGATTCGACGATTCGCGCCGCGGAGGCCACCCGATCCTCCATTCGTCTTTAGCAAGGACGGTGCCGGGATTGGGTGTCCGGGTTGTCGATGCCGTTGAGTTGGGCGATCGGCGTGCCTGCTGTTGACGGTAATGTATCCGGAGTGGACGGCGGGCCTCGTGACCATCCGTTTCGCCGTCTGGCTATAATGGCGGCCGTAGACCGCTCCCCCGCCCTCGAGGAACCGCACATGAACTGCCGCATCACCATAGTCGCGTTGCTTGCTCTCAGCCTCAGCCTGCCCTTACCCGCGTCCGCGTCCGGGCCGCTCCTCTTTGACACGTCGGAGTACGCCGCCCGGCGGGCCAGGTTGATCGAGAAGATCCCCGACGGGGTGG
>Ga0315283_10006015_pt1 | contig 10780 bp, 18 predicted proteins | sample YL17G09_0_MG_FD_204541 | JGI IMG/M metagenome (GOLD analysis project Ga0315283, IMG submission 204541) | Sediment microbial communities from Yellowstone Lake, YNP, Wyoming, USA - YL17G09_0 | ecosystem: Environmental > Aquatic > Freshwater > Lake > Sediment | place: USA: Wyoming | collected...
GGAGAGCGTGCTGGAGGACGGTCTTACGTCCGACGAGCAGGCGGCATTGTGGGAAATTCAGGTATCCGACGCCCCTCCGTGGGTACGGGAGGTCGCTCACGGCATGCTGAACGTTCACGAGCGGTGGGTAATGAAGCGCGCGTTCGGAAAGACGTTTCGCGCGGCTCGCGCGGCGGCCGAGCGGCGCAGTCCGGTCAGAAAACCTTTGGACGTCATTTTAGGAGGATAATCTCGATGGCGAAATCGGCTTCCGGAACGTCTCACGTGTTTGCGGGCGTTTCCTTTCCCGGCAGGGACGGGCCCGCACGGATAGTGAAGGAGCTGGAGAGGAGGGCCGCGGGGAGGAAGGATCAGTTGGTTCGTGCGGACAGGATGAAGTTCGTCGTGCTGGATGGATCGCTTCTCCTGCGGTACGAAACGAAGGAGAGTAATTTGGTTCCGTTGAACCGAACCGCTTGGTCGCAGGTCGCCGCTTACGCGGGAATTCCGACGAGTTGCCCTTTTTGGGCCTGGATCACGGCGCCGAAGCATTGGGAAAAGGCCGTGACGGCGCTTAACGCCTATTTCGCGGATCATGTCGACGTTCGTCTTTTGCGTATTTTGGAGAGGGACGGACAGCCGTATTTGAGGGCGTTTCTGTCCGATAAGTACGCGATTGTGGATCATTACGATTTCATGTTCGCTATTGCCGAGCGTCTGAAGGCCAAGGGCGCGGAAATATGGCACTGTCGGCTGAGCGAGGACGATTTCTTCGGATACGCGGTCGCGCCGGGAATCACGAGCGAAGTTTCCGTGGATCGGACGTTTGACCCCGGAGACGGCTGGAAGAGTCGGTGGTATGGCCGGGAAGGCGACGTTTCGCATGCGGCCATGGCTTTCGGGAATTCGGAAACCGGAGGCGGTTCCTGTTTTCTCGGTGCGGCGGTCCTTCGTCGAGTGTGTCAGAACTATAGGATCTATCACGATCTCGTCTCCAGGACGCATATCGGTCGAAAGAAGGACGAGGGAGCCGTCCTTTCCGCCGAGACCATCAAGGCGGAGAATCAGGTATTTTTCATGAAAATCGGAGACAATGTCGACAGCGTATTCGATCCCGAGAAGTTTGTTGCGCTTTTCGCGAAGGAGCGGGAGGCGGCGGCCGATTCCATCGATCCCAAGCGCGCGGAGGAGGCGGGAGAAGCGCTTCGGATCGTGTTCGATTTGCCGCAGGAGCGGGCCGCCCGGATCAAAAGTTTGTTCATGGACGACGGCGACTATTCCCGGTACGGGCTCGCCAATGCGGTATCCAGGGCCGCGCACGACCACAACGTCGAGGCGGCGGCGGGATACGCGGAAGAGTGCGGTTCGGCGAAGTTGATCGAATGTTCGTCGTTTTCTTCGTTTTTGCGTCGCGCGTCGAACAAGGCGCGGACGAAAGGAGAGTCGGAAGTCGCCGAGAAGCTTTCCGCGGCGATCGGGTAGCGGTCGTTTTCGTCGAGCGGCGGGCCGACGGCGATCCTAGGCGGGAACGCGTCGGCTTCCGCCCGGTTTTGCGAAGAAAGGGAAAAAAGAACGTGGGCGCTCATAAACAAAACGTCGAAATGGTCAAGCCCGAGACGGACGGATTGTTTGATCCTCGAGATTTTCCGAAATTGACGTTGGAACAGAAGGCGGCCGGAGACAGGGCGTACGGCGAGCGTATTGACGAGCTGAAACGCAGCGAGAAGGGCCTTACCAGAAATATTCTAGTTCTCTACTGGGAGCGAGGGGAGTTTGTTTCCGCCGTGTTTCGTTTTCCCGAGCAGTACGGCAATATCTCGATCAGAAAACTGGCTTCGGACCTCAAAGCGGCTCCCGATCAGGTTCGAGCTTGGTTTCGTTTTTTCAACACTTATTCGACGCGCGAAGCGCTGGATGCGTTGGCGGAGAAAGGAATCACGTGGAAAAAAGCGTTGATATTGACGACGGTACACGACGAAGCGAAGAGGACGGAGATGGAGGGGAGGGCCGTGGAGATTTCGTCCGAGGCTCTTCAGGACGAAGCGCGGAAATTTTCGTCGGTGCGGAAAGAGAAAGCGAAAAAAGAAGGGAAAAAGGTCGGACGCGGCGGTACGAAGCCTAGGGCGGTTTTCAAGAACTTGGAGCTGGCCGTTGCGGTTTTCTCTCGCACCCTGATGAAGGCGCTGGAGGCGTTGGAAACGTTGAAGTCGGCCGATTCCGCGTCTTTCGAGCGCGCGAACGAGACGAGAGCGCCGGCCGATTCGGCGGTGACCGAGCTTTGGTCGAAGTTGGATAAATATCTGGAGGCGTCCAAAAAGATTTAGGAGGGAAGATGGACTCCCGTTTTCTCGTTAAATGGGTTCGTCGTTCCGGCGACGGTCGGGAGCTTTCCGTTCACTATCTGTTTTCGTCGACTAATCGTTGGCACTTCAAAAATCGTCGGGAATCCGCCCGACGATTCGCGTTCGACGAGGCCGTTCGCGCCGTCTTTCTGTATTTCTCTTCGTCGTCTTCGGGCGACGGAGGAAAGCGCGATTCGCTGCTTGTAGAGAGGGAAACGGACGGAAAGACCGTCGTCGTCGGTCGCTCGCGATACAGTCCGGACGGAGGAAGATTCGAGCTTGCGGACGAGTCTTTTCGTTCGGCGGCGGTCTCGGCGCTTAATCTTCGTTCTTCGCGTTCCTCCTGCGCGGATTGCGATGACCGGCTGGAGATGGATTGAGGGTAATTTCCGGGAACACTGATTGTCGGCGACATACGTAAAGGAGACTACGCTTCTCGCCGACTGGATCGTCGCAACCAAAGGACTGCCTAGCGAGGCAAGAGTTCTCGATTTGACGAAGTGGTCGAACGCACAGAGGGAGAATTCAGACCATGCAGAAGAATTTGTACTACCATAAGACATCAGGCGGAGCCGAGTACCTGACGGACAGGTGGATACGGAATCCGGACGGAAGCAAGGAAGGCGTGTTCAAGAATGCGCGGATCGTTGTACGAATAGACGGCGACATACGTCGGGACGCCGAGATAACGATCAACGACGAAATCGCGAAACCCAAAGGCGCCGGTCAGGGGCGCGAAGCGCGCCCCGAATCGGTTTGTTCGGACTCCGATCGTCTGGATTGGCTCATGCGCAACGTGTCCGGGGCGGAATTTCGTCGCTTAGGAATTAGCCATTCCGCCGGATGCGCTCGTGCCGATGTGGATCGCGTCATGCCGGCCTTGACGGGCGGCTAACCAAGGAGAATGAAAATTGAAGAGGAGAGCGATGAAGCGATTCTTTAGTTTTGCTCCGGAGGACGGGTTCGAGTTTCACGACAATGAAGAGGATGCCAGGGCCCGCGCCGAAACATGTTTGGCGCGGGATCGAGATATCGCGACTACGGAAGGGTGGCCCGAGCAAGTGGTTCGGATTTGCTGGGGAGAGATTAGAGAGAGAGTAGCGGAAACATGGAGTCGCCCGGCGACGGACGACGACAATACGGATTACGACGAGATGGCCGATTACGGCCTTGCGGCAGTGGCGGCAAACAAGGAGGTGAGCGATGAATCGCAAGGCTAATACTCTGGTGGCGCTTTTTCTGTGCGTTCTTTCCGCTCTTTTCGCGGCGATGTTCGCTGCGTGGCGGCCTAGCGCGGCGGTAGTCCCCGCCGCCAACCAGCCCACCTCCGAAATGGCCGGGGAGAGGCTAGAGGAGGCGAAGAAGTTGAGGATGGACGCCGAGCGGATTGAAGAGAAATGGCGCCAGGCGCGTGACCTAGCGGAAGCCTGGAAGAAGGCGGAGAAGTCATGGGCCGAGGCCAAACGGTTGGCCGAAGAGTGGGAGGAGAGGGAAAAGCGATGATGAGCGATGAAGGCCAGGAGTTGCAGCGAAACCGACGATAAATTTGAATGGCGCGTTCAGGCGCCGGAAAAGAGCGGACGGGAAACCGTCGGAAAGGACGAGGGACATGGACGACAAGCGTAAATTTGATCCGGCCGCGAAGATCGTCGAAGAACTGTTCTCGCTCGGAGGCGAGCCGAACAGTCCGACGATTCGGATCGAGTTCAAGGGAGGCGCGCCGGGAAACGAACGGGGGCAAGGCGGAATGTGTCGAGCCTCGCTGGTCGAATGGGTGGAGCGCGCGCTCGCTCGGAATTGCCCGGCATTTCGGGGAGATAATCATGGCTGAGGAAGAGGCTGAAATTAAGTGGGAGGAAGCGGCCAAGTACGGTTGGCAAAGCGGGGACGACCCCAAAGAACTGAAGATTTGCAGGATCATAAAAGGATCGTGCGGTTTTTCCAGGTTGCATGCGGAGATCGAAGTCTCGGTTCTTTCGCCGTTGGTTGCTCAACGGTTTTTTAGATTACTGGTGGGCTGGGAGAACGGAATTTACAGTATCGACTTGCGTGAAGGGCGATCGATTCGACGGGTTGCGGAGGGGTACGATGCGGTATTTAACATTCTGGATTTTGACGAGTTACGTGTGCGTGTACGGGACTGGTCGGACGGATATTCCGCGGCACACGATTGCGCGATGGAGCGATGAATGATCGAAAGGAGAAAACGATGGGATGGTTCTACGACTTGATCGACCGAAAGACCTTGATCGCCGAATTGACCGCCGATAGTTTTCGCGATTTGCTCGACGGAAGCAAAATATCGATTTCCACTTTGGCTTCTTCGTATAAGGGGTGTCCCTTTTCCGGCGTACTTTACGTCGTTCGGGAATCGACGGCCGAAAAGGCGGGCGTTGCCGAAAGGAAAAGATGGATCGAGGTCCATCTGCTTAAATTTTACAGGGATCGCGGCCAAGTTTCGTGGGGGCACAAACCCATGGAAGAGAGCGTGCATCCTTACTATTACTCGTGTCCGTTGAAGTATTTGTCCATGGTTCCGGAGGTTACCGACGCCGCGTGGCGCGCAGGGGTAGTCGATTACTGGAAACGCCTAAGGGAACGGAGAAGGGAAAAGGCGCGGGAAAAGAGACGGGCGGCGCCTTTGCGATAAAAACGTCGAACGAGGAGAAACGATCATGAGCGAAAAAGAAAGCGAACGACGAGCGCGCGTTGTCGCCGTCGGAGACGACAATGCCCGGAAGATGTTGGACTGGATACGGAATCGCGGAGGGATAGCGGTTTGGACGTCACGGCTTATCGGAGGGACGGACGGCGGCTATTACGTTCCCGCGAAGACCGCGGAGGGAAAGGATTCGACCAAGCCGCACTGGTCCGCCGGCGATTCTCCCGATTTCGTCGTTACCGATTCTTCCGACGTTCGCTTCGTGCAGCCGCGGGAAGTCGGACGGTTCCGTGTAGCGATCCGGAAGGGAAGTCAAGGTCTTGCCTATAAGTGCACGGACGTTTCGACCCTTAAAATCAGGAAAGCGGTCGAAAAGGCCGGCGGCGGATCGTGGCACGAGTTCGATTATTCCTCCCAAGAGGCGGTGATTTACTCTCCCGACGGGGGCGAAATGACGTTGCGAGACTGGGAAGAAATGATCGAAACGGAGAAAGGGCGCCAGAGATGAAAACGATCGTAAACTGGATGGATCTCGCGCCGTACGGGATCATTTGCCTTACCGGCGAGGCGTGCGCTTACGGCGGACGCGTGCTGTGCGATCTTTCCCCTTGCGGGGTTAGGTTGATCGAGGAATTTTTAGGCGGTACGGTGACGGTAAGGCCCGGTTCCAATTGGAATTCCGATTGCGACGCGTGCGGTTCGATTATGTTGCCGAGAACGATTCTGTCCGATTTGGCCATTTTCGTTCTTCTTGTCAAGCTTGACTTCCAAATCGTCGGAACGGCCGACGGAATCGGCGTCGTCGGGATGACGGAGAAGGAGTTCGCCGAGTTGTCTAAAGGGGATCCTCCCATCGTCTCGTTCGGCGTCGTTTACCGTTCGTCCGCCTTGTGCGGGAAGGCGGTTCGGAGGGCAAGGAACATTCATCAGGCGACTGGCCGCGTTTCGTAGCGGCCTTTTCGGAGGAGCGCGGGAATGAAACGTCTCGAGATCGGCCAAGAAGCGACTCGACACATTGAAATTAATCGGGATTGGCGTTTGACGACTTATCGCTTTTACGACTTCGAGTCGTTTTTTCGTTGCGAGGAGGGCGTTGCGGAGAAGTCCAGGGAACGAAAGGAGATCGACGCGTTGGCCGTTCAGGCGCGTCCCGAGCTTTTGCTGAAGTTGGTCGACATTTTGCGGTCCCGTTTCCTTTTTCCCGCCGAGATTTTCGTGTACGACTGCGGTTCCTCGGATTCGTCCGAGTTCGACGCGTTCTGTTCCGCGGCCTTTTCCGCGGGATTTTCCCGCGAAAGCGGCATAGGCGTATCGCCGACGCGGTCGTTGTTTTCTTTTCCGAGCGTTTCGATTTACGCGGAGGGCAAGTGGTCGACGGGAAGCATCGTCAAGGACTTGCAAGTCGTCTCTTCGAAACGTAAAGTCCGCTTGGCGGATTGGGACGAGTTTAAGGGAGACGACGGGAAGCGGGAGTGCTCGTCCGCGGACGCGATCGTCGGAATGACCTTGCTGGCCGCGGCCAGGCTGCCGTGGGTGGCGGCGTCGGCCTGCGTTTGCAACGGGCCCGTGGAGCTGGAGCATGCCGAAGTCCTTAGCATGATCTCCCGCGGCGTTCGTCCTTCAGTGATCGGCGGGGTGTCGCCGGAAACGTGTTCGCGTCTGGCGAAGGCTTTTCCGTCGTCCAGGATCATGTACGTTCCGGCGTCCGTTCGATTGGGGAGATTCCCTCTTCGGGGACGTCGTGCCGACTTTTCGATCGCCGGATTCGTGGGATTGTCAGATTACGCGCGGACTCCCGAGTTCGGAGCCATTAAGCGGTTCGCCGTCTTTTCCGAAATATGCCGTCGCTCGGGATTGACCCCTCGGTGGACGGACACGAATTACGGTTACGGCAACATGGATAGTTTCTACGACGAAATAGACTTGTTGATTTGTTCGTCGACGTCGGAAGGCGGCCCTTTGGGCGTGTTCGAGGCCATTGCCGCCGGCGTTCCCGTCATTTCCTCGCCGGTGGGTCTGGTAAAGGAGTGTCCTTGGATTTGGACTTTTTCTTCGGTCGACCAGGCTCTTGCGTTGATTAAGCTTTTGTCCGATTCCGCGGCGAGAAAGGAATACGCCTATCGCTGCAGATCGGAGTTGGCGCGTTCCGGATTGACGTTCGAAAACGCGTTGCCGGCGTGGGAGTCGTTTTTCTCCGAAGCGGCGAAGGCTTCGCGGCTGCGTCGTCTCGGGACGGCGTAATCGGGAAAGGGTAAAAACCATGACGGAAAGGGGCGTGCTGAAGATTTTGGAAAAACGGCATCGAGACCGAGGGGAGCTGTTCGTTTGTCAGTGCCGGACCGTAGGTTCGCACGCGAAATACTTTATTATGGACGGATGGGCGGACAATAGGGCGGGAAGTCGTTGCATGACCGTCGGTTACGAGGTCAAGGTTTATCCGGGGGATTTCTTGAGGGACGGGAAGTGGCACGAGTATCTGCCGTACTGCAACAAGTTTTATTTCGTCGTGCCGCACGGAATGATCGATCAAGTTCCGGATCCGTGCGGTCTCATGTGGGTAGCCAAGAACGGTACGCGCGCCTACGTGAAGAAACAGGCCGGCTATAGAGAAACCGATGCGGCGACGATGATGACGCTGTATCGATATCTGGCGGTGTCCCGTCCCGACATTTTCCTCTCGCATGTTTCCGACTCCGCGGAGTATTGGGAATCGTGGCTTGAACGCAGGGGTTCGCTGCGGGAGCTAGGCCGTCGCGTGTCGAAGAGAATTCGGGAGAAGTATTTGGACGAACACGAGGATCTGCGCAAGAGAACGGAAGAGGCGGAGCAACGGATCGCGGCGTTGACGATCGTGGAGACTTTTTGCCGCAAATCGGAAATCAACTTATCCGATTCCGTTAGCGGTTTGGAGTGGAAGACGAAGAAAGCGCTGAGGTGCGTGCCGGACGAATTATCGGACGACATTGCCGCCCTTCGGCGGGATTTGGCGACGTTCGAGCGAAAATTGGCGGAACTGCGCGATAAGACGAAAAGCGACTAATCAATCGACTAAACGATCGGGCGACGAGCGACGAGCTACGAGGCGACATTTTCGGGAGACGTTCGAAACGTCTCCCGTTTTTGTTACTCTTTTTGGAGCTTTCGCGCGCACATGATCGGGTTTACGAGGGTGTCGAATAATTCGAAAACGGGACCGATTCCGGTTTCCACCGCGGGGATGTCCACTTGTCCTTCTTCGTGTCCGTTGAAGAAAAACGGATGTTATGCCGATTCGGGTCCTTTGGCGCTGTTTTGGCGCCGAATTTCCGATGGGTCGGCCGGTTACGACTGGAAAACTTTCTTGAAGCTGATACGCGACTTGCCCGAAGGGACTCTTTGGCGGCACGCTCAGGCCGGGGACTTGCCCGGCGTCGGAGACCGTCTGGACGCGGTCGAGTTGAAGGAGCTGGCCGAGGCCAATCGGAGGCGCAAGGGTTACGCTTACACGCATAAGCCGTTGAGAACTCCGGCCGAGCGGAGAGCCGTCCGTTCGGCGGTTTTGGCCGGATTCGCGATCAATCTGTCGGCCAATTCTCCCGCCGAGGTCGATTCGCTTTTGTCGTTAAAAATCGCTCCGGCGGTTTGTTTGGTTCCTTTAGGATCTCCGGAAGAGTCGGTCACTCCGGGCGGAGTTCGCGTATCCGTTTGTCGGCATCAAGTTAGCGGAATTCGCTGCGTCGATTGCCGCATCTGCGCCGATTCCGGCAGGGATTTCGCGGTGGGGTTCGTTCCGCACGGAGCGTCCAAAGCGAGAGCGAATCTGGTAGCTCTCGGGGGCGTGCGCGGGTGTTGTCGCGAAGTTGACGGGAAAAGCGAGTCGGCGCGTGATTTTTCTTCGGCGATAGCCGTTTAGAGACCGGTTTCTATCCGACGGGACCGACATTGAGGGGGCCGATGGCGAGGAGACGGATCGCGATCAACAGTGCGAGGATCGAGATTTTCGAGCAGGGGACGTGGATCCACGGCGAGGAGGTTTGTTATCCCTACGGCGGGAAGCGCCGCCGGGGACGCGCCAGGCACAGGGACACCGGAAAGCTGGTTTCTTTCCGGGCCGGCATCCCGGATACGTTTTTCTCGATTCCGTGTCGGGGTGGCGGGTATCTGTACGTTGAAGATGATATTCTCGTGTATGCACAACCTCGGTGAGGCGCGCAGAAAGCGCCGTCTGACGGAGTGGACGTAACCGTGACGGGGAGGACTTGGGGCGGGCCCGAGGGGGCCGGGGAGAGGAGACGGGTCATGGAACAAAGCAGACCTACATCGAAAATCATTCGGGCCGAGGGTTTTTGTTTGGCCGACAATTTCAAAACGGGAGATTCGAGGTTGGAAGTTTGGGAACATAGAGGGGTTCGGTGGCTTTTGGGCAACTCGGACCCCGATTCTGAGGAGGACGGCCCGGAAGTGCAGGCTGCGATTCAACGAATCGTGGACGCGGACAGATATCCGCGCACCAAGTAGACTCTCCCTTGCGGGGGAGGACCAAGGGGCAAGGGGCCCGAGGGGCCGAGAAAGGAGCGTGGGACATGGCGATCATGCACATTGAGAATCCAGACACGTATTACCGTCTCGCGGGAACATGCCTCGGTTGTCGCCGCGTTACGTGGCTTTGTCGCCGGGATCGGCGTTGCTCCAAGTACTCGGCGACGCCGAAACGAGGTCACGAGGCAACGCCAACAGGCTTTGCACCAAGTCCCCTCCCCCGTTCGGGGGAGGACATGGGAGCAAGGCCCGAGGGGCCGGGAAGGAGGATTCATGCGTGACGAGGAGAAAACAAAAATCGTGATAGCTGGGTTTTTGCGGGCGATTTTCAGGGGATTTACGCGGGAGGACATCGAGTTTGTTCAGCGGATATGCTCGCGGGGACCATTGGAACATCCCGCTAAAAAGCTGGCTCGAGTAGCCGCCGACATGCTGTCGACGTTCTCGACATTGCCTACCGATAAGGAAGCGGACGAAGCGTCCCGCGTTGCCGGCGATTGAGTGCATCAGAGGAGAGATCCCATGAAAACGAATTGGATCAAGCTTCCGGCCGGGAAATTCCTGATGGGCGCCCAGAAGTCGGACCCCAAGGCGCCGAACTATGACTCGGAAGCCTATGCCGACGAATCGCCGGTTCATCCGGTGTTTCTGAGCGGCTATCTGATCGGCCGCTATCCGGTGACGGTCAATGAGTATCTTAGTTTCGTCGGGGACGGGGGATATGACGAGGAGTCCTACTGGAAAGAGGGCGGTTTTGGGCAGTGGAAGGAGCCTGTCGATTGGCGGGAGCAGGTTGACCATCTCACCCGGCCTGTGACGGGTGTCTCGTGGTACGAGGCCTCGGCCTATGCAGCGTGGAAGGCGGCACGTCGAGGAGCTGCCGGATGCCGTTTGCCGACCGAGGCGGAATGGGAGAAGGCGGCGCGGGGGATCAACGGGCGGAAATACCCCTGGGGGGATGAGCCTCCGAATGCGAGGTTGGCCAATTTCGCTTGGGGCGCGAAACCGAGCGTCGGCCATCCTACTCCCGTGGGGCTGTATCCTTTGGGCGAGACTCCGGAGGGGGTCTCGGATCTAGCGGGCAACGTTTGGGAGTGGTGTAGCGATCTTTTCGATGGGGAATACTACGGGAAGAGTCCCAAGAAAGACCCAAAGGGTCCTGCGCTAGGTGGCGCGTGCGTTTTGCGCGGCGGTTCCTGGGGCAGTCAATCCGGGTACCTCCGTTCCGCGTACCGCCGCGTCGGCCTTCCCGAGCGCCGTTGCGTCAACTTCGGTTTTC
>Ga0315283_10006017_pt1 | contig 10778 bp, 12 predicted proteins | sample YL17G09_0_MG_FD_204541 | JGI IMG/M metagenome (GOLD analysis project Ga0315283, IMG submission 204541) | Sediment microbial communities from Yellowstone Lake, YNP, Wyoming, USA - YL17G09_0 | ecosystem: Environmental > Aquatic > Freshwater > Lake > Sediment | place: USA: Wyoming | collected...
AGAGGATTTTTGTCCATTTTCCCTGGATAGTAGAGATATCCTCAAGTTCAGGTAATTCAATCGGCGCTCTATACTTCAACGACATGTGGGGGCGGAGGACCAAGATAATCAAAAATGTCTTTTCTGTGACAACTCTCTTGACTAAGATATTTATCCACTACCTCTGGGTCGAAAGTTATTTTTACCTTATCACATATTTTTCTACCTTTTTCCGTATGACTAATAACCACTACTTTTTCCAAGTAGTTACTAATAACATGACGAAAACAGTCGTCAGTGTAAAAATTAATGTTCAAAGGATCGTTCGGTAAAGGAAGAAGATGAGTAAGACCATTTCTTATTGATTTCTCCCTTACATATTTTCTAAATTCTCCCATATCTTTTTTGTTCTTCATATCCCCCAAATAGACTTCACAATATTCACCTTCAAACGTTTTCGATTCTGAAAAACAGATGGATGGAAACGAGAAGATGATAACAGTCAATATCATCAATGTTAGTTTAGATTTATGTCTCATAGGTCCTCTTAAACACAAAACCCCGCTCTCTTCTGTGAAACGGGGTTTCATCAATCAGTCCATAACACCCTCATACTGGGTTTAATGGTTCAGGAATATAATTGCTATTGTTTCAAATATACTTTTGAGTATCACGATTTGCAAAAGAAATCTATTATAATAGAAAAATCATCTGTCTGAGAGTTTCGGGAAGATATTCACTCTCCCAGTACAGAGAGTCAACGCACAGCAGATAACAAGATTCCCCTTCGTCATCTTTCATCAATCCATGAGCTGACCCTCTGGTTAATCCCCCATTCCCATTACATCTCTCAGCAATCGCTCTAACCATATTCCGGCGACCATCTCCGATTTCCATTCATCATCATGGGATGTATCTCATCCTGGAGCTCGACATCATACTGTGTTTGATTTATCCATTTTTTCATAAACGCCAACATTGTATTGTGAGCACACCACCACTAACCATATCGAGAATTGTATTTCTCTGTGGCTCCTTCCTTGATTTTTCCGGACTGAATAAACATGAGTGATACAGCTTCCTGGATAAGGTCTTCCTTGATTGACACAGCAACTGGATTTCCTCTAAAGTTCTTAAAGAAAACCTTCTTTGCTATCGAATAAGAAATTGTCGGATTGAAATGTATGGGGCAAGAGGGTCAGGTCTTTACTGTTAGCATTTTGTGGTACAGCTGATCAGCCTGCTCGCAGAGGTGTAATGCAGATCCATATAGTAAGCGATCTCTCTGCGTGTATCAGTAGGTGAGGGAGACGGCTCTATTTATACATTCTCTTTTCTCAAAAATTTGCGCATCGCCTTGTGCCACCGTGCGTAAGAGATTTATTTGTATTGCGAGAAGAGCATAAAAAAAAAGGGGCTGCCACAACGTGACAGCCCCTTCAATTTATCTGGTGGTCCCACCGGGAATCGAACCCGAGTTTCCGGCGTGAGAGGGCATCTACGCCACCCCAATATACAGTTCCTAAATCCAATTAATTCATTGTAATAAACGCAGCGATGAGGTAACATAACATATTAATATTGTATTACTTTATACAAGACATGACCCTATGGGAGGGAGATATTTAAATCGACTAAGATCAATAATAGCTTTAAGTATGCCATGCATTAGACTCGATAAAAGCATAAAAAAACAACACGTTTTGTGTCCAGCCTTGTGTCCATGGTCATGCGCTATTCCCACCTCTACCCTGAGAGCCTACGTTCTGGAATCGGGGCCATGGACGTGAACCGGGATGCCCTTGCGGGCGGGGGATTTTGAGTTTTATCCGGCCCACAATATGCTATTTTTAAAACCCTTGAAATCCGGTCAGATTTCCCGTAAGTATTAGAAACGCCTGTGAAAAATGATTTCTATCTATTCCTGTTAATTCTATCTATTCCCGTCTTTTCCCGTTCTTTCTATCACAATTTTATCACAGTGCTGCGATTGTTTCATCTCTTTTGCCGGATAAAAAACGAGATGATGCTGAAGAAGCTCGTCTTTATGAAAGAGATTGACAATGTCGATGATCGATTATTCAGGCTTCAAATACTTATCTACACATAGGCTGATCGTGCCATGTTATTAAATACCGTTAGATATGTGCACCTGCCTGATGGCCAATTTTTCTTTCTTGGAACGGACAGGCTCCTTCCAGAAAGAAAGCCCCAAGCAATTTTAACAAACATCCATCCTTTCAAATCGAAATAACCACGGTTCAGATCCTTTTTGACAAATATTTTTTCTGTCAGAAAGCAATTTCTTATTAATAAATCAAACAAACAACGTAAACCGTGAAGTTGGGCTAACACTTTTACAACAGATAGCATTTGCTTCTTCCTGCTATCCGTTCAATTTTCTTTATCTGCGACAAGCTGTCCTTTCCTTCAATCTATCAGCCTTAAACAGCCTTTATTTGGGATTTAATAAAATATAGTCCCGCACCGTGCTTTTTTTTACTCTCTATTTTGCTTGACAACAGAAAAAACATCTATACATTACCGCATAGCAATATGGAGGAGAATAAGCCATGGTGGAATTTATTAAGGTAATGAAGGCCCTGTCGGACCCTAACCGGGTGAAGATCATTAAGATCCTGCAAAAACGGGTCATGTGTGTCTGTGAGATTCAGGCGGCCCTGCATTTAGCCCAGCCGACCATATCCAAGCATCTGAAGGCACTGGAGGAAGCGGGCCTCGTGAGCCACAGCAAAGATGGCTTGTGGGTCAACTATTCCATTACTGATGGCGCACAGAGCCCCTATGCGGCAAGTCTCATTGGACACATGCGCCACTGGCTTTCTGAAGATCCGGAGATCAAGAGGCTTTTCGATAGTCTTGATAAGATTCAGCGGGAAGAAATCTGTAAAAAAGCGTAGGCTGACTTATATATTACTATCAATCAATATGGTGGATTAAGATATTATGAAAGAATGGACCAAATTTGCACTCATTGTTGCGGTATTCATAGCCGCTTATTACACTCCTTGGGATCACCCCATCATTCGCCAATCCGGCCTGGAGGCATTCATGATGCTTCAGGAGTATGCCCGGCAGCATGTTCTGACGTGTCTCATACCCGCGTTTTTCATCGCAGGCGCCATCGCCGTCTTCGTCTCCCAGGCGTCTGTCCTGAAATACTTCGGGGCAACGGCCAATAAGATACTTTCGTACTCCGTCGCCTCCGTATCGGGGACGGTCCTGGCCGTATGCTCGTGCACCGTTCTGCCTCTATTTGCGGGGATCTACATGCGCGGGGCGGGCATCGGCCCGGCCACAGCCTTTCTCTACTCCGGTCCGGCCATTAATGTCCTGGCCATCGTCCTCACGGCAAAGGTCCTCGGCTGGAAACTGGGACTGGCACGGGCTGTTGGCGCCGTCGCCTTTTCCGTCATCGCCGGGCTTCTCATGGCCTTTATCTACAGGAAGGATGACTCCGCCCGCACGGCGGGGGCGATCTACATGCCGGACGAAGACGACAAGTCCCGCGCCCTCTGGCAGGATGCCCTCTACATGCTTGCGATGGTCCTGATTCTCGTATTTGCCGCCTGGGCAAAACCGGCGCCGGGAGAAGGCGGCCTCTGGGCTCTCATCTTCGCCGCAAAGTGGTACCTGACTGCTGCCTTGCTCATTGCCCTGGCCGTCATGCTAAAATTATGGTTTACAAAAGAAGAGTTGCTGGGCTGGACTCAGGCCACATGGGGTTTTATGAAGCAGATATTCCCGCTTCTTTTTGCCGGCGTCCTCGTGGCGGGTTTTCTCCTGGGCAGACCCGGATATGAGGCGCTCATTCCCGAACGGTTCATTGCGGCCCTTGTCGGCGGCAACTCCCTCTGGGCGAATCTCTTCGCTTCCATTTCCGGCGCCCTGATGTATTTCGCCACCCTGACGGAGGTCCCCATTCTCCAGGGGCTTATCGGCTCCGGTATGGGCCAGGGTCCGGCCTTGTCATTGCTTCTTGCCGGTCCCGCCCTGTCGCTCCCCAGCATGATGACCCTTGCCGGGATCATGGGGGTCAGGAAGACCGCCGTTTACTGTGTCATCGTGGTTGTTCTGTCCACCGTGACCGGCATGGGCTACGGATGGCTGGTCGGTTAATGGAAAGAAAATGGTATCAATCATAAAACTGGAGGAATTTACAATGGAAATCAAGGTATTAGGACCGGGATGCACCCGGTGCGAACAGGTGGAGAAGCTCATCAGAGACGTACTTGCCGAAACCGGCGTGGAGGCAACCGTCGATAAGGTGAAGGACTTTAAAAAGATTGCCTCTTACGGTGTCTTCGGCACACCGGCGGTAGTTATCGACGGAGAAGTCAAGTCCGTGGGGAAGATCCCAAAGAAAGAGGAAATCAAGACCTGGATCGGAAAGTAAGGAGGGTGAGTATATGTCGGATGGCATTATAAAGAAGTTGTCGTTTCTGGATCGCTTTTTGACGTTGTGGATATTCCTTGCCATCGGCGCGGGAATCGCTATCGGTTACTTTCTCCCCGGTGTATCCGATTTCATCATCGGCTTACAGGTCGGTACAACATCCATTCCCATCGCTGTAGGCCTGATCCTGATGATGTATCCCCCGCTGGCCCGGGTGAAGTATGAGAAAATGGGGAAGGTGTTTAACAACAAAAAATTACTGACCGTATCCCTTGTGCAGAACTGGGTTATCGGCCCGGTGGTCATGTTTGTTTTAGCCATTATCTTTCTGCAGAATTATCCGGAATATATGATCGGCGTCATTCTGGTGGGGCTTGCCCGGTGCATCGCCATGGTTATCGTCTGGAACGAGCTTGCCGGCGGTGACCGGGAATTCGCCGTAGGGCTTGTGGCCTTCAACGCCATCGCCCAGGTTCTTTTCTACGCCGTCTACATCTATGTCTTCATCACGCTTGCCTTGAACTGGCTTGGACTTGCCAAAGACCTCAACATCAATGTTTCCATGGCGGAATCGGCTAAGACCGTATTTATTTACCTCGGCATCCCCTTTCTTGCCGGCCTTATCACCCGCTATTCCCTGATCTATGCCAAAGGAGAAGAATGGTTTGACAAGGTATTCATGCCCAAGATAAGTCCCATCACGCTCATCGCTCTTCTGTTCACGATTGTGGTGATGTTCTCAAGCCAGGGAAACAAAATCATCCAGTCACCTTTTGATGTCCTCATCGTGGGCATACCGCTTACCCTGTATTTTGCTGTAATGTGGTTCATGACATTCTTTTTTGTGAGGAAGATCGGCGGGAATTACGCGCAGACCACGGCGGTGGCGTTCACAGCCGGGAGCAACGATTTTGAGCTGGCTATCGCCGTGGCCATCGCCATCTACGGCATCGACTCGGGACAGGCCTTCGCCACGGTCATCGGGCCTTTGATTGAAGTGCCGGTCCTGATCATACTGGTCAACGTGGCCCTCATCTTCAAAAGGAAATTATTTCCGGCGGAATATTGAGCTTCAACACGCAGGAGGCATTTATGGAAACGAAAATAATCATCTACGGAACGGATACCTGACCCTTCTGTAACCAGGCTCGGGCAGCCTACGGCGACAGGGCCGTATATATCAATATATATGAGGACACGGAGAAGCTGGAAGAAATGCTGATCTATTCCGGCGGCAAGCTACAAGTGCCCGTGATTGTAGAAGGCAACAAGGTTATGGTCGGTTTCGCCGGGGATATTTCGCTACGCGGCGGCATCCCCATTTTTGGCGGCACCTGACCGGTGCAACGGCCCCTCGGTGAGGAGTAACAATGACGCAAATACATTTTAGCGGAAATTCTTGCGATTGTTGAGGTTTTATCTATGAACGTAAAGCGTGTTTCAGCGGTCATCGCTGTGATCATTTCCATTTTTGTTCTCGTTGTCGGGGCTTCGCCGTCGTTTCCCGCCGAGTTAAAAAACGTTCCGGTCAAGGGAATGGTCACAATGGTTGACCTGGGAGCGACCAGTTGCATCCCCTGCAAGATGATGGCCCCCATCCTGCAAAAACTGGAAAAGCTATATGCGGGAAAGGCGGCCATTGTTTTTCTCGATGTATGGGTAGACCCAGAACCGGCGAACCACTTTAGAATTAGGATCATTCCGACACAGATTTTCTTCAATAAAAAAGGAGAAGAAGTGTATCGCCACGAAGGTTTCATGAGCGAGTATGAGATCGTGGCCGTTCTACAGAAACTGGGTGTGCACTGAGGGAGACGAGGATGCTGGAGACGTTTTTTCTTACGGTGAATCAATGGCTGACGGGGTCGCCCGTGCTGGCTTCTGCGGGAAGCTTCCTCTGGGGGATGATCAGTGTCCTCTTCAGCCCCTGTCATTTGGCCTCCATCCCCCTGATCGTGGCCTATGTGGGGGGGCAGGAAGATGCTTTGAAGCCCCAGCAGGCGGCACATTACGCCATCGCCTTCACTCTTGGCCTGTTTATCACCATCGCTGTGATCGGAATTGTCTGCGCCTTCCTGGGCCGGATGTTAGGTGACGTTGGGAATTACTGGCAGATACTGGTTGGCCTGATCCTTCTCTGGGTAGCCCTGGGCATGATGGGAGTTGAAGCATGCTCCGCCTCCGGCAGCCTTCTCTACCGTCTCAATCTGCGGGGGATATGGGGAGCATTTGCTCTGGGACTGGCTTACGGTGTTCTGTCCGGCTCCTGCACTTTCGGCTTCATCGCACCCATTCTGGCCATTATTACCATTCAGCAGAAGGTTGGTGTCGGCATCCTTTTCATCACATTGTTCGCCGTCGGTCACTGCCTGCCCATCGTGATTGCGGGCAGCTCCACGGCCATGGTGAGAAAATTGATCGAAAACCAGACCTGGCAGGGGGCGGGTTTGTGGTTTCGCAAAGGCGCCGGAGCGCTCATCGCTGTTTTGGGAATCTACTTTATGGGGAATCCTTTTTGGGGAAATTAAAGGGTGAAACGGCCCCTCGGTGAGGAGTAAAAAACAGAAAAACAAATACATTCAGGAAGGAGGCTTTTTCGTATGTTTAAATCCATCGGTTTTATCGGAGGCGGAAGAATCACCAGGATCATCCTGAGTGGTTTAGAACGGAAAAAGAAATGGCCCGGCAAGGTGATCGTCAGCGACACCAATGCCGATGTTCTGAAAGATCTGCAAAAGCGATTCCCGAAGATTGAGGCGGCAGGCTGGGATATCAAGAAACCCTCTGCCGCTGATGTGGTCTTCCTTGCCCTCCATCCCCCGGCGATCATGGGAATTCTCGGAGAAATGAAATCAAAGCTCCACCGGGACACGATTGTCGTTTCCCTGGCCCCGAAAGTATCCATCTCCCAGATTTCCGGCGGACTTGACGGATTTTCCCGTATCGTCCGGATGATTCCTAATGCGCCGGCGGTCGTGAATGAAGGATTCAACCCCCTGGTATTCTCTGCCACATTCTCAAAAGACGAGAAGAAAAAGTTGCGCACATGGTTCAATGTCCTGGGTGACTGCCCCGAAGTGGCGGAAGAGAATCTGGAAGCCTACGCCATCTTGACGGCTATGGGACCGACTTATTTCTGGTTCCAGCTCTATGAACTGGAGGAACTGGGGAAGACCTTCGGGATGACCCCGAAAGAGGTAAAAGAAAGTCTGGCGAAGATGTTGAAGGGCACACTTAAGACCATGACCGATTCCGGTCTGTCCCCCAGCGAGGTCATGGATCTGGTCCCCGTGAAACCCCTTGGGGAGGAAGAGGCAAACATCCGAAACATGTATCGCACAAAGCTCCAGGGATTATACAGCAAGTTAAAAGGATAAATCATATAAGCGTGATATATGTCTGTGTCGAGAGAAAAGAAACGGGTGCTGTTCATCTGCACGCACAATGCCGCCCGTTCCCAGATGGCCGAGGGACTCCTTCGCGCCCTTCATGGAAACCATTATGAAGTCTTCAGCGCCGGCACCGAGCCCGGCAGGGTGAGTCCTTACGCCACCATGGTCATGGCTGAGATCGGCATTGACATCGGCGCCTATCGCTCAAAAGGCCTTCGGGAATTCTCGGATCAGAAATTTGACTACGTGATCACCGTGTGCGATCACGCAAAGGAATCCTGCCCTTATTTCCCCGGTGGTAAAAAAATCCTTCACCAGAGCTTTGAAGATCCTTCAGCCCTGACCGGAACGGAGGAGGAAATCATGGCAGGTTTTCGACGAGTCAGGGATGAAATCAGGAACTGGATAGAAAACGAATTCTACAACTTGTGACTGGCTAAAAGATTTACGAACAATATGTATCTCGCGGCATTTCCCAAAAAGATTGAATATGAAAAAATGCGCACAAGGCTTGATAAAATGAGCCTTGCATATGAGGTTGTGAATCCCGACCCGGGATACGGACTGGTCGGGATACCTGCAATTGCGATGGAACAGGAAATCCGCTCACGGTTGGCATTAAATTCAGTGGATGACTTTGTTTATTCCGGGTGGGTCGAATACCGTCGTGCAGCTATTGAAATACCGCAAGATGCCCCACAGTATTTTCAAAAAGACATTTTCGGCGCCGCCTCGATCATGGTAGTTGCGCCCTGTATCGCCGATCAGACAAAAATACGCCTTATTGCCCACATCAGCGGTGATATGAGTGAAGTTTTCCCATACCTCAATGCCGAAATGCGGAGGGCGTGTTATAATGAAAACGGTCCCATGATTACGTATATGGACAGCTATCGCATGATCACACTCTATCCGCGAAGGATCGCCATTGCCAAGGCCGATGAGATTGTCGATGGATGGCGCACTCTTGAAAAAATCCGATGCTGCGTCAATGACGTATACGCACGCCGGGCTTCAATTGAGCCATTATACATCATGCGAAAAAAGCCGCCCGCACTTGAGATATACAAAAGGCTTCCCGGAACAAGCTGCGGCGAATGCCGCCAGAAGACATGTATGGCCTTTGCTCTTACACTCTGGAACGGCAATGCGAAGCCCTTTATGTGCAAACCAATATTCGAGGGAGATTATGCTTCCTTGAAAGACGCGTTTCTTGAAATCTGTGCCGGTCTTGGCGTTACAGCCGATGGTGATTTTCCTGAATCAGAATAGATAAATGTTGCATTGAAAATGAAAGTCGGAATAAAGCTTCAACGAAAAGAATCAGGAGCATGAAGAAAAGAAAAAGGCATAAAACGATGCCGATGCCACAGGGATCGCGCCCTGCCAAAGTGGTGATGAAAGTCTACCCTGCTGCCCTGAAGTTCCTCTTCGGACTGCTTTTTCTTTACGTGTCTCTGAAATATATTCTCATTTATTTCGGTGTGGAAATTAGGAATTGCAGACGAAGAACAATTATAAATGGAAGGAATCGCCAGACATATGAAATATCTTAAAAAATATCGACATACGATCACGATTTTTCTCGCCGTTGCCGGCATAGTACTGATGGTTTTTTACGAGGTCTGCGATACATCGTGTAGTTATCTGCAAGGGGATATCTTTGGGATTGATCTGAAATGGATTGGCGTCGCCTATATGCTGGCGATCATCGGGTTTGCCGCTTTCCAACAGACGCCCTTCGTCCGCGTTCTTCTGGCGTCGGGTCTCGGCGGAGAGGTGCATCTGTTTGCATTCCAGGTACAAAACGATGTCTATTGTCCATTTTGTCTCGCCTTTGCCGTGATGGTTATGGCGGCTTTTATCGTCAACTATAACGTCCCTTCCGCCTGGCACGAAAACAGGCGGAAGATGTGGCTCTATTTTCTTGGGGAGGTTGATTTGCCTATGTTAAGACTGCAAAAATTGCCTTTGCTGATTGTCGCCCTTCTGGGGTATCTTGTTATCTTATTCACCTTTTCCGGTTCTGTGACGCCCGCATACGGGCAAGAGAGCCCGCGTACCCCGTCTCTCGGTAAGGGCTCTTACGAGGTGTTTTTCTTTTCCGACTATTTCTGTCCACCCTGCCGGATTCTTGATGCATCACTTGAATCAGTGATCAAGGAGTTGCTTGCCCTCGGCAATGTGAAGATAACTTTCATCGATGTTCCTTTTTCCAAAGCGACTCCATTATACGCAAAGTATTATCTCTACGCCGTTCATACCGGCGCGGATGAGCGGGAGGTGCTCAGGATTCGAAGAACTCTCTTTCATGCAGCACAAGAAAAAAACATACAATCAGAAGAGCTTCTCGTGAATTACCTGAAAGAACAGAAGATATCCTGGAAGGAATATGATGAAAAACCAGTCTTTCAGACGTTGAATATGATTATCAAGCAAAACAGAATCGCTGCGACTCCCACCTGTGTCATCAGGTATTCCCCGTCTGATTCAAAAAAATACATCGGCATTGATGAGATACGGGATGGTCTTGCAATATTGAAGTCGCAGCTCAAGGGGCAGAGCTGTATGTATTGCGGGACCGGTTTCAGGCGTTATGTTTCTGTTTCCAACCCTTTTCGTGACAGGACACTCACATTACTTGATTCCGGCGAAACGAAAGGACCCTTTATATGAAAATAGTTATTGCACTGCTCTTTACGTTGTTAAGTATTACCCCTGTACATTCAGGGGAAAGTGTTTCTTTTGAAAATTATCTTAAATCATTTGACTACCAGGAACGCAGCAATATGAAAATCGGAATTACGGAATTGCTGAACCTCTACAAGCAGGGCAGGGTTCAGATAATTGATATCCGTTTCCGGGAAGAATATCAGGCATACAGTTTCAGCTTTATTAAACACATTCCGCTGAATGAGCTCCCGGACAGGCTGAAAGAACTGGACATGTCGAAGATTATCGTCACGGTGTGTCCTCACTATGACAGAGCT
>Ga0315283_10006018_pt1 | contig 10777 bp, 8 predicted proteins | sample YL17G09_0_MG_FD_204541 | JGI IMG/M metagenome (GOLD analysis project Ga0315283, IMG submission 204541) | Sediment microbial communities from Yellowstone Lake, YNP, Wyoming, USA - YL17G09_0 | ecosystem: Environmental > Aquatic > Freshwater > Lake > Sediment | place: USA: Wyoming | collected...
GGATTTCACGGAGAAGGACAAGATCGCGCTGCCGGCGGTCAAGGTGTCGATCCAGGCGGTCACGCTGCAGATGGCGGCCGAGAAAGCGTTCGGCGAAGGCCAGCAGAACAAGCTCGATGCGCTGACCGTCTCGATGTCGCACCCCGATGCGCAGGCGGCGCTGCTGTCCGGCGCGTCCGAGATCACGGCGCATTTCAGCTCGCCGCCGTTCCAGTACCAGCAGCTCGAGAAACCGGGCATCCACACCGTGCTCAATTCCTACGAGGTCCTGGGCGGGCCGGCGACGTTCAACGTGGTCTGGACGACGTCGAAATTCAGGAACGACAACCCGAAGCTCTACGACGCCTTCGTCAAGGCGCTCGACGAAGCGACGGCGATCATCAACCGCGACAAGAAGGCGGCCGCCGAGACCTACCTGCGCCTGTCCCGCGTCAAGGACACCGTCGCCGACATCCTCGCGATGCTGAACGACCCCGACATCGTCTACACGACCACGCCACAAAACGTGATGAAGTACGTCAACTTCATGTTCAAGGTGGGCTCGATCAAGGTCCGGCCGGATTCCTGGAAGGACCTCTTTTTCCAGAACGCCCACGGTCTTTCGGGCAGCTGACGCGTCATGGCGGCGCAGGGCACGGCCAGCGTCCCGGTTGATCTGGCTGCGATCCGCGAGGCGCACGCGCGCATCCTGCCGCATGTGCGCCGCACTCCGGTGATGTCCTGTCGTGCGCTCGACGAAGCCGCCGGCGCGACGCTCCATTTCAAGTGCGAGAATTTCCAGGAGGTCGGCGCTTTCAAGGCGCGCGGCGCGGCCAACGCGGTCTTTGCGCTGACGGCGGCGGAAGCGGCGCACGGTGTCGTCACCCATTCGTCGGGCAATCACGGCGCGGCGCTGGCCTGGGCAGCGGCGCGGCGGGGAATCCCGGCGTGGGTCGTGATGCCGGACAACGCGCCCGCGGTGAAGCAGGCCAACGTGCGCGGATTCGGCGGGCAGGTGCGGCTGTGCGCGCCGACGGTCGCGGCGCGCGAGGCGGCGTGCGCCGCGGTGCAGGCCGAGACCGGTGCGACGCTGGTGCACCCGTACAACGACTGGCGGGTGATCGCGGGGCAGGGCACGGCCGCGCTCGAGTTGCTGGAGGAGATCCCCGATCTCGACGCCGTGGTCGCGCCGGTAGGCGGCGGCGGGCTGCTGTCGGGGACGGCGATCGCCGCCCGCGGCCTTCGGCCCGCGATCCGCGTCTTCGGTGCCGAGCCCAAGGGCGCCGACGACGCGCAACGCTCGCTCGCCGCCGGGCATATCATCGCGCAGGACAATCCGCGGACGATCGCCGACGGGCTGCGCACCTCGCTCGGCGACAAGACCTTCGCCGTGCTGTCGCGCCTGGTCGAGGGCATCGGCGTGGCGAGCGAAGAGGCCATCGTCGCTGCGATGCGCCTGACCTGGGAGAAGATGAAGATCGTCATCGAAACGTCGTCGGCGGTGCCGCTCGCGTGCCTCATGGAGCGCTCGCTCGATCTTGCGGGATTGAAGGTCGGCGTCATCCTCTCCGGCGGCAATGTCGATCTCGAGCGGTTGCCGTGGCAGAAATGAGCGGGAGGTCGGCCGATGATTGATGCGCGAGCAGCGACCGATCGCCCGGAGCGCCACGGTCAGGCGATCGCGTCGTCCGCGTTCGGCGTGGTCGAGAAGCCGCTGTCCGCGTGGGAACGGATCGGCAACGTGGGCGCGCTGCGCAAGCTCGCGATCCTGGCGGTGCTGGCGCTGATCTGGGAGCTCTACGCGCGGTGGCTCGACAACCCGTTGCTGTTCCCCACGTTTGGCGTGACCGTGCAGGCATTCGCCGAAGCGATCCGGAGCGGCGAGTTGCCGGGAAAGGCCTGGACGTCGATCAAGGTGCTGCTGGTCGGCTATGCGGCGGGAATACTCTGTGCCGCGATCCTGACCGTCGTCGCCATCACCACGCGTTTCGGCACCGACCTCCTCGAATTGCTGACCTCGATGTTCAATCCGCTGCCGGCGATCGCGCTGCTGCCGCTGGCGCTGATCTGGTTCGGGCTCGGCGCCGGCAGCATCGTGTTCGTGCTGGTCCATTCGGTGCTCTGGGCGGTCGCGCTCAACACCCATTCGGGTTTCCTGTCGGTCTCGAACACGCTGCGCATGGTCGGGCGCAATTACGGCCTCTCCGGGCTGTCCTACGTCGGCCGGATCCTGATTCCCGCGGCGTTCCCCAGCATCCTCACCGGTCTCAAGATCGGCTGGGCCTTCGCCTGGCGCACGCTGATCGCCGCCGAGCTCGTGTTCGGCGTGTCGTCCGGTTCCGGCGGCCTCGGCTGGTTCATCTACGAGAACAAGAACCAGCTGGAGATTCCCGCGGTGTTCGCCGGGCTCTTCACCGTCATCCTGATCGGACTCGCCGTCGAGAACGTGTGCTTCCGCACCATCGAGGCGCGCACCGTGCGCCGCTGGGGGATGCAGAGCTAGCATGGTCGTCATCTGCGAATTCATGGACGAGACCGCGGTGGCACGGCTCGCCGCGCTGCACCAGACGCTCTACGACGCCAAGCTCGTCGACCGCCGCGACGAATTGAAGGCGCGCCTTGCCTCGGCCCGCGCGCTCATTGTCCGCAACCGGACGAAGGTCGATGCCGACCTGCTCGCCGCGGCACCGCAGTTGCGGGTGGTCGGCCGCCTCGGCGTCGGCCTTGACAACATCGACACGTCCGCCTGCGCGGCGCGCGGCATCGACGTGATCCCGGCGACGGGCGCCAATGCACTGGCCGTCGCCGAGTACGTGATCGCCACCGCAATGGTGCTGCTGCGCGGCGCGTATTTCTCGTCGGCGGCCGTCGCCGCCGGCGAATGGCCGCGGGCCGCTCTGGCCGATGGCCGCGAGATCGCCGGCGCGACGCTCGGCATCGTCGGCTTCGGCGGCATCGGGCGCCTCGTCGCCGCGCGCGCCAAGGGCCTCGCGATGCAGGTGATCGGCTGCGATACCCGGATCGCGCCGGGGTCGCCGGTCTGGGACGCAGCGCAGGTCGAGCCACGCACGTTGGACCAAGTGCTCGCCGCAGCGGATGTCGTCACCGCGCACGTGCCGCTGACCCCTGCGACGATCGGCCTGTTCGACGCCATGCGGCTCGCTTCGATGAAAGCGGGCGCCTGCCTGATCAACACGTCGCGCGGCGGCATCGTCGACGAGGCGGCGCTCGCCGCGGCGCTGCGCTCCGGCGCGCTCGGCGGCGCCGCACTCGACGTCCTTGCGCAGGAGCCGCTGCCTGCCGGATCGCCGCTGGCCGGCTGCCCGCACCTGATCCTGACTCCGCACATTGCCGGCGTCACCCGCGAATCGAACGTCCGCGTCTCGACGCTGATCGGCGAGAAAGTGGCCGCGGCGCTGGCCGCGGCGCTGCCCGCCGTCGCCGCTTGAGGCCGCCCGCCATGCCGATGCTTTCCGTCGACGAACTGCGCGGCCTCGCGACGCGGGCGCTCGCGCGCGCCGGGGCCAACGACGACATGGCCGGTGCCTCGGCGGCTGCGCTCGTCTATGCCGACTGCCGCGGGCTGGCGTCGCATGGCGTCGCCCGCGTGCCCCAATATGCGACGCACCTCGTCAACGGGCGCGCCGACGGCACCGCGCGGCCCGCCATCGTCGATGCCCGCGGCGGTGCGGTGCTGATCGACGCCCGCTGCGGGCTCGCCTTCCCGGCCTGCGCGCTGGCGGTGGGCGAAGCGATCCGCCGCGCGCGCGAGTTTGGCGTCGCCTTTGCCGGCGTGACCAACTCGCATCACTTCGGCGTCGCTGCGTGGCATCTGGAGCCCGTCGGCGCCGGCGGGTTGGTTGGCCTGGCGTTGGGCAATTCGCCGGCGGCGATGCCCGCCGCCGGCGGCACCCGCCCGCTCTTCGGCACCAATCCCCTGGCCGCGGTCTTTCCGCGCCGCGACGGCGCGCCGCTGTCGATCGACATGTCGCTGTCCGCGGTTGCTCGCGGCAAGCTGATGATCGCCGCCAAGGAGGGCCAACCGATTCCCCTCGGCTGGGCGCAGGACGAGCAGGGGAATCCCACAACGGACGCCAAAGCCGGACTCGCCGGCTCGATGCTGCCGATGGGCGGCACCAAGGGCGCACTGCTGGCGATGACGATCGAGCTGCTGGTGACGGCACTGACCGGTGCGGCGATGGGGTTCGAGGCGAGCAGCTTTTTTGTCGACGCGGGGAACCGCCCGCGGCTGGGACAGGCGTTTCTCGTCGTCGATCCCGGCGCGCTGGCCGGCCAGGACGTCTACCTGTCGCGGGTCGAAGCGTTGATCGCGGCGATGGCCGGGGATGCCGGCGTGCGCCTCCCCGGTTACCGCCGCGACGACTTGGCGGCGCGGGCGATGCGCGAAGGTGTGGAGATTCCCGCGGCGCTGGTCGCACAAATGCGGCAACTGGCCGAATGACGCCGCCGGCGACGTCGATGACCGCCGTGCTCCCCCGTCCGACGGCGCTGCTGCTCAACGTCGCGCATGCGCTCGATCACATGTTCCTGCTGATCTTCGCAACCGCGGTCGCGACGATTGCCGTGGAATTCGGATTTCCCGGCTGGGAATCGCTGATGCCCTATGGCGCCGGTGCCTTCCTGATGTTCGGGCTGGGCTCGCTGCCGGTGGGGCGCCTCGGCGATCTCTGGGGGCGGCGGCAGCTGATGCTGATCTTCTTCTTCGGGATGGGCGCCTCGGCGCTGCTGGTCGCCACGACCCGCAACGCGTGGCAGCTTGCCGGAGCGCTGACGCTGATGGGCGCGTTCTCGTCGATCTACCATCCGATCGGCGTGCCGATGCTGGTGCGCGGCTCGCCGCGGCCGGGGCTCGCGATCGGCGTCAACGGGCTCGCCGGCAACCTCGGCGTGGCGTTCGCGGCCGTCACCACGGGCTTCCTCGTCAAGTACGTCGGCTGGCGGGCCGCATTCGTGGCTCCCGCGCTCGTCGCGATCGCCTGCGGCATCGTCTTTGCGCGGATCGCACCGAAGGAGCACGCCCCGCCGGCCGCGGGTTCGATCGCGCGGCCGGCCCACGGCCGCTCTGCGCTGGCCCGGGTCTTCCTCGTCATGACGGTCGCCGCGATTTCGTCGAGCCTGCTGTTCAACTTCACCACCAACGGCAACGGGCAGCTCCTCGCCGAGCGCTTCGCCGGCATCACCGCCGACCCGGCCATCCTCGGCGCGCTGCTCGCGCTCGTGTACGTGATCGCCGCGTTCGCGCAGGTTGCAGTGGGCCTGCTGATCGACCGCTTTCCGCTGAAGCGGCTCTACGTCGGCGTCGTGCTGCTGCAGGCGCCGCTGTTCGTGGCCGCGGCAGCCGCGCAGGGCTGGACGCTGTTCGCGCTGCAGATCGCATTCATGGTCGCGGTGTTCGGCGCCATCCCGTTCACCGACGCGCTGATCGTGCGCTTCGTCGATGACGGCATGCGCTCGCGGGTGAGCGGGATGCGTCTCGCCGTGTCGTTCGGGGTCAGCTCGGCGGCGGTGTGGATGCTGGGACCCGTGGTCAAGGCCGCCGGGTTCGAGACCCTCTTGCTGCTTATGGCGGGGATCGCGCTGGTCACCCTGCTGGCGATCTCGCTGCTGCCGCCGGCGCCGCGCCGGCCGGCCGGGGCAAGCATCAGCGCGGGGCCGCCGCCGCGACCGTCTCGCGCAGCGGATTGAAAATCCCCGGCGCGGCGGCGATCACCTCGTTGGTGCGCAGGAACTCGCCGCCGCCGGCGAAATCGCCGACGCGGCCGCCGGCTTCGCGCACCAGCAGCGCCCCGGCCGCGACGTCCCACGGCTTCAGGCTCATCATCCAGAACCCGTCCAGCCGGCCGGCGGCGAGATGCGCGAGATCGAGCGCGCACGCGCCGGCGCGGCGGATGCCGGCACAGCGCACGATCAACGAGTTGAAGATCGGCAGGTACTGGGGCATCTTCGGACTCTCGCGCGTCGGGAAGACGGTGCCGAGCAGGGCTTCGGGGAGCGACGTGCACGCCGAGACGCGGATCGGCGCGCCGTTCAATTGCGCGCCCTTGCCGGTGATCGCCATGAACAATTCGTCGCGCAGCGGATCGAGAACGATCGCATGCGTGATGTCGTCCCCGTGCGTGAGCGCGATCGAGACTGCGTAATAGGGGAAGCCATGCGTGAAATTGACCGCGCCGTCGATCGGTTCGACGATCCAGCGGTACGCGTTCGCGGCGCCGGCGGTTCGCGGCGCCGGCAGCGCGTCTCCTGTCTCTTCGCCGAGGATCCCGTGCGCGGGAAACGCTGCCCGCAGCGTGGCGACGATCGCCTTCCGGGCGTCGGCGTCGGCCGCCTTGGCGATGTCGCCGTGCCCCTTGGCGTGCGACGGCAGCCGTTTGAGGTCGCGGGCGGCGTCGATGATGACCGAGCCGGCGCGGCGTGCGGCGCGGACGGCGACGGCGAGGATGGGATCCTGATTCATGGGCTCGTCGGCTGCATCATGGTTTGCGGGCGGCCCCGATTGTAACGCGGTGGCGGTCGACGGCGGCGTGCGGTTGCCGCGCGCGATTCAACCGACCTTGACCCGCAGCATCATCCCGCCGTCTTCGTGCTCGAGGTTGTGGCAGTGGAAGAGGTAGATCTGCTCGCCGGGAAAGGGGTGCCGGAAATCGATCGCGATCTTCACCGATTCTCCGGGCCAGACGAGGACCGTGTCCTTCCACCCGAGATCGGTGGCGAGCCGTCCGCGGTCCGCGGCCACGAGCGGCGCGAGTTCCCCTGGGCTCGTCTCGCGCTCCAGCACGCGGAACTGGAAACCGTGCAGGTGCATCGCGTGCGGCATGCTCGTGTGGTAGTTGCGAATCAGCCAGGTTTCGACCGCGTTGCGGGCGACGACGATCGGCGTTGCCGTCACGTCGTAGACGCGGTCGTTGATCCGCCAGCGGCCCTTGGCGAAGCCGAGGCGCAGCGGCCGCTCGTCCATCGCCACCGGCAGCGGGAGCGGCGCCGAGAGCCGTGCCGGCAACGGCGGGGCCTTCCCTTCCGCCGCGTGGATCCGGAACTGCAGCAGCTGCAGCGGCATGCCGTCGGGTACGGTGTCCGCGGCACCCATCGACTCCGCGGCGGCAGCCGTCGGTTCCATCGTCGGGCGCATCGCGTGGGCTTCGCCGTCCGCTGCGGCACCGGTGGCGGGGCGTTGTGCCGGCACGGCATGCATCGGGTCGAAGGCGCGGCTCTCGAGCAGCACCAAGCTGCCCGGCGCGATGCCTGCGAAGTCGACGAGCACGTCGAGGCGCTCGGCCGGCGAGACGAAAACCTCCGTGCATTGCTGCGGGCGCTCGAGCAGACCGCCGTCCGTGCCGAGCAGCTGGAAAGGCAGCGTCGCGCCGTCGTCCCGGCGGAACGCCAGCCGGAAATTGCGCGCGTTCGCGGCATTGAGCACGCGCAACCGGTAGCGGCGCGCGGTCACGTCGAGGAACGGCCGCGCTGTGAAATTGACCAGTGGCTCGTCGCCGTACCAGCCAAACAGCCTATCACTGGAACTCGGCGCATAGCGGCCGGGAGCGGCGCGCTTGCGGTCGTGCAGCACCAACGGAATTTCCGTTTCGCCAGGGACGAGTGCGAGCGCGGCGCGCAGCGCGTCCTCCTCGTCGTCCTCGACGGCGAAGAGGCCGAACAGGCCGCGCGCGGCCTGGCTCGCCGTGGCCCCGTGCGGATGCGGGTGGTACCAATACAGTCCCGCGCGGTTGCGCACGGCGATCGTGTAGTCGAACGCGGCCCCGGGCGCGACGAGCCGCTCGCCGTTGCCGTCGTTCGCGGTGTCGATGGCGAGGCCGTGCCAGTGCGCGATCGTGGGCTCGGCCGATTCATTGGCGAGCGTGATCCGCAGCACGGTGCCGCGGCGGGCGACCAGCATCGGATTGACGTAAGCGCTGTTGCCCGAGTTCGCGCCGAACGCGAGCGCCGGGCCCGTCCCGGTCCCCGCCGTCGCCCGCAGCACCACCGGATCATTGCCGGCGGGGAGCCGCCCCATCAGGCCGTCGCGGCCGGGCACGTGCAGCGGTGTGTCGAAGCGCGCGGGCGTGACGCAGAGATCGTCGGATGGGCCGCGCGTCCCGAGCATCCGCAGCGCGGTCAGCGGTTGCGGCAGCCATGCGCCGAGCGTTCCCGCGACGAGGGACGACAGCACACGGCGGCGCGTCGCACGGGGCGCGATCGCGGCGTCGTCTCGTGGTGGCGGGATCGTCATGAACTGCGCCGGCCGAAATTGAACTGGACGCCGACCCACACGCCGAACGGCGTTGCCGGCGCGCGGAACGGTTCCGGCCTTGCCAGCGCCGGCGCAAACGTGCCGCCAGGCCCGCGAAAGTAGTTCGCGCCAAGAATGCCGAAATTCTGGTAGCGCGTATTGAACAGGTTGGTCACATTGCCGAAGACCTGCCAGGCCGGATCGAGTTGCCAGCGCGCGTCGAGATTGAGCACCGCGTAGCCGGGCACCACGCCCGCGGGATCGCGGTTGTTTTCATTGCCGCGGGCATACTGGCTGCTCGCGGCGATCAGCGTCGCCCCGATCGACACGGCCGGGGCCGGCGCCAGCACGCCGCGGACCTTCAGCAGCTGCTTCGGAACGGCAGGAAGCACATCGCCGGGGTTGACCGTTATCTCGCCGTTCGCGCTGGCGGTGGTGTTGTTGGGGCTCGTCTCGACGAAGCCCGTCCGGTAGGTCGCTCGCGTGTAGCTGTATCGCGCGGTGAGCGCGACCGGCCCCAACGGTGCGCCGGCGCCGAGTTCGACACCCTCGCGGCGCGTGCGGCCGATGTTCTGGAAGTAACCGGCATTGACGGCGCCGGTGCCGGCGGAGATGAACTGGATATCGTCGGCGAGATCGGTGCGATAGAAAGTGGCATTCCAGAACGTGTCCTTGGCCCACGATCCCCGCGCGCCGACCTCGACGGTGGTCGCGATGACCGGCTGCAGCGGCGGATCGGCGACGAAAATGTTCGGCAGCGTGCACGGCGCATTGGGATCGGCGCAGGCAAGTTCCACCGGCGAGGGCACGCGCATGCCCTGATTCCAGCTGGCGTAGGCCGTCACCCGCGGCGACGGCGTCCAGGTCATGCCGGCGGCCGGGTTGACGCGGGTGTAGCGATGGCTGCCGTTGAGCGCCGGGGTTTCGCCGCTGCGATCGGTCAGCGTGACCCGCGCGTTGTTGTACCGCGCCGATACCGTCGAGGACAGCGTGTCGGTCAGCGCGATCGTGTCTGCCGCATAGAGCGCGTAGTTGCGCGTCGTGGTGCGCACGTTCGCTTCGGGGGCGGTAGCACCGATGCTGACCGTTTCGCGCTCCGTGGTGACCGCTGCCGGCGCTTCACGCTGCTCGAAATCGCTATTGCCGAGATCGGCGGTCACGCCGACCACGAGGCGGTTGCGGCGCTGCGCGAGCTCGGGCAGCAAGGTGACCTGCAGCGAACCGCCCCAGCCGCGCGACGCGATGGTCGACTGCACGTTGAACGCCGGCGGCGAGCCCGGCGCGTCCGGATCGTACTCGCCGTTGACGTTGCTGTTGACGCCTCCGGTGGTGAGCTGTCGGAAGTAGGCATTCGCGTTGACGGCCGTTGCCGCTCCGAAGCGCTGCGTGCCCTGCGCATTGACAAACACGAGCCGGTTGATCGTGGTGTCGGGCCAGGTGTAGGCCTGCTGCGGGTCGCCCAGCATCGACACGGGCAGCGTCTGCGTTCCTTCCAGGTGATTGTCGGCGAGCGAAACGCTCACCGCCAGTTCCGCGTCCTCGCGCTGCCAGCCGAGCTTGCCGAAGATCTGCTGCACGAGGCTGGGCGAGTGCTCGCGCCAGCCGTGGTCCGACAGAGCGTTCCCGGTGACGTACCAGTCGAGCGCATCGCGCATCCCACCTGATTCAAAGGAGACCGCGCCGCGGCCGAACGAGCCGCCGTAAGCCTCGACGCTGGTCCCGGGGTTGGCGCTTCCGCTCTTGGTCGTGAGCGCCAGCGCGCCACCCAGCGTATTGAGCCCGAACAGCGGATTGGATCCCGGGATGACCTCGATGCTCGCAATCGCAGCGGTGGGGATCAGGTCCCAGTTGACCACATCACCGAAGACCTCGTTGATGCGGACGCCGTCCTGGAACACGGACAGGCCTTGCGGCGTGCCGAGCAGCGGCGATGCGGTGAAGCCGCGGAAGTTGAGATCGGCCTGGAACGGATTGCCGGTCGCAGTGTTGAGATTGACGCTGCTGGCGTTCGCATCGAGAAAATCGGCGATGCTCGCCGGTCGTTGCCGCGCGATCTCGCGCCCGCTGAAGACCTGCACATTGCCCGGGACGTCGCGTAGCGGCGTTCCGAGGCCGGGCAGCGGTGTCGTGGCCACAACCTCGACGCCGGGAAGCGGAACGATAGGTGGCGACTGCGCTCCGGCACCGGTGGCCGCGAGCGTTGCGCATAGGAGGACAGCCCGGCGCATTGCGCGCGGCCGTCAGCGGATGGCCACGCCCCACGGCAGCTCGCCGACGGCAATCTCCGCGATCTTCCTGTTGGTGTCGGTGTCGATCACGGCAACGGCGTTCGAACGGCCGCACGCGACATACAGCTTCTTGCCGTCCGGCGTCAGCGCCATGTTCCACGGTCGCTTGCCAACGGGGATTTCGTGGACGATGGTGTTGGTCGCCGTGTCGATGACCTGGACCGTGCCCTTGCCGCCGGACGACACGTAGACCCGCTTGCCGTCCGGGTGGACGGTCACGCCATTGGAACGGCTGCCGGCCTTGATCTTCGCGATCACCTCGTGC
>Ga0315283_10006020_pt1 | contig 10776 bp, 18 predicted proteins | sample YL17G09_0_MG_FD_204541 | JGI IMG/M metagenome (GOLD analysis project Ga0315283, IMG submission 204541) | Sediment microbial communities from Yellowstone Lake, YNP, Wyoming, USA - YL17G09_0 | ecosystem: Environmental > Aquatic > Freshwater > Lake > Sediment | place: USA: Wyoming | collected...
GCCCGACCCCGCGCCTCTTCCGACAAGCCAGCCAGCGAGAGCTATCGAGGTGTGCAAGCGTGCCGCCACCGCGCCAGCCGAGGGCTTCTTTGCCCGTGGCGACGATGGGCACTACCACCCCGACCCAGCGCCATCCTGCCCGCACGGCCACCCGCCCGGCTCGGCGCGTGACTGCGCGTGCCACGAGCAGGACGCTGCGGATCGCCGGATGAGGCAGGAGGTTGACCGATGAGCGCCCGCGACATCGCCGCGCTGATCGTCTACGCCCTCGTCGTCTGGCTCGCGCTGCGTTACGCCTGGAGAAAGAAGCCATGAGCCGCGCTACCGATCCCATCGAGGGCTACTACGCGCAGCAGACCGACACCTCGACCCGCGACCTCTTCGATAAGGACAAGGGCTTGACGCCGACCCCGACCGCGAGGGAGTTGCTCACACTGCTCGGCATGGAGGACACGGTTGAGACGCTCGCCGCCCGCGTCGAGGCGGTGCTGGCGCTGCACAAGCATTGCAAGGGTGTGATGCGAGAGTGGTGTAGCGAGTGCGTCGAAGTCGAGGGGAAGGGGTGCCATGTCGAGTGGCCCTGCCCCACAGTCCGCATCCTCGACGGAGGGAAGCCATGAACGATGAACCACTCACCGAAGAGAAAATCGAAGAGCATCGTAAGCGCTTCGCAAAGAAGCGTACCCAGGACGCGATGAAGGCGAGAGCGAAAGCGGACTACGCACCGAAGACGCCAGCCTCAAGAATTGAACCGAAGGAGAGTGCATGAGCTTCGCTGAGTTTGTAGATGCGAATGGAGTCGAGTGCAGGCTGTGTAAATTCTTTGCCAAGAATCCACAGGTAGAATTAGATATTGATAGTGTTTTGGATAGTGGAAAGCCTGCAAAGCACCTCAGCCTCATAGCAGCGTTTCTAGTGAAAGACCACAACGTGACATTCACTGCCGATTACGTCCAGAAGCATTACGACAGGCACAAGGAGAAGGCATGAGCGAATTCCTAAAATTCGTGAAGCGGAATACGGGCCATGGTCGCGGTAGGAACGGGGCTAGGGTACTCCTGCCAGCAGTTGACGGGTGTATCTTCGTTGTCAGCGATCAGCACTACTATCCAGGCCTACCAGCATCTCCGGTTCATAAGGCGAGCATCGTTCTCGCCAATAAGCTAAAGCCATATGCGATAGTTTGTAACGGTGACGCAATTGATGGTGCGTCCATATCGAGATGGCCGGTTTCATCCTTCACAGAGCTTGGGGAGCGACCAGCCGTGGCTGCGGAACTGGAGGAAACCGCGAGCAGGCTCAAGGAGTACGAGGATCTCAAGTTTGCCAAGTATCTAGTGTGGAACCTGGGGAACCATTGCGCCAGATTCGAAACCAAGCTTGCCGAGAAGGTTCCTGAGTATGCGGGTGTGGCCGGGACCACACTCAAGGACCACTTCCCTGGTTGGCTTCCGGCCTGGGCTACCTGGGTCATGCAGGACGGTGCCCCGCTCCATGCGCCAGAGGTTGTCATCAAGCACAAGTTCAAGGGCGGGTCGTACAGTGCAAGCAATAACGCCCTATGGGCCGGGACTTCGATAGTCACCGGGCACGATCATCACCTTTGGATCAAGCCGATCTCTGACTACCGTGGCCTTAGGTGGGGAGTTGATGCTGGGACGGTGTCCGACATTTACAGCCCTCACTTCCTGAACTACACGGAGGACAATCCGCAGGATTGGCAGTCTGGATTTGTGATCTTGCACTTCAGGGGTGGCAAGTTCACAGGCCCCGAGATCGTATGGGGGATGCCGGATGGGAAGGTTCTATTCCGTGGAGAGGTGATAAGCGTATGAGCATCGTAACCGGCGCAATCGAAGAGATGAACCGTGCAAACTTCAATGAGGACGACATCATATTCCTGACCAACTTCCTCAACGAGTTCTTCGACCGATGGGATTCGGGGGGTGCGGTATGGGTTATGGCAGATGTGGTGGCCCGCCTCCTGAAAGGACAACCCCTGACAGCACTCACCGGGGGGGACGACGAGTGGGTAGATGTGAGCATGTACGGTGCAGAGCCCGTCTTCCAGAACGCGAGATGCTCTTCTGTTTTCAAGGATTCGGACGGACGCTGCTACGACATCGACACGCCAGGGCGTCCAACGATCACATTCCCGTACCTGCCAACCACAAGCCCGTTCCCGTCGCCAGTAATCGAGGTGACAACATGAAGTACGTCCCAATCGTAGACTCAAACCGTGGCATTGTCTTCGTCAACCCGGAATTCGTACAGGCGATCACGCCATGCAAACCGGGATCGATAATCACGATGCGTGACTATGTCGTAATCGCCAAGGATTCGCCAGACGCTGTGGTTGCAAAACTAGAGGGATCTGTCGCAAATTAGGCCTATTTTTGCTACAAAAACATGCTATGATTCGTGGGGAAAAAGAATGGATCCGCTAACCGTGAGGATGATTTGTGGTTTCGTGTTAGCTATAGTAGCCATCGTGTGTTGGGGACTGATGACCGATGTCAAGCGCTCAAAATAGAGGGTGGTCGAGATGAACGAAGTTGAATGCAAGCTGTGTGGGGAGCCGATCAAAGAGTACGTTGAGGGGTCTTGGTGTTTTGGGTGCAAGGCTTTCATCTGCGACAACCACCCGCAAAGACCGTGGGGGAAGCACCTCCCAGAAGCACACGATGCCGTAGATAGCGACGATTACGATGAGGACGACGAATGATCTTCAACACGATGCAAAAAGGAGGAGGGTGCGATTGCATCAAGTGTGGCTCTAGCCCGTACGAGGGGATGACAACCTTAGTGCAGCGGGAAGACCTAAAGTGGGATCACATAACCATCTGCGCTGGCTGTCTGTTCAAATCTGCAACGGGTGAGGTGCTGTGGAACAAGGCTCTCGGAAAGAAGTCGAAGCCCGCAGAGCTACCGATGCCTGAGCCGATCACACCTCGCTGGTTCCAAAAGTAGGAGGCATAATGTTCGAAGAGTTCAAGCCGATACCACGCCTGTTCAGGGACGTGACGATCTCAGAAAAAATCGATGGAACGAACGGGCAGATCTACATCAGGGACACCATGGACGGGCTGGTTACAGAACAGGAGCCGCTTGTCGAGCTAGACGTACTTGGATTTGGCGAGATGGGCGTTGTGTCCAAGATCTACGTCAACGCTGGCTCACGCAGCCGATGGGTCTACAACCGAAAGGGCGAGGACAACAGCGGGTTCGCCGCCTGGGTGGTAGAGCGTGCTCCGCTCCTCGTTGAGATCCTTGGCCCAGGTCGTCACTTCGGAGAATTCTGGGGGTCCGGTATCCAGCGTAAATACGGACTCACTGGAGACGATAAGCGCTTCTCGCTCTTCCACCCAAAGTGGATAACAATACTGCGAGAACGCCTGATCAATGACAAGCCAATACCTAAAGGGCTTGGTACAGTGCCGATCCTATATGAAGGGATCTTCCTCACACGTGAAGTCGAGGACTGCCTGTTCAAACTAAGGACATTCGGGAGCATAGCAGCGCCTGGGTTCATGGACCCGGAAGGAGTAGTTATTTACCACACGGCAGCGCAGCAGTATTTCAAAACAACGGTGCGTGATGATGAAAAAGGAAAGGGACAGAAGGATGGCTAGTTTGAACAAGGTGACGTTGATCGGAAATGTTGGGAGAGACCCAGACATTCGCTTCACTCAGGACGGCACATGCATCATGAGCTTCTCGCTCGCAACCAGTGAGACATGGGACGGGAAAGATGGGAAGCAGGAGCGGACTGAGTGGCACTCGATTTCTGTTTTTGGCAAGCTGGCGACAGCGCTGAAGCCGTACATCACCAAGGGGAAGAAGCTCTACGTCGAGGGTAAGCTCATCTACGACAAGTGGACTGACAAAAATGGCGTCGAGCGCATCACCGCGAAGATCCGCGTCTCAGGCTTCGGCTCCACGATCATCATGCTTGGAGATCCGAATGGGAAGCGCAACGACGCTCCTGCGAATGACCACCCTTCGGCCGAGAAGTACGTTGACGCCAAGCCCGATGACGGAGAGCTTCCCTTCTGATGCCTTTCCTCAGAGAGAAGCCGCCCAGGAAAGACATGCCGCCCTGCCTTGGATGCGACACATGTGGTGACGTAGACGACAGGCACTTATATCTCCTGGGGTACACGGGCAAATACTATTGCAAGATCTGTTTCTTCAAGGTGGCAAAAGAGTGGCCGACACCAGGGGGGAGTTACAAATGAAGGATGAGAGATTTAACGAGATCCTCTCGGAGTTGTCAGCCATGCACGCAAAAAAGATGGAAGACTACGGGACATACAATGACCCGTACGCCAACGTCAGAGCGAGCGAACACTTTGGCATTCCAGCGTGGGTTGGATGCGTGATTAGAGCTAACGACAAGATGATCCGAATCCAAAAAGCAGCGCGAGATGGGAAGCTGGCAAACGAGAGCATCGAAGATTCTCTGCGCGATCTGGCAGTCTACGCTATCATTGGATTATGCCTATGGGAGGAAAAGCTTGACGCTGATCGAAAGCTTGGGGACCAGATGCTGCCTGTGCGGGAGTGACGAGCTAGTGACGTACTGCGAGGACTGCGAGCACAACTTTTGTGTTGTCTGTCGCATCAATTATTTCTGGCGAGGGTATGAGGCAATGAAGCAATTCCTCACGAATCGCCCACCTGAAAACTGTACCTGCAAGGAGAGCAAATGAGAGCCCCAATATTATTCATTTACCATTCGTCGTGTTCAGATGGCTTTACCGCCGCCTGGGTATTCGATAAGTTCCGCAAAAAGGGGCTGAGCATTATTGACCAGCCAGTTGAGTACTACCCGGCAACGTATGGCCAGGAGCCGCCCGACTGCAAGGGGCGAGAGGTCTGGCTGGTTGACTTCACCTATCCGAGAGAGACGCTGATCGAGAAGGTCATCAAGCCATCTATGAGGACGCTCATCTACGATCACCACAAGACCGCAGAGGCCGACCTGTTTCAGATCAAGGAAGAGGTCCGTCGCCGTGGCCTACAGCGGAACGACGAAGTTGTCTTTGACATGCACCGTAGCGGATGTGGGATCTTGTACGACGAGCTAGCGCGAGAGTATGGCAAGCGTGCTGGTCAGCACATTCCAAGCCCGACTGGAGACCGCAGCTTCTGGCTTGTAGACTACGTCGAGGATAGGGATCTATGGAAGCTTAAGCGTCCATTCTCCAAGGAAGTAGCCGCGTACTGCTATTCGGTTCCAATGACATTCGAAGAGTGGGACGCAATCGAAAGCCTTGGCCTCTCAAAGGTCTCAGAGGCTGGCAAGGGGATCGTACGCTACATCGACACATTTGGGGATAAGGTCATCGAGCACGCCACGTATGAGCAGCTTGGGGAATATGTGGTTCCATGCATCAACACGCCATACATGAATGCCTCTGACCACGTTGGGAAGCTGGCAGAGAGGAACCCGGCGGATCCATTTGCGCTTGGGTACTTCAGGCGAAAGGATGGGCGCTGGCAGTTCTCGCTACGCTCAAAGGGAGCCTTCGATGTCTCGGTAATTGCCAAGACCTTCGGAGGAGGAGGGCACTTGAATGCAGCGGGCTTCGATTCGGCAACGCTCCCCTGGGAGCCCTCGGTACCACCGGCAATGGGTGAAAATTCGGAATAGCCGATGTCAAAGCAAGCAAAGAAGTTCACCCCAAGGCAAATAAAAACGCTGTCTCTTTTGTCAGCGGGGTTGTCTCCAGACGCAGTTGGAATCGAAGTTGGTGTTGATCCAAGGAAGATTTCAAGTTGGCTGAATTCAGAGCGGTTCCAAGAAGAACTTCGTATCGCCGCCGAACGAGCTAGGCAAAGATTCGAATCGCGTGTCTTCAGCCTAGCCAACAACTCGGCTGTGATCGTTGGAGACATGATCAAGGACGAAAAGAACAAAGAACGCCAGATGGAGGGAGTAAAGCTGGCGTTTAATGCTGCCGTCCGTCTGGCGAATAGGTACAAAGAACTTCAGGTTGAAGGGTATGTCGCTCCAACGCAACCCCTTGTCATATTCCCTCAGGGGACCGTGTTCCCGTGGAAAAACAAAGCGATACTCCCTCCGATGCCTCTTGAAATACCAGAGACAATAGACGTGGAATCCGAAGAGGTCGATGGTGACGAATCAGAGTGAGGAGCAAGACGGCCCAGTATCGTTTGAATGGGCCTCTCCTCAACAGAAAGAACTCGTAGAAGCAATGCCGGGCACCCCCCTACTCGCCATGGGGGGATTCAACTCTGGCAAGACGAGCGGAGCGATATTGCACATGCTTGCGCTCTGTGACAACTTCCCCGGTTATAAGGTTGCAATCCTCAGGAAGACATTCAAAGACCTGACGATGACGACGCGCCCATCATTCGATCAGTGGATCGACGCGAAGCGCGTCAAGCAGGCCTCAGCTACAGAGGTGACGCTGGACAACGGATCGTCATTCATCTTTCACCACCTCGACTCACCGAATAGCGCAACGATCCTGAAAGGTCTCGAAATCAACGGAGCGATTCTTGATCAGGCTGAGCAAATGCAGGAGCGTACCTTCACGGTTCTTCTGGGCCGTCTAGGGCGTTGGAAAGGAGCCAAGGTACCCAAGTGGGTTCTAGATGCCCATGAGGGGCCATGGCCATGGAGGAATCGCAACCAACAGCCAGTGGCCCCAATCTCACTGGTTTTGACTGGCAACCCTACAGAAGACGGAGACCCGGAACTTCACTGGCTCTGGCAGCGCTTCTCGCCAGAATCCAAGTCATGGCAGGAGAAGTGGAGGCACCAGGGATATCGGCAGATCATGATGCCGACTACTGGTAACAAGTTTGCTGGTGAGCAGAACGTCGATATCCTGCTCCAGCAGGATGAGGATTATGTTGCACGATTTGTTCGTGGTGAGTGGGTCCGTTCCAAGGGGCACCTATTTAGACTGGACGACATGTCTGTGCTCGACTACGAACCAGAGATTGTCTCCTATATCCAGAACAACTGCATTCTCGGAAGGGTATTGGACCACGGAGATTCTGCCCCGACAAGCTGCCTCTGGTACGGTGTTGATCAGAACCACAATCTCTTCTTCTGGCAGGAGTACTACCAGCCTGGGGTAACAGACGATGGCAAAGAATTCAACGTCTCCGATCATCGTCGTTCCATCACGCAACTATCGAAGCCGCTCACGTTCCGTGTCAACATCGCAGACGCGAGCATCTTTGACAAGACGCGCAACATTTCCGGCTATACCCGTCGCCAGCAGAGATGGTCGGTGGCCGATGAGTATACCGACCGTAAGATCATCCAAGAAGATACGGCGATCTACTGGACTCCTGCGGACAAGAACGAGGCGCTATCCAGACAACGGCTTTCCCAATATCTTCGGATCGATGGAGGTCACAGACACCCGTTTACTGGAGAGCGAGGTGCGCCTCACATATACTTCGTCCAGATGTCCGACGAACACCCCCACGGATGCGACCATGCTATTCGAGAGATCAGAAACGCCAAGCGACTGGTGGTCGGTGAAAACGACGGGAAGCCAATATACTCCGACGAGCGAGACCCATCAGTACCCGACCACGCGCTTGACTGTGTCCGCTACGTGGTGAACTCTCACCCTATAGCCTTCAGCGTTTCGCCTCCAAAGGGTAAACTAACAGCAGAGGCGACTGGAGGTGGTCGGGTGATAATCACGGTACCCCCAGTCATCGACAATAAACCTTACCTGCGCGACAAGCATGAGAAGCAGAAGTGGAAGAGTCGAGGGCGAGGATACTGATGAGGTAAAATAGACCCATGGGAACTGAAATGTCGGGCATTCCATTCGGAGACGCACCTATTGACACGGGAATGAATCCCATAGCGGAAGCCCTTCTTGCTGGGACCAAGGATGACGATGATTCCGAGGAAGCCAAGAAGGAAGAGGATCTAGTCAGAATCTGGTTCAAGCGTGTCTCGAACGCCAAGAAGCAGAAACAGACGTGGGAGGACGATTATGAGATCGACAGATCCCACGACTACGTCAGAGGATTTCAGAGGGATTCCCAGGACGAGCTAGACGCTCAGGGTGATAGGAAGTACCAGATCAACAAGATTCTGGCCGCACTGAAGACCCGCATTCCCGCTCTCTTCTATTATTTCCCGTACGTTCGCGTAAAGCCCTCATACGGTAGAGCCGATTCGGTTGGCTCCCAGGTCCATGAACGAGCGCAGCTTCTTCAGGACACCATCAATACAATCGTCAGGCAGAAGAAGACACGCTTCAAGCCAGAGACGATGATGGGTCTCAAGGAAGCTCACTGGGCCTTCGGAGTCACTGAGGTCGGGTACAGCGCAGAGTGGGGCGAGAATCCATTCCTGTCAAAGCCCCCGCTTGTAGAGAGCGATGATGTCCGTAGGGATCTTGAGGAGATCGGAGCCCTGGCTGAAGAGGACACTCCAGAGGCCGAGATGGCAAAGCTGGAGGAGGTTCCTCACGCAGAGACGTTCTACGTCAAGCACATTCCCGCTCGCCAATTCTATGTCTCATCGAACGACAGATCAGCCACCGAGAGTCAGGACTGGATCGGCTACTGGGAGTGGATGTTCGTAGAGGACGTGAAGCGCTGCGAATCCTTTGAGAACACTAAAGATCTCAAGGCCACGGCAAAGATCGTCAGTGAGGGCGGTGGTGGCCTAGACAAAGATCTGATTCCGACCATCAAGGACGACAAGGCGAAGGACATCCCGCCCGACATGGTTCGCGTGTGGAAGATCTGGGACCAACGTGAGAAGAAGCGCTACGTCCTGGCAGAGGGACATGAGCGCATTCTGAAGGTCAACGAGTATTACTACCTTCCGATTTCGATCCTGCGCTTTGAGGTGATGCCGGGTGAGTGGTATCCGAACCCACCGGTCTTTAACCAGCTTACAGAGCAGGACGAGTTCAACGATAGCCGTGAGTGGCTGCGCATCGTCCGTAAGGGGACTCGTCCACGTTACATCTACGACAAGGCTTCCTTCCCAGCCGACGAGCTTGAGAAGCTGGAGACTGACGAGTTCTTCACCATGATAGCGTCAGAAAACGGGAATACCCAGACCGCGATCATGCCCGTCCAGATGCCACAGATCTCCGACGCAGTCATCAGGACACTAGCGCTGTCCGACTCTGGATTCGCAGAGCAATCCGCCTCGTCTCCGGTTGACAGGATGACCCGTGGAGCCGGTGGGAAGCCCACAGCGACCGAAGTCGAGGCTATGGGCACCAAGGGCGACGTACGTGACTCCTACGAGCAGCAGGAGGTTGCAGAGTGGCTTTCAGACATCTGCACAGCCCTCATAAAGTGCGCTCTGGAGAAGATGACTCTTCCGCAGTGGGTTGTCCTCAATTCCGACCCAACCAGTCAGTCCTACGGCATGGAAAGTCAGCTACTGGGGCAGCAAGTCAACCAGTACATGCAGCTATCGCATGCGAACCTTCAGGCATGGGGAGCGGAGCCTCAAGATCCGAATCAATTGCCTGGGGCACCACCGCAGATGCAGCAGCCTGGGATGCCACCTCCGATGGGTGGGCAAGAGCAGCAAATGGGTGGAATGCCGGGCGCTGAGCAGATGATGCCTCAGGAGCAAGGCCCGCCGCAGCAAGAGGCTCCGCTGGACCAGAACGGTGTCCCGATTGGCCAGCCGATTGGTCAGCCCAGCCAACTCCCAGGTCTGCCAGGAGTCCTTGCCCAGCAGTTCCAGCAGATAACTCCTGAGCAGCTTCAGGCCGCAGATGACGGGATGATGTGGGACGTGACAGTAGACGTTGAGTCTTTGTCCCCCGTGACCGAAGAGCAGCATGGCAACCGACTCATCCAGGCCCTCAATATGATCTCGTCTCCTGGGGTTGGTCAGATGCTTGCCATGTCTCCACCTCTTACCAAGACGCTCCTGAATCTCATGGGCATCAGAAACTCGAACGACCAGAACAACATCTTCATGGCTCTTCAGCAGAAGATTATGATGGATCAGCAGGCACAGATGATGGGGGCCGGGCAGCCGAAAGGCATTGCTCCTCAGGGCAACACTCCAAGTCCACAGCCTGGAGCAGGCACTGCCGGTGGTCCGCAGCCGAACCAAAAGGCTAGGCAGCAATAATGGACCGCATCCCACAGGGCGACCCGAATCTGCCACGCCACGGAGGCGCTGGGTTCAAGAGGAATGGATTCCTTGGGCAGATCCAAGTGCCTGGGACCAACGACTACGCCACTGAGTATTCAATCGGAGACGAACGGGGCGAGATGCCGACGATGGTCCCGACGCTTGACTCCCCGGAGCTACGGCAACTGCTCCAATCTATCGGAACTGGTGGGGCGATACCGCAGCCGATAATAGACAAGGCGACACAGCATGCTGCAATCAGGAGGGCGACCGGGCTGTCCCCATTTGCTGGGGATAACGAGTCGCCAGTCCCAACCCGACCGCCTGGGCCGTATAGCGACGAGTTGGTGAGGCCCAACCCTGAAGCCGGGATGCTCAACATGCTTCTGAGTTCATTTAGGAGATAAGGCGTGGAAGAGCAGTACTACAAGGACGACAAGACGATCCACTGCGAAAAGTGTGGTAGTGATTTCGGGAAGGGACAGTTCCCATTTTGCCGAGGCATCGCAGCCAATCATGGGACAATGCAGGGCTTCGATGACCCCTTTGAACCGTATGTTGACACGCAATTACTAGACCGCAAGGATCCGCGCTGCACCAGCGTAAATGAACGTGGCGCAAAGGGAGTCCAGATAAACAGCCGAAGTGAGCGT
>Ga0315283_10006021_pt1 | contig 10775 bp, 10 predicted proteins | sample YL17G09_0_MG_FD_204541 | JGI IMG/M metagenome (GOLD analysis project Ga0315283, IMG submission 204541) | Sediment microbial communities from Yellowstone Lake, YNP, Wyoming, USA - YL17G09_0 | ecosystem: Environmental > Aquatic > Freshwater > Lake > Sediment | place: USA: Wyoming | collected...
ATGCCGGCAATACCTCCGCCAACGACCAACACCGCTCCCACCTTGTCGGCACGGGAATGTTTTTTAGGTGCAACCATTTAGGTACTCCTGTCCTTTGAGATCAATAAGATTGGATTTTATATAACGTAGAAAAAATTTTTATGTCAAATAAAAAATAGTATATCCTAAAATTAGACTATTCGATCACCACTTGATCTGGTTGGTTGAGTTCCTTAAAATAGACATTTACCCGCTCCTGGGGGCGGATCTGGACCTGGACCCCGGTATAATCCGCGCAGATAGGTAATTCTCGGCCCCCCCGGTCAACCAGGACGACCAGGGCGATCCGGCGCGGGCGGCCAAAGTCAATGAGGGCATCCAGGGCCGCCCTGACGGTCCGACCGGTATAAAGGACGTCATCCACCAAAATAACGACCTTATTATCCAAGGAGACCGGTACATCGGTCTTCCCGACGATGGGTTTATGGTTGATCCGGGTCCAATCGTCCCGGTAGAGGGTGATATCCAGAGCCCCGGTGACCACCTGCTTTTCTTTATGGGAGAGGATCAAACCCCGGAGCCGGTCGGCCAGAAAGGCCCCTCCGGTCCGAATGCCGATGAGAATTAATTCATCGGAGTCAGGGAAGTCCGCCAGAATCCTTTCGTTTATATTTTCCAAGGCCGACTGGATTCCCTGAGCATCCAGGATGATTTTCTTTTTACCCTTCATCAGGTTCCCCAACCACTAATAATTATTAAAAAAATGCTTCAATAACATATACCGGCCCGAGGGTCAAGCAAATACCGTATTTTTTTTCTCAAAGTCGAAGGACAACTGAGGGACTATTAAGGTTTTTTTGAGGAAATGATTGAAAAAAATAGCGGAAGGTCTTACACTGCGGAACACTATTGAGACCTCATGAATCCAGCAGAATCTAAAAGGCTTAACCCCTTACAAGTCCAGCTCCAATATGTTTTCCAGGACCTGGAACTATTGATTCAGGCCCTGACCCACCGGTCCTATGCCCACGAACATGGAGACCCGGGGACAGCCCACAATGAACGGCTGGAATTTTTAGGGGATACGGTCCTGGGTGTGGTGCTGAGTCACCTGCTCTACCAGAAGTTCCCCGACCTTTCCGAGGGGGAGCTTTCCAAGTTAAGGGCCGGCCTGGTCAACGAGCAGCAACTGAAGCAATTGGCCCAGGGCTTGAAACTGGGGAAATATCTTCGGTTGGGCCGGGGGGAAGAAGTCACCGGTGGCCGGAAGAAATCCTCCCTGCTGGCCGATGCCTTGGAGGCCGTCCTGGGGGCCATTTACTTGGAGGGGGGATATGATCAGGCCTCCCGGTTGATTCGGGGCCTGTATCGTCCTCATCTGGAAGCCGTGGAAACGGTGTCGGGTCCGGCCCTGGATTCTAAAACCGATTTGCAGGAATACTGCCAGGGTGTTTTGAAGATTACCCCCACCTATGAAGTGATTCGAGAGGAAGGGCCCGCTCATCAAAAGGTTTTTTACGTGAAGGTCCGGATCGGGGATCAGTTCATCGGTCAGGGGAAAGGCCATTCCAAAAAAACGGCGGAACAACAGGCGGCCGAAAGGGCTATGGTTAGGATCAGGAAGAAGACCCCGCCGGGATTGGGTTAAGGACGTTACCCTACTAATGCTAAAATCCGAAATTCGAAGCACGAAATCCGAAACAAGCACGAAGGTCCAAAATCCAAATGATCAAAACCAAACCATTCATCATTCCCATCTTCCTCCCCCAGTGGGGCTGTCCTTACCGCTGTATTTACTGCCACCAGGAACAAATCACCCAAACCCGTCGCCGGGAGATTCACCGGGCTGATTTTTCCACCCTGGTGGAATCCGGTTTGAATTCCCGGCGTCGAACTCCCGGTCGCCGGGTTGAGCTGGCCTTCTATGGGGGGACCTTCACCCTGCTTCCCGCGCCGGTCCGGGAGGATCTGCTCGCCTGGGCCGCTCACTACATCCGGCAGGGGAGGGTGGAGGCCATCCGCCTATCCACTCGTCCCGATGCCCTTTCGGATGAGGGTCTATGGAACTTAAAGGCCGCCGGGGTGGAAACGGTTGAACTGGGGGTCCAGTCCCTGAATGATCAAGCCCTGGAGCGCTCCGGGAGGGGGCATTCGGCCCAGGATAGCTTCAATGCCGTTCAGTTGTTAAAAAAATTTTCCTTGGGCGTAGGGATCCAGTTGATGGCCGGTCTGCCCGGAGATACCCCCGAGGGATTCAATCAGACCATCCGGGAGGTGAGAGACCTGAAGCCGGATCTGGTCCGTATTTATCCCACCGTGGTATTTCCCGAAACGGTTCTGGCCCAGTGGGTTGAAAAAGGGCGTTACACCCCCTTAGCCCTGGAGGAGGCTGTTTCCCTTTGCCGCGGGGCGGTGGATCTGTTAGAAACGGCGGGCATTCCGGTCATTCGGCTGGGTCTTCAAAGCCATGACCGAATGTCCCTGGGCAAAGCGTTCTTAGCCGGCCCCTATCACCCGGCTTTCGGCGACCTGGTCCGCGGTGAATTGTTTTTGATGAAGATCAAACAGGATTTGGCCGGCCGGAAATCTTTCCGGGAGGCCGATCTCGAACTGCGGGTGGCCGACCGGGATATCGGTTTCTTGACCGGAAACAACCGGGAAAATTTAAAAAAACTGAAAACCGATCTGGGGATCTCGCGGTTGCAGGTGGCCGCCGATCCCGCACTGCCAAGCGGAAAATGGCAAATCCAGTCGGCCAGGGCTTACTAAAGCGGGCACCCACGAAGCATGAAAATCCCGAGTAGGGGAGGCTTCAGCCTCCCCGTTTGGGCGACGAAAGTCGCCCCTACCCTACCTGATTGAGAGAAGCTATGGATTCTATTTTCATACTAAATGAACATCGAACATCGAACATCGAACGCTCAACATCGAATGAAAAACAAACCTCCATTAAACATTCGATGTTGGAAGTTCGATGTTCGACGTTCAACTTGTCAGTGCCCTCCCCACAGTCTATCTTGCGCAAAAATAATTTACCGCCAAGGCGGTGAGAGGAATAATTCCATCATGTCCTATCAATCCGGATTCGTAGCCATAATCGGGGCGCCCAACGTGGGCAAGTCCACCCTGATGAATGCCCTGCTGGGCCAGAAGATTTCCATTGTTTCCCCCAAACCCCAGACTACCCGCAACCGGATCTTGGGGGTTAAACACCTCCCCGGCGGCCAGATTATTTTTCTGGACACCCCCGGCATTTTTTCCGCCACCAGCCTGTTAGATCGAAATATAGTGCAGGCGGCCATGAAGACGTTGAGCGAAGTCAATTTGGTCCTGCTGATGATCGAGCCCTTTTCCGGGACGGTGCAGATTCCCGGAATGGCGGCCGACCGGCTGAAAATCATGGAGACCACGGTTTTCCTGATAATCAACAAGGTGGACCTGGTTGATAAAGAGAAATTACTGCCGCTGATCGAGAAGGCCATTCAGGCTTTTCCCTTTCAAGAGATCATTCCTGTGTCGGCCCTGACCGGGGATGGCCTAGACTTGCTGGAAAAGGAGATTCTGGCCCTGCTTCCCGAAGGGCCCCAATATTTCCCCGAAGATATGATTACTGATCTGCCGGAACAGTTCCTGGTGGAAGAACTGATCCGGGAAAAGGTTTTTCGGTTGCTTTCCAAAGAGGTCCCTTACGCGGCGGCCGTGACGGTGGATTCCTTCCACCGGCGCGAAGACAAACCGATCATCCATATCCAAGCCACCATCCATGTGGAAAGGGATTCGCAAAAAGGCATACTGATCGGCAAAGGCGGGCTTCTGTTAAAAAAGATCGGTCAATCGGCCCGGGAAAGCATGGAGCCCCTTCTGGGCAGCCAGGTTTTTTTGGAGCTCTGGGTGCGGGTGGAAAAAAACTGGCGGAAAAATCCGAAATTGATCAAACGATTCGGCTATGAAGGGGAAAGGTAATTTTTTTAAGTTGAGTTCCAGGCAGGCCAGTGATAAATAAGTAGCCCCGTTGCCCTCAGCTGTGAACACTAATTAATTAATAATATTTAAATTTGTGGTTAGACCTTCGAAATCCGAATTTCGAAACTCGAAACAAATCCAAATAAAGCGTCATTCCCGCAGCGTTTTTGAGCGGGAATCCAGGCTTTTCTTAAGGAAGGTTGGATCCCCGATAAAGGCCTTCGGGAATGACGAGAAATTACCTGTAAATACAATGAGGTTTAAGAATCTAACCAAGAATAGTTGGATTTTTGGTTCAAAGGAGGGAAAAATGATTATCCGCTTATTGGCTTCTCTGTTGGCTTTATCCTTTTGGGTTCCGGCTACCGCCCCGGCCCAGACCAAATGCAAATTGGCCACCGCCTGGAGCGCTACCAGTTTTGACGAAAAGGAATGTCTGGAACATGCCGAGAAGGCCCTGCGCAAGACAGGGTATTACAAAAATTTTTCTATAGCCGGGCAGTCGGTATTCGGTTACAATGAAGAGGATGAGCAGGCCTCGGCCCGCTGTATCCCCTCCAAGGGTCTGATATTTTTTGTCGTTTCAGGATCAGGCGCCTCGGGTGACCGGGTGGAGCGGATCAAACGAAATTATTAAAATTTGGGCCCCCTGGTCCTATAAAAAAAAGCCCCTGGAGAACTCCAGGGGCTTTTTTATTGGTTCGGATAAGGACTACTTGAGGGGTTTGCCCATTACTTCCTCAAAAAACGTTTCATCCATCAGCTTGCCTTCGGCGATATTCTGGCGATACTTGATGAAGTCGATCACATCCTGGCCGGTGATCTTCTTGGTATTGAAGGCCCCAAAGCCGAGGAAGGCCTCGCCCATCATGTTGGCCGCCAGCCAGTGCCGGTTGTAGTTCTTCGAATAATCCCAGAAGAATTTCTTTTTGGCCCGGATGGAGTCGATTGATTTGATCAGGCATCCCGGGAAAAGATTGGCAAAAGTCCAGATCACCTTGTCGCATTCGGCATCCAGGAGAGCGAAGTCATAGTCATTGGCTTTTAACTTGCCGCCCACCCATTCTCTGGCCTTTTTTAATTCATCGCCTTTCTTGAATTCCCCGTAGACGATCTCGCCATCCACCACGTATTGATCGGTGATAACCTGAGGGTTGCGGACCCACTTTCCGGCTTCATCCTTCAGCACGGGCACGCACTTGGAGATCAGGGTTTTGGCCTTCATCTTGTAGGCGCTCCACATTTCGCAACTGACGCAGTTCCACATGGCGTCTTCCATGCTCAGGAACCAGGGCAGGAAGTCGGAAGAACCGCCGTCCGGCGCCGAGCCGTGCCGCGGTCCGGCCTGCCCAAAAATAGCCAGATCCGAAGAGATGGCCAGGTCGCAGGCCATACCGATTTCCTGCCCGCCGGCCACCCGCATGCCGTTGACCCGGGAAATCACCGGCTTTTTACAAGCCAGGATGGCGTCCACCATGTTGTTGAACAGCTCCATATAGGCCCCGTATTCTTCAGGACGTCGGCTGTAATACTCGGAGTATTCTTTGGTATTGCCGCCGGTGCAGAAGGCAAAGGGACCGGTCCCGGTGAAGATAACGGCGACCACCGAGCGGTCGGTGGAAGCATTCTCCATGCCGGCGATGACCCCCTTGACCATTTCGGTAGTATAGGAGTTGTACTGGGCCGGGTTGTTCAAAGTGATCCAGGAGACATACAGCCCGGGAACGACATTTCCCTTCGGGTCTTTTAAGGGCCTTTTTTCATAAACGGTGCAAGGCGCCTGGGTTCCCCAGTGTTCGGCACTATAACGGTCATGATTTTTTTCTTCGTTTTCTCTCGGCATCCATTCGATTCCCATAAGATATTCCTCCTTCAAATTTTTTTTTGTAAATAGTTTTATAGTTTTTTTGTTTTCACAAAAAGTCCCTCAGGCTGTCATCCTGAACGAAGTGAAGGATCTCGCAGACTGGTTCAAAACGGGATTCTTCGCTTTCGCTCAGAATGACAAAAACTATCTGATGGATTTTGGCAAGTTTAACCTGCGACAATTTATTTAAAAATCCGGCGTCAGGACGATCCGCTTGGCCGGGGAGCCCGCCTTATGTACTTCGGCGAAAGTCTCGGCAATGGTGCTCATGGGCCGGGTTTCCACAAAAGGACCGATATCGATCTTTTTGGACAGCACCATATCCAAGACGATGGGGTAGTATTCCGGCAAACAGCCCCAGGTGCCGATGATTTCAGCATCAAAAGCCATCAGCCGGCCCAGGGCATATTCGGTTTTGGCCATAGTGAAACCGACCATGATCAGTTTTCCGGTGAAGCCCAGGAGGGCCAGTCCGATCTCCTGGCCGCCCTTGACCCCACTGATCTCAAAAATCTTCCAGCCGAAGCCCGGCAGGCCGTTGGCCTTGCACAGTTCGCGAAATTCCTTGGAAACGGCCCCGGCATCCTTCTCCTTGGAGTTGATGACCAAGTCCGCCCCGTGCTTGAGTGCTCGTTGTAATTTTTCTTCGTTCCGGGCGATACCGATGACCGTCTTGGCCCCCAGGGCCTTGGCCATCTGACCCATATACTGTCCTACGCCTCCGGTAATTCCGACAATCACCACATTGTCGCCGGGCTGAAGGTCGGCTCTCTTGGCCGCTTGATAAGGGGTGGTCCCGGCATCGGCCACTACTGCCAGATGGGCTAAGGGAAAATCGCCCCGACTCTTGACCTCGCAGAGATCAACGCTGGGGACCGGGATATGGCTGGAGAACCCGCCGTAAAGACCCAGGCTATTCCCGGGCATCTTCTGGTTCAGACAGCGGTTTCCGCGACCGGTCTTGCACAGGAGGCACTGGCGGCAGGGCATGACCGCCGGGATGATCACTTCCTTGCCCATCCAGGCCTTATCTCCGGCTACGACAGTCCCGGTAATTTCGTGGCCCAGGGTCAGGGGGGGCTTGGACACGGTGGGTACTCCATCATAGAAATAGCCCAGGTCGGTGTGGCACACGCCGCATCCGGCCACCTCAACCAGCACTTCCCCGGGTTTCAATTCCGGGACGGGAATTTCCTTCAATTCCAGTTTTCCAGGGGTGGTCTCTTTGGTTTCCTTGTTGTAGACAGTCGGTTGGACCATCTGCCAGGTCTTTATCACTGCAGGGTTCTCGGCCATATTTTCTTCCTCCTTGAAAATGAGTTGGGCACAAGGTACAAGGCGCAAGGTGGAAGGAAAAACCTAAATTCTAAAGGTGGTCCTGCAACCTGTGCCCTGCGCCCTGCGCCTGGTGTTTAGATCATCCCGTATCCGCCGTCCACGCAGAGCAACTGGCCGGTGATGTAGTTGGCCTCATCGGAGGCCAGGAAAACGAAGGCCGGGGTGATGTCGTCCGGTTCGGCAAAACGTTCCAGCAGTATCCGTCGCAGGTAGATTTCTTTCAGTTTTTCGTCGCTTCGGATTTTTTCGGTCATATCCGTGGCCACGATCCCCAGGGAAATGACATTGACGCAGATATTGTAGCGGGCCAGTTCGCGGGCGGCCGATTTGGTGAAGGAGAGCAGTCCCCCCTTGGCGGCGCTGTAATTGATCTGCCCGACCGTTCCCACCAGACCGGCCACGGAGGTGACATTAATCATTTTGCCGCTTTTCTGTTCTTTCATGAGCTGGGCGGCCGCCTGGGTGCAAAGAAAGGCCCCTTTTAGATGCAGATCCACTACCTGGTCCCACTGCTCCTCGGTCATCTTGAGTAACATGGCCGGTTTGGAAAAGCCGGCGTTGTTCACCAGTATATCCAGACGCCCAAAATGGTCCTTAGCCCCCTGGATCACGGCCGTGGCTTCTTCTTTCCTGGCCACATCCCCCTGAATTTTAACGGCTTTCCGTCCAAGGGCCTCAATTTCCCGAACTACCTGGTCGGCCGCGGCTTCATTCGAAGCGTAATTGACCACCATATTCGCACCTTCACGGGCATAAGCTAAGGCTATGGCCCTACCGACTCCCCGGCTGGCGCCGGTGACCACTGCAATTTTATCTTTTAAGCGCATAGGGACCTCCATCGGACTAAATAGTCACAAATTAACTATGTTATAACTATAATGTGATTATATACAATAGGGGTGGAGGGGTTGTCAAGGAAAAAAACTTGTTAATAAACCCGCTTTTTTGTTACTATTTAAAGGCGATATCTTTTGATTATTTTCAGGGGTGGTCAAATGCGTATTTTTAAGTTTCATCGGAAGGTAAGGCTCATCCTGTCGGGAATGGTCCTGATTTCCTTTATCGGTTGCTCGAAGGCGGCTATCAAAAGTTCGGAACCCGGGGCCTCAATACCAAGCGCCCCGGCCACAAAAAAGGTTGATAAAAAAAACGTCCGGGGAGATAAGCCTGATAAAATAGCCTCCAGTAAAGACCGCCCTTATGCCGTTGACGGCCGTTGGTACTTTCCCCTGAATTCCATTCAGGGATACCGGGAACAAGGCGTCGCTTCATGGTATGGAACTGATTTCCATGGCAAAAAGACCTCTTCCGGTGAGACCTACGATATGTACGGACCAACCGCCGCCCACCGGATCCTGCCGCTGAACACCCAGGTAATGGTCCGGAATCCGGCAAATAATAAGGAGATCACGGTGCGTATTAACGACCGGGGGCCTTTCGTTAAAGAACGGATTATCGATTTATCCTACAACAGCGCCAAAGCCCTGGGGTTGGTCGGTCCGGGGACGGCCTTAGTGGAATTGGAGGCCATCGGCGTTTTGATGGAAGAGGAAGAAAATGGACGGAGAACCACCCGTCTAATACAGGAAATTGATTATCAAAAAGGACCTTTTGTGGTCCAGATCGGGGCCTTCAAGGAAATTGAAAACGCGAATCGCCTGAAAGACCGTTTACTGGCTGATTACCTGGAGGTGGAAGTATTGGAGACGTTCATTAAGGGGGAACGTTTTTACCGGGTGCGAATCAATTGCCGTGAACAGCTCAACGAAGCCCTGCGTATTCAAAAGGAACTTGAAAACAAAGGGTTCAGCCAAGTATTGGTCATGGCCCAATGAGGGACGGATCGGTCGAGGATCCCTCCAGTAGAATTCGGCCATTCAAGAATGCCGGTTTGTCCACAGGGGTTTGGATCCGAACGTCGTCTGGTTTTAGCGGTTTTTTAACGGCTGAGAGGAGTTGATCTTTTTCCGTAGGACTCCGGAGGTCTTGAAGACCACTACCTTGCGGGCTTTTAACTGCAGGTCTTCATTGGTTTGGGGGTTTCGACCCCGGCGGGCCCTTTTTCGTTTTACCACAAATTTCCCAAAGCCGCTTATCAGAAGATTTTCCTCACTGGCCAAGGCCTTCTTCATGATATCCAGCAACTGTTCAATCACTTCCCGGGATTGACTTTTGCTGAAGCCAATCTGCTCATAAACCGTTGCGATTATTTTCTCCTTGGTCAGCGCCATCGATCTTCCCCTTTCTGAAAAATTCGGTCCCTTTGGCCCCGGAATTGAGTTAACCTGTCTAATTTAAAACGGAATTCAATATGCTCTAAGCCGGTAGCCTTGTCAAGTCTTTTTTTTTATTAATCTTTTCTATTTTTGTGCCAAAAGTTCAAATATTTTTGGTTAGATATTAGAAAACGTTGACTGGTCCTAGCGGGGGCTCCTGTCGTTTCTTAAGATGGACCTGCAAGATGGTTAGAGCGGCAGGAGTCATACCGGAAATCCGAGAGGCCTGCCCTAACGAATGAGGGCGAATGGTCTTGAGTTTTTCTTTGATTTCGTTGGACAACCCGGCCAGACCGGAGAAATCCATATCGGGTGGAATGTCCAGGTTCTCACTTTTTTCAAAACGGTGTACCTGTTCTTCCTGCCGGACTAAATACCCCTCGTATTTCACCTGAATGGCTAATTGTTCTGAAACCTTAGATTGAAACTGATCCAGTTGAGGGAAGAGCGGGAAAAGGTCTTCCCAGGATATTTCCGGTCGGCGCAACAGTTCCTTTAAGGTGACCGGCTTTCGGAGAGGGCGACTATTAAGTTCATTAAGCAGTGCATTAGTTTCCTGGTTGGGATGTATCCAGGTTTCCCGGAGCAGCTTCCAGGCGGCCTCAATTCCGGTCTTTTTTTGTATAAATTCCCGATACCGGTCGTTCCCGATCAAGCCGCAGACCCTTCCTGTTTCCGTTAACCGCAGGTCGGCATTATCTTCCCGAAGCAACAGGCGATACTCAGCCCGAGAGGTAAACATCCGATAAGGTTCGCGGGTACCTCTGGTAACCAGGTCGTCTACCATGACCCCGATGTAGGCCTGGGAACGATTCAAAATCAGGGCCGGGCGGCTTTGGACCTTCAGCGAGGCATTGATCCCCGCCATCAGGCCCTGGGCGCCGGCCTCTTCGTAACCGGAGGTCCCGTTGATCTGCCCGGCCAGAAAAAGACCGGCGACGGACTTTACTTCCAAGGTGGGGTACAGTTGGAGCGGGTTGACATAGTCGTATTCAATGGCATAACCCGGCCGAACCATTTTGGCTTTTTCCAATCCGGGGATGGAATGAATGACGGCCAGTTGGACATCGATGGGCAGGCTGGTTGGAATCCCGTTGGGATAATATTCGGTGGTCATCCGGCCCTCCGGTTCCAGGAAGACCTGGTGCCGGACTTTTTCCGGGAAACGGACGACTTTGTCTTCGATGGAAGGGCAGTAGCGGGCCCCGGTTCCCTTGATCAGACCACTGTAAAGGGGAGACCGATCCAGGTTGGCCCGAATCAATTCATGGGTGCGGGTCTGGGTGTAGGTCAGATAACAGGGGACCTGGGGCCGATCAACGGACTGGGTAGTAAAGGAAAAGGGCCGGGGC
>Ga0315283_10006022_pt1 | contig 10773 bp, 7 predicted proteins | sample YL17G09_0_MG_FD_204541 | JGI IMG/M metagenome (GOLD analysis project Ga0315283, IMG submission 204541) | Sediment microbial communities from Yellowstone Lake, YNP, Wyoming, USA - YL17G09_0 | ecosystem: Environmental > Aquatic > Freshwater > Lake > Sediment | place: USA: Wyoming | collected...
GTACTCGCGACAGCCTCTTCCAGCGCGGGATTCCGGATTCCGCTCTGCAGCCAGAGCGCCCTGGGCCGCGCCGCGACGATCTCCTCGGCGCTGGGAAGGTCCTCGGGCCTCCGGAAGCAGCAGAGCACGTCGACCCTCTCCGGCAGCGACGCGAGCGCCGCGAGGGAGAGAGGCTGGGCGTCTCCCGGGAAGTTGCCGGGTTCGCTGCCGCCTCCCGGTCGAAGGACGGGAATCGGAATCACCTCGACGCCGTCGCTGCTGAGGAAGTCGGCGACGTAGAAGGCCGGGCGCGTCCTGTTGGCGTCCGTCCGCGCGCCGAGCACGGCGACGACGCGCGCCGCGGCGGCGATCTGCAGCGCGATCTGCGCTGCCATTTCGCTCTCTCTCGAGTCTTTCGAGGGTTGAGAGTGATTTTTTCGAAATGTGCAAACTTCGAGGTGAGAAACCTACGACCCGCCACACGTTCAAAAGAGCTCCGAAGAAGAGGAGAAAACAGGAAGCAGCGGTGGTCGCTCTTCTCTGAAAATGGAATCGATGGGCGAGAAGAAAAAAGAAAAAAATGAAATCGTCGCCAAGAAAAGCCAGTTTTCTTTCCTTCTTGCATTCGTTTTCAACGATAACGATGGCCGCGAGGCTCCTCCTTCTCGCAGCCTCGAGCCGGAGAGCGGCGTCGCGGGTGGAGCAGAAGAGTCTGCTCATCTCCTCTCTGTCCCCGTGCTCGTCGTCGCGGGGGTCGCTGCGAGCGCCCCTGTCTTCGCTTCTTCGATGGCACTCGCCAGCGGTGTCTCGATCGCTCTCGGCGACCACCTCCTCTGATTCCCCCGCGAGCAACACCGCCTCCCTCTCCCCGCTCGCGGCCTCGATGCTCGCGCACGTCCGCGGAACCCTCTGTCTCGGCAAGCCCGACGAGGCCATCGATGTCCTGAGGACCGGAGTCGTCGCGAGCAGCAGCTCGAGCTCGAGCAAGCTGGACGAGGCCGCGCTGCTCCTGGCGTGGAGCGACGCCGAGGCGGCGAGGTGCGACCCGCAGGCTGCGCTCGAGCGCGCCGCGAGCGCCGCGGACGCCCTCTCCGAGGCCGCGAGAGAGGGACACGAGGGATCGACGCTCGCCCTGTATTTGCGGCTGCTGGTGGAGGACGCGCGCCTGCGGGCCTCGCTGGCCCTCGCTGCCCCTCCCTCCGCGGCGGGCGCCGACGGCGGCGGCGGCGGCGGCGGCGGCGAAACCCTCGAGGTCGGAAGCGGCTCCCCGGCCTCTTCCTCCTCGGCCGTCGCCGAGTCCTCGGCCGCGGGGATGAGGGCGCTCGCGGCGCACTCTCGCGGAGACGCGGAGACCGCGAGGCGCGAGGCCGAGGCCGCCGCCGGGGCCCTCGCGCGGCTCGAAGCGGGAGAAAGAAGCGGGGAGCGCCGAGGCGAGCCGCCCGCGGCGGCGGCGGCGGCGGCGGCGACGCTGGCGTCCCTGGCGGCCTCTCGCGCCGCCGCGGTGCACCTCGCCTGCGGGGAGGCCTCGGCGGCGGAGGAGCTGTACTCGAAGGCGGCGGCGCTCGCGGAGCGGGCCCGGAGGGGCGGCAGCGGAGGAGACCAAGTCGCCCTCTTCTCCCCGCTCGCCGCGGCGGACGCGGCGCTCGCGGCGCTCTCCGGCAGGGCGCAGGCCCGCGCCTCTTCCGCGCTGCCCCTCCTGCCCCCCGAGGCCGCGCGGAAAGACGCCGGAGACGCCCTGTCGTCCTTCGACTCCGAAGAAGGCGACCTCTGCCTGCGGCGCCCCGAGGCGGCCGCGGCACCGCTGCTGTTGGTGCTCGGGCAGATCTGCGCCGGCTCGGGGCAGGTGATGGTGGCCGAGGGCCTCTTCCGCCGCGGGGGGCAGCTCCTGGGAATTTTAACGTCGGGAAAGGCGCCTCCTGCCCGCTTTCGGGACTCTGTTCACCCTTCCGTCGCCTCGGCGCTGGCCTGGAGGCACGCGCAGCTGCTGACGGCGCTGCCGCAGCGGGGGAAGGAGGCGGCGGAGCTGGCCGAGGCCGCGGCGAGGATCGAGGACTCTGGCCGCCCTTCTTCCTCTTCGTCCTCCTTGGACTCTTGTCGCTCCTCTCTGGAGGATTCCTTGGGCACGCTCGACGCGCTGACGGGCAAGGGGAGGAAAGGGAGGGGCGTCGTGGTTGATGCGGCGGCGAGGAGGGTGCTGCCATGGTTGCGTTGAGAGGCGAGGTTTTGTAAAAAAAAGAGGGAGAAAGGAGTCTTTTCAGAAATTCTAAGCAAAAAAGCTCAATTCCACTAAAAATGCCTCCTCCTGCTGTTGCTGCTGCTGCTGCTGTCCCGCAGGAGGACCCCCTGCGCTCGGCGCTCGGGCTAGCGGGAGACACCTCTTCTCGAGAGCTCGCCGCCGCTTTGCGAAGGGCAGCGAGCGAGATCGAAGAGCGCGCGGGCGTTTCGCAGTCGGCATCAGCCGCCAAATGTGAAGAAGCAGGAGCGGCAGCGACGGTGGCGGTGACGACGACGGCGACACCCGAACCTCCTCGACCTCTTCGCCGCCAGACCCGCCGCGAGCGCCGCGCCTCCACAGACTCCGCCTGGGAGCGCCGCAGGGCCAGCAGCTCCGTCTGCGCTATCCCCGCCTCGGAGTTCCCGCTGCGACCCGTCGCCCTGGAGGTCTTTTATCTCGGATGGGCCTTCCGCGGCTTCACCACGCAGACGAGCGTCTCGAGCGACCTCTCTTCTTCGTCGAGCGCCGCCGCTCCTTCTCGACAGAGAGGGTCGGAGGCTTACGGCGACGACGGCACGGTCGAGGCGCAGCTGTTTCGGGCCCTGAGGAGAACCGGGCTGGTGCCGTGTCTGGTGCAGCCCGGGGGGGAGGAGGGGAGCGAGGGGAACGAGAAGAAGAACGGGAGGAGGGGCCGAGGAGGCGGCGGAAACGGCGGCGACGGAAGCGGCGGCGGAGACGTCGAAGAGGCCCTTCCTCCCTCCTCCTCGGCCGAAGCCCCCTCGACGTGGAAGGATCTGGGCTACGCCCGCTGCGGCAGGACCGACGCGGGGGTGTCCGGGATGGGACAGGTCGTCTCTCTGAGGCTGCGGTCGAAGCTGCGGCGGTTTCAGAAAGTCAAGAAGAAGAGCAAGGAGAAAGAGAGAAGCGGCGACGACGGCGACGACGACGACGACGACGGCGACGACTATGACGGCCTCTTTGCTTCTTCGTCTCCTCCTTCCTCCTCGGAAGAAGATGACAAACAGGACGAAAGCGACTCGGAGGAGATCGATTACCCTTCCCTCCTCAACAAGGCCCTCCCCGCAGAAGTGAGAGTCACGGGCTGGGCGCCTCTCCGCGACGACGGCTCGTTCTCGGCGCGGTTCTCGGCGACGGCCAGGGAGTACCGCTACTTTTTCGTCGACGACTCTAATCTTTCCGGAGCCGGCGGAGGCCTCGACCTGGCAGCGATGCGCGAGGCCGCCTCGGCGCTCGTGGGCCTCCGCGACTTCAGGAACGTCTGCAAGCCCGACCTGCCCGCGGTGACCAACTTCGTTCGCCGCGTCTACAGCTGCGAGGTCGAGGAATGGACCGGCGCGCTCGACGACCCGTTCCCGTCGGGAGAGGCGACGCCCTCTCCCCCGGCAGGCGGCGGCCTCCTGGGCTCGTCGCCCTCCGCGGCGCGCTTCAGGGGGGCCGTCCTCCGCATCCGCGGCGCCGCGTTCCTCCTGCACCAGGTCAGGTGCGTCGCGTCTCTCCTGCTCATGGTCGGGAGGGGGCAGGAGAGGGCCTCGGTCGTTTCGAAGCTGCTTGACGTCTCGGCGACGCCGAGGAAGCCGCACTACGACCTCGCCGCGCCGGAGCCGCTGCTGTTCTCGGGGTGCGACTTCGGCCATCGACTGGCGTGGAGGCGGAGCGAGCGCGCGCTGGACCAGGCGAGGCTGAGCGTGCGCGAGCTGCTGCGCGCGAGGGTCGCGGGGGTCGCCCTGCTGGGCGCGGCGGCGGCAAGGCTCGACGAGCTCGCCCGCGAGACGTCGGCCGAGGCGAAAGCAGAAAGAGAGAAACCTTCTTCTTCTTCTCCTCCTCCTCCTTCGCTCTTCCCGCAGCCCCCGCTGCCCGCGGCCATTACAAGGAGGCACGTCCCGCTGTTCAAGAGGGGTTCCGACCCCCCTCTGGAGGAGAGAGCGGCCGCCAAGGGGTTTGTGCTGACGACGGGGGCGGCTCCGAAAAGGCCCGCAAAGTTTTCGTCGCCATCGCTGGCCGAGGCTTGAGAGAAAGGTTCTCCTGAACTTCTTCTCATTTTCCTTCCTTCTCTCTCTTTTTCTTCCATTCCCACCGAAGAAACTGTAAAACAAAAAACGAAATCATTGTTGTCAATACTTGCTTAAATTTAAGTCGAAATTGCACGGGAGATAACGAAAGAGACAGGAAACAGAAAAGGAAAGCAAATTCTCAACTTGCTCCGCCTCCTCCGGCGCCCCCTCCGTCGTCGGGGGCACCCCTGACGTAAAGGACGTTGTTGCATCGGATGAGCACCTCTCCGAGGTCCCCCGCGAGCTTGCCGTCGATAAACTCCTGTGTGGAGGCCAGCTGCAGGTTCATGTACGCGTCGACGGAGACGAGGTAGCCTGAGAGAAGAAGAAGAAGAAGAAGAAGAAGTTTTTGTTTGAGGAAGAGGTTGAGCGAAGAGCTTCAAAGGAAAGAAAAAGCGAGATCTTCGAGATCTCTGAGGGCTTCGATCCCGAGCTTGGCTGCTCTGCTTCCGTTCTGATTCGAATTCACACGCGTGCCTTGGATTCTCATATCAGCATCTGCACTGGTTTTAGAGCGTGGCGAAGACGATGCAAGGGCGACAAAAGAGAGCGAAACACGCTTCGAACAGATGGCAAAATGCACGATGTCGACGTTCTTCAACAACTCCAAATTTACCTTTGTACTCCATGCCCCACTTGAGCTTGACGATGACCATCTTGCCCGTGAGATCGTTGAGGAACGGCTTCGGGTTGACGGGCACGGCGGCCTGGGGGGAGAGATTGTTTTGGATGGGAAGAGGAGAGAGAGAGAGAGAGAGGAGGGGAGAAAGAGGTGATGAGAATTCGGCAACCGAGCGGCATACGAAAGCATCATCGCCCTGTTCTTGCTTTGCGACTTCACTCTTTTCTTTTTCCTCGGCTTACCGTCGCCATAGTCGCTCTCTGTGGAAGGGAAGAGAGCGAGCGCGAGCAGGAGTGACCTCAGAAGGAAATCAAAAGGACAAGAGACAAAGGAAAAGGAAGCGCAAAAAGAGAGAAGCACGAGACAAGAGAGGGGCGATCGAAGAGAGAGCTTGCCGTCGATGAATTTCTGCACGGACTCCGCCGCCCTCGCCTCTTTCCTCTCTTCCTCGATTCTCCTTCTCGACCTCGTGGGGAAAGCGGACGAAACAAAGTTACAGGCTCTTCTCCTTCCTCTCTTCTCAAAGGCTCCCGAAGGAGCTCCCGAACGTGAACTGATCGCTCGCGTGGCTCCCGACGCCCCCCGAAGCTGCCGCCGCCCCTCCTCCCGCCCCTCCCCCTCCCCGGGCCCGCGCCGCCGCGGCCGCCGCCCCGGCCGCCGACACCAGCACCTCCTCCTTGGCGGCAAACTCCTCCGCGACCTGCACCTCGGGCCCCACGAAGCACTCCTTCAGGCTCGCGCGCGCTCCCACGCTCGCCCCCGCCGCCACGGCGCAGTTCTGAAGCGCGGCGCCCTCTCCGACGCTCACGCCGTCCCCGAGGACGCAGCCGACGACCCTTGCCGAGCGCGCCACGCGGCAGCGCGCGCCCAGCGCCGACCGCTTGACGCTCGCCCGGTCGCCGACGGCGGTCCCGGCCCCGAGCAGGCAGCCGAGGGCGACGGCTGCCTTGGGGGCGACGGTGGCGGTGGGGTGGAAGGTCGGGAGGGCCTCGGGGGGCAGCAGGGAGGAGGCGGAGGACGAGGACGGGGACGAGGAGCAGGAGGGGGCAGGCGGCGGGGGCGCGGCGTCGCCACCGAGGCCCTGCGCTCGCTCGTCCTGGGCTCCCCCCGCCGCCGCCGAGTCCCCCCCTCCCGCCGCGGCCTCGACGCTCGCCGCGGCCGCCGCGATCTCCCGCGCCGCGTCCAGAAAGCTTGGGGCGCCGCCGCGGGCGGCCCGGAGGCACAGGGCGCCGCGGGGCAGCACAAAGGCCCTCGCCGGGCGGCGCAGCGCGCGGCGGCGCGCCGCGGCGGCGCCGCGGCGGGCCGCCGCCGCGGCGACCGCTGGCGGCGGGGGGGAGGCGGAGGGGGAGGGAGGGCCGTCGCGCCTCGAGGTCGGCGCCGCTCCTGCTGCGCCCGCGCCGCCGCCGCCGCCGCCGCCGTCCCTGCCCCCTGCCGCGAGGGGGGCGGCGGCGGCGGGCTCCGCAGGCGGCGGCGGCGTCGCCGAGTCTGCCCGGTCGAGGCCGCCGCCGCCGTCCCCGGACCCACTGCCCCGGCTCCGCGCCGTCGCCTCCGCGGGGTAGGCCAGCAGGTCCTCCGCCGCAGAGTACGGAGAAGACGGAGAAGATGCGGAGAACTGCTTGCGGACGAGGTAGGGCACGACGTCCTCGCGCAGCGAGAGGCCCGCAAAGTAGCCTCCGGACGAGGAGGCGTCGCCCCGCTCCCCTCCTCTGCCGCCCCTCCCCTTCTCCAGCGCCGCTGCCACGGTCTCCGTGTCGAACACGTAGCACCCGACGTCTATCAAGTCCGACCTGATCTCCAGATTGGGGAAGGAGGCCAGCGCCGAGGGAGGGACGCGGAGCTCGCGCGGCGGCTTTGGGGCAGGCGCGAGCTGCGCCGACTGCGTCACCGTCTCCGTCGCCGCAACCGCCCCGCCGCGACCCTCTCCTCCTCCCCCTCCTCCTCCTCCTCCTCCTCCGTTCGCCGCAGCTCCGCTCCCGCTTCCGCTCCCTCTGACCGCCGTCGTCGCACAGGACGCGTCCTCGCCAAGCCTCGGAGGCCTCGGGCTCGGGCACGAGAACAGCAGCCTCGAGCTCTCCCTGTCGACCGACAGCAGGTCCGCCCCCCTGGGCGCCTTGCCCGCGCCGCCCGAGGCCGCTGCGGGGCTCGCCCTGGCCCTCGCCAGCAGCGCCGTGACCCCCGCGCCGGACACGAAGTGCCGCAGCACGGCGGGCCCGAAGGAGACGTCTGTGACTAGGTCCCCGGGCACGCAGAGGAAGGCCGGAGTCGAGGCGGCGTCCCCGAGGAGGGGGAGGGCGAGCGCGAGGGCGTCGGCGGTCGAGGCGTCTTCCGGGGCGGCGACGACGGAGACGGCGGGAGGAGAAGGGGAAGGGGAGGAAGACGAAGGAGAAGAGGAAGAAGAAGGGTAGGCCTTGGAGGCCCAGGAGGAGACCTTGGAGGCCGCGGCGTCGCCGTTGACGACCTGGGGATGATTGACGCGGAGCGGAGAGGGAGAGAGGAGGAAGAGGTCGAACAAAGGTGAGAGAAAAAAAAAGAAAATGTCGCCTCTCGATCGACGCCGACGGCCGGTGGAGCAACGAATGCTCTCTGTCTCTGTCTCCCTCTCTCTCTCTTTCTCTCTCTCTGCATCGGCAAAGCTACTCACAATAATGATCCTCCTCACGCCAGATGCCTCCAGTGCGCGCAGAGGGTAGGAGATGAGCGGCGCGCCGGCGAGCGGGAGCAGCAGCGGCGGAGGAGGAGAAGACGACGACGACGATGCCGACGACGAGCCAGAGGAGGCGATGCCAGAGGCGACGCCGCCGCCGCTGCCGACCGCGTCCAGGGGGTACAGCGCCCCGGGGCGCTCCCCGGCGAGCACGACAGCCGCCGGGGCGATCGTGCCTACCGTCGTTGAGGGCATTTTTGTGCGGTTGAGGAAAGAGAGAGAGAGAAAAGGGCAGAAAGTTATCTCTCTCTTCCAAGTGCTTCGTTCGTGGAAGAGAGAAGTGACAACCCCGGGTGAAAAGAAAACTCTTCCTTCTTTTTTCTCTCTCTCTCGTTCGACCGTGCTCACCCCAGCGCTTTAGTTTCACTTTACAATGTTACCTCCCAGAGGAGGAGAGAGAGAGAAAGAGAGAAAGAAATAATCCTCTCAGCATTCTTCATCTAGAAGCCTGGAGGCTCGGAGGCTGCCAAAATGTTGTCGGCAAAGGCGCCCTCGGCCGATACCCGCCCCCTCCTCCGCTCCCTCCGGTTCCGCCGCCTCCTGCTCCTCCCGCCGCTTCCTCCCTCTCGTACCCGACCGAGCTCATGTCGGGCCCCTCTGCAAACACAAAGTCCCCAAAGCCCAACCTCTCCAGCGTTCCCCTCCTCCCGGCACGCAGCGCGGCCCTCCCTTGCCTGTCGAGCGTGAAGAGCCCCCCGGAGAGCCGGAAGACGTCGCCGGGGCGCAGCGCGGCGCACTCGTCGGCGCCCGTGAGCGCAAGGGTGGCGCAGGCCGTCGCGTCGGCGACGCGGGCCGTCGAGGTCTGGACGTCGACTGGCTCTCCCGCCTCCATCTTGCGGAAGAACGTGGTCTCGCCTGTTTGTGTCGGAGGGAGAGGTATGTTGTGGAAAGTGGTGGGAGGAGGCGGGAGGAGGAGGTCAAAGGTGAGCAAAAAAGAGGAGGCGACGAAAGAGGATCGAATGCTAGTTTTTATTTCTCTCCGTCTTCTTCTTCCTCACCGCGCTCGAGCACGATGAACTGGACGCTGACGGCCTGCAGCGACGGCCTGAGGTCGACGATACGCGAGGGCTTGCCCGGGGCGGGGGCCGAGGCCATCGCGAGGAGATGATTTTAAGAAGAGGAAAAATACGAAAGGAAGTGCGTAAACACCTCACAAGTCTTTCGTCGATTCGTTCGGCGTCGCTCCTTTTGAGAGCACAGAGAGCGCTGCTCTGTTCGTTTCTCTCTCTTTGTTTTTTAGTTGCTCTCCACCATGGTGAACCAAGAGACTCTCGACCGCATTGTATTACAGTACCTGGAGAAGAGGAAGTGAGTGTTGATGGGGGAGAGATATACTTAAAGAAATCTCTTTTTTCGGTCGATCCTTTTTTTCAAGCGACGGATTGATCCGAGGGAGCATCGAATCCTCCTTGGCCTTTTTTTCCCTCCGCCGTCGATGCCACTTTGTGCCCTCTCGTTCGTCATGGGAATGAGAAGATGGCGTGAGCTAGACGTCAGTAAAAAACAGATCCAAGAGAAAAGCTCAGAAGAAAGCAAAAAAAAATCAACAACCAGGCTCACCGCCGCCGCGGCCGCGTTTCGGGTCGCAGCCCCGGCCTCCTTCGCCGCTGCCCCGGCCTCTGCCGCCGCCGCCCCCGGCGTCCCCGTCGCCCCCGTCCCGCCCCCGCTCCCCCCGACCACGGCCGCGGGAGGCGCCGCACTGGCCGGAGACCTCCTCGAGTACCTCGACGCGGGGGGGGACCCAGCCCACCTCGCGGAGGAGTTTGACGCGCTGGCCGCGTGGAGCGACCGCAGCCTCGACGCCTTCCGCCCGGAGCTGTCGCGCGTGCTGTACCCGGTCTTTGTGCATTCGTACCTCGATCTGGTCGCCAAGGGCCAGGCGAGCGCCGCGGCGGGGCTGCTTTCGAGGCACAAGGCGCGGTTTGGAGGAGGTGGAGGAGGAGGAGGAGGAGGAGGAGGAGCAGAGGGCGGGACGAGGAACGGCGAACCCGGCGAAGACGGCACCGGCGACGAGGGACCCGAGGCCGTCGCCGCCGCGGCCCCCTCCGTCCGCTCCCGCGCCCGCAAGGCCGAGCTCGCGGCCTTGGCCTCGATCACGGCCCCGGAACAGGTCGCGGCCGACCGCGCCGTCGCCGCGGCGCGCGCCGCCCGGTACCCCCTGACCCTGTGCCAGGCGTCCTTCGACCTGCTCACAGGCTTCCTGCGCTCGCGCGCGGCCTCGCTGCTGCTCTGCCTCGTCAACGACCGCCTGGCGCTGAAGGTGAGGCCCGGGCAGCCGGTCTACGCCCGCGGGGTGGCTTCCGCGGCGCGGAGGCGGCGGAGGGCGAGGCTGCTGCAGTCGGGAGGAGGCGAAGAACAGGAAGACGACGACGAAGAAGAAGATGACGAGCTCCCCGCCCTGCTCGCCGGGGCCGCCGCGGCCGGCGACGCCAGGGAGACCAACGCGACCCCCCTGCGCCTGGGCCTGCTCCCGGACGCCGCCGAGGACCTGCGAGCCGACGAGCTGGCCCGCGTCGGGGACGCAATCCCGGAGGCGGACGCCGACGGAAAGCCCCTGACAAAAAAGGCGCGGGCGGCCCTGCTGCGCGCCGCCGAGCGCGAAAAGGCCCGCAGAGACAAGGCCAAGGCCGCCCGCGTTCCCGCCGACATCCCGCTTCCGGACCCGGACCCCGCCGAGGTCAGGGCCGCCCTGGCCGACCTGCGCTGCCGCGTGCCCTGCGACGCGCGGAGGCCGCCCTCGGCGGCGTTCTTCACGTTTGCCAACACCTCGGCGAGCCTCGCGGCCGTCGACCTGTCGAAGGACGGCGGCGTCGTCGCGGGGGGGTTCGTGGACGGGTCCGTCAGGCTGTACGACACGAGGGAGATGACGACGGTGGAGAGGAGGAGCGGGGGGGGAGGAGGCGTGGTGGGAGGGAGAGGAAGGAGGAAGAGGAGGAGGACGGCGGCGGCAGACGGCGAAGGAGACGAACGAGGGGGAGACGACGACGCCGACGGCGACGACGACGGCGACTACGACGACAGCGACTCCCCCGGGCCGGTCACCCTCCGCGGCCACGTCGGCGCCGTCTACAGCGTCTCCCTCGGCGGCGGCGGAGGCTCCGTCCCCGGCGACGGCGGCGAAGCAGATGACCCGCCGACGACGCGCGCGCGCCTCGTCTTCAGTGGCGGCGCCGACGGCACT